>Ga0105248_10001100_pt1 | contig 29922 bp, 20 predicted proteins | sample KBSS34metaG_FD_81524 | JGI IMG/M metagenome (GOLD analysis project Ga0105248, IMG submission 81524) | Switchgrass rhizosphere microbial communities from Kellogg Biological Station, Michigan, USA - KBS S3-4 metaG | ecosystem: Host-associated > Plants > Roots > Rhizosphere > Soil | place... | reverse complement strand
TGCGCGTCTCGTCGTATTCGTAAAGCGATGCCCCGTCAATGCCGGTCAGCTGTCTCGCCCGTGTAACGGTCGCCGTCAACACCGTTTCGAGGTCGAGCGTCGAGCTGATCGCCTGGCCGACCTCGCTCAGTGCCTGCAATTCGCTCACCGACCGCGTCAACTGCTGCGTGCGTGCTTCAAGCTGGTTGAAGAGCCTCACGTTCTGAACGGCAATGACGGCCTGGTCTGCAAAGGTCTTCAGGAGCTCGACCTGCCGTTCGCTGAAGAGACCAGGTTTGGAGCGCCCGACGAAAATCGCGCCGATCACTTCGCCTTCGCACGTCATCGGCACGCCGAGACCGCTGCGGAATCCACCTGCGCGCGCCGCCTCCTTGGTTTCGTACCCCGGATCGGCGAGCACATCCGGGTCGTGGATGACCGCGCGTGAACGAACGGCGCGGGCGCTGATCGTGTTGGCGTCTGCGCGCATTGGGTAGGCGCGAGTGATCGCATCGACGCCTTCCCGGGTCACGCCATAGAGGGCGGCAAGCGGAAGGAGGGAGCCCTCGACACGCGACACGACCCCGACGTCGGCCTCGCACAGCTTGGCCGCGCGCTCGGCGATGATGTCGAACACCGGCTGAACGTCGGTCGGCGAGCCGCTGATGATGCGCAGGATATCGCTGGTCGCGGTCTGACGGGCGAGCGCGTCCGTCACGTTGCGATTCCGCGCTTCCAGCTCGTGAAACATGCGCACGTTCTCGATTGCGATAACCGCCTGATCGGCGAACGTTCCCAGCATGGCGATCTGCCGTTCCGGAAATTCACCCGGTTCAGCCTTGCCGACCGCGATTACGCCGATGGACCGTCCCTCGCGAAGCAGCGGGATTGCAACGGCGCTGCGAAATCCGCCGGCGAGCGCCGTATCCGTGATCGCGTATTCGTTATCGAGGAGCACATCGGGAATGCTGGTGACGCGCCCCGTCGCCACTGCCCGGCCGGCAGCCGTTTCGCGCCCCGGCCGGCGTGGAAACGCAGCCCGGATCATCTCCGCGCCGCCTTCCTGGGTGCTCGCGACCGCAGCCATGCGCAGCAGTTGCCCATCGAACGTGCATACGTTGGCTGAACTCGCGCTGCACAGATGCAGCGCCGCGTTCGCTATCGTGTCGAACACCGGCTGCACGTGCCCGGGCGACTCCCTGATGATGCGCAGAATCTGGCTCGTCGCCGCCTGCTGCGCGAGATTGTCCGCCAAGCGCTTCTCGAGCACCGCGACCCGCTTTGTGGTCTGGTCTGCGAGAACCTCGACCAACGGCGCCTGTAGTTTTGTCTGCTTGATCGGTTCCATGTCGCCTCCCTGGCCCGAACCTTTCCTTGTAGGCGCGTGAACCCGGAGGCTAGGGTAAGGCGCCGTTCTCCGCAAGGATCCTGCGCTGCAGGGGCGTGGGGTTATCCCGTTTCGTCATCTCGTTGCTTCAGCGCCAGTGCGCCAGCGGTAGCTTGACACGGGTAGTTCTGGCGTCGTAATCCCGCTGCGGCCCGTCGCCGGTTTGGCGACGTTTGACCCGCGTTTGCGAATCGTGGACACTTCGCCGCAGCCGCCCGCGGCCGGACGTGTCGCGGGAGCCGCTCGCGAGGGAGAACCCGTGTCGCACGTTGCGCGATGAGCAGTCCGCTGCCCCTGCACCGAGACTTGTCCACGCTCGACGACGATGCGTGGGAGGACCTGCTCGATTTCATCGAAGAGCGCCGCGTCATCCCCATCATCGGGCCGGAGCTCCTACAGATCGACGCCGATGGCGGCCCGCGCCTGCTCTATGAATGGGTCGCCGAAAAGCTGGCAGGCAAGCTTGGCATCGATGCGGCGCAGCTGCCGCAGCCTTATACGCTGAACGACGTCGTCTGCTGGTTTCTCGCGCAACGGGGCCGGCGCGAGGAAGCTTACACGCGCATTCGCGGGATCTTTCGGGAGGCCAGTTTCGCGCCGCCGAAGACGCTTCGGCAGCTCGCGCAGATCACCCACTTCGATCTGTTCGTGACGACGACGTTCGACCCGCTGCTCGAGCAGGCGGTCAACAGCGAGCGTTTCGGCGGCGCCCAGTCCACAGATGTCATTGCGTATGCGCCGAACCGCGTCGTCGACCTCCCGTCCGAGCGCGAGAATCTGACCCGTCCCGTGATCTATCACCTGCTCGGTCGCCTCTCGGCGTCGCCCACGTACGTCATCTCCGACGAGGACATGCTCGAGTTCATCTGCGCGTTGCAGAGCGAGCACCTGACGCCCGAGAAGCTCTTCCACGAGCTCGAGCACAATCACCTGCTGTTCATCGGCAGCAGCTTCACGAACTGGCTCGCCCGGCTCTTCCTTCGCATGGCGAAGCGGCACCGGCTTTCGGATCCGCGCGACGTCGGCGAGGTGCTCGCGGATAGCCATTCGGTTGGTGACGTGCGGCTCATGAATTTTCTGCAGCAGGTGAGTGTGCGCACGCGCGTCTACAGCGGCGCGGGCAAGTTCGTCGACGAGCTGCATCGCCGGTGGACGAGTCGGCAACGACCTGGCGACGTGATCGAACTTGCGCCCCAGCGCTTTCTGCCGCCCGAGCGCGACATGCCGGAGAACGCGGTGTTCATCAGTTACGCACGCGAAGACCTGCCCGCAGTGCAACGACTGAAGGCGGGACTCGATGCGGCGGGAATCCGCACATGGTTCGATCTCGACCGTCTGGAAGGCGGCGACGACTACGACCGCAAGATCCAGCGCAACATCGCCCGCTGCTCGTATTTCATTCCCGTCATCTCCGCGGCCACCGAGCGCCGCCTGGAGGGCTTCTTCCGGCGCGAATGGAGTTACGCGATGGATCGCTCGCGCAACATCGCGGAAGGCGCGTTGTTCATCGTGCCCGTCTGCATCGACGACACCAATGCGGTCAGCGCACACGTGCCCGACAAGTTCAAGGCGCTCCACATCACTCGGTTGCCGGGTGGCGAAGTGACCGCTGAATTCACGCGTCACCTGAAGGATTTTCTGTCTGCGCGTCATTGAAATGATCGACGCTCGCTGATTCCGGCCCCGAACCGTGCCGCCCCTCGACAGCCCTGTCGTCAATGCGTCGGTCGACGCGCAGCACCCATGGCTCGGTCTCGCGTCGTTCACCGAAGAAACGCAGGGCTTCTTTCATGGTCGCGACGAGGAGGTCGCCGAGCTCGCACGACGCGTGCAGCGCAAGCTCCTGACGCTGCTGTTTGGACAGTCGGGTCTCGGCAAGACGTCGATATTGCGCGCGGGCATCGTCCCGCGGCTGCGTCCTCTCGGCTATTGCCCCGTGTATGTGCGGATCGATTACTCCGCGGGTTCGCCGTCACCTTCGGATCAGATCAAGCAGGCGATCTTCAAGGCGACCGAACAGTCCGGCCAATGGACGCGGCCCGGCATCGCCGTGTCCGGCGAATCGCTGTGGGAGTTCCTGCATCACCGCGACGATGTGCTTCGCGACGCCAACGGCCGCACGCTCACGCCGCTCCTCATCTTCGATCAGTTCGAGGAAATTTTCACGCTCGCCCAGGGGGACGACTTCGGCCGCAAGCGTGCCGCGGAGTTCATCGAGGATCTCGCGAACCTCGTCGAGAATCGTCCGCCCAAGGAGCTCGAAGCGAAGCTCGACCAGGACGAGTCCGCCGCGGAGCGCTTTGATTTCACACGCAGCGATTATCGAGTTCTGATCGCTCTGCGTGAGGATTACCTCGCGCACCTGGAAGCGCTGAAAAGCGCGATGCCGTCGATCACGCAGAACCGGATGCGACTCGCCCGGATGACCGGAGATCAGGCGCTGGCCGCGGTCGTAAAGCCCGGCGGGAAGCTCGTATCCGAGGAGGTCGCCGAATCGATCGTTCGCTTCATCGCGGGCGGCTCGGAGCTCCGCAATGCGGAGGTCGAGCCGTCGCTGCTGAGCCTGATCTGCCGCGAGCTCAACAACGCGCGGATTGCACAGGGCCGTTCGGAGATTTCAGCGGATCTGCTCGCCGGTTCACGGGACTCGATCCTCGGTGAATTTTACGAACGCGCGCTTGCCGACCAGCCACCCGCGGTGCGTCATTTCATCGAAGACGAGCTGCTCACTGATTCAGGTTTTCGCGACAGCGCCGCGGAGGAAAGCGTCCGCAAGGCGTTTTCGGCGATGGGCGCGGCGTCGGATGCGCTGGCGAAGCTCGTGGACCGCCGGCTGCTGCGGATCGAGGAGCGGCTGGACGTACGTCGCGTCGAGCTTACGCACGACGTGCTGTGCAGCGTAGTGCGGACGAGCCGGGATCTTCGTCACGAGCGCGAGGCGCGCGACGAGGCCGAACGCAAGCTCGCGGAGCAGCGCGCGCGCGAACGCGCCACGCGCAGCGCACTCGTTCGCGCCCGGCAGGTCGCCCTCGTCTGTGGCGTGCTCGCCATCGGCGCACTTGCCAGTGCGCTCTTCGGTTATCTCAGCATGAAGCGCGCGCAGCACGCCGAGGAGCAGGCGCAGAACACGCGACAACTCGCCGAAAGCGCACGCGGCGAAGCCGAAAAGCTCATCGTGTACCTGCTCGACGATTTCTACCTCGAGCTGGAGCCGGTGGGGCGGCTCGACATTGTCGCAGCGCTCGCGAAGCGCGCTGTCGACTACTACGGAGCGCTCCCCGCCCAGCTGCGCACAGCCGATAGCGATCGCAACCGAGCTCTTGCGCTGGTCCGCTACGGCTCGGCGCTTCGCAACCAGTCCCGTCTGGACGAGAGTCGCAAGGCGCTCGCCGAAGCGACCGGCGTGCTCGAGAAGCTGCGCAGCGACGGTGATCGGTCGGAAACGACGGCGATCGGACTGGGGCTCGCACTCACAGCGCAAGCACGCGTGGCTTCAAGCGAGAATCGGGGGAGCGATGCGCTGGCTACGGCGGCGCGTGCGGTGTCCGTGCTTAAACCGCTGATGGAGGCAGCGAAGCCTTCTGTGGCTGTCTTGCGCGCATTCGGCCAGTCCTCGACGAGTCTCGGCTTCGAGCAACTGCGAAACAATCAGGAAGAGGCGGCGGTCGAAACGCTCGCGCAGGCGCGGAGCGCGTTCGAGCGAATCGACGAGCTCAAGCTCGATGATCTTCCGGCCGCAACGAGCTATGCGGAGGCGTCGGCATGGCAACTCGATGCTTTGCAGTCGCTCGGCCGGCACGCCGAGATCCGCCGCGTAGGCGAAGATGCACTCCAGGTAACGCGCAAGGTGCTCGATCGCCGCCCCGGTGACATGCTCGCGTTGCGCGCGCAGGGACTGATCCTCGGCGAGCTCTTCGGCACCGAGTGGAACGAATTGCACATGGGTGCCGCTCTCGATTACGCGCAACAGTCTGCGCGCGTGTGGGAGTCGCTCGTCAGGCTCGACCCGACCAATCAGATCGCGTGGAACAATCTCGCCGACGCGCGCATGTCGTCGTCGGGTGTCTTCTGGAGCATGGGGCAGGTGGACGCGGCGCGCCAACAGCTGCGCGCGGCGCTCGCCATCGAGCAGCGTGTTCGCGAATCGGGCATGATCGGCAACGTGCTGTCGCTCGCTGCAGGATACCTTGCACGCTTCGATGCCGATGCGGGCGATCCGACAGGCGCTGCTGCGGCGCTGGAATCGAATCGGCGCTTCGCTACGCTCGTCGTGCGCGACGTTCCGTCGGGCTCCTTCGGTTCCGTCTTCCTGCCGGAGTTCATGACGTATTGGGGATTCCCCGGCAGCGGATTGGCGTATGGCGCGCTGGCGATTCCGTATGCGCAAGGCGACTACCAGACCGTCCGCAAGATGGCGCAAGCATCGGCGAAGCGCCTGGAGCAGCTGAAGGACGTCGATGCTGCACAGAACGTGTCCAGGAACCGCGCCCTGGAGGTCGCGTACCGTACCGCCGCCGATGCCTCCTATCGACTCGGAGATTTCCCGCAAGCCGACGCGGATATCCAGCGGGCTCTGGCGCTGCGCAAGACGATTCCAACCCGCACGCTGAACGACAGGCGCGACGCCGGCGAACAAACGACGCTCGCGGCGAGGATCGCCGCCCGCCTCGGTCGCCAGGCGGAGGCGCAACGTCTCATCGGGCCGGTGCTGGAAATGCATCGAGAGCTCTTCGCGCGCAAGGACAACGAGGATCTGGTGCAGCATTTGCAGCTCGCCGATTCGCTCCTTGCGTCGGCACTCGCCGGCTCCTCGGACGGAAGCGCCGAACTGCGACAGGCTGCGGCCCTGATCGATGGCTTGCCGGCGCAGACGCGCGCGTTGATCAGCACGCGGCGCCTGCGCGCGTGGATCGCCGAAGCGCAGGGAACCTGATTACGAGCATCGAATCGATTCGCGCGCATCTCGACCGCGGCGCGCCGTGGGATGCCTGCGACGTGTTCCGCGAAACGGCGGCCGCGCATTCGGATGACTCCCGGCTGCTGTACTGGGGCGCGCTGGCCCATGCCCGGGCGGGAGCGACGTGCACCGCGCACGCACTGCTCGATCGGGCGCACGCCCACGCGAACGAGGACCGCGCGCATCTCGTCGAGATCCTGAGCCTGCGCGGTCGCTTGTGGAAAGACGCGCTCGAACGCGCGTCGGGCACGGCATCGGCAAAGATACCCGGTGAGCGCGCGCGTGAGGAATATCTGCGCGCATTCGCGATCGCACGCGATCCTTATCCGGGAATCAATGCAGCGACGCTGTCGATGTTGCTCGGCCGCGCCGACGAAGCAAAGCGCCTGGCCGCGGAGGTTGCGGCGCAGTTGAAGAGTGCGCCGTCGTCTCTCGGAATCTGGGACCTGGCGACGCTCGGCGAGGCGGAGTTGCTGCTGGGCCACTTCGACGCAGCGGGCGAGCGTTACGCCGCCGCATATTCGCTCGCGTCTGCAAGCGCCGGCGTCATCGCGACGATGCGCCGGCAGATCCGGCTGCTCGGGCGCGTCATCCCGTGCGCGAATGAAATTCTCACGCTGATGCGCGCACCCGATGTGGTCGCGTTCGCGGGACACATGATCGATGCGGATGGGCGCGCCGTGCCGCGGTTTCCAGCCTCGCTCGAGCCTGCCGTGGCCGCGGCGTTGCGGAACCAGGTGGCGCATCTTCACAAGCCCATCGTCTACATGTCCGCCGCGTGTGGCGCGGACTTGATCTTCGCTGAAGCGGCGCTCGACGCGCAGGCGGAGGTGAACTTCGTGCTGCCTTTCGATCGCGCCGATTTCGTCCGTACCAGCGTCGCGGTCGGCGGCGACGTCTGGGTGAATCGATTCGACAGCGCGCTCAAGCGTGCGAAGCGCGTGATCATGGCGACCGAGGAGGGCTATCTCGGCGATAACCCGCTGTTCGAGCATGCTGCGTTGCTCGTCGACGGCTTGACGGTGCTCCGCGCGGCGCAGTTGCAGACGAAACCGACGCTGCTCTGCGTGATGGACGAGGGCGATGGAGCACCAGTGGGCGGAACGCGCGCAACGGTTGCGCGCTGGAAACGGACGATCGGCACGCCCATTATGATCGACTTGTGCGCACTGCGTGCGAAGCTCGGAGCGCAACCTGCGCATGCGGCTTCGCATCGCCCTTCCGCCGTTCAATCGGTCGACCGTGCGGAACACACGACGACGCCTCAAGCGGCGCGCCCGCCACGCCTGCTCCGAACGATGATGTTCGCCGACTTCGCCGGCTACAGCCGCCTGCATGACGCGTTTGTGCCGCTGTTCCAGCAAAGCTTCTTCGAGATCGGTGCTTTGCTCATCGAGCAGACCGGGATCCGGGTGCTTGAAGCGAAGACGTGGGGCGACGCCTTGTATGCGGTGTTCGATTCAGCACCCGATGGGGCGGAATTCGCGTTGCGGTTTCTCGAACGGATGCAGGACGTCGACTGGACGTCGACCGGCTTGTCGGGAGAGAGTCACGTGCGAATCGCCTTGCATGCCGGCCCCGTGTTTCGTGCGCACGATCCGGTGATGCACGCGGACGGTCACTTCGGCACCGCGGTCGTACGCGCAGCCCGCATCGAACCCGTCACGCCCCCGGGCATGGTCTACGCAAGCGAGGCGTTCGCGGCCACGCTCGCGGCGGCGGGCTCGCACGATTACCTGCTGGAATACGTCGGAACGCTGGCGCTCGCGAAGGCTTACGGCGAATCGCGCATCTATCGACTGGACCGATGCCGTCACCCGTAGGACGCACGTTTCGCGCGCTTCGGCATCGAAACTACCGCCTGTTCTTTATCGGGCAGGGCCTGTCGCTGATCGGCACGTGGCTCCAGCAGGTCGCGATGGGCTGGCTCGTTTACCGGCTCACCGGCTCGGCCTGGCTGCTCGGTGTCGTCGCATTCTGCGCGAACGTCGGCATCCTGCTGTTCAGCAATCTCGCCGGCGTGCTCGCCGACCGAATCGATCGCAGGCGCGGATTGCTGACGACGCAATCGCTGATGCTCTTGCAGGCCGTCGTGCTCGCCGTACTCGTCGCATTCAACCTGATCCAGACGTGGCATCTTGTCGTGCTTGCGCTGTGGCTCGGCACGTGCTCGGCGTTCGACCTTCCGATGCGGCAATCGATGTACGTGCATTTCGTTGCCGACCGTGGTGACCTTGCAAATGCCATCGCGCTGAATTCGATGCTGGTGAATACCGCCCGCGTCGTCGGGCCCGCCGTCGCCGGTCTGCTGCTCGCGTGGACAGGAGAAGCGGCGTGCTTCGCATTGAACGCGCTGTCGTTCATCGCAGTGATCGCCGCGATCACGAAGATGCACTGGCCCAGGGATATTCGCCCCGCTGCCTCCTCCGGATGGTGGGCCAGCTGGGTCGAGGGTGTGCGATATGCATATGGACTGAAACCCGTGCGCGCGCTCCTCGTGCTCGTCGCTGCGCTCGCATGGACAATCTCGCCGTACACGTCGCTGATGCCGGTATATGCGAAAGACATCTTCGGCGGAGGACCGCATACGCTCGGCTACCTGCTGTCCGCTGCAGGCTTCGGCGCGCTGGTGTCGACGGCTTATCTCGCGAGCCGCGCGACGGTGCGGGGCCTCGGTCGCGTGATCCTCTACGCGTCGGTGGGCAGCGGGCTCGCGCTGCTTGCGTTCGCCTACATGCGCATCTATCCGGTCGCGTTGCTGCTGTTGGTGTTCGTCGGGGGCGGGACGATTCTCGCGGCGGCATCGGCCAACACGATCCTGCAGACGATCGTCGACGATCGGCTACGCGGTCGCGTCGCGTCGTTCTATACGCTGGCGTTTCTCGGTGTCGCGCCTCTCGGCAACCTTGCGGCAGGTGCGATCGCGAGCGTGCTCGGAACGCCGTTCACGTTCGCGCTGAACGGCGCTCTTGCCGTGTTTGCTGCGTTGTGGTTCCGGCAGCGATTGCCGATGGTGCGCGACGTGCTGCGGCCGATCTACGAACAGCTTGGGGTGCCCAAGCGAGCCGCACGAGTTACGAAGGTCGACGGACCGGAAAGCCGGATGCGCTGACCAACTGACGAGATCACCGCGCGCGTAGACCCTCACGCGTCTCGCTGCTGTTTCCTCGTCTTGCGTACGTGACTCGCATGTGGGCCGGCGGCCTCTGATCGGTCGGTCCCGGTATCTGCGCGAACTCCCACGACGACCCCTTCAGCGGTTCCTACCCTCCAACAGCCCGCGCGCCGCGAGGCGTACGGCTGGGCGTGACAGCCGGAAGACGGCGCGATCGAGCCAGTAATGCACGAATCCCGTCGTGAAGCCCACGGCTAGGAGTGCGGGTACCCAATCCGATTCGCGTAATTCGACGGCAAGTGCGCCGAAAATGCGGTCGCCATAGTATGTACCGTCGTATGCGGCCGCTTCCACCTCCATGACCGGAAGCAGCAGCACGGAGACCGCGCCAAGCACGAGAAGAAGCGCCCACGGCCGGCGGTTGACTGCGTGCAACATCTGTCGGATGGAGGAACGGGGTGAAGCTGGCTCAGCGCACGCAACCCGCGTTGCCAAGGCGGTCGCCACCAACCAGTGTTGCGCGCTCCAGACGGCCACGAACAGCATGGGCCGATCGGTATAGAGTCCGACGCTGACCATCACGGCCACACCCGCGACATACAGAACGCGCGGGAGCGAGACGGCGGAAGACCGTGCTTCCGAGGCAAGTAGCCCGAGCGTCAGTACGATGACTAGGGTCGCAGCCGCAACCCGTAGTGGACCAGACACATTTTCCAACCATTCCAGGTCGACCAACTGCCCCGCCCACACCTCCTGGAACAACGTTGTCCGTAGAAGCGCTTCGACAACCACGACGAGCGCCCCTCCTACAGCCAATGCGAAGATGCGATCAAGACGTCGCGTCCGGACATCAGCGCTCCTGCCGCTGCGAACCCGGTACAGACTGAGCACGCCGAAGTGCTGCGCAGCGAAGTGGTACGTGACGAGTACAAAGTCGAGGGTAGCAAGCGACAACAAACGCTGCGAGCGGGTGAACGGCAAGGCGTCGTCCTCCGGAAGCAGGATGGCGAAGCACAACGCGGCGATCGCCATCGGGACGATGATGAAACGCGCGCGCTCGGCACGCAGCAGCGGCCGGTAAGCTGTTGTCGCGTAAGCCAACCACGTTGACCCGAACCTGTGGCTTATCCAGAACAGAGCTGTGAGCCCAAAGACCAACAAATCCAGCGGGCTTGCGCCAAGGTCTTCCTGGTTATACGCGAGCAGCATCGCAAGCGGCGCCAGCCAAAGCGCCGATTGCAACCAGAAGGAATCCCATACGAGGCCACGCACCCAGGGAGCGCGCGTTTCGCAGACGCTTGTCGGTTGCGAAAGCGTGGTAGTGTCGGACACGGTAGTTCTGATGTGCGATTCCGAAAGACTACAGTGATCGAACGGCGCGAAAGTCACGCTCAGATCACCTCCGCCCCCTTCAGCAACAGCGACTGCGGAATCGTGATGCCGAGTGCCTTGGCGGTTTTCCCGTTGATCACGAACTCGAATGTCGTCGGCTGCGCGATGGGCAGATCGGCCGCCTTTGCACCGCGCAGGATCCTGTCGATGTAGCTTGCGATGATGCCGTCGATGGCAGGCTGGTTGGGTCCGTAGGACATCAGCATTCCCGCTTCGACCAGCCGTTGCTCCTCGGCCATCGTCGGCAACTCGTACTGCAATGCAAGGCGCCCGATTTGTTCGCGGTTCGCCGTAAACATCGGATCGCCTCGGACGACCAAGGCTTGGGCTCGTTGGCCGGCGATTTGCGCGATGGCCTTCTCGATCTCGCCTGGATGCGCCACTTCGACGAACAGCGGGTGCATCCCCTGCGTGCGGAACGCCTGCTCGTAGTCTTGGCGAACGCGGTGCCAATAAGCGTTGGCAGGATCGACCAGTTCGCCGATAAGAGTCGCCTTGGGAAGAACCTCACGTATCAATTCCAGACGTTTAGCCGCAAGCTCAGGGGCGATCAGCGACACGCCGGTGATATTTCCTTCGGGATGGGAGAGATTCGAGACCAGGCCCAGCCGTACTGGATCTCCGGTCGTCGCGACGATTGGAATCGTCTTTGTGGCGTTCCTTATCGCAACGCCCGCGACGGCACCGAAGCTTACGATGACGTCGACATTCATCTGCACGAGCTCCTCAGCGAGGACTGGCACGCGATCCGCGTGGCCGTCGGCGCCACGCCGTTCGATGACCAGATTCTCGCCATCCACCCACCCTCGTGCGCGCAGTTCATTGCGGAAGGCGACCGGTGTCGTTTTGGGTAAGGTACCCGCAGTCAGGATGCCTATCCGTCGAGCGCTCGCCTGTTGTGCGCCTGCGATACGCGCTGCGGTAGCGAACGTACCGGCTGCAAATACGCCAATGAACCTCCGTCGCTCCACCTGAATCCTAGAAGATGGATCTCGATGCATACTACGCCCTTCGGCGCAGAAATGAGTGCGGTCGGGTGCGCCGCTTCGCTTGGCGGAATGCGGCGAATGCCTCGCCGCCCGCTATCGGACTACAGCGCTTGCACATCATCGATCAAGCGCGTCCACTTGAAATATGATCATCATCCGAACACGATGATGCCTATGGCAGGTTACGACTCGTTCGTTCGCTCCTCCGAGGCAAGAAAGCGATGAGATCCGCGTTGCACCCGTTGTTGTTGGTCCTGGGCCTGAGCGCCGTAAGCGTGGTGAACGGGCCAGCGATAGCCGACAAGCTAGACGCTGCTTCGATACCGAGCGGTGCCGTTTACGTTTGCGCCGCCGGCAGCGGAAAGGATCGGAAAATCGCGCCGATCGAGATGGGGGAAAAGGTCGCCGAGCTCTGCCGGCGCCATACGGAGATGGGTCCTTGCCAAAATGCACGCAACGCCTGCCGCAGGAGCGGGGGCCGGGTCTACGGCGCCGACGGCAGCGAGGTAACGCTAGCCGACGAAGCCGAATACGACAAGAAAGTCATGCGCGTGCGCGTGGGGCCGTGATTCTGCCTGATGCTCGCGATCGTCTCTGCGCACTGGCCTTCCTGCCGTTCGAAGTGACGCGAGCGAGCACAGCGTGGCCGGGCGTGCGCTGGTAGCCTCGACGCCGGCACACGCCGGCCGACAAAAAAAGGCCCCGGCATTGCGCCGGGGCTTGGAGGAACTATTGCGCTTTGCCGGCGAGCAGGCTTTGCTCTGTTTTCTGGGCTGCGCTCAGCGCCATGCGCGCGGCTTTGAGATCTGCCTCGGAGGTTCTGAGCTCTGCCTCTGCTGCCTTTACTTCAGCCGTGCTGTTGAGCAGCCGTTGCCTGGCTCGATCGACTCGAAGTTCCCACAATGCCGCCTGTCCTTGGAGGTACAGCCGATGCGACGCCTCTCCGGTGAGTCCTCGCACCGCGGCCTCGCCATTGCAATCGTTGCCGGTCGCATCTGTACCCCCTGCGCAGTTGTCCGCACGAGCGATGGTGCTGCACCCGAGCAAGAGCACTGCGGCGACCGACGCGAGGTGCCTGGTTAATGGCGATCGCCGGGCATTCAACGTCCGGAAGGATTGGCACATGGAGCCTCCGATCGTGGCCGCTTCTGATGGATGTCGTTTAGTAAGCGCGCGCCTGCGTCGGCCGGTACGCGCGCCGCTTCGACTGCCCACGGGCAACGTCAGGCGATGGCGGTGGACGCTCTTGATGATCCTCCGATAGGCAAGAGCGGCGATCGCAATAATCCCGACTGCCTGCTCTATCCAGGTCGACTTATGCGCGGCGAAGACATGGAACACGTTGTCTGCGGTCATGGTGAACTTCCGACTTGTCGTCAAAGGGCGGCGTTTTCGGGCAATGCCAGGTTGCCGCCGTGGTTGCCGAAACCTGCCAAACAATGCGTCGTAGTCTCACTTACACTCAGCACGCAGTCACAAAGAAATTATTAAGATTCGCCGAAAGATAAGCGCTGCCCATTCAGAATGAGCACAACCGACAGCTTGTCTTCGTCTGGGAGTAGCGAGGCAGCAGCGCCGTCGACTGCGACCTTTCGGGCCTACGAGATCGGCCCCTTTCGCTTCGACGCGTCCACGAAAGTCGTCACGCGCGAAGGGTTGCCGGTTGGGCTCGGTCCTCGAGCCGTGGCCGTGCTCGGCCTGCTGGTGCGTCACCCGAACCAGTACGTGCCAAAAGCACGTCTCATAGATGAAGCGTGGCCGGACGCGATCGTCGTGGAGAGCAATCTCACCGTGCAGATCTCGGCGATCCGCCGTGTGCTTGCCGAAGCACCCGGGGGCGAGCGCTGGATCGAGACGTTAAGCCGACGTGGCTATAGGTTCGTTGGACCGGTCACGCCAGTTCTGGATGAGGAGGCGATTGCCTCTGGCAGCCCCCGCGCAGGGTCCAAGTTGCCGGAGCCGCTCACGTCTTTCGTGGGCAGGGTGAAGGAAGTCGCGGAGCTCCAACATCTGATGGCTTCCAATCGCTTGTTGACTGTGACCGGACCTGGGGGGGTCGGCAAGACGCGGGTAACGGTTCAGGCAGCATCCGGTGTCAGGAACGATTGGCTTCACGGGATTTGGTTCGTGGACCTGGCCCCGACTGTCGACCCCACCCTGGTGCCGAAAGTGGTCGCGCAGGCACTGGGCGTCATGGAAGTTGCTTCGGAGTCGCTGACGGAGACGCTCCATTCGCGGCTGAAGCCGATGCGTGCACTGCTCATACTCGACAACTGCGAGCACCTCCTCGAGGCCTGCGCCCGCTTGGTCGAGTCCATCTTGCGCGAAGCGCCGAACGTCCGGATCGTCGCCACGAGTCGCGAGGCGATGCATGTCGTGGGCGAGCAGTGTTATCAACTCTCCCCTTTGTCGCTGCCCACGGGAAGCGGCGATCTCGACGCACTTGCCCGATCGGAGGCGGTTGCGCTCTTCATCGAGCGCGTCCGGCTCCAACAACAGGGCTATGCCGTTACCGCCCAAAGAGCGCCGGCCATTGCGGAACTCTGCGTGCGCCTCGATGGGATACCGCTTGCCCTCGAGCTCGCCGCCGCTCGCATCGCGGTTCTGCCGGTCGAGAAGATCGTCGAGCGACTGAACGACAGGTTTACGCTGTTGACCGGAGGTGCCAGGACCTCTCTGCCACGTCACCAAACGCTGCGCGCGACGATAACCTGGAGCTACGAGCTTCTTTCCGAGCATACGAAAACGCTGTTCTCACGCCTTTCGATCTTCCCGGGCGGATTCACTCTGGAAGCGGCCGAAAACGTCGCGGCCGGTGAAGGCATTTCGCAGCAGGACGTCCTCGACCTGCTGTCGACGCTGATCGACAAGTCCCTCGTTTTGATCGAAGGCAGCGGAGAGCGCTATCGCTTGCTGGAAACGATCCGCCAATTTGCTGAAGAGCGGCTGCAAGCATCGGGCGAAGAAGCGGTGCTGCGCGAGCGACATTTCAATTGGTACCTGCGGCTGGCTGCGCGTATTGAGCCATCCCTCGCCGGTGGTCCTCAGCAGAAGAGGGCCTTGGACCTGCTCGAGGCCGATCACGACAACCTGCGCGCCGCGCTCGCATGGTCTCTCGAGTCGGATAGAGGCGACTCGGCGCTTCGGCTTTGTGGAGCCCTTTACCGATTCTGGAGCCGCCGCGGTTACTGGCGGGAAGGATACGCGGCGTGTGCGAAGGCGCTGGCTCAATCGGCCCCCGCGAGCGACAGGGCTGCACGCGCCAGAGTGCTGCTTACTGCGGGGAGCATCGGCAACAACGTGCCCGAAGCCGAAACACGGGTGCTTCTGGAAGAGGCGGTTGCGCTCAGCCGCGAAGCCGGAGACCGTGACACGGAGGCGATGGCGCTGAACAACCTGGCGAGAGTGCTCGACTGGAACATCGAGTTGCCGCGGGCGCGATCCCTGCTCGAGCAGGCGCGCATGATCAACCGCGAACTCGGCAACAAGACGCTCGAGCTGCACAACATGTCGAATCTCGTCAATGTGCTTCGTCGTCAACGCGAACCCGCCGCCGCACTCGCCCTGGCCGAAGAGGGACTCGCCGCCAGCCGATCCCTCGGTGATCGCTGGCTGGAGGCCATTTTCCTGTACGTGCTGGGACGCGTCGCGCTCGATCGGGGCGACATCGAGGTTGCGCAGCGCTTGAACGAGCAGACGCTCGCGATCGCACGAGAGCTGGTCATGCCGGACTGGCAATCATTTTCGCTCGTCAAGCTCGCCTTCCTCGCTGTGGTACGCGGTGACACCAACGCGGCGCGACGCTATCTCGCCGAGGCAGCTGAAATCTCTCGCCGATTCGGCGGGCGGCTCAGCCTCTCCGAATGCTTTGGCGCCATGGGCGTGCTCGCCTCGCACGCCGGCCAGCATGCCCGGGCCGCCCGATTGTCGGGTGTCTCGGCCACGTTGCTAGGATCGCTCTCCTCGAGCGACGTTCTCGATCGAGAGCTCCTGGAGCCGTATCAGATCAGGTCTCGGGACGCTCTTGGCGACGCGGCGTACGACGCCGCGAGCAGGGAAGGCCGCGCGTTGCGTCGGGAGGCTGCGATCGACGAAGCGCTCGCGTGGCTCGCCGAAGCATGGTGAAGAATCGCATGCCTAGTGGGCGTCGTGCACTGCGGTTCGCATGGTGATTCGTTGATCACGCGCCGCATGCTCTTACGTGCTGGTGGCATCGGCCTGCTCGTCGCGCACGGGCTTGGCCGCGGACAGGCAGCTGCGACCGTCCCTCGCGTCGGCATGCTTTGGTTCGCGTCAGAAGCCAGCAGCGCCCACCTGTGGAAAGCCTTCAAGGAAGGAATGCACGATCTCGGCTGGCTCGAAGGGAAGAGCATCGAGTATCGATTCGTTTACGCCAATGGACATGTCGATCGCTTGGAGGCGCTGACCGGCGAACTGATCGGCCAGAACGTCGACGTAATCATGGTTGGAAGCAGTCAAAGCGCCGGCGCGGCGCACCGGGCCACAAAGACGGTACCTATCGTTCTGGCGGGTGTCGGGAACGCGGTGGGCGCGGGACTCGTCGCCAGTCTTGCCAAGCCAGGCGGCAACATCACCGGCTTCACCAGCCAGCAGGACGAGGTGCTTGGGAAGCTCATCGGGATTCTGCATGAGGTTGCGCCGGGCGCTCGGCGCATAGCTATCCTGCTGAACGAAAGCAGTCCGTTGCATGCCGTCTACTGGGCTGGCGCCCAGCGCGCTTGTACGGGGCTGGGCCTTGTTCCATTGCGCGTCGTCGCCACCACACCCATGCAACTCAGTACCGCGGTTGGAGAGATTGTTCGACAGCGATCGCAGGCCGTGGTGGTGACGTCGGATAGCATGTACTTTACCGAGCGCGTGAAGTTGCAGGAACTGATGCAGACCACGCGACTGCCGGCGGTCTATGCGGTGCGCGACAACGTAGTCGCGGGCGGCTTGCTCGGCTACGGATATGACGCCGCCGGGAACTACCGCAACGCGGCGAAGTTCGTGGACAAGATTTTGAGGGGTGCCAAGCCCGCGGATCTTCCCGTCGAGCAGGCGACCAAGTTCGAGCTCGTGATCAACCTCAAAACCGCGAAGACCCTTGGCCTGACCGTCCCGCAATCGCTGCTGCTGCGTGCGGATGAGGTGATTGAGTAGCCAATTTCGTCGATGCGCTCGCGAGCACCCGTTCGGGGAATGCGAAGGGTTTGCGCGCGTTGCTACGCCTGCGCCAGCGTCGGCTGCGGACGTCGGCTTCACGAGCGCTGATGCGGCCTGGGCGCGCACTCGTCGAAGTCAGGCGAGCGATGCTTCGTTCGAGGCAACACGACGCACCTTCACGTACTGGCTCGTCACCCGGGGACCGGCACGCGGAGCGCGCCGCACGTCTCTTCCACGATCCCGCGCTGCGCATGGCTGCCACCGATTCGCGGCAGCTCCGCGCGACACGCGTCGAACTCCTTCGATGCCTTTGGCGTGTCGCCGTCGATCAGTGCCTTCAGTCCAACCACCCAGTGCCGCACCACCGCCGCGCCGTCATGACCGGATCGCGCCAACGACTCGAGGCGGCGTGCGCACGCCTCGAGCTCTCCGCGCTCGCGGTATGCAGCGGCGAGCATGGCAAGATGCAGTTCTCCGAAGGGGTTTGATCCCTTCGAAAAGGAGACGCGCGCGTGCTCGCGGGCGGCACTCCACGCCGCGCTACGCGTTCCGCGCAGTCCCAGGCGCCAGAGCAGAGACACAATATCCGCCAATCCCATGAACGGAGTGCCGCGCGGAAGGTAATCGAGGATGGGCCCGAGAAGTCGCGTGAGTGCGAGGTCGTCCCGTCCAAGCGCGAGTTCAGCGAGAGCCCAGTGCCACTGCAGGTGGCCCCACATGAGCGCGCGTTCCGGATACGAGGGCATCCAGTTGGCGAGGAAAGTTTGCGCGGACGCGGGATCTCCCTTCTCGTAGTATCCGTGCATCACCATGTGCGCGTTGTGCCCGTTCGCCGGACGCTCCGCCATCGCCTCGAGCACCATCGCCAATCCCTCGTCGACGGCGCCACACTCGATACGGCACCAGCCCCGATGCGCCAGCAGCCACGGGAAACCACTCGGAAAGTGCGGAGCGATACGTTCGACGAACGCGAGCCGCGCAGAATCGTGGTCCGCACGCCCGCTGAACGCGAAAAGTCCGTAGGCCCCGACCGCGGGTGCAATGGCCAGGATGTCGGTCGGGTACCGGTTCGCGTGGGTTTCGACGGCGGATAGCGCGTCGCGAGTCCGCGCTTCAATGATGGCGCCGAGCAGGGCGACATGGTCTCGCTCGCGATTGCTCGCGACGTCGACGCAATCGCGCGCGCGAGAAAGGGACTGCCGGGCTTCGTCGCCGCGGCCATACATCGCATGAAACAAGCCACGCAGGACGTGGGCCAGCGCGAATCCTGGATCGTGCGTCAGCGCTTCTTCCGTAGCCTCCAGCACGCCGGGGAAAGCATGCAAGTGACGGTCGACCGCGCGGTCATAGGCTCGCATCGCAGCCATCGAAGAGCAATGAACGGTGTTCCCGAACGCGTCGTGCATGACGGTAGTCGCTACCGCACAGGAATTGGACGCCGCAACTGCGGCTTGAAGAATCGGCTCGCAACGACCGCCATGATAAGCGGCGTGAAACCGATTTCCGCTCTCGGATGCCTGAAGTCGTTCACTTTGCGTTCGACAGCGACCGTCAGTGCAGCATGAACGACATCGCCGAGAGGCTGTTCAGCACGCGCAGCGCGTGGCGCATCGTCGGCGACGTCCATTCGATCGTCACGCCATCTACGCGTTTCACGATCGGCAGCAATGCAAAGAGGTCTGCGAGGCCGGCGCTCGTCGCTTCCAGGCTGAGCGCGTACGGCGCCTGCGCAGGTTTCAGCTTCGATAGACGCGCCGCTGCGACCGCTTCACGAGCACCTGCGCGAATTTTCGCGCACGCGGCTTCGGGTGAAACACTCGTCGCCACCCGGTTGCCGTGCGCGCGCTTCGTCGTGACGGCGACCGCACCTGGATACAGGGGGGACGTTTCGGCCACGAATACGTCGTCGCCGCTCAGAAAGGCTACAGGAACGGCGAACTCGGCGGCGACCGCTCCATAAAGCGCCGCTTCACCGGCCTCGACGCCATTCACTGAAACGCGCGCGAACGCAAAGCTGCTGATCGTGTGCGCGAGCACGCCTCGCGTCCCGGCCTTGGCATGCCAGCCGACCAGAAAGACCGCGGTGCAGTCCTGATCGATGCCGGCCATCATGCCGAGTTCGCGCGGCTTGCCGAGAAGTAATTCGGCGCGCGCGTCGACGTCGTCGACAATCAGGTTGCGAAACTCGCCGTGCGAGTCATTGACGACGACGGCAGTCGCGCCACCGTCGAATGCACCGGCGATCGCCGCGTTGGCTTCCGCCGTCATCAGACGGCGCGCTCGCTCGTATTCTCCATTGCCCGGCCGCGTCTGTTCCGGATGGACCACGCCGGCGATGCCCTCGATATCGACGGAGATGAGGATCTTGCCCGCACGCGCGTCCGTCATCAAGCGCTCGGCAGCAGGCGGCGCCAGTCCGGCAGCCGCTCGCGAATTGCCTGCCTTTCGTGGTCCGCGTAACCGCGTACCGGCTCAGCGGCGAAGAGCCCATTGACAATCGCTTGTTCCGTCGCTTCTGCCGTGGCATCGAAGAGGGGGTCGAGTGCGATGTCGTTCATCACGTCGCTGGACGTGTGCGCAGTACCGTCAATCGCGTAGCTCGGTCTCGACGCGAAGGCAATCGCAATGTCGCCGCTGCCGTGCCCGAAGCTCGAGCCCGTTCGTGCAATCCCGGCACTCGCGCGGGTGGCGAGGCGGCGCAATTGCCGATGGTCAAGTGAAGCATCAGTCCCAAGTACGACGATGATGGACCCACGATCGCGCAGCGGCGCTTCCTCCGCGACGCCTGCGAGCGTTCGACCGACAGGCACGCCACAAAGGATCAACTGCGGCAGCCGACCGAAGTTCGCAAGAACCAGAACGCCGACCGACAACGTCTCGGGACCGATTCGCACCCGGCGCGATGCCGATCCGATCCCGCCTTTCAGGCCGAAACACGACATTCCGCGGCCGGCGCCTACCGCGCCCTGGGCGAAGGTGACGGACGCGCTTTTCATCGCCAGCCCGTAATGTTCTTCCGTCACTGCAAACGTCTGGAGGTCATTCAGCCAGCCATCGTTGCATTCGGCAACGATCGGGTTCAGCGTAGGTGCGCTGCGACCGATCTGCGGATCCCGCGCAACGGCATCGCGGACCATCGCCGTATACATCGTCCCGACGGCGAATGTGTTGGTGAGCGTGATCGGCGACTCCAGTACACCGAGCTCGTTCAACTGCATGAGCCCGGTCGTCTTGCCGAAGCCATTGATGACGACTGCTGCCGCGGGAACCGGGTATCGGCGCGCGTCGCCGGTGTGCGGTCGCACGACCGTCACGCCGGTCTGGATCGAGCCGTCGGCGATCGTGTGGTGTCCAACGGTGACACCGCCCACATCGGTGATCGAATCGCGAGCGCCCGAGGGCAGCACGCCGACGCGGGGTGCGTCGATCATCGCTTCATCGCCTCGGCCTCCTCGGACCGTTTACGTTTCGCCCCATACAGCGCGTCGGCCTCGCAGCGATTCGCGCGGCGTCGCGCCCTTCGGGCCTTCGCTCGCTACGCTCGCGCGCCGCGCTCATCGCCTCGGCCTCCTTGGACCGTTTACGGTTTGCCCCATACAGCGCGTCGGCCTCGCAGCGACTCTCGCGGCGTCGCGCCCTTCGGGCCTTCGCTCGCTACGCTCGCGCGCCGCGCTCATCGCCTCTCGATCTTTGGATCCAGCGCATCGCGCAATCCGTCACCGAGCAGATTGAATGCGAGTACGGTGACGAAGATGGCAAGCGCCGGGAAAATCGCTTCGTGCGGCGCGGTTAGCATGTCCGAGCGCGCGGCGTCGAGCATCGCACCCCACTCGGGCGTTGGCGGCTGCGCCCCCATGCCGAGAAACGACAGGCTGGCCGCCGTGATGATCGACGTGCCGATCCGCAACGAGAAATAGACGATGACAGCGGCGATCGTCCCGGGAAAGATGTGCCGAAAAACGATCGTGCGATCGGTTGCGCCGAGGCTTCGCGCCGCTTCGATGAAGGTCAGATGCTTGAGCGCCAGCGTGTTGCCGCGCACCAGTCGCGCGAACGTGGGAATGCTGAACACGGCGACTGCGACGATCACGTTGGCCATCCCTCCGCCGAGAATCGCGACGATGCCGATCGCGAGGAGAATGCCAGGAAAGGCGAAGAGCACGTCGCAGACGCGCATGATCACGCGGTCCCACCAGCCCTCGCGATAGCCTGCGATGAGTCCAAGCAGCGTGCCGATGATGGCGCCCACGGTCACCGAAAGAAAGCCGGCTGCAAGGGATATGCGCGCGCCCATCAGGATGCGACTGTAGATGTCGCGACCGAGGGCATCGACGCCGAACCAGTGCCGGGCCGAGGGGCGCGCGTTGAGCTGGTCGTAGTCGAAGAACGTTTCGGCATCGAACGGAACGATCCACGGCGCGACGATGGCGAGCACGACGAGCACGATGACGAACGCGCCGGCGACCATTGCGACCCGTTGGCGCTTGAACTTGCGCCAGAACTCCGACCACGGAGTACGCACGCGCTCATCGGTGATGAGCGGCTGCGCCGTCGGCAATGCGGCGAGCGGTTCGTCACCCATCAGCGATAGCGGATCGTGGGATTGATGAGGCCGTACAGCACGTCGACGATCAGGTTGATCAGGATGAACTCGAGCGAGAACAGCAGCACGAGCGCCTGGATCACCGGATAGTCGCGCATGTCGACGGCGTCGACGAGCAATCTTCCGAGCCCGGGCCAGTTGAATACCTTCTCGACGACGATGGAGCCGCCGAGCAGAAAGCCGAACTGCAGTCCCATCATCGTGACGACCGGGATCAGCGCGTTGCGCAGTCCGTGCTTGACGACGACGCGTCGCTCGTCGAGACCCTTGGCGCGCGCGGTGCGGATGAAATCCTCCCCGAGGATGTCGACGAACGAAGAGCGCGTGAAGCGGGCCATGATCGCCGCGACGGCCGCGCCAAGCGTGATCGATGGCAGGATGTAGTGTCGCCAGGTATCGTCGCCGACCGTCGGCAGCCAGTTGAGCTGAACGGAAAAGAATTGCATCAGCACCATGCCGAGCGCGAACGCCGGAAACGAAATGCCGGACACGGCGAGCGTCATGCCGAGCCGGTCGGGCCAGCGGTTACGCCAGACGGCGGAAAGGATGCCGATGGTCATGCCGATCAGCACCGACCAGACCATGCTCCACATGGTCAGCCAGAAAGTCGGCATGAAGCGGTCGCCGATCTCGCTCGATACGGGCCGCTTGGTCCGGATCGATCTGCCGAAATCCCAATGCAGCACGCCGTTCACGAAGCGCACGAACTGCTGCGGCAGCGGTCGATCGAGCCCGAGATCCTTGCGGACCAGCTCGACGGTGGCCGGGTTGGCATCGGGACCCGCCGCCAGACGTGCGGGATCGCCCGGCAGGATATGAACGAACAGGAAGACCAGCAACCCGACGAGGAGCAGCGTCGGCAGCAATCCCAACAGGCGCTTGGCGATGTACTGGGTCATCCGCGCAGCCTTCCGGGTGCGGTTCGGCCTCGATGCGGCGCGAGTCCAGAGACGGCATCGCCGCCTTGGGGAGACCCCGCGGCGGCGATGCGGTAGACGCTATGCAAGGTCGGGCGCCATGCCGGCCGTCGCCGTCGTTGCGACGCTCGCTCGGCCCGTGATTACTTCAAGTCGATGTCCGTGAAGTTGAACGACGCGTCGGGAATCACGTACACACCGGTCAGCTTCTTGTTGTTCGCGGAGAGAAGCTTCTCGACGACGAGCGGCGCCCAGGGCGCATCGTTCCAGATCGTTTGCTGCGCATCCTTGTAGAGCGATGCCTTCTGCCCCGAATCCGTCGTGAGCTGCGCGTTCTTGATGTCGGCGTCGACCTTCTCGTTCTTGTAGTACGCGGTGTTGAAGAGCTTCGGCGGCCAGGAGTCGCCGGCAAGAAGCGGACGCAGCGCCCAGTCGGCTTCACCGGTCGATGTCGACCAGCCCACGTAGTACAAGCGCACGGGCGCGGAGTTCGGATCCTGCCAGCTCTCGACCTTCTCCACGCGCTGGCCGGCTTCGAGCAGCGTGATCTTCGTGCGAATGCCGATCTGCTGGAGTTGCTGCTGCAGGAATTGCGTGACCTTCTGCGCCGTCGTGTGGTTGTAGGCCGACCACAGCTCCGTCTCGAAGCCGTTCGGGTAACCGGCCTCGGTCAGCAGCTGCTTCGCCTTCGCCACATCGTAGGGCCACGGGCCGATCTTCACCGCATATTCAACGCCCTGCGGCGCCACGCCTTCGGCCGGCGTTGCATAACCATTGAACGCCACTTTCGCGAGCGCGTCCTTGTTGATCGCGTACGCGATCGCCTGACGCACCTTCGGGTTGTCGAATGGCTTCTGCTGCGTGTTCATCGAGAGGTACCGCAGGACGATCGACGGTGCCGCGACGACTTCGAGATCCGGCTTGGCCTTCAGCACTTCCGCGACCTCGTAGGGGACCGGGAACGTGAAGTGCGCTTCGCCCGTTTGCATGAGCGCCGCGCGCGAGTTGTTGTCCACGACGGGCTTCCACGTGATCGAGTCGACCTTCGGATAACCCTGTCGCCAGTACCCGTCGAATTTCGCGACCTTCAAATAGTCGGTCGATTTCCATTCGACGAACTTGAACGGTCCCGTGCCGACCGGATGGAACGCGATGTCCTTGTTGCCATACTGCTTGAGCGCCGCCGGGCTGATCATCACCGTCGACGGATGCGCGAGCTGCGCGATGAACGGCGAGAACGCCGTCTTCAGCGTGATTCGCGCGGTGTAATCATCGACAACCTCCGTCTTCGCGATGTTGTTGTTGTAGAGGCCGTAGCGCTTCAACTTGTTTTCCGGGTTGGTCACGCGATCGAGGTTCACCTTGACCGCATCGGCCTTGAAGTCCGTTCCGTCGTGGAACTTGACCCCCTTGCGCAGCTTGATCGTGTAGACGAGGCCATCCTTGCTGACGTCGTAGCTCTCGGCGAGGACCGGAATCATCTTCATGTCCTTGTCGAAGCCGTAGAGCCCTTCGTAGAACGACTTTGCCATCGCCTGCGACAGCGTGTCGTTGGCGTCGTAAGGATCGGTCGTCGTGAATGTCGATGCGACGGCGAACACGACGTCCTTGGCGGCGAATGCCGGCGCGGCCGCGACAACCGCCGCGACCGCCGTTGCGAGTATTCGATACAGCATCTTCATGGAGCCTCCTGTGCGATACGGGGCGAGCGCGTCGTCGCCTTCGTTCAATACGCGCCGCCGACACGATGCGTGGCGACGAAGTGCCCGGGCGCGACTTCCGCGAGCGGCGCAACCTGCGGCTCGTCGCCGACGGCGCGTAGCGGACTCGGGATCTCTTCGGATGATAGCGCTCTTTCGCGCCGGCGCCGGGCGGGATCTGCAACCGGCACGGCCGCCATCAACTTTCGGGTGTAGGGGTGCCGCGGATTCTCGAAGATGGCCCGTCGCGGCCCGATTTCGACGATCTGCCCGAGGTACATCACTGCTACCCGATGGCTGACGCGCTCGACGACCGCCATGTCGTGCGATATGAACAGATACGACACGCCGAATTCCGATTGCAGGTCGAGCAGGAGATTCACGATCTGCGCCTGGATCGACACGTCGAGCGCGGAAACGGCCTCGTCGGCAACGATGATGCGCGGGTTCAGCGCGAGCGCGCGCGCGATGGCGATCCGCTGTCGTTGTCCCCCCGAGAACTCGTGCGGGTAGCGACGCGCGAAGTCCGCGGCAAGCCCGACGTGCTCGAGCAGCCATGCGACGCGATGCTCCGCTTCACGGCCGCCGGCGACACCGTGCACGTACAACGGCTCGGCGATCGAAAAGCCGACGGTGAGACGGGGGTCGAGCGACGCGAAGGGGTCCTGGAAGATCATCTGGATGTCACGTCGCACCGGACGCAGCGCGTCTGCGGGCAACTTCGCGATGTCCCGACCTTCGAATTCGATGCTTCCCGCGGTGATGTCCACGAGCCGCAGCAGTGACCGGCCGGTCGTCGATTTTCCGCACCCGGATTCGCCGACGAGCGCGAGCGTTTCGCCGGCCTTCAGATCGAAGCTCACTTGCTCGACCGCATGCACGCGCCTGCGCACGCGGCCCAGGAATCCGGCTTTGACGTCGAAGCGCGTCGTCAGCTTGCGCACGCGCAGCAGCGGCTTGCCGCTCGCCGCATCAGTGCGTGCTGCAACCGGTGCGATTGCGCCTTGGCTCTTCTCCGGCCGTGCGCCGCGATCGCTGGACGGTGTCTCGGCGGCCCCGGCCGTGACCAGCGTGAACTTGCGCGGCGCGTCCTCGTTGGAGAGCGCGCCGAGCCGTGGAACCGCGGCGAGCAGCGCGCGCGTGTAGGGATGGGTCGGCGACTTGAATATCGCTTCCGCCATCCCTTCCTCGACCTTCTCGCCGCGATACATGACGACGACGCGATCGGCGACCTCGGCGACGACGCCCATGTCGTGCGTGATGAACATCACCGCCATGTGCATCTCGTCCTGCAGCAGCCGGATCAGCGTGAGGATTTGCGCCTGTATGGTCACATCGAGTGCCGTCGTCGGCTCGTCGGCGATCAGCAGGGCAGGACGACACGACAAGGCCATCGCGATCATCACGCGCTGGCGCATGCCCCCGGACAGCTGATGCGGGTAGCGATCGAGCACCGAGCGCGCTTCCGGAATGCGCACTTGCTCGAGCATGCGCAGCGCTTCCGCGCGCGCGGCGCCATGACTCTTGTGCTGGTGAAGCCGGATCGATTCGGCGATCTGCTCGCCGACCTGGAACACTGGATTCAGCGAGGTCATCGGCTCCTGGAAGATCATCGCGATCTCGGCGCCGCGAATGGTCCGGAGCGTTCCCGCATCCACAGTGGCGAGATCGACGCTGGTTCCGGCGGGCCTCGCGAATCGCAGGCTTCCGGAGACGATGCGACCGCCGCCGTGTTCGACGAGGCGCATGATCGACAGCGCGGTGACGGACTTGCCCGAGCCCGATTCGCCGACCACGGCGACCGTTTCCCCGCGGCCGATCTGGAGCGAAACGTTGCGGACCGCCGTGAGTACCCTATCCGTCGTGGCGAACTCGACGGTCAGGCGGTCGACGTCGAGAACAGATGCCGACGAGGGAGCGGAGGACATTTTGGCGACAGGGGGACGGGCGATTATCCCCAAACCGCGCGCCGGAGCAAAATCTTCGTTTCTCTGGACGACGCGCAAGGACAACGTGCGCGTTCCGGTGTATACGGTGCCTTCCAAGGGTGTTCGGGCTGTTCGGAGAAATGGGTTCGTGCGGCGCTTTGGAACCCTGGGAGGGATTCGAATATGCGTTGGTGCAGCAAACGCTTCGCCGAGGTCACTTGCGCCTTGTGTTTGCTGTCATCCGGCATTCATGCGCAACCGGCAAAAACGAGCCGCATTGGCTGGTTGGGGGCCGGAGATTCCGCGAGCGCTGTGGACGCAATCGGTGATCTGCGCCAGGGCCTGCGCGACCTTAAATACGTCGACGGACAGAACCTCGCGGTCGAGTATCGGCATGCGGGCGGCAGCGTTGGTCGTCTGGCCGACCTCGCTGCGGAGCTCGTACGCATCCGCGTCGACGTCATCGTCACCGTCGGGGAATCTGCGGCATTCGCAGCCAAGCGTGCGACCACCACCATTCCTATCGTCGCGACGGAACTCGGGCAGGATCCGGTCCAGGCCGGACTTGTCACCAGCCTGAGCCGCCCGGGCGGCAATGTTACCGGTCTCGCGAGCCAGAGCGATGAGCTCTGGGAAAAGCGCTTGGGACTGTTGAAGGAACTCGTCCCACGCCTGATGCGCGTCGCCGTCATCGCTAACCCGGCGAACCCGGGCAACGTTTCCTGCATCGAAGAGATTCGAGCTGCCGCGCAAAAAATGCGGCTCGAACTCAGCTATCTGGAAGCGACCGAAGGAGCCGCGCTCGAGCGCATGCTCGGTTCGGTTGCAAAGAACTCTGCCGATGGCGTAGCGGTTTGCTGGGACGGGGTAACGTTGACGAACTCGCGGGCGATCGCCGATTTCGCGATGAGGCAGCGCGTGCCGGCGGTCGCGCCCTTGCGCGAATACGTCGTCGCTGGCGCGTTGCTGTCGTACGGAACAAGCTTACCCCAGCAACGAAGGCGGGCAGCGTACTACGTGGACCGGATACTGAAAGGCACGCGCCCCGCCGACCTGCCCATCGAGCGCCCCACGCTGTTCGAGCTCGTCGTGAACGAGGCGACGGCGAAGACACTCGGCATGTCGCTGCCCCCGGCGCTCATCATGCTCGCCGACGACAGGATCAACTGAGAGATCGCCGTGCCGTTGACGCTGCAGCTATCCTTGGCGCTCGCGCTACTGACATCCGGATCGTTTGCCATGGCGCAGGCCAATCTGGGCACGCTCTTGGATGCCGGGGCAGCGCGACTGTCGGCGGAAGAGTTTCGTCGCGAACTGGTGGGACGTCAGATCTCCGGGCTTGCGGCCAATGGTCAGCAGATGCAGATCGTATATCTGGAAAGCGGAGAGATACGGGGCGCGGGCGGCGCGACGCCGCGAGGTGGCGCAGGCGGAGGAGGCCAAACGTTCGACATCCAGGGAACGTACACGATCGACGACAGTGCAAGAATGTGCACGACGATGCAGCTCGGGCGGACGTCACTCGCTCCCCGGTGTCAGTACTGGTATCGACTGGACCGGCAGTATTTCCTGTCGGACTCGGATTCCGACCGGAGCGCGCGGGTCCAGGCGCGCACAGCTCTGCAATAGGTTTGCATTTCGGGCAGAACCGCGCGAACGCCTCGCATCGTCCACCGCCCGCCGCTAGACCTTTTCCGGTTCCGGTATCTTGCGCTTCTGCAGCAGTGCCGGAACCGGTCTCGCCCGTTTCGCCACGTGGATGTGCGCGTGGGGATGCGCCGCCGTGCCCGATGCAGTGGCGTGCTTCTTCGCGAGAGGCTGATCGGGATTCTTCGCGTATGCTGCTTCGCGCTCGGCGCGGCGGGCGTCGCCATTCATGGCAGGCGTACGGGATTCACTCGTCGAGCCGCTGCGACGCGCCCTATCGGATGAGGCGCTATCGCGCGGCGTGTGACTGCCGCCACGCCGAGCTCTACCCTCGCGGTCATCACCGCGTTGCTCGCCACGCCGAGCTCTACCGTCGCCGTCAGCACTGCTTTGCTCGCCACGCCGAGCTCTACCGTCGCCGTCAGCACTGCTTTGCTCGCCACGCGCAGCGCCCGGTGCCGCACGACTGCGCCGCGCGCGATCGCCATCACCGCCGCGCGGACGCTCCGCGCCTGCGCGAGTCGCTTCACGAAGCGGGCGATCCCGCACGACCGCATTCACGTCGAAGCCCTCGGCCGCGACGATCGCCACCTTCTTCTTCAGCAGGCGCTCGATCTCGCCGAGATGTTTCTCCTCCTCCGGCGCGACCAGCGAGATCGCCTCACCGGTTGCACCCGCGCGTCCCGTACGACCGATGCGATGGATGTAGTCTTCGGGAACGTGCGGCAGCTCATAGTTGACGACGAGCGGCATGTCGTCGATGTCGAGCCCGCGCGCAGCGACGTCGGTTGCGACGAGCACCTGCAACTTGCCTTCCTTGAACTTCGACAGTGCTTCGAGGCGCGCCGCCTGCGTCTTGTCGCCGTGGATAGCCGACGTGGCGAGGCCGTCCTTCTCGAGCTGGCGGGCAAGGCGGGATGCGCCGTGCTTCGTTCGCACGAAACACAGCACCTGCCAGACGTTGCGCGACTGGACGAGATGCACGAGCAGCGCCCGCTTCGCCTCCTGCGGGACCTTGTATGCGTTCTGCGTGACGGTCTCGGCAGCCGTGTTGCGCCGCGCCACCTCGATCAGCCGCGGCTTGTTTAGCAGCTCGTCCGCGAGCTTCTTGATGTCGTTCGAAAACGTGGCGGAGAAGAGCAGGTTCTGCCGCTTGGCCGGCAACAGCGCCATGATGCGCTTGATGTCCGGGATGAAGCCCATGTCGAGCATCCGGTCGGCCTCGTCGAGGACGAAGACTTCCACCTGTCCGAGATGAACGCTTTTCTGCTCGACGTGATCGAGCAGTCGGCCAGGCGTCGCGACAAGTATCTCGACACCGGCGCGAACGATCGCAAGCTGCTGGCGAATGTCCACCCCGCCGTATACGCAGGTGGATCGCAGGTTCGTGTACTTGCCGTACTCGCGAATCGATTCCTCGACCTGGATCGCGAGCTCGCGAGTCGGCGCGAGAATCAACGCGCGCACGTGATGGCGAGCCGGCGAGGGACTGGTGTTCGCGTACTGCGCGAGTTTCTGGAGGATCGGCAGCCCGAACCCGGCTGTCTTGCCGGTGCCGGTCTGGGCGCCGCCCATGATGTCGTGGCCGGCGAGGACTTCGGGGATCGCCTGTGCCTGAATGGGCGTGGGAATGGTGTAACCGGACTCGGTCACGGCCCGCAGAATTTCGGGCCGCAAGCCGAGCTCGTCAAAGCTCTTGGCGTGCATTAACTGCTCCTGGTACGCGGCCTACCGCTTCTTGCGGTTTCCGGTCCAGGCAGCGATCTCGTTGCTGAAGGGTTTTGCAGGGGGCGCGCGGAGCGCCTTTCGCGTGGGCAGTGACCGGAATGGCCGCCCGAGTGAGGATTATAGCCTAACCGGCGGATTTTTCAAATTTTTCTCGCACGGACACCCTCGGCGGGCTATAATTGAATGTTTGCCCGCCGCGCGACCCGAACCTTCGGCGATTGTCGCCTTTTCAGGTCCCGAAACGGCATGCTCCTCGCGCAAGCCAGACGGTTTTTCCATGACCAAGCTCCGCAACGACCTACGCAACATCCCCATCATCGCGCACGTCGATCACGGCAAGACGACTCACGTCGTCACCCCCCCCGTCCAGTCGGGCACGTTCGCGAAGCACGTGCACGACGGCGAACGGCTGAT
>Ga0105248_10001099_pt1 | contig 29952 bp, 31 predicted proteins | sample KBSS34metaG_FD_81524 | JGI IMG/M metagenome (GOLD analysis project Ga0105248, IMG submission 81524) | Switchgrass rhizosphere microbial communities from Kellogg Biological Station, Michigan, USA - KBS S3-4 metaG | ecosystem: Host-associated > Plants > Roots > Rhizosphere > Soil | place... | reverse complement strand
CTCGGCGTCACCTGGCAGGCCGCGAACGGCTTCTTCATCGGCGTCGGCGGCAACTGGAATCTGACGCAGAAGTCGCGCGACGACGCGACGCCCATCTCGAGCGTGACCTGTCTCACCTGCACGGGCGGCTTCTCGGACAAGGCCGACTACCTGGTGCGGATCGGCTACCACCCGGGCGTGCGGAAGTATGTGCCGCCGCCACCTCCGCCACCTCCACCGCCTCCGCCGCCACCGCCACCGCCGCCACCACCGCCGCCGCCGCCGCCGCCGCCGCAGGTTCCGCGCGACGAGGTCGTGACGTCGCTCGACAAGGACGACGACAAGAAGACCGACGACGATGTTGTGCTCGACCTGACGGAGCTCGCCTCCACCGACCTCACCGAGATCGACACCGGCGTGACGAGCGGTGCGGATCCGAGCGACTGGGACCCGATCAATGTCGACGACAACGACGACGACAAGAAATGCGCCGGAGCGGGAAGCGCGGCTGCCTCGACGAGCGGCAGCCCCGCCGCCTGCGGGGTCAAGCAGAAAGAGTAATTCCCGCTAGCCCGTCAGGGGTGCGCTTGGTAGCGACGACCCATGGCCGACCCCGACATCTCCTCCGTCATCGAGACCCCGTTCGACGCCGCTTTGTCGGAGCGCTACCTCGTATATGCGCTGTCGACGATCACCGCGCGATCGCTGCCCGACGTCCGCGACGGGCTGAAGCCGGTCCACCGGCGTATCCTGTGGGGCATGCGATTGCTCAGGCTCGACCCGGCCGGCGCCTACAAGAAATGCGCTCGCATCGTCGGCGACGTGATGGGCAAGTACCATCCGCACGGCAATCTCGCTTTGTACGACGCGCTCGTGCGTCTCGCCCAGCCGTTCGCGCTCCGTTACCCGCTGGTCGACGGGCAGGGCAATTTCGGCAATATCGACGGCGATAACGCCGCCGCGGAGCGCTACACCGAAGCCCGCCTGACGGCCGTCGCCGCCCAGCTAATGGCCGGCGTCGACGACGGTACCGTCGATTTTAGGCCGACCTACAACGGCGAGGAGGAAGAGCCCGAGGTCTTCCCCGGGCTGTTCCCAAACCTGCTTGCGAATGGAGCGTCAGGGATCGCCGTCGGCATGGCGACGTCGATCCCGCCGCACAATGTCGGCGAGCTGATCGATGCGGCGACGCACCTGATCGACAATCCCAAGGCGGAGGATTCGAGCCTGATGGACTTCGTCGCCGGACCGGATTTCCCAACCGGCGGAGTGCTGGTCGACAGCCGCGCCATGATCGCCGAGGCCTATGCGACCGGCCGCGGGTCGTTCCGGCTTCGTGCCCGCGTCGAGGTCGAGCGCGAAAAGGGCGGCGGCTGGCACCTGCTGGTCAGTGAGATCCCCTACGGCGTCCAGAAGGCCAAGCTGATCGAGCAGATTGCCCAGCTCATCGTCGACAAGAAGCTGCCGATCCTGGCCGACGTGAAGGATGAGAGCGACGAGCAAGTTCGGCTGGTGCTGGAGCCGCGCGCCCGGACCGTCGATCCCGAGCTTTTGCTGGAGAGCCTATACCGTCTGACCGACCTCGAGATCCGCTTTCCGCTCAACCTCAATGTCCTCGACGCGACCCGCACCCCCGGGGTGATGAGCCTGCGGCAGGCGCTGACCGCTTGGCTCGCCTTCCAGATCGAGGTGTTGCTCCGTCGCAGCCAGGTTCGGATCGGCAAGATCGACGACCGGATCGAGCTGCTCGACGGCTTCCTCGTGGCCTATTTGAACCTCGATCGCGTGATTGAGATCATCCGTACCGAGGACGAGGCCAAGCCGGTGCTGATGGCGGAATTCTCGCTCAATGACCGCCAGGCCGAAGCGATCCTCAACATGCGGCTTCGAAGCCTGCGCAAGCTGGAGGAGATAGAGATCGGGCGCGAGCGCGCCGAGCTTGCCAAGGAGCGCGACGAGCTGGTCAAGCTGATCGAGAGCCCCCAGCGCCAGCGAACCCGGCTTAAGAAGGACCTCGCGACGCTCAAGGACAAGTTCGGGGACGACCGTCGGACGCGGATCGAGGAAGTTGCTCCCGTCCGGGAGATCGATTGGTCGGCGATGATCGAGAAGGAACCGATCACCGTCATCCTGTCGCAGCGCGGCTGGATCCGGGCGATGAAGGGTCATCTCGCCCTCGACCAGGTCGCCGAGCTCAAGTGGCGCGAAGGCGACGGGCCGTTCATCCACTTTCACGCCCAGACGACGGACCGGCTGGCGTTGTTCGCGTCGAACGGCCGCGCCTACACTTTACCCGGTGACAAGCTGCCGAGCGCACGCGGATTCGGCGAACCCGTGCGTCTGTTCATCGACCTCGATGCTGAGGTGGATATCGTCCAGCTCCTCGTCGCCCGCCCGGAGATGAAGCTGCTCGTCGCCTCCTCGGACGGCAAGGGCTTCGTCACCAGCGGCGATGCAACGCTGGCCGAGACTCGCAAGGGCAAACAGCTGGTCAACGTCCGGCCGGGCGCTCGAGTGGCCGTCGTGCGGCCGATACCCGAGGGGGCCGACGCCGTCGCGGTGATCGGCGACAACCGGAAGATGGTCGTATTCCCGCTCGCCGAGCTGCCGGAACTCGGGCGAGGGCAGGGGGTGACCTTGCAGCGCTACCGCGACGGCGGGCTGTCGGACGCGGTCGCGTTCCCGCTTGCCGAGGGATTGAGCTGGGCCCTAGGCGGCGAAAGCGGCCGCGTGCGGACTGAAACGGACCTGTCGCCCTGGCGCGCCGCGCGCGGCGCCGCGGGCCGGATGCCGCCGATCGGCTTCCCTCGGAACAATCGTTTCGCCTGAGAGCCGCGTTGAAGGCCCGTTATCGCTCCGATGTTAACATGTCAGATAAAGCAAAAAAGATACGGGGAATTAACCCCTTCGCACCATAGAAGCGGTGATGCAGGCTGCAGCAGCCCGTTCGGCAGTGCCGCAAAGGCTCCGCCGGACGGACAGATTGAATGCGACTCCGCACTTGGCGGCGGTGGACGACCTCGGCTTGCTCGAGGCGCTTCCGATTGCCGCCGCGATTGTCGAGCGCGACGGCAAGGGCACTCTGAGCGTCGCGGCGCACAATGGCCGCTTCGTCGACGCGGTCCAGCGCTCATCCTGCACAGCCGAGGACTGGAATGAGGCCGACTGCCTGAAGAGCGGCCCGATCGCCGGACTCGTGCAGGGCTTCCTCGACGGCGTCGATCCGACTGGCGAGCTCGATCTCAAGCAGGGTGAGGGCGTTGCCTCGCAGTTCTTTCGGCTGAAGCTCGCGCCGCTGCCGCGCAAGGATGGGCCGGAGCGCTGTCTGCTGAGTGTCGTCGACCGCACGGTCGAGGTGCAAGCCGAGCGAACGCTGCGCGCGGAAATGTTGCGCGACAGCCTGACCGGCCTTCCCAATCGCCTCGCCTTCACCGAGGCAATCGAGACCGCGGGCGCCAAGACGGCTCGCGATCTCGAACATGCGGTCCTCGTGGTCGACATGCTGCGGTTCAGCCGAATCAACGAATCGATGGGCGGCCTCGCCGGCGACGAGCTTCTGATCACCTTTGCGCGTCGACTTATCCTCGCGCTGCGGGCCGGCGACGTGCTCGCGCGTACGGGAGGCAACGAATTCGGCGTTCTCGTCTCGCTTCGTCGCGGAGTCGCCGATGCGCTGAAGGCCGCCGACCGCATCCAAGAGGTGATGACGGCGCCGTTCAAGCTGTCGGAGCTAGAGATCAAGGTCGAATGCGCGATCGGCGTTGCCCTGATGACCGCCGGCCAAGATGCTGAGGAGCTGTTCCGCAACGCGCAGTTCGCGGTCAAGCAAGCCAAAGCCGCCGGCCGCCCGCAGGTCTATGAACCCAAGCAAGCGACCGAGGCGCGGAGGCGCTTCTCGATCGAGACCGAGCTTCGCCGCGCGCTCGACAAGGACCAGCTCGAGCTGTTCTACCAGCCGTTGATCAACCTCAAGTCGGGCCAGGTCGACGGTTTCGAGGCACTGGCCCGCTGGACCCACGAGGACCGGGGCGAGATCAGCCCCACCGAGTTCATCCCGGTCGCCGAGGAATCCGGGTTGATCCTGCATCTTGGGCGTTGGGCGATGGATCGAGCCGCCCGGACGCTCGCCGAGTGGGACGCCAAGATGGGCGCCAAGCTGCCGATCTATGTCGGCGTGAACCTGTCGGCGATCCAGGTCGCCCGCGACGACATTCCCGAAATGGTCGAAAGCACGCTAAAATCGACCGGGCTCAGCGGGGATCGCTTGACGCTCGAGCTCACCGAGAGCTCGATCGTCCAGAACCCGGCGCGCGCGACACGCGTATTCGATGCGCTGAAGGCGCTCGACACGACCGTCGCGATGGACGATTTCGGCACCGGCTATTCCAGCCTCGCCTATCTCCAGCGCCTGCCGATCGATGTGCTCAAGATCGACAAGAGCTTCGTGTCCGGGATGATGGTCGACCCCGATGCGGTCGCGATCGTTCGGGCCGTGCTGAGCCTCGCCGAGGCGCTCGGAATGTCGACCACGGCCGAGGGTATCGAGACGGTCGAGCTGGCGACGACGTTGGCAACGCTCGGCTGCGCGTCAGGCCAGGGCTTCTATTTCGCCAAGCCGCTCGAGCCGCAGGCCGCGCTCGACTATTTCACCTCTCGCAAGCGCTAGTTGAGAAGATCGCCGTAGCGGCCAGGCCGGCGCCTTCGCGCAGCCGTCGTGAACGTCGCCTCGATGCTGCCGACGAGCGCCGGATGACGCACGTCGGGCGGATGGACGCCGATCCGAAGCACCTCGAGCGGAGCCCGGCGAAGGGCCGCCGCCGCGAAGAGTGACGACAGCAAGCGCGTCCGCGTCCGGCTTGCCCAAGTGATAACCGGGCCCCACGCAAGCTCGGCACCGCTGGCCGGCGACCACACCCGCAGATGATCCTCGGCGAGGGGAATGGCGGCCTCGGCGAGCGCCTCGCGCGCGCCGTCGCCGTAGAGCCACGCAGGAGCGACGAACCCGTCGATCGGCTTGCCGGTGACGCTCTCGACCAGCGCCTTACCCTCTGCAATGCGCCGTGAGGCGTCGCCGCGGGAAAGGCTGAGGAACTCGCCCTCGCTCGCGGTCATGAAGCGCGCGCGAATGCGGTCAGCCGCTCCGGAATGTTGCGCTTCGTCGCGATGGGTAAGGCCGTGAAGGAACATCTCGATGCCCTGCTCGGCCCAAGTTCTAAGACGCCCCGCGAAAGGAGAGCCGGGGACAATCGGCGCGTCGCCCCAATGGTTCGGGACCACGAGCATGGCGAGCCGCGCGCCGACATGCGGCGAAAGCAGGTCGAGCAGCCGATCGACCTCGCTTTCGAAGCGGGGCGAGACGTCGTGGATTGATGCCAGCAGGAGACGACCGTGACCGGTGGGGGACATGTGCCACTATCTGTGCTAGCAGGCCGCGAGACGCCAGCCCCATTAACAAAGCTTCACTTGAAGTTCAGTAGCAAGGACACTCTCACGTTGCCGATGCGTATCGCTGACGTCTCCGCTTTCTACACGCCCCACGGAGGCGGCGTCCGCACCTATGTGGACGCAAAGCTGCGCGCTGCCGCCCGGTTCGGCCACGAGATGGTGGTCATCGTTCCCGGCGAACGTCACGAAGTGATCAAGCGCGGACCGGGAGCGGTCCTGGTGACCATCCCGTCGCCGGTGCTGCCGGTCGACCGGCGCTACCGCTATTTCGATGACGAGCGCGCGATCCACGCGGCGCTTGACGCGTGGCAGCCGGATCATGTCGAGGCCTCCTCGCCCTGGTCGAGCGCGGCGATGGTGGGACGCTGGCAGGGCGGCGCGAGCCGCTCGCTGGTGATGCACGCGGATCCGCTCGCGGCCTATGCCTACCGTTGGCTCGGCGGGTTCCTCCCGACCGCAGCGATCGACAACATGTTCGGCTGGTTCTGGCGGCACTTGCGCGGACTGGGCCGAATGTTCGATTCGGTTATTTGCGCCAACGCCCAGCTGGCCGAGCGGTTGACGGCGGGCGGAGTCGAGAATGTCGAGACGATCCGGATGGGTGTCGAGGCGGGGCTGTTCTCGCCGACCCTGCGCTCCCCGACCCTGCGCGAGCAGGTGCTATGCAGCCTGGGGCTCGACGCAAATGCGACGCTCCTGGTTGGAATAGGACGCTACTCGGCCGAGAAGCGCTGGCACATGGTGCTTCGCGCGGTCGGCGGGGCCGCGCGCCGTCACGACGTCGGGCTGCTTCTCGTTGGCGATGGGCCCAAGCGCGCGAAGCTAGAACTGCTCGCCGACAGGACGCGCACCGTGATGGTGCTGCCCCAGATCACCGATCGCGAGGAGCTTGCACGGCTGCTCGCCAGCGCCGACGCGCTGGTTCACGGCTGCGAGGCGGAGACATTCTGCATGGTCGCAGCCGAGGCGAGGGCGAGCGGCACGCCGCTGATCGTGCCTGATCGCGGCGCCGCAATCGACCAGCTCGTCCCGGGCGGCGGGACAGTCTATCGCGCGGCGAGCGAAGTCTCGCTGGAGCGGGCGATCGCGCGGTTCATCCGCCGCGGCCCGGAACTCCAACGTGCGGCAGCGGTGCGCTCGCGCCTGGTCCGCACGATGGACGAGCATTTCGATGACCTGTTCGCCCGCTACGAACAGCTCGCGCCGCGGCATTCGGTCCACGTCGCCGGTGAGGAATTTGCCGGCGCCGACCGCGCATTCGAGCTGCCGCTCGCCCGCCCCGCGGCGGTCTGAGGGCGCGGCCCAAGGCCTGAGCGCTTGCGCGCCTGAGGCCTTTTTCGCCACAAGGCAGCCATGGCACTGGACCGAAGCGTTGTGGATTCGATCGGCACCAGCCCGATCGCGATGGTGGTGACCAACCCGCGCCTGCCCGACAACCCGATCGAGATCGCGAACGAAGCCTTCTGCAAGCTGACCGGCTATGCTGAGCGGGAGATCGTGGGCCGCAACTGCCGCTTCCTCGCCGGCGACCGGACCGAGCCGGCGGTCCGGCTGCAGGTCAGGACAGCGATCGAGACGCAGAGACCGGTGCTGGTCGACATCCTCAACTACCGGCGCGACGGCACTCCGTTTCGCAATGGGGTGATGATCGCGCCGCTGTTCGACGACGACGGCAAGCTCGAATATTTCCTCGGGTCGCAGGTCGACCTCGCGACTAACGAAGTTGCTCCCCTCTCCGCGCGGCGGGCGCGGGCGGCGGCGCTGATCGCGGAGCTTCCGCCCCGCCAGCGTCAGGTGCTGGAGGGCATGGCGCGGGGGCTGCTCAACAAGCAGATCGCCTACCAGCTCGGCATCGCGGAAAAGACGGTGAAAATGCACCGGGTGCTGATGCTCGAGCGGCTGGGCGGCGTGACCAGCGCCGAGGCGATCCGGCTGGCGGTCGAGGGCGGCCTCTAGGCTACCATCCTAATGCCGTATGGTTGTACGAGGCGCGGACGCTTAGCTCACGGATCCAAAGGTCGGCCGCGTCTTTCCCTCCTGCGGCCGGCCGATCCAAAGGAGCTTATTCATGCGCTTGCTCAACCTTCTGACGCTGACGCTCGTGATCGTCGGCGGACTCAACTGGGGCCTGGTCGGCGCCTTCAATTTCGACCTAGTCGCGGCGATCTTTGGCGAAATGTCGGCGCTCTCGCGGCTGGTCTATGTCCTGGTGGGCGTGTCGGCGCTTTGGCAGATCATCCCGCTGCTCCAGGGATTGTCGGGCGGCGAGGCGAGAGCCCAGCGCGCCTGAGCGCGCCGCCGATGTTGGCGTGGCGATCGCGGGTGGCGCTGTTGAGCGCCGCCCTGTTCGCGATCCTGTTCCTGCTTGCTATCGCGGTTGCGCAGGCGATCAGTTAGCGGCCGCGGCCAGCGCCTCGGTCACGATCGCATCGAACTCGGGGCCGGACGGAAATCCGGCGTCAACCCATCGCGATTCGATCGATTTTAGCGTCCTAGCCACCTGCGGGCCTTCGGCAAGGCCGCGCTTGATCAATGCGCCGCCGGTAATTGGCAGGCGCGGCGAGTGCCAATGGGCAAGCTCCGCTGCCTCTCTCGGCCGACCGGCGAGGAGCAGACGGTCGACGGCGCAGTCGCGTCCCAGGCGGTAAGCCAGCGCCTCCGGCGGCCGCGCGCAGGCATCTTCGCCGGCGCAGGCAAGGCGCTTCTTCGCCTTGTTCGAAAGCCGGAGCCGCGCGGCGACGTCCTCAGCGACCGCCGGGTCGCGCGGAAGGAGTGCGGCGAGACGACGCAGGGGGTCAGGAGTGACATTTGCGGCCGTCTCCGCGGCGATCAGGGCCTCGAGGTCGTTCAGCCTTTGCTTCGCGATTTCGGGAAGGACGGGGTGGAAAATGCCTCGGTCGAGCATGATCGCCACCGTCTTCGATGGGTCCGGCACCGACAGCAGCTTAAGGATCTCGTCGGCGATGCGCTCTCGCGACAGCGCCATCAGGTCGTTGGCGCGCGCGGTACAGGCCTCGAGCGCGGCCGCGTCCGGTTCGCCGGCGTCGAACCGCGCGTGGAAGCGAAAGAAGCGCAGGATCCGCAGGTGGTCTTCCGCAATGCGCTGCAGCGGATCGCCGATGAAGCGAATGTGGCGCTGCTCGAGGTCGACCAGCCCGCCAAAATAGTCGAACAGCTCTCCAGTCTGGGGATCGGCGGAGAGCGCGTTGATGGTGAAGTCGCGTCGCGCCGCATCCTCTCGCCAGTCGTCCGTGAAGGCGACGGTCGCACGCCGTCCGTCGGTCGAGACATCACGGCGGAGGGTGGTGATCTCGAACGCGTGCCCGTCGCTGACGGCCGTGACCGTGCCATGGTCGAGGCCCGTCGGGACGGCCTTGATCTTCGCCTTCTCGAGCCTGCGCATCACTTCATCGGGCGGGATGCGCGTCGCGAGGTCGATGTCGTTTACGGGGAGGCCAAGCAGGTCGTCGCGGATTGATCCGCCAACATATCGGGTCAAGCCCTCCTCGGCGCCGAGAGCGGCCAGCAGCCGAGCCATTCCGCGCTTCTTGCGCCATTTGGCGGCGTCCAGGGTCAGCGCCACTGAAGCCTGCGCGACAGGTTGACGATCATCGCCGCGGTTGCGCCCCAGATCCTGCGGTCGTTCCACATGATCTCGTAATAGTGGCGTGTCTGGCCCTGGAACAGGGCGCTCTTACGCTGCTGGTTCGCCGGGTCGAGCAGGAAGCCGAGCGGGGCTTCGAACCAGTCGGCCACCTCATGCTCGTGCGGCTCCAGCGCGAGGTCAGGCGGCACGACGCCGAGCATCGGCGTGACAATATAGCCCGTGACGGTGCGGTACGGCTCGATCGAGCCGACGACCTCGACCGCCGAGGCAGGGAGCAAGATCTCCTCGTGGGCTTCGCGCAGCGCCGCGGCGATCGCGTCCTCGCCCGGGTCGATTCGTCCGCCGGGGAAGGCCACCTGGCCCGCATGGGTGCGCAGATGCTCGCGGCGCACGGTCAGGATCACCCCGGGATCGGGACGATCGGTGACCGCGATGAGGACGGCCGCCTCCACCTCGGCCTCGGCGCGCAGGTCGGGGAGGTCGCCCGCGAGAGGCTCTTCGCCGGGCGGCCCCGCCAACGCCCTGCGCAGCCGGTCGGCGAGCTTCACGCGGCGTCCAGCGGGAAGAAGATACCGCAACTCCATACACCTGGCGGGCTGTCCCCGCCGGCGAGCGCGAGCTCCGCAAGTTCATAATAGATGGCGCGCGTAAGCTCGGCTTCCAGGCCATGGCGGACGGCCAGGCGCGGCGACGGGCCGGACTCCGTATCCAGGACGCGCAGCGGATGGTCGGGGCCGAGGATCAACGCGTCGCCGCTGTCGAGTCTGAATGCGAGGCGCTGATCGCGCCCTTCGCCCTCACGGCTCATCTCCACTGCACGAAAGGCCGTCGCTTCGACGTCGATGTCGAGCTTTTCGACGGGGGTAACGAGGACATGCCGCCCATCGGGCTCGCGCCTCAGCACGGTCGAGAACAGGCGGACCATTGCCGGCCGCCGGATGGGACTTCCATCGTGATACCAGGTCCCGTCGCGGGCGATCCGCATCCCTGAGGTGCCGCAATGCTCCGGATTCCACTGGTCGACCGGCGGCAGCCGCTGCGCGTCAATCAGTCGCTGCAGCTCCGCGAGGCTCAGGCCCTGCAGCTCGATCGGGGGGCGGCTCTCCGGCATGCGACTCACGTGTCATGAGCGTCGCAGCGAGGCAATCCGGCCTTGCGCCGATCGGATTGCTTCGTCAGGTCCTGCCGCGCAATGACGGATCGCACCGCAATCGTGACCGGGGCCGGCAAGCGCGTAGGCGCGACCATCGCCGCGGCCCTAGTGAGAGATGGTTGGACGGTGCTCGCCCACGTCCATCATGACGCAGACTCGGTGCCGGAGGGAGCGGCCAAGGTCGTGGCGGATCTTGCTGAGCCCGACTCCGCCAAATCCATTTTCGATGCGGCGGGAGCGCTGCCCCCCGTACGGCTACTGATCAACAATGCGGCGCGCTTCGCTTGGGACGCGTTCGGCGACTTCAGCGCCGAGGAGTTCGACCGCCACATGGCCATAAATGTTCGGGCAGCCGCGATGCTGATCGAGGCTTTCGCCGAGCGGCATGAGGGAGGCGATGCACTGGTCGTCAACCTGCTTGATTCGAAGCTGTCGGCGATCAATCCAGACTATCTCAGCTACACGCTGTCGAAAGCGGCCCTGGGCACGCTGAACGAGCTCGCCGCGCGGGCGCTTGCGCCGCGGTCGATCCGCGTGAATGGGATCGCGCCGGCGCTGATGCTCCGGTCAAGCGGGCAGAGCGAGGAGAATTTCGAAGCCATGCATCTCAACAATCCGCTCCGCCGCGGGGTCAATGCGGACGATGTCGTCGCGGCCCTTCGCTATCTGATCGACGCAAGCGCGGTCACCGGCCAGGTCATCACCATCGACTCCGGCCAGCGTTTCATGGCGTTGGAGCGCGACGTCCAGTTCCTGGGTCCGCGATGAGCGCGGCCATTCCACAGCTGAGCGGGCTCGTTCCATCGAACCTTAAGGTACGGTCGGCGCGGATCCTGCTTGAGGGTCTGGAAGTCCAGGCGGACATCGGCTTCCACGATTTCGAGATCGGGTCGCCGCAAAGGCTCCTGGTCAGCGTCGAGGTCTGGCTGGCCGCTCTCAGTTCGCCGGCCGATGATCACCCGGCGGAGGCCTGGAATTATGACTTCCTGCGCACCGAGGTCAGGGAGCTCGCCGCCGCGCGGCGCTACAACCTCCAGGAGACGCTGGCGCATGCGATCTTCGAGCGCGTCGCGGCCTTTCACGGTGTCCGCGCCGTGAGGGTGCGGCTGTCAAAGCCTGACGTCTATCCGGACGCGCAGGCGGTAGGCGTTGAAGTCGCCTCTTTTTCGGGGCCATGGCCGGAAGTTTGAAAGGCCGCTGCGGAGTCTGGTTTCCGGGCCTTCCGGAAGTGGAACAAAATCCGTTGCGCGGCCTTTGAGCCGGGGATAAGGAGGCGCGCCTGTGCCGGATGTCATAATGACACATTGGCGCAATAGGGTTGTGACGGGCGCGTTCCGAACGCCGCTTTGGCCTTGGGGGTCCGCCCGGGGCTTGTCGAGGAGAATTGCAGGGTAATGTCCTACGCGCAGCGAAAACAGCTCAGCGGCAATCCGGTCGTCGCCTGGACCCTGACCATATTGCTTGTGGGCGGTCTGCTTTACGCGATCGTGACCGGCCTCGCCTACAACGTGATCAAGAAGACGGCCGAGAACCTGAAGGTCGTCGACGTCGAGGAGCAGCCGCCGCCACCGGAAGAGCCGCCGCCGCCGCCCAAGGACATGCCGAAAGTCCCGCCGCCGCCGGTGACTCCGCCGCCGCTGGTGCAGATGCAAGCGCCGCCGCCGCCGATCACGACGGTCACCGCGCCGCCGCCGCCGCAGATTCCGCCCGTCGTGCCGTCGCCGCCTCAGCCACCGCCACCGCCGCGCAAGGTTCAGTCGGCGCAGAGCGCGAAGGGCGACCTCCGCAGCCTGTTCAGCGGTGACGATTATCCGGCCTCCGCCCAGGCGGCCGGGGCAGAGGGCACCGCACAGGCCCAGCTGACGATCGGCCCCGACGGGCGCGTGGTCGGCTGCAACATCATCCGCTCCGCGGGCAATGGCGCCCTCGATAGCGCGACCTGCAACATCCTTCGACGCCGGGCCAAGTTCACGCCGGCCCGCGACAGCGACGGAAACGCGACGACTGATACGATTACGACCCCGCCGATCGTCTGGCGGCTGGAAGGTTAGACAGGTTCGAGACTAGGTTTTTCAAAAGGAACGCAAAGCATGCAAGCAGCACCCGCCGCCAAATCATTCGGCATCCAGAACGCCCTCCAGGAGGGCGGAATCATCAGCTACAGCGTGTTCATCATCCTCGTGATCATGTCGCTGGGCACCTTCTACATCCTCTTCACCAAGCTCATGCAGCAGCAGAAGATCATCAGCCAGGGCCGCAAGGTCCGGTCGAGCTTCTGGAACTCGTCGAACTTGCGTGAGGCGGCGACCAAGCTCGACGCCAAGAGCGCCTATCGCGCGATCGTCGACGATGCCCTGGTCGCACAGGACCAGCATGGCAAGTTGACCGACCCGATCGACCAGCACGACTGGATGGCGAACAGCCTGGCGCGCAGCCAGGGAGCGATCAGCGCCCGCCTTGGCGAAGGTCTCGCCTTCCTCGCCACGGTCGGTTCGACCGCTCCGTTCATCGGTCTGTTCGGTACCGTCGTCGGCATCTACCGCGCCCTGATCAAGATCGGTGCGTCGGGCGACGCCTCGATCACCACGGTCGCCGGCCCAGTCGGTGAGGCGCTCATCATGACCGCGCTCGGCCTGGTCGTCGCGGTTCCGGCGGTGCTCGCCTACAACTGGCTGATCCGCCGCAACAAGTCGATCCAGGAAGACCTCGCGGCCTTCACCAACGACCTGCACGGCTATCTGATGTCGGCTGGCGCGGTAAAGCCACAGATGCCCGGATCGGGTCCTGCTGGCCGGTCGACTGCTCAGACCCGGAGTGCCGCTGCTCCGACTCAGCCGGGCAGCGAGCCGCTGCGCACTGGTCGGACCCCGACGGGGGCCCAGGCGACAACTCCGACCGGCGCCAAGTAAATCGAGTGAGGGCCGGCACCTTGCTGGCCCTCACGTTCCCGGCGGCGCGCCGCCGGGCGCAAGGAGAGAATTAGCCGATGGCAATGCAAGTAGGCGAACAGGACACGGGCGAAGACGTCCCGATGTCCGACATCAACACTACGCCGCTCGTCGACGTGATGTTGGTGCTGCTGATCATCTTCTTGATCACCGTTCCGGTGGTCATCCAGACCGTCCCGGTCCAGTTGCCTGCGACCGCATACGAAGTGACTCAGACCAAGCCCGAGAATGTCTCATTGTCGGTGCGCAATGGGCCGGGTGGTACCTGCGAGGTTTACTGGAACCTGACCAAGGTCAGCCAGAAGGAGCTGCTCGACCGGGCGGTCCAGAAGCTCGAGAAGCTGATCAAGGACGTCGGCGGTGTCCAGAACGTCACCGAGGATAATATGCCTGAGGCGCATATCCGCGGCGACATCAACACCCAGTACAAGTGCATCGGCGCTACGGTCATCACCATGCAGCAGGCGGGCTTCCAACGCGTCGGCTTTATTTCGCAGCCGCACGGCGTCGCCCAGTAGCAGCGAAGCTCAGGTAGGAACCCAAACCCATGGCAATGCAAACCACCGGCAGTAACGTCGAAGGTACGCCGATGATGGACATCAACACGACGCCGCTGATCGACGTCATGCTGGTGCTGCTGATCATGCTGATCGTCACCATCCCGCCGCAGACCCACGCAGTGAAACTGGATCTGCCGGTCAATCAGCCCAACGTGACGCCGCCGCCGGTCAATCCGGTGAAGAACGTCGTATCGGTCAACGCGCAGGACCAGGTTCTCTGGAACGGCCAGCCGGTCAGCATGACCCAGCTGCGCACATACCTGGACACCACGCAGCAGATGAATCCGATCCCGGAGCTTCACCTGCAGCCTGATGCAACAGCCCGCTATGAGATCGTCGACGAGGTGCTTGCGGTGACCAAGCGTGCTCACGTCCAGAAGATGGGCTTCGTCGGCAACGAATATTATATGAACGTCTTCTAGGCCCGACCGGCCTGGAGCAGACGAGGGCGGTCCCATCGGGGCCGCCCTTTCTCGTTCGAATCCGAAGGACTCTGGCGCCGGTAAGCGCGCCATGCCATGCACGCGCATATGAGCGACCGCCGCCGTTTCGCCGCGATCATCCTTGCCGCGGGGCAGGGGACGCGCATGCGCTCCGACACGCACAAGGTGCTCCATCCGATCGCCAACCGGCCGCTGCTGCTCCACCTTCTCGACCGGGTCGAGGCGATGGGCGCCGAAAAGCGCGTCGTAGTTCTCGGGAAGGGCCGGGAGCAGGTCGAGGCCGCGATCGCCGGGCGCGGCGTCGAGGTTGCGGTGCAGGCCGAGCAAAAAGGCACCGGACACGCGGTGCAGCAGGCCGCGGATGCGCTGGCGTACTATGACGGCCCGGTCATCGTCCTCTACGGCGACACGCCGTTCGTCGAGAGCGCGACGCTGGCGCGGATGCTCGATCGGCTCGAGGCGGAAGACAAGCCCGGCGTCGTGGTGCTCGCCTCATCGCCCGCCGATCCCTTGCGTTACGGCCGGATCATCCTCGGCCAGGGCGACCGCATCGCGAAGATGGTCGAATACAAGGACGCGACCGAGGAGGAGCGGGCGGTCCGCCTGTGCAACTCTGGAATGATGGCGGTGCGCGCAGCAGATTTGTTCCGATGGCTGGGACGGGTCGGCAACGACAATGCCGCGCACGAATATTATTTGCCGGACATCGTCGCTGTCGCTGCATCGGAGGGCCGCGAGGCAGTGGTGATCGAAGGCGATCCGTACGAGGCAGCCGGCGTCAACAGCCGAGCTGAGCTCGCACATCTCGAGCTGGAGTGGCAGCGGCGCCGTCGCGAGCAGGCGCTCGAGGAGGGCGCGACCCTGATCGACCCCGAAAGCGTCTGGTTCGCCTTCGACACCAGGCTCGGACGCGACGTCACGGTCGAGCCGCATGTCGTGTTCGGCCCGGGCGTCGAGGTTGCGGACGGGGCGACGATCCACGCGTTCAGCCATATCGAGGGAGCGACGATCGGCGCCAAGGCCAGCATCGGTCCCTTCGCGCGCATCCGACCGGGTACAAAGCTGGGCGAGAAGTCCAAGGTCGGCAATTTCGTGGAGCTCAAGAAGGCCGAGGTCGCCGCGGGGGCCAAGGTCAATCATTTGTCCTACGTCGGCGATGCCTCGGTCGGGGCGAACGCCAACATCGGGGCGGGCACGATCACCTGCAACTACGACGGCTTCGGCAAGTATCGCACGGTGATCGGCGCAGGCGCCTTCATCGGATCGAACACGGCCCTGGTCGCGCCGGTGACGGTTGGCGAGGGCGCGATCGTCGGGGCCGGGTCGGTCATTACCCGCGACGTTGAGCCCGACAGCCTCGCGGTCGAACGGAGCGAGCAGAAGGGCATTGCCGGCTGGGCGCGGCGGTTCCGCGAGCGAATGACCCGCAAGGCGGCCGAGTAGCCCCGCGCCTATTTGAACTTGCGCAGGAAGGCGATCAGCTTCGCGAAATAGGTCGGCTGGTCGTCGTACATGTCCATATGGCCGCCATTGGTCGCCGCGAGCTCACCCTTCGGCAGTTGCTTGGCCATGGCCGCCATATAGGCCGGGTCCATCGTGTCATATTTGCCCGAGACGACGAGCGTCGGAATGGTGATGCGCTTGAGGTCATTGAACCGGTCCCAGTTCACCAGCCTGCCGCTGGCGCCCATTTCGCTCGGGCCCTGCATGGTCACGTAGAAATTGCGGTTCATATTCTCCTGCGCGCGCATGACCGGCTCGGGCCATTGCGCCGCCGGTCGCCGCAGGATGTGCTGCTCATACCAATTGGGCATGAGCAGGTTCATGTAGGCCGGCTGCTCGGTCTGACCGTTCGCCTCCATTGCCAGGATCTGTTTCAGCGCCGCCTGGTCCATCTTCGGCTCGAGAACCTTCTTAGCATAGTCGTTATAGGCGGGGACCGAGGCCATCATGTTGGAGATGATCAGGCACTTCATCTGGTCCTGGTGGAAGAGCGCATATTCCATCGCCAGCATGCCGCCCCAGCTATGGCCGAGCACGCAGAAGTTCGACTTGTCGCCGCCGATGGCCTTGCGGACCTGGTCGACCTCGTCGACGTAACGCGACAAGGTCCAGAGGTCCGGATCGTTCGGCCGGTCGCTCTCGCCGGTCTCAAGCTGGTCATAGTGATAATATTCGACGCCCTCGGCGGGCAGATAGCTGTCCATGACTTCGAGATAAGCGTGGGAGAGGCCCGGTCCGCCGGTCAGTAGTAGGAGTTTCAGCTTCGGGTTGTTGCCGACGCGCTTGATCCACACCTGGTGCGGGCCCTTCGGCGTCGAAATCGTGATCTTTTGAGCCCCGCCGCTCCACGCGTCCGGGTGGCCAGCATTGTCGAAATAGGCGGCGGGCGGAGCAACGGCCTGACCGGAGGGCGCCTCGCCTTGCTTGCACCCGACGATCAGCAGCAACGCGGCGCTTGCGGCCAGATTTAATGTGCGCGACATGCCAACCCCCATATTGCCCGCGCTAGGCATAGCCCTGCCGGACCATCGTTCAAAGGAGTTGCGCGTCGCATGTGCGGTATCGTCGGCATCGTCGGCAAGTCAGACGTCGCCCAGCGGCTCTACGATGGCCTCAAGCGCCTCGAGTATCGCGGCTACGATTCTGCGGGCATTTGCACGATCCACGATGGCAGGCTCGAGCGGCGGCGCGCCGAAGGCAAGCTCGACAATCTCGCGCGCGAACTGGCCGAACAGCCGCTCCACGGCATCACCGGCATCGCCCACACCCGCTGGGCGACGCACGGCGCGCCAACGGTCGGCAACGCCCATCCACACATCGTTGGGTCGGTGGCGCTGGTCCACAACGGAATCATCGAGAACTTCAAGAACTTGCGCGACGAATTGATCGCCGAGGGCCGCACCTTCGAAAGCGAGACCGATACCGAGGTCGTCGGCCATCTCGTGGCGCGCGAGGTCGAGCGCGGCGCATCGCCGCCCGACGCGGTCGCAGCCGTCCTGCCACGCCTGACCGGCGCGTTCGCGATCGCTTTCCTGTTCCGCGACCATCCGGACCTGATCATCGGCGCGCGGATGGGTGCGCCGCTCACGGTCGGGTACGGCGACGGCGAAAATTACCTGGGTTCCGACGCGCTCGCCGTCGCGCCCTGGACGCAGCGCATTGCCTATCTCGACGAGGGCGACTGGGCCGTGGTCCGCCGGGAGCGGATCGACATCTTCGATCGCGAAAACCGCCCCGTCAGGCGGGAGATCGTGGAATCCGGCGCATCGTCGGCGCCCGTCGAGAAGGGCAACTACGCACATTACATGCAGAAGGAGATCTTCGAGCAGCCGATCGTGGTTGCCCAGACCCTCCAGACCTATGTCCGGCCGTTCGAGGGCGAGGTCGCGCTGCCCGTCGCCGATGCCGAGCTTGGCGACGTCAACCGGCTGACCATCGTCGCCTGCGGAACGAGCTATTATGCCGGGCTCGTCGCCAAATATTGGGTCGAGCAGTTCGCGCGGGTGCCCGTCGACATCGATGTCGCGAGCGAGTTCCGCTACCGCGAGCCGGTGCTCGAGCCGGGCGGGCTGGCGCTGTTCATCAGCCAGTCGGGCGAGACAGCGGACACGCTTGCGGCGCTGCGGCACGCCCGCGCGCAGAAGCAGCGGATCGCTGTGGTGGTGAACGTGCCGACGAGCTCGATGGCGCGTGAAGCGGACTTGCTGCTCCCAACCCATGCCGGTCCCGAGATCGGCGTCGCCTCGACCAAGGCCTTCACCTGCCAGCTTGCCGTCCTAGCCGCGCTTGCCGCCAACCTGGCGCGGGCCAAGGGGCGGCTGTCCCGCGAGGAGGAGAAAGAGATCGTCGCCCACCTGCAGGAAGCGCCCGCGGCGCTGAATGCGGCTCTCGGCCACGACGAGGACATCGCCGCGATGGCACACCTGATCGCGCCTGCGCGTGACGTTCTCTACCTCGGCCGCGGGCCCGATTTCCCGATGGCGCTGGAAGGCGCGCTAAAGCTGAAGGAGATCAGCTACATCCACGCCGAAGGCTATGCCGCCGGGGAGATGAAGCATGGGCCGATCGCGCTGATCGACGAGCACGTGCCGGTGATCGTGCTGGCGCCGTCAGGGCCGCTGTTCGAGAAGACCGTCAGCAACATGCAGGAGGTCCGCGCGCGGGGCGGCAAGATCGTGCTGATCAGCGACACAGAAGGGATCGCCGAAGCGGGCGAGGGCTGCATGGCGACGATCGAGATGCCGCATGTCCATCCGCTGATCGCCCCCTTGGTCTATGCAGTCCCGGTCCAGCTGCTCGCCTACCATGTCGCGGTGCTCAAGGGCACCGACGTCGACCAGCCGCGCAACCTGGCGAAGAGCGTCACCGTCGAATAGTTCACCGACCGCCAAAATTCATGGATTTGTCAATAAGTTGCTGTATCCTCGCTTGCGGGGGTGGAGAGAAGTCATGCGATCTTCGCAGTCGCTTCGACGCGAAGTCCCGGCCGGAATCGAGGCCGATCTCGCTCATTACTGGCGCGAGGGATATGCAATTGTCCGCGGCTTCTTCGGTCGCGACGACGTTGCCGAAATCGCCGCGGCGGCGGACAGGCTCTATGCCGAGGGCCTGGAGCACGGCCGAAGCTTTCGGCACGCCAACCTGTTCTACAATGTCGCGCATAGGGATGCGGAGATCTTCGTCCGGATGGTGCAGTGGCCGTCCTATCACCAGCCGGTGCTCGACGCCGTGCGCCTTGACCTTCGCTTCGCGGAACTGCTCGAACCGCTGATCGGTGCGAACCTCAAGCAGATCATCAACCAGGTTCACTGGAAGGCGCCGGGCGCGCTCGGCGACTTCGCCTGGCACCAGGACTGCAAATCGCGCCGGCCCGCGTCCGCGTACCGGAACCTCGCGACTTCTTATGTCCAGACGGGTCTTGCGATCGACCCGCACGGCCCCGAGTCCGGCGGCATGCGCTTCATTCCGCGCAGCCATTTGCGCGGTGACCTTCACATGGACTGCGAGCGGCATTCCCTGGGGGTGGAGATGAGCGGGGCGGCGCTGGAAGCGGTGGGCCTGTCCGAAGTCGATGCGATCGACCTCGAGCTCGAGCCCGGCGATCTCGCCTTGTGGAGCCCTTATCTCGTCCACGGTTCGGCAACCAACCGGTCGGGCCACAAGCGCCGCTTCTACATCAACGGCTATGTCCGCGCCCGCGACTGCGACCGTGGCGAGTGGGCATTCCGGGGCGGACGGCCGGTACCGTTGGGATTGGAGCCGGCGCTGGTCCACTACGAGGAGCTGCACGAACGGCCCGAGCCTCACTATCCGGCCGACTAGGCGGCTTCGGGCTTCTCCGCGAGGTGGCGGACATGGGCGCTGAGACGCTCATAGAGAAAGTCGATCACCGTTCGCACCCGCGGCGCCCTGCGCACCCGCTCATGAGTCACCAGCCACATGGTCCGGCCGTGATCGTTCCTTGGCGGGGTGCACTGGACGAGATCGGGCTCGGCGTCGGCGACGATGCAGGGCAGCACCGCGATGCCGAGCCCCGACCGGATGGCGGAGAGCATGCCCATCGCCGAGGCGTGGTGCATGACGACGCGGTCGTCGAGGCCGAGGTCGTGGAGCCAGGCGCTGTAGGCACGCCATAGTTTCGGTCCGCCGCCGCCGATGAACGCATGCTTTTTGAGCTGCGCCCGGGTGCGGGGGACGCCGTGCTGCTCGGCATAGTCGCGGCTGCAATAAAGGGTCCAATCGTCGGGCCCGATCCGGCGGCCGACGACCCCGGGACCAAGATCGCCGTGCGCGCTCCGGAGTGCGATGTCGGCTTCGCCCTCGCCGAGGTCGCGGAAGTCCTGGCTATCGTCGAGTTCGATCATGATCTCCGGATGACGCTCGTGCAGCTCGCGGAGCATCGGCGCGAGCAGGAGCATGAAGATCTCCTGGGTCGTGATGCGGACCGTGCCGCTGGTGTCGCGCTTCTCGGCCGCGGCCGCTTCGGTGAACGCGTCGGCCGCAGTCTGCACCTGCCGCGCGCGGTCGAGCAGCTGCTCACCGGTGGAGGTCAGCGCGTAGCCCGCCTGCCGTTTCTCGAACAAAGGGAAGCCAAGCGCCTGCTCCAGAGCGGCAATGCGCCGCGCGACCGTTGTCTGGCTCACCCGCAGCGATCGCCCGGCGGCCAGCGTGCTTCCTTCGCGAGCGACCGCGAGGAAATATTGGAGGTCGTTCCAGTCGAGCATCCGGCCGGTCATTAGCGGCATCGCCCCCGATCGCGGTTCTGCAAATCTGCAGAATCATAGCACGAACTCGTTGCTCACGTAAGTTGCGAATCGAGACTAAATAGCAGGTCGCATTCGAAACAGGAGGCGACCGATGAAACAGACCCTCAAAATCATCGCCATTTCGGCAATGGCAACCGCGGCAGCGATCAAGGCCGTTCCGGCCCTGGCGGAACCTACGCCGGCACAGAACGTCAGCATCGTCCAGACCGGCGATCTCGATCTCACGACCGAGGGCGGGCGACAGGCCCTCGACCATCGGCTGGTCGTCGCGGCCCGCGAGGTCTGCGGGACGGCGTCCGACGTCGACCTGGTCGGCCAGAACCAGGCCAGGGCGTGCCGCGCGGAAGTGCTCGCGTCGGCCCGCAGTCACAGCGAGCAGCTTGCTGCTCACAGTTCCTCAATCCAGCTCGCCGCGCGTCGCTGAGCGATCGTGCAGTGTGAAGGCCGCCTCGCTCCCCGGGGCGGCCTTCTTGCATCCGCTCCGGCCGCTGCCTACGGCGGCGCCGCATGCGGCTATCCGATTTCAAGGCGCTGAGCTTCGACTGCTACGGAACGCTGATCGACTGGGAAACCGGCATCGTCGACGCGTTGCAACCGCTTCGGGAGCAGAGTGGTGCGAGCGCAGAAGAGCTGCTCGACGCTTATGGTCCGATCGAGCATGCGATCGAGGTCGAGCAGCCGGGACTAACTTACTCGCAGTTGCTCGAGCAGGTTCACGCGCGGCTGAGCCGGCAGTTCGACGTCGAGCCGGACGCGGTCGAAGCCGCCAAGTTCGGCGCATCGGTCGGCGACTGGCCGGCGTTCCCGGATAGCGCCGAAGCGCTCCGTTACCTCAAGCAGCATTTCAAGCTGGTCGTCCTGTCCAATGTCGACCGGCTGAGCTTTGCCGGAAGCAACGAGCGCCTAGGCGTTGAATTCGATCATATTTTCACCGCGCAGGATATCGGATCCTACAAGCCGGACATTCGCAATTTCCAATATCTACTGGCGAGCCTCTACGCAGACGGCGTCGGCAAAGGCGACTTGCTGCACGTCGCGCAAAGCCTGTTCCACGATCATGTTCCCGCCAATCGCATGGGCGTCGCCTCGGCCTGGATCGATCGCCGGGCGGGCAAGCCGGGCTCGGGCGCGACGGTGCTGCCGGATCCGATGCCGCATTATGATTTCCGCTTCACGACGCTGGCCGAACTCGCGGATGCGCACCGCGCCGAGCAGGGCTGAAGATTGGTGCATCGCCCGCTTCGCCTGACCATCGACGCCAAGGCGATCCAGTCCAACTGGCGCTGGCTCGCCGATAGGGCGGGCGTCGCCGCGGGGGCTGCGGTCAAGGCCGACGGCTATGGGCTTGGGGCGCGGGAGACGACCGAAGCCCTGATCGAAGCCGGGTGCCGCGACTTCTTCGTTTCGACCTGGGCGGAGGCCGAGGCGCTTGGCAATCTGCCTGCAAACGTCACCCTGGTGGTGCTCCACGGGGTCGGCCCCGACGATGGCGAAGCGGCTCTGCACCTGCCGGCGCGGCCCTGCCTCAACACCGTCGAGCAAGTTGCGCGGTGGAACGAAATCGCTGCGGGCAGGCCGTGCGACGTGATGATCGACACCGGCATCAATCGCCTTGGCCTCCGGCCGACCGAGATCGGCGTGCTCGACGGGTTGCCGATCGACACGCTGCACAGCCACCTCGCTTGTGCGGACGAAGATACGTCGATGAACGCGATGCAACTCGAGCGTTTCAGGACAGTCGCCTCGGCCGTGCCGGCAAGGCGATACTCATTCGCGAATTCAGCCGGGATCTGCCTCGGGCGCGACTACAGTTTCGATCTCGTGCGGCCCGGCCTGGCCCTGTACGGCGGCGTTCCCCGCGCGGAGGCCGAGGGAAATATCCGTCAGGCCGCGCGGGTCGAAGCCCAGATCGTCCAGCGCCGCACGATCCCGGAGGGCGAGACCTGCGGCTACGGCGCGACGTTCACCGCCAAGGAGGACACCGAGGCCGCGATCCTCAACGTCGGTTATGCCGACGGCTACCTGCGCGGCTTCTCCTCGCGCGGCTCGGCATTCGCCGGCGAATATGCGCTGCCGGTGCTCGGCCGTGTGTCGATGGACTTGATCGCGGTCGGGGTCGATGCCGCGCCTGGCCTCAAGGAAGGCGACTGGGTCGAGATCGACTACGATTTGCCGAGCGCGTCGAAGCAGTCCGGCCTTTCGCAGTACGAGCTGCTGACGACCCTCGGATCGCGGTTCGAGCGGCGCTGGGCTTGACCCGCTCCTCGCGCGGCGGCGTCTTCGGCTTGTAACGGCAGAGATCGATCACGGGGCATCGCCAGCATTCGGGCAGCCGCGCCTTGCAGGTGTAGCGGCCGTGCAGGATCAGCCAGTGATGTGCATCGCGCCGGAACGGCCGCGGCACCAGCTTCTCGAGCTTTGTTTCGACCTCGTCGACCGTCTTCCCCGGGGCGAGGCCGGTGCGGTTGCAGACGCGGAAGACGTGGGTGTCGACGGCGAACGTTTCTTCGCCGAACGCGGTGTTGAGGACGACGTTGGCGGTCTTGCGGCCGACGCCGGGAAGCGCCTGCAGCTCCTCGCGTGTGCGAGGAACGTCCCCGCCGTGATTGGCGATCAGGGCCTCGCTCAAGGCGATCACGTTCTTCGCCTTGGTGTTGAACAGCCCGATCGTCTTGATGGCATCGCGAAGCGCTTCTTCCCCGAAATCAACCATTTGCCGCGGAGTCTTGATGCGCGCGAACAGGGGCCGACAGGCGATGTTGACGCTGGCGTCGGTGGCCTGTGCGGACAGCACGACCGCGACCAGCAGCTGGTACGGGTTGCCGGATTCGAGTTCGGTCGTCGGCGACGGATTGGCCTCGGCGAGGCGGCGGAAGAATTCGAAGACGTCCTCGCGCTTCATTGGAGATCGTCCAGCGCGGAACCGAGACGGCTGAGCCCTTCCGCGAAATCCTCGACGGGAAGCCCGAAGCCGACACGGAAATGGTCGGGCATCTCGAACCACCGGCCGGGGACGACCGACGTGTCGTACTTCGCGCGAAGATGGTCATCGAGCCGCTGGGTGTCGCCGCCTGCCCAGCGTGGAAAAGCGGTAACGCCATGCACTGCCGGGGCGCAGTCGAGGTCGCCTCGGCGCTCGATGAAGTCGTTGAAGAGCTCGCGGTTTCGACGGAGCATCGCCGGCGTATCGCCGATCACCTCGGCGATCCGGTCGAACGCGAAACAGGCGAGGCGCTCTGCCTGATGCGCCTGGTTGACTCCGAACAGATCGTTGAGACGCCACATGCGCTCGGCGAGATCGGATTCGGCGAGGATCCAGCCGCAGCGAAGGCCGCTCAGACCATAGACCTTGGTCAGGCTATTGGTGGCGACGAATTGCGAGCCAAGGTGGACCGCGCTCCGTTGACCGGCGGCGTCGAGATAGACTTCGTCGATCAGGATGCGTGGCCCGAAGGCGGCGAGTTCGCGCAGCTCCGCCTCTTCGGCGAGGGCGCCGCTGGGGTTGTGCAGGTTAGTAAGAACGATCAGCCTGGTCCGATCCGACATTGCGGCCTTCACCACCGCCGGATCGAGCCGGAATGCATCCGACGCCTTGCGCTCAAAACGAGTGATTGACGCGCCAAGGAAGCTCGCAGCGCCCAATAGCGGTTCGTAGGTCGGGAACTCAGCCAGCACCTCGTCGCCCGGCTCGATCAGCGCGGCCATTGCGAGAAAGTTCGCCATAGAGGTTCCGTCGGCACAAACGACCCGTTCCGCGCCCACGCCGTAGCGTGCAGCGATCCGCTGACGCAGCGGGAGATATCGGGGGTGGCTAGCGCCATCGAGCTCGAGATCGCTGATGGAAACGCCAAGGGCATCGAGGTGCACATGCGGCACTTCGCTGGTGGTAAGCGCGTATCGAACCGGGACCTTGAACTTCGCCCAATGCATATAGTCCGACTGCATCGCGCGCGGTGGGGTCATGCGCGATTGGCCCTGCGCCAGTACAGGAAGGCGGGGACACCGGCCGCGAGGATCGCGTAGCCGATCAGGCTGTTGGCCGGATTGTTCCACACGGTGGCGACCACTGTCAGTGCGCAGGCGGCGACGAACAGGCCCGTCGTCAACGGGTGCAGAGGCGTTCTGAACCGGACTTCCTGCTTCGGCTCGCGGCGCCGGAACACGAACAGCGCCGCGCCAGTCAGGCCGAAGAAGATGAAATCGACCGAGACGACGTAGCTCAGGATCTGGCCGAAAGTGCCCGACAGAGCGATGACCGAAGCGGCGGCGCCCTGCAACGCGATTGCGGCGACCGGTACTCTCGTCCGTTCGCTGACCTTCGCCACTCCACGGAAGAACACGCCGTCCTCCGCCATCGCGAAATAGACGCGAGGGGCGGTCAGCATGCCCTGGCTAAGGAAGCCGAGGGCTGAGATCGCGATACCAAGGGCGATGAAGGTTGCGCCGCCTGGGCCAAGCGTGAGGCGCATGACGTCGCTCGCCGGGGTCTTCGAAGCGGCCAGCCCCTGCGGCCCAAGCGCATGAACACAGACGAAGGCGACCGACGTGTAGAGGATGACGACGCCGATCACGCCGAGCAGGAGGCCACGGCCGAGGTCGCGCTGCGGGTCACGCATCTCACCGGCGACGAAGCTCGACGTCTGCCAGCCTCCGTAGGAGAACATGACCGGGGTCATCGCCGCGCCGATCGCGGCCAGCGTCGTCAGCGAGCCACCGCTGCTCTTGACTGGCGCACGGGGAGCGTCCGGCGCCAGCCACCACCCAACGAGGACCAGCGCGGCGATTGCGCCGATCTTGAGGAGCATCAGCGCGCTCTGCACGTTGCTCCCCGATTTCACCCCAAAGCAGTTGATGACGGTCAGCATCACGAGGACTGCTACGGCGACCAGGCCGTCGGGCAGGCCGAGCGGCACCAGCTCACCCAGGTAGCGCGCGAAGGTAATCGCCACGGCCGCCATTCCGCCGGACTGGATCACCAGCAGCAGCGACCAGCCGTACAGGAAAGCGGGGAGCGGTCCGTATGCGTCGCGCAGATAGGCATATTGGCCGCCGACAGCCGGCCGACGGGCTGCCAGCTCGGCGTAGACGAATGATGCGGCGAGGGCGATCAAGCCGCCGAGCAGCCAGACTCCGACGATTAGCAACGGCGTATCGACGTGCCGCGCCACCTCGGCGGGCGTCACGAATATCCCGGAGCCGATGATGCCGCCCATGACCAGCATCGTGGCATCGAAAGGGCCGAGCTTGCGCGCCAGCCCGTGCGATTCGACGCGTGGCGCGGTCACGAGCCGGCTATGACGTCGCGCATCGAATAGAGGCCGGCAGGCTTACCGATGAGGAAAGCTGCAGCGGTCAATGCACCCCGGGCAAATATCATCCGGCTTTCGGCGCGGTGCGCCAGCACGAGGCGCTCGTCGGGGCCGAGGAACAGGACGTCATGGTCGCCCGCAACGGTGCCCCCGCGCAGGCTCGCGAAGCCGATTGAGCCGCGCCGGCGAGACAGGCCGGTGCCATCGCGGCCACGCTCCGCGTTGAGCGGCTCGCCGCGTCCCCGCGCCGCGGCTTCGCCGAGCAGCAGCGCGGTTCCCGACGGTGCATCCGCCTTCATCCGGTGATGGGTCTCGCTGATTTCAATGTCCCAGTCGGGACCGAGAACCTGTGCCGCCCGCTCGACGAGGTCCGTCAGCAGCGCAATGCCAAGCGACGTGTTGGGAGCGCGGAGAATGGCCGTGCTTTGCGACGCTTCGGCGATAAGTTCGTCCCCTGCCTCCTCCAGTCCGGTCGTCCCGATCAGGATCGGAATACCGGCCGAGACCGCACGGTCGAGGCTTGCCGGAAGTGCGGCCGGCGCCGAAAAATCGACCAGCACGTCGCCATGCTCCTGGTCGAGCGAGAAGCGCGGGTCCTCGGCGGCGGCGGAAGCGATGGCTTTGCCCATGCGGCCGCCAGGCGCGATAAGGCTGATGCGGATCGGCTGGTCGGCGGTGCGCATGCAGCGGGTGTCATGGCGAAAGGTGGAGCGCCGCGCAATCGGCGGCGCCCCATTCCTGGCCTATCGGGCCCAGGTCAGCTCCTGCAGCAGCATGTCGCCCCGCTGCTTGCGATAGGTTGCGCGATGCCCGCTTCCGGCCGCGCTTTGGCGGGTCGTCTGCGCCATGAAGGCATTCATTTCCTTCTCGCGCTGGATGTCCTCGGCAGGCGTCGTCATGTGATCGAAGATCGTGACGAGATAGAGGTCGGGTTCACCGTCGCGCGGGTTGACGTTGGCGAAGATCTTGTAGTCCTTGATCCAGCCCTTCGACTTCGCGAAGTCGTTCCGTTTGCGGTACTCACTGGCAAGGAAGTCGACGTAATCCGGGAAATGCCCATCGTCGACCGAGATGGCCCCGACATCCCAATAGTCGCCGTTCTTGACCGGAAGTTCCTGGCTCCATGCCGGAACCGACGTCAGAATCATGGTTGCGGCGCCGAGCGCGCCGAGCATCAATTTTCGCATTATCTTACCCCCGATAGGTGCGGTCAGCCCATGCTGCCCGCCTTTGAGGGAACGGCGTCGCCGTACCGGCGGGACGCCTGCAGAAGCGGCGTCGTTCCGAGCGGCGCTAGAGCAGAGAATCGAACTTAACGCAAGTTAAACGCCGAGCCGCTCCTGAAGCGCGAGGGCGGCGGCAGGAGCTCGGACTTTCGCGCCGTTGATCATGAAGATGTAGGCGTCGCCGCGCGCTTGCCACCTGCGCGCCCGTTCCGCGAATCCGTCCAGCGCTGACGCCTCGTAGCCGGTCGGCACATCCTCGCTCATCCGCTGGAGGCGCGCGTAGGCGAAGTCAGCGGTGTCCGCTTCGATCGCCGGATAGTCGTCCGAATCGTCGAGCACGACCGCGATGTTTCGTGCCCGGCAGAGCGCGAAAAACCGGTCGTCCCGAAAGCTCTCGTGCCTTGGCTCGATCGCATGCCTCAGAGTGATGCCCTCCAGCTTCTCTGGGAGGAGGTCGATGAACCCAGCGATGTCGTCCGCGGCGAATTTCCTTCGAGGCGCGAACTGCCACATGATCGGCCCGAGCTTGGGCCCAAGCGCCGCAAACCCCTGGGCAAAGAAATTGCCGACGCCTTCTGCGCCCTCGGCCAGCTTGGAACGCATCACGCAGTAGCGCGAGCCCTTGATTGCGAACTGGAAGTCATCGGGCACAGTATTGCCCCACGTCTCCCAGCTTTTCGGGCTCTGCCGGGAATAGAAGGTCGCGTTGATCTCGATTGCGCTCAACGCGTTAGACGCGAATTCGAGCTCGCGCTTCTGCGGCAGCTTCTCGGGATAGAAGCTGCCGCGCCACGGCGGATAGGTCCAGCCGCCGATGCCGATGCGGATACGGGGCTTGCTCACACCGGCATCAACGCTGCGTTACGCTATTTGGCCGCGGCTGCCGGGGCGGGACCCGGGATGATGACGTCCTCGATTGCCTTGAACGCACCGTCGGCCTGCTTCTTGTAGACGGTGAGATAAGTGCCGTCGCTGGTGACAGGCTTGTTGGTAGCCTTGTCGGTCGTGGTGATCGAGTAATGACCGCGGCTGGTCGCCATGTCGCCGGCGGACGCGACGAGCACGCGGTCGGTCGCGAAGCTGAGCTTGAAGTTCGGATCGCTGATCAGCTCGCCGAGGGCCTTGCGGCGGTCGACGTCGGTGGTGGCGAGCGCTTCACCGGGACTGGCGAGTACGGCATCATCGGCATATTCGCCGGCGAGGACGTTGATGTCCTTGTCTGCGTAGCCTTTTTGCCAGCCCGCTTCCTGCGCCTTGATGGCGTCGGCGATCTTTGACGTGTCGGCGGCGGCCTCGGCGCCTTTCGTGCAGCCGCTCAGTGCGAACGCGGCCACGGTGGCGAGCATCACCGGTACGAGCTTTTTCATGCTGTCTCTCCCCCAAGAGCGGGCCGCATCGACGGTCCTTGCGCGGTTCAATCACTGTGGACCGAGTCGCACAAGCGACAATCAGGCTTTAGGGCGAAGGCGATGGATACTCGCGAAATTCGGAACATCGTGATCCTGACCGGCGCGGGAGTTTCCGCGGAAAGCGGACTTGCGACGTTCCGCGGCCCTGACGGGCTGTGGGAAGGGCATCGCGTCGAGGATGTCGCGACGCCTGAAGCGTTCCACCGCGACCCGGCGCTTGTGCATGCCTTCTACGACGCGCGCCGGGCGAAGCTCGGGACGGTCGTGCCAAATGAGGCCCACAAGGCGCTGGCAAGGCTCGACGCGGAATGGCCGGGTGAGTTGCTGCTCGTCACGCAGAATGTCGACGACCTGCACGGGCGGGCGGGATCGAAGCGCCTGCTGCACATGCACGGTGAGCTGACCAGCGGCTGGTGCCTCGCGTGCGACGAGCGTTTCGCATGGACAGGGCCGATGGGCGAGGGGGCTTCCTGCCCCAGCTGCGGCGCAACCGGCCGGGTTCGCCCCGACATCGTGTGGTTCGGCGAAATGCCTTACGAGATGGGGCGCATCGACGATGCGCTGCAGGCCTGCGACCTGTTCGTCTCGATCGGGACATCGGGCGCGGTCTATCCGGCGGCGGGCTTCGTTCAGAGCGCAAAATATTGCGGTGCGAAGACGCTCGAGATGAACCTCGAGCCGAGCCTCGGCAGCTATTTGTTCGACGAAAGCCGCGTCGGAAAGGCCGGCCAACTAGTCCCTGAGTGGGTGGATGAGATGCTTCAATCCGCCCATTCCAGCCCGATCTCGCGATAGAGGCCGCGGTCCTCGTCCCAGCGCGGGTTGACCTTAACGTGCAGGAACAGGTGGACCGGCCGGCCGAGATGCTCGGCGATCTGGGCCCGCGCCGCGGCCCCGATCTCCTTCAGGCGGCGGCCGCCCTTGCCGATGACGATCGCCTTTTGGCTGTCGCGCTCGACGAGGATCTGCTGCCGTATCTCGGTCGAGCCATCGGGCCGCTCGGACCAGGTTTCGGTCTCCACGGCCGTCGCATAGGGCAGCTCCTGGTGGAGTTGGTTGACGATCTGCTCGCGGGTCAATTCGGCGGCGATCATCCGGTCGGTCGCGTCGGAAACTTCGTCCTCGGGGTATAGCCATGGCCCTGCCGGCATCGCCTGGGCCAGGGCTTGCGTGAGGTCGGCGACCCCGTCGCCTTGCGCTGCGCTGATCATGAACAGCTGGTCCGGGTCGAGGCGCGCAGTCAGTTCGGCTGCAAGGGTGAGCAGCTTATCCTTCCTCACCAGGTCGATCTTGTTGAGCGCGACGATCAGCGGATGCTGCCGCTTGTCCAACCCCTCGAGGACCTCGTCCCGGACGCGCTCCGACGAGTCGATCACCAGCAGGACGAGATCGGCGTCCTGTGCTCCGGTCCACGCCGCCGCGACCATCGCCCGGTCGAGGCGCCGCCGGGGCGCGAAGATGCCCGGCGTATCGACCAGCAGGATCTGCGTGGGCCCCTCGATAGCGATCCCCATCAGCCGCGCACGGGTCGTCTGGGCCTTGGGACTGACGATCGCGACCTTCTGGCCCACCAGCGCATTTACCAACGTCGACTTGCCGGCGTT
>Ga0105248_10001090_pt1 | contig 30057 bp, 27 predicted proteins | sample KBSS34metaG_FD_81524 | JGI IMG/M metagenome (GOLD analysis project Ga0105248, IMG submission 81524) | Switchgrass rhizosphere microbial communities from Kellogg Biological Station, Michigan, USA - KBS S3-4 metaG | ecosystem: Host-associated > Plants > Roots > Rhizosphere > Soil | place... | reverse complement strand
CTGAGAGACCTTGACGTAGCCGTAGGTGCTGCCCATGGGACCGTTGTCCTGGGTCTCACGCTTGACGATGTAGCTCTTCGGTGTGCTCATGATGGGCCTTGGAAGGTGGTAGTTGGTGGTCGGAAGCTGCGGGGGCAGCGGATTTTGGGCGGGATTGAGCGAGCGGATAGGACCTGAAGTCAGGTCTATTCCCGCCCGCTCTTTGCCGCAGAGCCTGGCGCCCTGTGGTCAGCTGGTTAGAGCTGCCAGATGGCGCCCGGTGGGATGTACTGGGTGAAGGAGACCGTCATCCCCTGGAAATTGGTGGGAATGTTGAGGACGCCGTTCCAGTCACTGACATGCACGAGGATGCGCTGGACGTCGTTTTTGACTTCCAGTTCGGCCTTGATGATGCCGTGTGCCGGGCCCACGTAACGCTGGCTGAAATCTGCCAAGATGCGCTCACTGTCGCCGGTGGAAATGGGGCAGGCAGCAGCTTTAATCTTGGCGGCCGAGCCGGATCCGATGGTTGTTTCGGGGTCCGGGGAGTGTGATCCGGTGCAGGGTGGTACGACGAGCGTGTCGCCCTCCCGTTCGGATGTCGATGTAAGCATATTAGTACCCTTTTCTTCTTGGAAGATAGAGAGTCGAATTACGCCGAGTAGCGCGCAGCCACTTCCTTGAGCTTGGCGCCGACTTCGCCCGAATTGGACGACTTGATGACACCGGTCATGGTGCGACGACCATCACCGAGATTCTTGGGGTTTTCCCAGGAAACGCCGGCGATGCCTTCCAGCTTCGAGCGGAAACCGCCGTTGCCGTTGTTGCCCTTGAATTCGCTGGCCGAGAGGCCGCGAACGGTGACAGCCACCTGCAGGTTGGTCGAGCCTTCAGCAGGCGAGAGAACCTCGATGGAGACACGTCCCTGTTCGTGGAACTTGCCCACGGTCAGAGGAGCGGTCGGGGCGGCGACGGGCTTGTCCGCCTTGATTTTGGGTGTGGCAGCCGTGATCTTGCCCTGGGGCAGGTAGACCTTGGTGGCCGCTGCCTTCTTGGGCCGTGCCGATGTCGCTTCCTGCATTGCCAGGCATTCCTGGGTGAAGGAGAACATGGGCTTGGTGGCGAACCACGAGCCGATCATGGTCAGAAGACCGATGCCGAGCTGGACGGGCGCTGTCAGGTCGAGGCTGTAGCGCTGAGCGATAAAGCCGGCGAGAAACCAGGCGGCGACGCCTGCTCCCGCGGTGATCAGTGTCCGGTAAGTTGCAATCTGAATACGTTCTTGGGTGCACTTGTCCATCAGAAACTCCATGCTTAAGTGTTGATGACGCCGCAAGTCGCTTCCCCGGCCGATTAGGCTGTGGAAGACCATCTCATGTGCCACTGCAACACCCGCCGGGTGGAGACAATGACTTGCGAACTGTAGAGAGGTTTTGTTGCTTGGGGGCGGGTGTTTGTTTGAGAAAGAAAAAGAAGTGACGCCAGGAACCTAACCAATAGCTACGCCGAGCTCAAGTGAAGAGTTAGTTATGAAGCCTTAGAAATAGATATTCATGATGCGCGATCTATATTTAAAAGTTGTATTAAGGGGGGTAAAGCACTTGCGGCCAAGCGTTTCTGGGTTTTTAGTAAGGCGGATGCCCTGTTAGCGTAGGTTGCGCTACCAGTTCTTTATGTTACGCCGCTTAGCATTTGATGCTAACAGTTCAGCCCCATTTTTTTGAGGCGCTTCTTGAGGTCATCAGCGCCCTGAAAGTGAATGGTCTGCATGCCTATCTCGTCGGCGGCGGCAATGTTTTGGGGCAGATCGTCGATGAACAGACAATGAGTCGCTTCGATACCGCTCAGGCTGAGAACTTTCTCGTAAATTTCGGGAGCGGGCTTGACGTGGCCGACTTCGTAGGAAAGTATCAACTCCTGGAAGTGGCGACTGACATTGTAAGTGTCTTGCAGATACTGCCAGTGCGATTCGTTTGTGTTGGACAGAAGATAGAGTGGGCGTTGTTCTTTTAGTTTTTGCAAGAGTTCGGCCATCTCTTCGTTCTCACGAAAAGTGTGATTCCACAGGCTGTTGAACTCTTCGCGCGAGTAGCGAATGCCAATCATGTCGTAGAGCGCTTCTATCAAACCGGCGGTGTCGACTTTGCCTCGTTCATAGCCGAGAGAGGCGATGCGCCTCAAAATCGGGTCAAAATATTCGCGGTCGATTTTTGCGTTATCGCAAAATGCCTGGCAAACACTTTCCCATTCAAAATCGACAAAGACGTGTCCCATGTCGAAAACCAGGAGTTTGATATCAGCGGGAGACATGAAACAAGTACAACCTTGAAGTTCCTAACTAGTAGATAATACTACGTCCGATTAGTTCGGAAGCCAATCAGCCGCGCTACCCGAGTGTAGTTTCCTGAGAGGACATTTAGGCCCGCGGCGCCCTGCCTGGTTGCCTTGCCGCCGGCTGCATTGATAGCGTCAATGTGCTCATCTTCCAACCCTATTAAACTGCGGTAAAAAACACTTTCAATTGCCCCTGATCTTTCAATCTATCCCAGTCGGCCCCTCTGGAACATTTGCTCATCGCAGGCTCAAAAGCGCTTGCTAGGGCATTGGACCGGGGTTCGGTTTCGACAGACTGATTGAGACAGCGAGAGACAAACTGAATTGGCGCAATTTTGGCGGGAAGAAGAGTTCACCGCTGCTAACTGCAGCATGCAAAATCCAATCAACATCAACGCGCAAGTCAACCGAGGTCAAAAACATTGCCCGGACCAAAATCCGACCGATGCAAAAACCTTGCCTGTCTTGCCGAAGGATACTTAAATGAACACCACCACTCATTCCGCTGCAGAGCGGATCATCACCCACACCCTGACCGACACCACCCTGGCCGACCTGCTTGTCGTAGGCGAGCGCATGGCCAAGGACGGGGACATCCTCGAAAAGCTGATCTGGCAGATCAAGGCTGAAGCCTATGGTCAGTTCAAGGACGCCACCGCCAAATATCTGGCCGACGAGGCTAAGGTCCAGGGCTCGGGCAAAGTGCAGGACGTCGTCGACGCCGGTAACCGCGTGACCGAACTGGAAAGTCTGTTTAGCTCGGCCATGGCCTTGCGCAACAGAGCTGTGAAATTTGCCGCCGACCAGTTGGCCGATACCGAGAGCACCAGCGGCCGCTGGCCGGCTCTCAAAGCTGTCTTCGACGCGCGTAAAGAGCGAACCTAACCTCGCCGCTGGGCTGTGCATCTTGCACAGCCCAGTTTCGCTCTGCTTTTTAGTGATATTGCCGGCCGCTGTTGTTTCACTGTCTTTTTCTTCTTTTTTGCCTTTTTTGTACTTTTTAGGGTTCTTCTTTGCAGTAATTGAAATAGTCGGGCAGAAGGGGCAATTCAAAGCTATCCGCTCTCCAGGGATGATCCTGCCAATCAGTGGTTGAGCGCCGAACTGAGCCTGTAGCACTCCTCTCGGTTTCGACGAGGTGCCCGCCGGTCTTCTCCCCTTGTGCATTGATCGTATAACTTGTGTCCTTGTCGACGTAGAAGCTATGTTCGATCTTCCGTGTTAGTCTGCCCTCCCGGTCCAGCCAGACGTAGTCGCCGCTTGCGGTAACAATGGTCGAACCGGCCGCGGTCTTCTCTACGATATTGCCGCCATCGTCGCTGAAGACCTCCGCTTTGAACGGTCCCTCAGGCCCGATCCAACTAGACGGGTTGCCCTCAATGCGTTTACTGGTATGGCCTTCAACATCTGTAAATTCAATTATTTCGTTGTTTTCGTCGCGCTTTATCTCGTTTGTTATTTTGCGCGCACCAGGATCGATTTCTCCTGTTTTGTACGTTCGCGTCACAAAACCAGAAGAGTTGTGCTCCTGACCGAAATATTCTACGCTGTCGTTTCGTGCATCACTGCAATCGTTGGCGCGGACGCTCAGGGTTTGGCCTTCTGTGTCGGTCTTGGTAGTCATCACACGCCCGTCCAAATAGCTCACTTTTGTGTCATAGCGGCCGCTGGCCGGATCGTATTTTGTATCGATTGATTTGACGTCCCGCCCGTTGTCGTCTCTGCTGTCGAACGGCGCGCGGAGGATATTAAGAGTGCGTTTGTGCTCAAGATTTATATAGCTATGTATACCGAATAACCCGTCCCATGTGCGTTTTTGATCGGCCGGCTGGTAGTCGACGTGGCGGCTCAATACCTTGCCGTCGGAAGATATAGTCTCAGAAGCAGTGAAACTGACGTTCCCGGTTTTAACCAGTGCGTCATTGTCTACCTCATCTGCGACAAAGCTGGAGTCGAGTTTGCCTTTATAGTTGTAAGTGGTGCTACCGTCGGCATTAGTCACAGACTGACTTTCGCGGCTGAGGACAGTATATTTTTTTTCCTCTTGCATGGCTTTGTCCCCGCCCAGCGTAAAGTCCGGATCGTACCAGCCTGCTTTTACCGTTTTTCCGGGTGGCAACTCAGCCAATCCTGGAGGCGAAATATGGCTGTAGGGTTGGGTTGACAGGTCGGAGACTGCTGCCGGGTGTTTATCTGTTACGGCAGTTGTGTCATAGCTGAGCGGCTTACCGTCGGAGTTGACTGTCAGGGCGTGATAATGATTGCTGTCCTCGATGCGCAATTGATCGGCCTTGCCACTGTCGGCCAAAAACAACGGCTCATCTCCGAAGCCCCTGATGAGATGTCCATTCACGGCTTTGAGGTAGTCTTTCAGCGCATCGGGATTGTTGCGACGCTGCTCGTCAATGTCGGCCAGTAACTTGTTTAGAGAGCGGCTTCTAATGCCGTCTTCAAAATCACCGACCGCTTTTTGGATCAGACCATCACTTACCCGCTGGGCTGAATTGGATGAGACAATTTCTGTCATATACACCTCAATGAAAAACTAAATTAGTTCAGATTCTTGTGGGGTGTCAGGCACTTCAGGGGTTCAATGCCTGGGCAATGCTACAAAGAACAGCGTTAAGTTTGAGTGAAGGCTCTGCCATGGTTTCATCGCTAAAATTTGCGTTTTACTATATAGCGACATAGAGTTGGGCAAAAAAAGGGGCTGTTATATTGGTTTGCCGAGAACGGCAGCGGAAGCATGTTTTACGATGCCTCCGCTGCCCCTCAAGTCAACTTATCCCGCCATTGGGTTTAAGCTGCGCGAACTAAATCAGATTCAGGTTCAGATCAGTAGCGGACCCTGCCTCGAAATGCGGTGGCCTCTGTCTCTTCTGCATCGGCTGCTTCGAGCAAGGCCTCTGCCATCTTCCGGCGCACGGACGCACGCAGGGACAGCCACTTGCTGGCCTCAGGATGATGGAAACCATAGTGATCCGGAATCGTCATCTGCACACCCAGTTCGCTCAGGTAGAGAGCCTGCTGCAGGCGCTGGCGCCGCTGGAATCGTAGGGTGTCGGCTGAGTCCTGCTCGACGTCACCGTTCGTGGAGTCGCGCAGGGCGCGCGCCAGATCGTAAATGACGTTGAGCAGGCGGTTGAAATCGCGCGCGAAGGTGCGCATCTCGGTCGTGATGCAGGACTTTTCGCTCTCGTCCGGAGCATAGTCGAGACGCGAAACCCAGTGGAAGTCCACGGCAATTTCTTTGGCCACGGTTGCCCATGAGGAAGCGGCAACCGCCTCGTTGAAGATCATCGGGATGTGGGATTTGCCGCCATCGGCGTACTGCAGCCAGCGCGAGGCATGGTACTTGACCATGGACACGGCGCTGTCGAGGAGACCGGGGGTGGCCGGCGGGAAGTGCTGGGGGGCTGAAGGCAGATAGGCTGTGATCATTTTCTGAATCGAGTCACGGCCGTCGGCGATCGTCTTGCTGTGGAGGAAAAACTCTTTTTCTTTGGTGTTCATTTTTTTGATCCTTTGTGGATGATTGGGTTGATGGTCTTGGGTTTATCGCTGCGGAAAGCGGGATATCCGGGTCCGCACGATGTCTCTGGTCTGGCGTTCAAACTTTTTGCAGGTAAACCGAGAAACGGTTAAGGCCCAGAGCGAGAGTGCTGCCACAGCAGACAGAAACTCGGGCTCAAGGCGATGCCGGCTGGTAATCCTGTTGGAGGAAGTCAAATTGGACGCGGGCAACCAGAAACAAACTGCTGCTCAAACAACAATGCCCAGGGCTTCAGCGCCAGCACTGTGTGCTGGGGAATACTGGAAAGCTGTGGCGATTGGTTGGTGTTACGTGATTTCTCTAAATGAGATTTGTTTGGGCAGAAGTAATTTCAACCTAGATTTCCAGCTGCATTTAAAGCCAGCGCATTTCACAAAAAAACATGGACGTTTACACTCCGATACGAGGCGGTAACCAGACAAAAGGCTTGAGGACAGACCTGTCGAAGCTGCGCCAACTGGTTATACTATAAAGTGACATAGAGCCACAGAAAAGAAAAGACCGAGGGGAGGACCTGAAGGAAACGTGTCTGCAAATTGCAGTCACATTTCGCTCCAGGCCCTCTTACCTCAGTCTCTCCTAATGCCTCAGGCTAATGCCTTTGGCCAGCCGCAGGCTTAGCGCCGACGCGGGGTGGTCTTGCGACCCTTGCCCTTGCCATTGCCTTTGCCCTTGGTCTTCGGCTTCGGCGCCGTGGTACCAGCGGTGATACCGTGAGCGTCGTAGGCCTTCTCGATCGCCGTCCGGTTCGCACCACCCGTCAGCTGCTGGTCAGCAGTGATGTGGCAACGACGCCAGTCGGTGAACTTGACGCTGCGCGTCGGCACGAGTGCCAACAGCAGCTTGCCGGCCTTGCCGAAGTTGGCGAGCTGGTCCGCCAGGCTGATCTTGCCCGACGCGACGTCAGCGTGCTCGACGTAGCCCTGGAGGGCGTCCGCCATCGCACCGCCGACAATCAGACCGTCGTCATGCACTTCGTTGTGCACGTCGCCGGGGTAGCTCGCCGTGTTGCGCTGCTGCCGGATGCCCTGCGGAGGCATCGCGTACAGGCCGATGATGCGCGGGTCCTTCTGGATGTCGGCCACCGTCAGCGTCTGCTTGGTGATCTTGCCGAACATCAGAGCGAACATGTACTGCATCATCATCTGACCCAGCACATCCGCCGCCGCACCTTCATTGCACGCACCACCCTGAGCGCCAGGCAGATCCTTGCCCGGGCACTGCAGGTAGACCTCGTGGTGACCGTTCTCGTGCCAGAGCACGCCCAGGTCCCAGCCGATCATCTCGTTCAGCCCGCCGTTCTTGATGCCCGAGCCCAGGAGAGTGTGAATCTCGTAGTTCTCAGGATCGAAGTAGGCGTTGTCCGTGCTGCTCGAGTCGTTGATGAAGACCTTGATGGCCCGGTCCTGCTTCTTCAGGCCCCAGCCTTCGTTGATCTCCGACTGCAGGTTGAGGGCGACGAAAGCCACCACCGCAGAGAAGCGATCCCGCTCACCCTTGACCGAGGGCGAGTAGTTGAACGTGCCGTCGGCCTTGGCCGTCACCGGCACCCACTTGCCGCCTTCTTCGACCATCATCTCGTAGCGCTCGTTGGCGAGCACCTTGGGATCCGGCAGACCATCGACGAAGTAGTCGACGACCTGCTGGTTGATGGGCTTGTTGGGGTCGGGGATCTGCAGGAAGCACTTGGCCGCGATACGGCTGAGGGCCGCGTTCGCGCTCGGGTTGGCTACCGAGAAGTGCATCTTGGACTGGTAGTGGACCACCTCGCGGGTCTTGGCCTTGACCAAGAATTCCACGTGCTGACGCGGTTCACACGTCGACAGGGTGATTTCGTAGACGGGGTCGAGACGACCTTCGTTTTCCGAAGCCACCAGGCGGATCTTGTGCGAGCAGGTCTTGATCGCACCCTTGAGGTCGCGGGCGTAGTCCTTGCCGGCGGTCTTGGCCAGCTTGTTGACGAGACGGCCGAACATGGCCGTTGCCAGCTTGAGGGCCTCGGCTTCGCTGCAGATGCCGCGAACGCTCATGACCCGACCGTGCTTCAGCGTCGAGGAGACGTTGAAGATCTTGCCGTTGGCGTCCATGGCGATGTGCACGGTGGCGCCGCGCACGGGGAGGACGGTGCCATTGCTGGTGGTGACCGTCTGGTTGAACATGACGCGGTGACCGAAAGGCATCGCCTCGACGACCGGATTGGCCTTGTCGATGGTGAGATGTCCGAGGTCGAGCGCGTTGCTCAGGGGCAGGCTGTCGATGAAGGCGATGGCGTGCGCCTTGGCGTCACCGGTGAAGGCCTTGTTGAAGAGGCCGCTGGTGTTCGTCAGGTGACGCACGAAGCCGGTTTCATCCGGTTCCACTTCGAAGCCGGCGAGACCGGTCGAAAGGGCCTTGATGGCGGTGTTGATCGCCGGCTTGAACTTGCCGCTGACGATGGCGGGGTTGGCGCTGTGCTTGTTGAGGGCAGCGAACTGGGTTTCACGAATGCTCATAACTATTCTCCTTAATGGCGTGCCAGAACACCGACCCGGTCGGCGAAGGCATGCGTTTTTTGGCTTGCGCGAACGGCTGTCCGTGCAAGAAGTTAGAAAAAAAGAGTTGGATACACTGAGGGGCACGACTGGCCGGGAACCAGTGCACTCCGTTACTCACCAGACAACCTGAGAGACAATTTCGGGTATGACAGCCAATCAAAAAACAGCTTCAATTCACTTCGTGCGTGTACTCACAACCAAGATGGTGGTGGAACAGGAGACAAATTGAACTGAAGGGTTATTTGAGAAGCTTGAGAGGCTCAGACCTCGAAATTGAAATTTGGGTTATTTGATTTGTATGTATAACCTAGATATACGGGCAGTCTTAAGGCAATATCAGCATCTTGAGCTTTAAGCTTAAATCTGAAGGCTCAGATAAGAGCCAATTCTCTTGACAAAAACGAGTTTTGGGCACCTGTCCGGAGCTGCTGGTTGTAAAGTGGTTCGCGTGGCTTGCTGTAGTTGCGTTTGGGGCGATTTTGTGGAAATAGCGTAGCTCCGCTAGTGCGGGGTTTTGACATTTTATCAACGGTAAGTCGTCGACTTCGCTCATCGGGCGAAGCCAAGGCTACCACTAGCTTTGCGAGTGTGAATGGACGCTCATAGTGTGGAAATTCCCATGAATAGCTGATTTTGCTCATTTGGCTATCGCGAGTTTTGCGAGGATCCCCAGAGGCTCAAGCCCGAGAGCTTTTGGGGGTTCTTTGCAACCGCGGTGACCCGGCCGTAGCTGAGCTTGGGCGGCATATATAGGGAAGCAAATTTATAGATACATACACTTACCGATCTTGCTTCACTTGATAACTTTGCCTTAAGGTCCGGTTATCTAACCACACATCTTCTCTCCAGGATTCTTTCGACACCTTTCAAAACTACATTGCACGCGACTCTCTCGTCATCTACCTCCTGCATTGCGCTGGAGAGGCTAATACAGCCCCGACGAACGTGTGTTCAGTGTGTTTGCAGAGGTTTCGTTCGTGTTCGGCGATTTGATGTTGCGCGTGGCTAGAACAACCTTAGAAGAGGGTATCAATGAAACAAATAAAAATCGTCGGGTTTGCAGTTTGCCCAGCATGTCAGATGTCCGGTTCGGACGGTGATGGATGTCGCGCAAACGCCCTCAGTGATGGTCGGATCCTGTGTGTCAACTGCGGCAGCTACGTCTCCGCTTTCGACCACCACAAGATTCCCGTCCACTCCATGCCCTTCCAGATCAAGACTTTCGTGGCGACGATGCTGCGACAGTCCCAGGTCGACGCGCCCCACGTCACTTTGACGATGGCACAGTTCGGTCCGGACGGCACCGCCTCGCAGGCGCAGAACGCTGTCCTCAACGATAACGTGGAGACCATCCTCAACGGTGGTCGCCTGATCTTCTCTGCCGACGCTCACGGCTTGTCTCGCCTCGAGGTGTCCTTCGACGCTTCCGAGCTGCAAGACGTTCCGAGGAACTTCACCCACGCCGGCAATCGACTGCTCGACGAACATCAGCAGCAGTTCCTGCACAACCTCAAGCTCCACAGCTGCCCGCCGGCCCTCACGGCCGCCATCGGCAAGCTCTTGCAGCTGGGGTTTGTGGTACGCAACACCGATTACTCTGGTGCATCGATGCGGCGTATCCAACTTCACTGTGGTGGCAACATCGCAGGCACCAGAGTACCCAAGGGCATCATGGTCGAGGCGACGTATCTGGTCTAGTTGACCAGGCCTCATGCCCTAGCATTGTGTAGCAGTTTTGACGCCCGAGCCAATCCATGGGCCAGGCGTTTAAAACTCGTATTTAACCGTAGCAACTGATGTCCGCTCGAAAGCGCGTACGTCAGGAGTCGCTCGAACAAGAAAAAGGAGCCAGTTATGAGTATCCTGGCAAATGAAACTTCTTTGTCTCGCAGCGGCACCAGTCTCTCGACCCAGTTCGCGGAAACTGATACGCTGCTCATCGATCTCTGGGGAACCGTTGCGCGCTCTGACAACAGAGAGCCCATCCGGAACCTCCAGGAGATCCTCGGTTACAAGGTCAAAACCATCGATCACAACGACGTACGGTCGGTGGACCCCGAGTTCCTTCGCATCTGCCTGACGGTCGATGAAAAGGACCCGGTACGCTTTGCACAGTTGGTCGGAAACCATTTCGGGATCACCGTGACACCAGAGATGGTGGATGCGTTCATGAAGGTGATCAACGAAGAGTCGATGTGTTCAGGCATTTTCTTCGACGCCAAGAAGGCGCTGAAGGTGCTGAAGGCACGCGGCTATCGCCTGGTTTTGGCCTCAAATCTCTGGCCGTTCCCGGTGGAGTGCCTGTTCGAGGAGGATAACCTCGGCAAGTATTTCCCGGAACCGCTGCGCGTCTACTCGTTCCGCGAGAACGTCAGCAAGCCGGAAATCTCTTTCTTCGAAAAGGCGCTCGTTCGCGCCGAAGCGCCAGCCTCTCGTTGCCTGATGATCGGCGATCATCTGGAAAACGACATCCTGCCGGCCCGTGATTCAGCCATCAAAACCTGTCTCATTGACCGCAACGGCAAGTACAACGACGACGCGCGCGTGCCTGACGATGTGATCCGCATCACCAGCATGGAGGACCTCCTCGAGTTCCTCCCTGACCGCACCGGCCTGTCTGTTGTTGGACCGCTCGACCAATAAGAACATCGCCAAGTAGCCCTGGGCGGGAGGCAGCAATGCGCTCGCCCGGGGCAACTAGTGCCGGCAATTAGGCCGTCACTTTCCTCTCTGTTCGGTTTCCAAACCGGCTCTACCAGAAGGCGCCAGCACCTAAGGCGCCCAAGCATGAGCCCCAAAAACCAGAGGTGTTATATGACTAGTATTCACAAAGACGCACTTGAGCGCGGCGTGGGTTTCATTCCCATCGCTTCCATGCGTCGATACGCGGGGGACTTCCCTCTCGTCTCGGCCCAGCACAAGGCGACTCCCGAAGACTTCATCGTAGAAGAGAAGCAGCCCGGATACCAGACGACGGTGTCCACTGAATCGGACTTTCCGGATCCGGATGAGCTCGATCGCAGGAAGGGTCGCTTCGTCGCCTTCACGTTGGTCACCTACAGGATGACCACCTCGGCCGGCTGTAAGGCCGTCGCCCGTCTGCTCAATGTGGACCCCAGCCTGATCACGGTTGCGGGAAACAAAGACCGGACGGCGCGCACGTCCCAGGCTGCCGTCGTGGAAATCGGCGATGTCGATCTCGTTCGGCGCAACAGCTTCCCGAGCGAGGACGTCCTGAAGGAACAAGGTTTCTTTATCAAAGATGTGCGGCGCACTGATAGCCCCCTCGGCAAAGGTCGGCTGGAGGGCAATCGCTTCACCATCAAGCTTCAGGTGGCGGGCATGAGCAAGCAACAGCTCACCGAATACCTGGAGCCGCGCCTCAAGCACATCCTGGCTGTACATGGAGACGGTCAGCGCCCCTACATCCCGAACTTCTTCTGGAGGCAACGGTTGGGGCGCAGGCAGAATCTGCTCGGCGTCGGCCATACCCTGATCACCGAGGGTCTGGAAGCAGGCGTCAAGCGCTTCATGTGCGAAGTCGTGGAGTCGAACGATCACCCGCTGGCGACCAAGTTGCGCCGGCAGCTCTTGCCCATCTGGCAGGACGCTGAAAGGGTGGCCGCAGGACGGAATGGTGCTGTTGAAGAACAGCACTACGCCTTCCTCGACATCAAGAAGGCGCTGGAAAAGCAGACCTTCCACGGCAAGCCCTCTTACCAGCCGGCCAACATGTTCATCGAACACACCCTCGCCACTGAAATGGCGAAAATGCGCAGCTTCGAAGAGATGATCAAGCGCAATCGGGCGGTGCGAGACGACATGAGCCTGTGGAACGGCGCGCTGCAGGGCTACTGGTGCAACCAGGTGCTCGGTCGCGTGCTCGACGGTGACATCCCGACGTCGGCTCTCGAGGTCGGCGAACGGGACGGTGAGCTCCTCATTCCCCTGTACTTCACGGGGGACGAGAAGTCCGTGGCGTTCTATCAGCGGGTTTGCCCGGAGGCCATCCCGCATCACGTTGACCCCGTGGTGCGCAAGCTGTTCCTCACCAACTTCAGGGACCGTCGTGGTCCCCGGAGGCCCGCTTTCATCACTGTGAACGACTTGAAATACAGCGTTCACGACGAGTCCGTTACCTTCAACTTCCTGCTCAGGTCCGGAGCGTATGCGACGAACTTCTTGTCGCTGCTCTTCGACCTCGACGCCGAGGCCCTGGCAGGAAACTAGGAAACAACTCGTAAACCCAAACTGGAGGTTCACTTCCATGCAACGCAACAATTCGTGTTACGGTTCCGTGGGCAACCAGAACCACTGGCCGCATCTCCCCATGCTCATCGGAGCAATGGATGCGACCGACACCGTCAAACCGACGGTGGAGAACGACGATGACCGCAGCCGGCGCCTTTTCGGGCGACCGGATGTGCAGTTGTCGAAGTGCGGTGGTCCCTGCGCATCGGAGGACGTCATCAACAGGGCGTTCTACGGCGAAGCGCTGGTTGCTCTGTAAAGCAACGTTCAACAACAAGGGCCTGGTGGTTAGCTAGCAACTAGCCATCTTGCCCGGGAATCCAGCCACTGCCGGTGTGGGAGCGCGAGCTCTTCACGCCGGTGGTGGCCTGGATTTCTTTTTTGTCCTGATACACTATAACGTATCATAGGTATTGATATTGGTAGTGATACCTCTTTGTCGTGACACCAATTGTGGTGGCAGGCACATGTGCTTCTTCTGTAACACCATATACGAATGATGTGCAAAATTTTCATCATGCGGCCGGGGTTGAAAATGAGTGGTAATTCGCCTGGCTCTAAATGGTCAAAAAATATACCGGTCCTGCATCCGGGGGGCGGCAACTAAAGCATTTGTGGGCGGTTAGCGTTAGCTGCGATAGCCCCGACTGTTTTGATTAACAGCATACAAACAAAAAGGAGATGCCTTTAGGCTCTTATTAGTGTTAGTGCTCTGAGAGTTCTTCTTCCCAATCCCTCTTCGTTCTTCTAAACAACAACACTTCCATCAAACCCATTATCAACCCAAAGTTCTGCACACCAAAGGAAAACAGTGTGAAAGATACTCGCATATCCATAAGCAAAACTGACTTGCAGGATGCCGCCAAGAATGGCTCGATGTCACCACTCGACGTCGATCCTCTCTGGCAAGCCCTGAGCAAGTCCCAAACCAACGTTCAAGTAACCGCCTCGCAGGAGGCTTCTCGCTTCGACATCGCCCAACTTCTCTGGTACGGCGGCGGTGTTCTCGTCATGATCGCCATGTCCTGGTTCATGGCCCGAGCAGGCGAAATCTACGGTTCTGGAGCGGTCTCCGCTCTTTCCATCCTCTACACCGGCGCCTTTGCCGGCCTCGGCCTCAAGCTTCTCAAGGACGGCGTCAAGACACCGGCAGCGGTGCTCTTCACCCTGGCTGTTCTGATGACACCAGTGACTCTCGGCTCCGGCCTGGAAGCGCTGCATTTCGACCACTTCATCGGCTCCAACGCCGGCCTTCTGACGCTTGAGTTGGCCACGGCCGCCATCGGTCTCTTCGCCCTTTCGCGGGCGAAGAGATCCCTGCTGAGCGCGCCGATTTACGGTTCGTTCTGGTTGATTTCGATTACCCTCGCCTGGATGGTGACCGGCCACGACAGTGGTTTCATGGGCTTCTTCGAGCACATCGAAAATTTCTATGTCGTCTCTATGGTGATCGGTATGGTGATTCTGGCTTCGGCTGTCGTCGTCGACAATCGCTTCGGTCGTGACCCGGGCACCGATTACTCCTGGTGGGGTTATCTCTTCGGTGTGGCCGCTTTCTGGATTCCCATGTCCCTTCTGGACAGCGGCGGTGAGTTGGGCAAGTTCATCTACTTCGGCGTCAACATTTTCCTGATGCTGACGTCGGTGGTCTTCGGTCGTCGTATCCTGCTTCTGGCGGGTGCAATCGGCTCCACCTACTACATCGGTCACGTTCTCTGGTTCTTCTCCGGCTCGCTCCTCTTCCCCTTCCTGCTCATTGGAGCCGGTCTGGGTGTAATTGCCCTGGGACTGCAATATCGTCGTCACCAGGCCGCTGTGGAAGCCTCCGTGCTTGCCATGGTGCCCGGTTTCGTTCGGCGCGTGCTACCCAAGCGCAGCTGAGACTATGAAAATCCGGCTGAGCCTATAAAATCCAGCTGGGTTTTTGGCAATCGAAATGGGTCGGGGGGTAAAACCTCCGACCCAGATTTTTTGACCGTTGTAATACGGTGGTGAATAGTAAAGACGCCCTGATCGGTGGAGCAACAGGCTCAATTTTGCATAAATTAGAGGCGCTTAAAGCGCTGGCTGGGTGAGCTTTTGCAGCTTAATGGCTGCTCATTTTTCCAGCTTGCGCTACCTTTGACAACGCCTGTGAAATGGTGAATAACTGCTCATTATAGATGTCTTCAGGCCTCAGTCCGGGGGCTGCGCAGCTTGCAACCAACCTGTTCAAAACGCTCAAAGCGCCACGGGCTGATGTCAAGCGGCCTGAGAAGGGCTTAACCATGCCGCTTTGAACCAATGTATCGACTGTAACAAAACGTGCACCGCAGACTCTTGGCAATTGCCCCTGACAACTTCATTTCTCTAGGTCTTAGTTACATCTTCAACCACACCTCTCACCCATAGGTCCCCGCAACTACCCAGTACTGCAACCTGAACGCAATTTCCCCAACCGACTAGCCGTCGGTGGTGATGGTTCGAGAGATGGAAAGCACTGTTACCAGTCCCTGGTGGTCCCGCGCTAACGCGCAGTCGGACTGCCTCGGGGCGTTTTCTTGCACGCCAAGTCACGGCCTCAACCAGTTTGGCCCAGTCTCAACAATTTCCAATTGGAGAAAGCTATGCTCGCAATGCTTCCGAGTCTTCACGAAGTGATGATCGCCATGCCGGTCGTCCTCGCCATTTTGTTCATCGACGGACTGCTGTCCTTCGACAATGCCCTGGTGCTCGCCACCATGGTCAAGCACCTGCCCGAAAAGCAACAGAAACTGGCTCTGCGCCTTGGTTTGCTGGGTGCTTTCGTCATGCGCGGCCTCTCGCTCGCCTTCGTCGGCTACCTGATCGCCAATCCCTGGCTCAAGGCTGTCGGCGCGTTCTACCTCATCTACCTGATGTGCTCCAATCTCGGGGTCGCGGAAGAGGGTGAGGAAGATCAGATGGCGTCCAAGGTGCGCGGTTTGATCGGCACGATCATCGCCGTCGAGCTGGCCGATATGGCCTTCTCGCTGGACAACATCATCGCCACCGTGGCCATGTCGCCCAAGCTCTGGATCGTCTGCCTCGGCGTGTTCGCGTCGATCGTGATCATGCGATTCGTCGCCGGCATCTTCATCGGCCTGGTGAAGAAGTTCCCGATTCTGGAGAAGGTTTCGTACGTGCTCGTGGGCTACATCGGCCTGCAGCTGGCGGCGGAGTACTTCCTCCACTTCGAGATGTCCGACATCGCCAAGATTGGCGGCGTCGCCGGTATCACCATCTTCGGCATGGTCTACGAAAAGGCGACCTTCCTGCACCCGGTGCTGGGTCCCGTTTTCACGTGGGCCGGTCAGGTGATGGGCAACGTTGCCGAGCTGGTCGATTCGCTCATCCTGCCCGTCACCTCGACGGTCAAGGTGGTCGTCGCCAAGTTCAAGAAGGACTAACAGCTGCGCCCGGTCTGTGTCTTCTTCGGTAGCTGATGCTATCGAGAGGCCGTCCGAGTATGCAGCGTCAGTCAACTGACTTTGCTATTCGGACGGCCAGTGGCCGTTCCGTATTGTCCAAAACTGTATATACGGAGAACAACATGGCTCTAGAACAGATCGATAAGCTGATAGCCGACAATGAGTCGGCTTTCAACGTCCTGTCGCAGAAACTTCTCGGCGTCCAGGACGACATCCAGTACCGGGCCATCACCGGTACGAACGGGTTTAACGACCCCAAGTTGACCGGTGAGACCAAGAAGGTTGTGGACGAAGCGCAAGCTATCGTCGCGGCTATCTGGTTCGTCGTCAACGCTGTCGCCAAGCGCATTGAAGAGGTGAAAACCAAACGCGCTTCCATCAAGACCGGATTCTTCTCGGGCTCAGGCACCGCTACCAAAGAAATCGAAGACCTGCTGACGGTTCACAATCTGTCGCTGGCCAGCGATTCCGTGGACAAGATGCCGAAGGCTTTTCGTCAGGCAGTTTTCACCCAACAGGCGAACTCTACCTCGGTAAAGGATTCGCTCGCTGCCTGTTCCGAGCAGCTGAAAGTGGCTGCCCGGGCGATTATCGGTGTGGACGAGTGCATGAGTGGTCTCAAGGCCCAGATTGCCGACACCGAAGCGCAGCTGACCAAAGTTTTGCCCGTAGTCACCAGGGTCGGCGGTTCCGCCGGTCTGTCTCACAGCAAGGCGCTCGCCGCTCTGGCTGTGGTCAAGGCCAACTACGAGTTTGACCCGCTCGGTCAGCGCCAGACGTACGACAGCAATGTCGGCACGCACCTGAGCGCTGTCAACAGCGCTCTCGATGGGGTCAACCGTGCTCGCGACAAAGCGCATTCGCATCTGGGCGACGCCCGGGTGTTGATGCAGCGTCTCGAGGACAAGCAGCCCAGCCCGGCAAGAACTCCTGAGCTGCGCGATTGGCTGGCCAAGCTGTCTGCCCGCGTCGACCAGGAAGAATGGGCGACCGCCAGCGACGGTCTCGAGGACTGGATCAAAGAAGCAAGCGCGGCGCTTTCAATCAAATCGCCCGCTCCTACTTACCAGGCCCCGCCTCCGGTTGATCAAAGGCCGCCCAAGGTCAGGCCTCAGCCGCCCGTCAGTCAGACCGATCATGGTCAGACGCATCAGACGGACCCGTACCCGCACGACCCGCATGCCTACACGCCGCACTATCCCTCACAGGGACAGGGTGGCTACCAGGTGCCGGTCTCGGGCGACTACCAGAAGTACGTCCCCAAGGAGAAATCCGGCCTGGAGAAAATCCTGGATGGGGAAGCTGATTCCAGCACTACCGCCGCACCACCTGCGGTGGCAAAACCGGTCGACCCGGCTCTGGAAAAACTGGTCGACGGCAGGACCCCCGGAAGCAGCGATAAGGATTCGGGTCATCCGAAACCCTCGACGCTGCCCAACGCCGCCCTCGATGACCTGGTCAACAATGGCCACGGTAAAGCGACTGCCAGCGATACTCATACTTCGCCTGTAACAACTCCTAGTCCAGCCCTCGACAATCTCGTCAACGGTCCGGTCAAGAAGGATAAGGGCGAAGGTCAAGGCAGCGCGTCCAACAATGGGGCCGGCAGCGGTAACCATAACAGTGCACTCGACAGTTTGATCGAGGGCAAACCCGGCGTCGCAACGGTCAAACCGACTGCGACGACCGAAACCGGAACCGGTGCTAACACGCCGGCCACGGGGCAAGACTCGTCGAAGCTGACAGAGCTCCTCGACGAGCGTAAAAAGCCCCCCACCCCAGACCCGAAGAAGGAAAAAGCAAAGGAGCCGCCGAAAGACGATTCCGCTGCCCTCAAGGATGTGCTGGGTGAAGGCAATAAAGGAAAGGCCAAGACCGACCCCGCGAAGAAGGCGACAACGCCTCCGACCAAAGCGGAAGAGGACGAAGCCGCCCGAAAAGCTCTGGAAAACCTGCTCAAGGGCTGATGCTCCACTAAGCAGCCATCCACGTTCATTTCTCTCCAACTCTTTCAACTAAGGACACCAACATGACAGACACAGTCAACAAGGTCGACTTCGCCAACCTCGATGTGGCGATTGCTGTGGATACTTCGGGCACGATGCGCATCGCCGATGCGATCAAGGGCAGTCCCCTGACCCGCCTGCAGGCCACCCAGGAAAACGCCGTTGCGCTCGCCGCCGAACTCGAGAAGCACGATCCCGACGGCATCACCGTCGCGCGCTTCGCCAGCAAGGTGCGCATCTATGACGGCGTGACCGAGTCCAAGGTCGAGGAAATCTTCCTCGAATTCCGCCCGATGGGCAACACCAACACCAAGGAAGCGCTCGAACAGCTGATCAAGCTCTTCCTGGGCAAGCGTGCCGCCGCCGGCGCCGCTGCCAAGGCCGCCTGCATCATCGTCTTCACCGACGGCGAACCCGACGACAAGGTCGGCGTGGCCCAGGTGATCATCGATGCCACCAAGCAGATCAAGAGCCGCGCCGAGCTCGGCATCCTCTTCGTCCAGGTGGGCGAAGATGCCGGCGCGACCCAGTATCTCGCCAAGCTCAACAACGATCTGGAGAGCGCCGGCGCCCTCTACGACATCGTTGCCGTGTGCAAGCTCTCGGACCTGGAGGATGTTTCGCCCCAGGAACTGATCGAAATGGCGTTCAACGACTAACGGCTAAGCCGCCATTCGTTAGATCGCCCATTCCTTTATGGCGATGGCGTCCGGCATCTTTTGCCTCGGCAAATGGTGCCGCTCGCCGTTCCAGTCTCGTTACATCAACCATTCCATAAGAAGGTATCAATCATGTCCGACACCGACAACAACACGCCCGCCTCGACCGCCACTCCGGCGTTCGACATCACCAACATCGACGTGGCCCTGGCCATCGACACCTCCGGCACCATGTCCACCAAGGACCTGGCCGGCGGCATGACCCGCATGGCCGGCGCCAAGGAGAGCGTGATCGCTCTGGCCGCCGAAGCCGAGAAGTACGATCCGGACGGCATCACGGTCGCCCGCTTCGCCAGCAAGGTGCGCGTCTATGACGGCGTCACCGAAGCGAAGGTGGAACAGATCTTCGCCGAATTCCGCCCCATGGGCTCGACCAACACCAAGGAAGCGCTCGACACCCTGATCAAGCTGTTCATGGCCAAGCGCGCCGCCGCCGGTGCCGCCGCCAAGCCGGCCTGCATCGTGGTCATCACCGATGGCGAGCCCGACGACAAGGTCGGCGTGGCCCAGGTGATCGTCGACGCCAGCAAGCAGCTCAACTCGCGCAGCGAACTCGGCATCCTCTTCGTCCAGGTCGGCAACGACGCGGACGCGACGGCCTACCTCGCCAAGCTCAACAACAACCTGACGGCCGCCGGCGCCAAGTTCGACATCGTCGCCGTGACGAAGCTCGAAGATCTCGAAGACATCTCGCCCGCCGAGATCTTCGAGATGGCCTTCAACGACTAAGTCGTTCCCAGCAGCAACAGTTCCCGGACCGGTGCGCGGGGCAATAAGCCCAAGTCCATAAGTGGATTCAGGCTGAGCCCCCGCAACCACGGTCCATGTCAACGTCCAATCCAATTCACAGACATCTGTCGGCAACCCCGACAAACAAAGGAAACTCAAAATGACGAACGCAAACAACACCTCCGGCGTGAACCTCGCCAACATCGACGGCGTGATCTTCCTCGACAAGAGCGGCAGCATGGGCTATCCGGTCGGCGTCGGCTCGAATCCGAATCGCACCCGCTGGGAGACCGGCAAGGAGTCGATCGAGGCCTTCGCGGAAGAGCTCTCGGCGCACGACGATGACGGCATCACCGTCGTCCCCTTCAACGACCGCTTCGAGATCATCGACGGCGTCACCCCGGAGACGGTCGCGGCGATCTACAAGAAGCACAGCCCGGGCAGCAGCACGATGCTGTCGGCGCCGCTGAAGGCGATCATCGACAAGTTCCTGCCCGCCAAGGTCACCGGTACCAAGGGCGGCGGCATGTTCTCCCGCGGCTCGGCCAAGAACGAATACGCGCGCATCAGCCCGAAGAAGGCCGTCTTCATCGGCATCCTGACCGACGGCGCCGCCGGCGACAAGGACGAAGTGATCAAGGCGATCGCCGATGCCACGCGCCGCATCAACAGCCGTGCGGACTTCGGCATCCTCTTCATCCAGGTCGGCAATGACCCGGATGCGACGACGTTCCTGGACGAGGTCGACAACGGCCTGGCCGGTGGCGTCGCCGACTTCGACGTGGTGGCCGTGTGCAAGCTCGAGGACCTCGAGGACATGAGCTGCGAACAGATCATCAACAAGGCCTTCACGGCCTAATTATCCGACCTGGTCGGATAAGGTCTGACCTGGGTCTGCACCACTAGTGGTGCGGGCTTGGGTTAAGAGGTGGGGGGAGCTACCCGGCTTGGGTAGCTCCCCTTCACTTTCTTTGCTTTGTCGGTGGTCACTTTTGCCGATCTTTTTTTGGCCCCAACTTCTTGACAAGGCCGGCAAAAGTGACCATCTACATCTCGATTTTTCTCGGCTCCGTGCCCCGGGCCGCCTTTACCTATCTAGTCAATCCAGCTGTAGGAGAAAACTATGACTGCACCTGTAACCAATCTGATTTCGCTGCCCACCGGAGAGCTTTCCATCCAGGTGATGCGCACCGACATTCCGCTGGAAGAGCTGTGCGGCTTTGCCGCTCGGCGCAATCCCAAACGCGGATTTTTGTTTGTTTCCAAAGTGCTGGGTAAGCACATCCCCGTCAAGCCCAGTCTGATGCGCAGCGTGCACACGCTTCTGGCGCAGAAGATCCCGGCTGACCTGCCCGGCCCGATTGTCGTCGTCGGTATGGCCGAAACGGCCATCGCCCTCGGCCACGGCGTCTATGACGAGTTTGTGCGTCTCACCGGTCGCACCGACACGATCTTCCTGCACTCCACCCGCTATCTCCTGGACCGCCCCCTGGCCCTGGAATTCCGCGAGGAGCATTCGCACGCCGCCGACCATCTGATGTATCTGCCTGAGGCCGACGAGCATCGCCAGGTTTTCGACAATGCCCGCTCGCTCGTGCTCATCGATGATGAGGCTTCTACCGGAGCCACTTTCGTCAATCTGGCCCAGGCCTTCAAGGGGCGCATCCCGTCCCTGGAAAATATCGTCACCGGTGTGATCACCGACTGGCGTGGACCCGCGCGCGCAACCAAGATGCTCGGCCAGATGCCGGTGCCCTCCACGATGATCTCCATCCTGGAAGGCGAATACCAGTTTCAGGCCGCACCGAATCTGGTGGCGATGGAAATGCCCAAGTCGTCCGGCAACGGCGCCTTCAAGGACTGTCTCCTGCCCCGCAATCAGGGGCGCTTCGCGCACAGCGGAAGGATGCAGCTTTCGGCCGCTGCCTATCGCTCGGCGCAAGGCGTCCTGCATCGCTCACAACATCAGGTGGACGCGGCAAATTCGGTGCTGATTCTAGGCACCGGCGAATTTGCCTATCCACCTTTCCTGCTCGCCGAAGAGCTGGAAGCAGCCGGCTACAACGTGCGCTACCAGTCGACGACTCGTTCGCCGGTGCTGGTTGGCGGCGCCATGAGCTGCAGTTTGGCCTTCGCCGACAACTACGACGACGGTATCGCCAACTACGTCTACAACGTCGCGCCGGGACAGTACGAGCACGTGATCATCGTGCACGAAACCCCCGCCGGCTCCCTCGACAAGGACTTGATCGAGGCTTTGAATGCTCACGCTCTGGAGATGTGATATATGAAGCCGAACAAAAAAATCTGGGCCTTTGCCGATGTGGACGACAATCTCATCACCACGCGCCGGGACGCTCCCTGCGCCGAGAGTGAGGTTGCTGCCGTTGATGCCAAAGGCGCTCCCTGCGGTTGGCTGACGCCGAAGCAGAAGCAATTTCTCGGGCTGTTCGCCAACCGCGTGTGCATCGTCCTGACGACGGCGCGCACGACTACCGGCGCGAAACAGCTGCGTTTGCCCATCAAGCGTGGGTATTCCATCGTCAGCTTCGGCGGCGTGATTCGCACTGCCGACGGCAGCAGCGAGCCGCGTTACCGCGCGCTGATAGCGCCGCAGGCGGAAGCCGAAAGCGCTACTCTCAAGCGCTTGCTCAGCGTCATGCAGAAGCACTGCAGCGCGCACCAGGTGGACGCGCGCATTCGCTTGGCCGCCGATGATGGGCTGGACCTGTTCTTGTCCATCAAGCACAACGCTCGCGACCTGACAGCCATGGCCGCGCTCAAAGAAGTGCTCGCCGCCGAGCTGGCGCTCCTGCCCGGCTGGCAGTTGCACTTCAACGGCAACTTCCTGGCTGCTCTGCCGCCCTTCCTGGGCAAAGACAAAGCCGTTCAGTGGTTCATCGACACAATCGTCGGTCCGGGCAACCTGACCATCGGTCTCGGTGACAGTCATACCGATCTGCCCTTCATGGGCCTCTGTGACCTGGCGGTTTCGCCGACCGGATCGCAAATTTTTTCTCACACCCTGCAAACGCAAACGGGAGGAGATTTATGAAACTATTCCACGGTAGCTACAGTCCAGACGACTGCATCTTTTTGCTCAAACCTGTTGTGATTGCCTCCACCGATGTGGTGGCAAAAGAGAAGGCGATTCAGAGCGGTGCCCGCCACTACTCCGAAATGCTCTCGATCGAGAAAACCCCGGATGAGCGCTACATGAGCCTCTTCCACCGGGCGCTCGATCAAAACAAAGCCAAGTTTGCCGGCCACCTGGCCAGCCTGGCTCGCACTCTGTCCCAGCGTCCCGGCAAAGAGGTGGTTCTTGTCAGTCTGGCCCGGGCCGGTACTCCTGTCGGAGTGCTGCTGCATCGCGGGCTCAAGGCGCTGGGTCGGACCTCGGTCCACTATTCCATTTCCATCATTCGCGACCGCGGTGTCGACGCCGTCGCGCTCGAATATATCTGTCGCCGCCACAGCGACAGCGACATCGTCTTCGTAGACGGTTGGACCGGCAAAGGCGCTATCTCCACCGAGCTTGCCAGTTCGGTCGGACAGTTCAATCGCGAGCACGGCACCGCCATCTCCTCCGAGCTGGTTGTGGTTTCGGATCTCGCTGGTGTAGCCGGCCTGGCTGCCACGAGCGATGATTACCTGATTCCCTCGGCCATCCTCAACTCCATCGTCTCCGGTCTGGTCAGCCGCACCGTTCTCAACCATGAATATGTCGGCGCCGGTGATTTTCACGCCTGCATGTTTTACGAAGAGAAGCGCGGCGAAGACCTGTCCAATTATTTCGTCGACCTGTTGACGCCCATCATGCACGACTGCCTGTCGGATCCGCTCCGCTCGCCGGTTTGCATCTGGGGCCCTGCCCAGCGCACCGGCCTCAAGCGTTGTTCTGATGCTTTCATCGCTGATGCCATGCACCACTATGACGTCGGCGATCGCAATCGGGTCAAGCCAGGCATTGGCGAGTCCACGCGCGCGCTTCTGCGCCGTGTGCCCGAGCGCCTCATTCTGCGCCAGATGGAGGCAGTTGACGTCGAACATCTGGTCACGCTGGCAATTGGCCAGAACGTGCCCGTAGAGCACGATGCGGCTCTCCCATACAGGGCCGCCGTAATAATCAAATCAATCGGAGACTGATATGCACAGCCAACAGTTTGCTCTGGGTGCCTCCATGTACGTGCCGGCCACCCAGGATCCTTCTGACTTGATCGCCATCGGCAACGGCGAGAAGTTTTCCAACCTGCGTTCCATCATCTACTGCACCGAGGACGCCGTCAGGCCGGACAAGGTGCGTTATGCCATCCGTAATCTGGGTGCCACTCTGCCCCAGCTCAACAAGAACGAGCGACCCCTGCGTTTCATTCGCGTGCGCAGCCCGCACGTGCTCGGTCAGGTGCTCGGTCACAAAGGCATCGAAAACATCGACGGCTTTGTCCTGCCCAAGGTCACGGCGTCGAACATGACGAACTACCTCGACCACCTGGGTACGAAGAACCCCTTCATGCTCATGCCCACGCTGGAAACGGAAGAGACCTACGACTTCCGCGAGATGAATCGTCTGCGTCGCTTGCTGCAGAAGGACCCGCGCTGCAAGGGCCGGATCCTCTGTCTGCGTGTGGGCGGTAACGACCTTCTGCGGGCGTTGCGTGTGCGCCGCGATCCCAAGCGCACCATCTACGACACACCGGTCGGCGATCTGATTTCGCGTCTGGCCGGCGAGTTCATCACCCACGGCTTCGGTCTGACGGCGCCGGTTTTCGAGTCAATCGAGAATCCCGATGTCCTGGCCGAGGAGGTGAAGTTGGATCTGCTGCATGGCCTCTTCGGCAAAACGGCCATCCATCCCAGTCAGATCGATGTGATCGAAGAAGGCTTCAAGGTTTCGGCGGCAGATTTGGCCGAAGCACAGAAGATTCTCGATGTGGACGCTCCGGCGGTGTTCCGTATGGGAGGCCGCATGTGCGAGCCGACCACGCACACTCCGTGGGCCCAGGACATCATCACCCGTTTCGAAATCTACGGCGTCAGAGACGATCTCGATTATCGCCGCCACTCAGCCTAACAGGAGAGTCTATGAAAAATACAGAGCCCTTCCTTTCAGGGCCCGGCGGTAAGCCTCGGATCTGGTTCAACACCAATCTCTCCAACACGGCGATTGTGATCCGAACCATCCGTGAGTCCTGCGCCCCGGGCGAGGAATTCTTTTTCGTTGGGTCGCATACGAACCCCAACGCTCCCATCTCCAAGGTCGCCGACCTGTTCGAGGTGGAGCCCAATGGCCTTGGTGCCGCGGGCTATGTCGATTGGTGCCTGGACTTTGTCCGCCGCCATAAAATCGACGTCTTCATCCCGCGCAATCACCTGGCGGCGATCGCGGCCAACAGTCGGCGTTTCCAGGACGAGGGCGTCAAGCTCATCCTCCCGGCCGACGCCGAAACGATCAATTTGATCAAGCACAAGGCCTACTTCTACGAGTTTCTCGGCGCCGATCTGGTGCCTCAGCCCGACTATCGTCTGGCCGGCAGTCTGGAAGCGTTCAAGTCCGGCTATGCCGAGCTGGCGGCCAAGCATCAACGGGTGTGCTACAAACCACCGATTGGTATTGGCGGTCGCGGCTTCCAGATCATCACCACCGGCGGTGAAAAGCTTTTCTCCGAATGGGACAGCGAACAGCTCAGTGTGGATTACGACGAAGCCGTGGAAGCTTTCGCCAAAAGCGAGACATTCCCCGAGCTGATGCTGATGCAATTCGTCCCCGGTCTCGAGCGCAGCGTCGACTGCCTCGCTCGTGATGGTAAGCTGCTTGGTTGTGTCGTCAGGCTCAAATCGGCCGACGGCAAGGACGAGCTGCTCGAGGAAAATCCTCTGCTGGTCGAATACAGCCGACGGGTGACTGCCAAGGCCAAGCTGAACGGACTGTACAATGTGCAGTTTCTCGAGGCTGACGGTGAGCAGTATCTGTTGGAAGTAAATTCGCGTATGTCGGGCGGCACGCACTACGGTGCTCTGTCCGGCGTGGTCTTCCCTTACTGGGCAATCCGCCTGGCTCTGGGAACGGCACAGGAAAGCGACATCCCGACGCCGAAGACCGGCATCTGGGTGGATCGCGCCACGCGTCAGATCGTCACCAGACGAGGCTGAGTCTTATCTGAAAACCGCGGGAGGCAGGAAGTGTCCTAGTGACATTCTCCTGCCTCCCGGCACGGTTTTGCGTTTTTTTCGCGAGCTATATTATATGCAGTCGTAGTAGTCAAAAAAAAAGAGAAGCAAGCCTGGTTGGGCTTGCTTTCTCGTTAAAACTGAGAGAAGTAGTTTAGTCTTCGCGGGTGAGCAGTGCCATCACTCCCAGCATCACCAGAAAGATCAGGGGAATGGGGCCCAGGGCCATGGGACCGAGAACACCGATTAAACAGAGCGAGGCAAAGGCACCATATGTGGAGCGAACTCTGCCTGCGGAGGACGCGTCATAAGCAAAGGTCAGGGCGATGGCCGTCACACTCAGGGCCAGTGCAATCCAGAGGGCGTAAGCGGTGAATGAGGTGATCATCACAGCTGCGGAAGCAAAGACGCAGAGCCAGAGCATGATCTGGAGGACGCGTTTGCCCGTCCATTTATAGTGTTTGAATTGATCCGCGCCCTGACTGAAGTCGGTTTTGAAGGCGCGGACGATTGCCACCAGCATCGATTCTTCTTGTTTGATTTCGTCCGAGCTGCCGTTCCACCAGTAGGAGCAGACCATCATGATCAGAGACATGACGCCTGCACCGAAGAAGAGGAAGGCCACCAGCGCCATACCGAAGTCGTGGGGGAAGAAATAGACGCTGCCGATCCAGAAAAAAGCTGTCCCCGGTAAAACCAGAGCAGCGCCTTCCTGGCGAATGGTGCGGTGTCGAATGGCCAGGGCCAGAAGCATAGCGCAGGCACAGCTGATCAGGGCCAGGCCAGGAGCCGCATAGGCGCCGGGCAGGGCAAAAGCCAGAACCAGGGCGGTGAAGAAGAGAGGTTTGAGAAGATGTTTCATGCTTGAAAAAAGAGAGGCGGGGATCAAGACTCAAGTGCGGCGTTGCACATTAGAGACTTGATCCCCGCTGTTACCTGGGAACTTGTAGAGCCTCGGAACGAGACTCAGGGCGTCGGTTTGGCGATGCCGAAGAAGTCCGAGATCAGCTCTTCGAACTGATCACCTGTGAGAATGCCCCAGTGCCGGAAAGGCGTGCGGTTGGGCACGGAGGTTGGCACAGTGGTCGGGTCGGGGAAGTGATGGTTGATGAAGAGATGCGTCGGGCAGACGACCAGACGGCCGGCGGTGGCCAGTGCGCGGTCCTGTTTGATGTCGAAACGCAGGAAAGTAACCTGACCTGCATACTCGACCGCGGCCGCATCAAAGAGCGGCATTTCGCGCGCGCATTCGCCCGAGGTGTCGGGATCGGTGGAGTCGTAAAACTCGACAATGATGGGGCCGTCGTTGCTGCGAATGATTTGCTGCAGGCGGGCGGTGTTCACCTCTTCGATGTTGGCCGCGCTGGCGCCGGCCATAGTGGCGGCGGAGATTGCAAAAAATGTCAGGCCGGTGAGGGCCAGACGAAGTAATTTGTTCATGATTTTCCTTGGGGGGTAGTTGAAGATAAGAGTTGTGCTTTTGCTTCGGCGTCGGCCAGAGTGTTCTCCGCCGCGCGTGAATAAGGCACAACCAGGCCGTCCCAACCGCGTATGTAAGTCGGTTCTATGCGGGCGACGGGCTCAAGAACCGTCTCATTATTGAGTCCGGCTTTAACAAGGGTGCGGGCTTCTACGACTCTGACATAGCCGTAAGCGAGATTGAGCTCTATTTGATCCTGATCCCGAGCCAGTTTGTAGAGGCTCGGACTGAGGGTAAAGAGAGACTGACGAATGTCGCCGCCGAGGCGAACAGCCTTGAGCGCTTCGGCAAAAACTTCGGTCGGCGTGTCGAAATAGTTGCTGGCCGGCGGAACGACCGCACGCAGCTGTACTTCTTTGTTGGTCAAAACCTCGGCTTTGGCTTCGGCATCGACTGCCTTGCCCGAGCTGTCGAGATAGACGCCGGCCGCGTCTGTGCGATACCAGCGTTTGTCTTTTTCGGGGGCGGCACGGCTGGAGAGGCGGTAGTAGCGCGTGGACTTGTCGATATCGCCTTCACTTGCGGCCGCCTTGACCTTGATCAAGTAGACAGTGAGGCGCGTTTTTTCATCCACGTATGAAATGAATCCCAGGGCTTCGTTCATCGCCTTTTGTTTGACCGGGTCTTTTTCCCAGCCCATGCGGTCTTGATGGTTATGGGCCAATTCGTGCACGAGCATAGATTCGACCGTGTCGAAGAAAGTGCCGTCGCGTCCGTATCGAGTGGACATGGCCCAACTCGGTGCGTCCAGCTCGGTGGCGCGCAGTCCGTCCGTGGTCCCGGCCGTGATGTAGATCGCCGAACGGTGATCTTTGTCCGAGGTGAAGTAAGCGAAGTGGCCTTCTTCCTTGTAGAGCGAGTCTTTGAGGAAGTAAAACTTGATGCCACGCTGGTCTCCCGCGGCCAGGTGCGAGGGGCGGCTGCGCTTGAGAGCGGCTTCCACGCCGTAGAGCTCGTAGAGCTTGGGGCGCCTGGCCAGGATCAGTTTGCCGGTATCGGTGGTGGTGCCATCTTTATTCATCGACTTCTGGTTTTCCACCAGTTCGTTTTCGACGGCAAAGGCAGCCAGATAAGGAGCTTGGCCCAGGGCCTCAACCTTTTTACTGATGGCGGCGCTCAACAGGTCGTCGGCACTTTTCAGGCCGTCGGAAGTGGCCGGCGTGACGAAGAGTTCGAGACGCTCGTTGTTGACAAAGAGCTGGTAGTGAAAACTATCGCCGTCCAGTTGAATCTGCAGGCCGTTCGCGGCGGCGAAGGCTTTGGCGGCGGTCTCCAGGTCAGGGGCGATTTCGGCTGAGCCAATCGCCGCTTTGACAAAGGGAAGACTGGGATCGACGTCGGACTTTGTGCAGCTCAGGCAAAATCCGGTCGAGCGCGTAAATTGTCGGCGGAACGAACTACCGAATTCGCCTGTGCCCTGGCCGAAGCCGAGCCAGACAAGAAAGAGTGAAGTAGCCAGTACACAGAGTAGAGTTTTGGCGGCGAGCATCGTCAGACGCGCTCCCCGCTTGGAAATGGGTTGGGTAGGCATACAGATTTCCTTGCAGGAAATCCACCGCTTCAACTAGATCCAGGCTCTTGGCTGGTCTCGTTTCAGGCGGCGGCAAAAATTAAAAGTGGGTCTCTGATACTGCTGATTCAGGCGGCCCGGTCGTAAATCTTCTGGTAATAGTGGCGATAATTGGTGCCTGAGACCGATGAAGTCTCGCGCTCAATCATCAGAGCCACTTCGCGAAAACCACCGCGCAAATAACTTGCCAGGTAAGTCATGTGTTTGAAAGCCAGCTTGTGACCTTCTTCCCACAACTCCTCGGCAACTTTGGTTTCGTGGATCACCGCCAGCACTTCTTCGCGAACAGCCATGCGGACGTAAGTCTCGCGGCTGATGCGACGGTTGGGCAGTGGTGTTTTGCCGTAGAGGATGTGGTAAGCCTCGTGGGCGAGGAAGAGCACTTTGTCCATGGGACAGGCCAGGGAGCCGATACAGATAATACCTGTACGACTGCCTTCGGTGCTTGACTGGGAATAGGCCATGTGTCGCCCGTTGAGGCGACGAATTTTGACCCCTCGGGAGTATAAACGTCGGATATCCCGCATCAGGAGCGGTGAGGAAGCGATGATACGAACGACCTTGTCGCCAAATTTGCGACGCAGATCATCGAGCTCATACATTTTCCTCACCTCCTGATTGCCGTCACTGGTGGTGGCGACGATGCCACTACTTATAATACCAGAGACCGCGTGGGCCGGCTCGACATTCCGGCTCGCTGTCAGCAAAGTGTTGTCTGGGTAACGTTTTTACCCTGACCAAACTCTGCTAACTGCACTTTCCTATTTCTTCTGGACCGCTTCAAAAACAGCGACGAAATCCGCGCCGAAGATGGTTTCCTTCTCAATCAGCAAGCTGACCAGGGACTCGATCTCATTGCGGTGTGCTTCAATGATGGAGCGCGCTTCGACGGTGCAGGCCTCGACAATCTTTTTCACTTCTTCATCGATCCTGTCGGTGAGGGCAGGACCTATAACGACTTGCGAGTTGTCGGGGATGTAGATGGCGCCCAGCGGCGACATACCAAACTGAGTCACCATGCGGCGAGCCATGCGGTTGGCCTGGTCGAAGTCGTTTGAGGCTCCGGTGTCGACCGTCTGCATGAAAATTTCCTGGGCGATGCGACCGGCCATGGCGGCTGTGATGCGCTTGCGCAGGTCGGACTCGGTCATGTTGAAGCGGTTGCCTTCGGTGTGCGTCTGCACATAGCCGAGAGCCTTGCCACGCGGCAGAATGGTGATCTTGGTGATCGGGTCGCCGCCGGTCTTGTGAATGACCACTGCGTGGCCAAGCTCATGATAGGCGGTTTGCTTCTTGTCCTCGAGCG
>Ga0105248_10001088_pt1 | contig 30070 bp, 27 predicted proteins | sample KBSS34metaG_FD_81524 | JGI IMG/M metagenome (GOLD analysis project Ga0105248, IMG submission 81524) | Switchgrass rhizosphere microbial communities from Kellogg Biological Station, Michigan, USA - KBS S3-4 metaG | ecosystem: Host-associated > Plants > Roots > Rhizosphere > Soil | place... | reverse complement strand
CGTCGAGCGCGCGGTCGCCGACGCCATTCTCGTCCGTCCCATGGAGGATCTGCGATGACCCCGTCCCTGCGCCTGGTGTTCTGGGAATCGACGAAAGCCTGCAACCTGACGTGCCGCCACTGCCGGGCGGTCCCGCAGAAGGCGCTCGGGCCCACTGAACTGAGGACCGCAGAGGCCTTCGATCTGATCGATCAGATCGCGCAGGTCGCCAAGCCGGTGTTCGTGCTGTCGGGCGGCGAGCCGCTCTTCCGTCCCGACCTGTTCGACATCGGCGCCTACGGCGTCGAGTCGGGTTTTCGCATGGCCCTCGCGACCAACGGCACGCTGGTCACCGAGCGGGTTGCCGCGCACATCGCCGACACCGGCTTCTCGCGGGTCGCGATCAGCCTGGACGGCGCCGTGCCCGCGACCCACGACGCGTTCCGCGGCCTCCCCGGATCCCATGCGCTCGCGCTGCGCGGCCTGCGCAACCTGCGTGAGGAAGGGGTCTCGGTCCAGATCAACTCGACGATCGCCAAGCACAACGTCGCCGAGCTGCCCGCGCTGCTCGATCTGGCGCTGACGATCGGCGCCGACGCGCTCCACCTCTTCATGCTCGTGCCGGTCGGCTGCGGCCTCGAGATCGCGCCGAGCGAGATGCTGCCGTCGGATGAATACGAGCGCGTGCTGCACTGGTTCGACGATCAGTCGAAGAACTGTCCCATCGACCTGAAGGCGACCTGCGCGCCGCACTACTATCGCATCCGCGCGCAGCGACTGGAGAGCGATCGCCGCAACGGCGATTTCAGCGGCACTTTCATCGCCCCCGGTACCCGCGCCAAAGCGGCGCCGTCGCTGCTCCACGGCGGCGGACACGGACAGCACCTCTCGGCCATGACCCGCGGCTGCCTGGCTGGTACGGCGGTCTGTTTCATCTCGAACGAAGGGGACGTCTACCCGTGCGGCTATCTGCCGGTCAGCGCCGGCAGCACGCGCCAGCTGCGCTTCAAGGACATCTGGAGCGACTCGTCGATCTTCAAACAGCTGCGCGATCCGGATGCCCTCGAAGGGAAGTGCGGCGACTGCCGCTACCAGGCGCTCTGCGGCGGCTGCCGCGCCCGCGCCTACGCCGCCACCGGAAGTTTTCTTGCGGAGGAGCCGTTCTGTACCCATCGCCCGGATCTCGATATGCCTCGCGGCGCATCCTTCATTCCTCGCGTGTCGTCCGCCCGAGCGACGATGCACGAGCATGGAACGGCGGCCGTCGGGCAGGAGGAGCAGTCATGATGAAACATTTCGCGCTCGCGTCGTTCGTTCTGTGTGTCACCGCCACCATCGCCGTGGCACAGCCGCCGGCACCCGGCAAGTACGACCCGGCCGTCGAAGCGTCCTATGGCGGCGTCATCACTGGTGTGGTCAGCGTCGTCGCGCCTGACGGCACGGTCGGCGTGCATCTCAATCTCAAGACGGCGACCGGCACCATCGTCAAGGTCCATCTCGGTCCGGCCGTGTTCATCGGGATGAACAATTTCTCGTTCCTCGCGGACGATCTGATCCTGGTGAGAGGCGCCTACGTCAGCCACGACGGTGACGTCGCGGTGTGGGCGCGGCAGGTTTCCAAGGAAGGCAAGACGCTCGCGCTGCGAGACGAGAACGGCGCACCGCGCTGGACGCAGGCGACCGCCGACGATCCCGACGGGTGCGGTGTATCGCACACGCCGGTGCGGTACTGAGGCGATTGAATACACGCCGTTGAAAGGAAGTGGGCCATGCGAGCGTCGAGACACGTCGCCGCGTCCGTTCTTGTGCTGCTCCTCGGTGCGGGAGCCGTCACTAGCAGCGCCGGCTCTGCTCCGAAGCGTCAGTCGGCCGCCATCTATCTCACCGAGCCGACGCTGGTCGGCTCGACGATCGTCCAGGGCCCGGTGCTCTTCGTCCACGACGAGGAGCGCATGGCTCGCGGAGAGCCGTGCACGACGATCCGGCTCTTCGAACCAGGCAGCGGCCCGACCGAGTCGCTCGTGTCGTTCCATTGCATTCCGACGCGCCGTCCGATCGCTCGCGCATTCACGATCCGGACGCGGCCGAACACGATTGACGGCTATGGCTGCGTGCTGACGGAGTTCCAGTTCGCGGGCGAGTCGGAAGGGCACGGCGTGCCGTTGCCCGCCAACGCACATTAGAGTCTCGGCGCTCTCTACGTCGGCGCCTCGTGAGGCGCCACATTCGAGGAGCGGGAGCGAGCGAGGCGAGGGGCGATGATGAGGGCGCCGCCGTACGCGGCGAGTGCGATGAACAGTGTCGCCGGCCGCGAACGCGGCAGATCCTCGACGAGTAGTTTCAGCCCGCCGGCCGCGAGCACGGGGTAGAGCAGCCAACCCGACTCGCGGAAGCGCTCCGACCGTCCTGCCCACGCCAGCGCGAGTGCCGCTGCGGCGAGCACGCCGGTCCGAACCGTGGCGAGGGCGCCCGCGTCGATGCCGAGATTCGCCGGGTGCGGCAGTGCCGCCGCAACCAGGTCGACCAGCCACCCGGCGGCCGACCAGACGAGGACGATCGCAATCGCCAGGCGCGGCATGCGGCCGATAGACGAGGAAGCCGCGGCCGGAGACATCGGAATCGCCCAGCATGCCGCGGCACCCAGCAGCACCGCGACCGCAATCGGCCCCATCGCAGGCCACGCCGCACCGCCAGGCGCGGCCAGCGCGGCGCCGGCCGCTGCCAGTAGCCCCGACGCGGCCGCCGCGGCGACCACGTACACGGCCGCGTGCGAATTCAACGTCGTCCGGCCGGTCCGCAGCGCCAGCCCCGTGACGACGATGGCGACGGCCGTCCATGTCAACGCCACGGCCGGGCCGCTGAGCAGGAGCGCCGTGCTCAACAGCACCAGCAGCAGGCCGAGCGACGTATAGAAGTAGAAATTTCGCCGGAGATCGCGCAGCCGCGCGAGAAACGCGAACGCCACGCCGTAACAACCGGCGCCGACCAGGAGGTTCATCGCGGCGATCGGTGCGGCGCCGTGGCCGGTGATCCGCGCTACGTACATCGCGCCGCCGAATCCCACGGCGAGCGCGCCGGCGGTCTGCACGATCTCGAACAGATTCACGTCGCGGCCGCGCAGCAGTGTGCGCGCGGCCACACTCCCGAGATGTCCCGTGACCAGGAGCAGCTGCAGCGCCATCACCACCACGGGCGGGTCGGGCCAGCTGCCGCCTGCGACTCGGACAGTGAGCGCCAGCACCATCAGATCGGCGATGAGCGCCGCGGGCCAGCGGAGCAGCACCCAGTCCGCGCCGTAGCCGATCCACAGGGTCGCGATGCCGAGCGCGATCGTCACGGCGGCGAAGGGCAGCACGACGCGGGTCGCCGCGACGGCGGCCAGCGACGTCGCCAGCGCCGCGAGCACCGCGATCCACGCCAGCAGCTGCGAACGCTGACGGAGAGCGGCCGCCAGCGTCAGCGTCGTGACCACCGCCAGCGCGATCGCCGCCCCGTTGGGCGTGAGCAGCTGAAAGCGGACGACCGACTCCCAGATCAGCGGGAAGGCGATCATCGCCGCGACCAGGCCGTGAAAGCCCGCGCTCGTGCGCCGGTTCGCACCGGCGGCGCGGTCGGACATGACGAGCCAGCCGATGGCGTAGGCGAGGCCGAGGGCGGTGCCCTGCGGCAGCGGGATCAGCGAGGCGTCGGTCAGCGCGCGCAGCAGGTAGGCGCCGCCCAACGCCACGAACGTCCGGCCTGTGAACGACAGCAGCGTGACGAGGTCGTCGCGGGCCAGCGACGGCAGGGGTGGTGTGGCGGTGTGGGTCACCGCTTCGTCATCGGCCGTCGTCGCGATGGACTGCTCGATGGCGGCGATGCGGTGTTCGGCGCGGGCGATCGACTGCTGGAGATCGGCAAGGGCCGATTCGACGCGCGCGAGGCGGTCGTCCATCACAGCATCATGAATGCGAACGGCGATCGATCTGCCTGACCTTCAACCCGAGCGCGACGACGAGCAGCAGGATGGCCCCGAGCGAGATGGCGAGGCCGCGCCGCCGGAACCGGAGCTCGGCGGCGCCCTTTTCTCCGGCCGCGTCCACACTCTCGACGATCTTCGCGCCGTCCGCGATGATGGGCGTAACCGATGCCGGCACGAACCCGTGCATCTCGGTGCGCGCCAGCGTCAGCTTGGTCGACGCCTCGCGCAGCGCCAGCTCCTGATCGCTGACCTCAATCCCCGCGTTCTTGACGCGTCCGATGAGCGCGCCGGACCGCCGGATGCCCGCCTCGAGCTGCTCGAATTGTCCGTGCATCGTATCGGCGGCCACCGCGCCCTTGTCGTCCGCGCCGCTGTGGCAGGTGGCACACACGGCGTGGCCGGTCGACCCCAGCATCGCGTCCGACGGCTTCAGCACGGCGTGATTGCTGTGACACTCCACGCATCCCTTGTCGAAGATCTGCGCGTGCACGCTCGATTGAAACTTCGTCGCGAAGACCGCGTGGCACGTGCCGCACACGTTGCTGACGGCCCCCACGCCGGGAGGCGTTGCGCCATGGTTGCCGTGGCAGTCGTTGCACGTCGGCGCCGAGAGATCGTTGCCCTTGGTGAGGGCGGCGTAGTGGACGCTCTTCTTGTAGTCGGCGAACTGGGTCGTCGGGAGCGGCGTGCCGTCGGCCAGCTTGTATTCGGCCATGTGCCGCGGATCGGCGTGGCACGCGGCGCACGTCGCCGCGACGTTGGTCGGAAACACCGGCGACTTCGCGTCGCTGACGAGCCGGATCCCGTGCGGGCCATGGCAGCTCGCGCAGGTGGCGACGTTCGTGTGTCCGGCGGCCAGCTGCTTGCCATGCACGCTGGTCGCATACTCAGTGGCCTGATCGACGCGCTGCTTGGGCGCGTAGCGACGCATCAGATCCGCGTCGCTATGGCAGCGCGCGCACGCCGTAATCTGGGCCTGCCCCCTGGGCGCGCCTTTGTAGCCCTTCGCCGCGTCGTGCGCGCGCGCTTTCTCGGCGGCCGCCGGGTCGCCGCCGTGACAGTCGGCGCACGCGAAGCCCCGCTCGCGGTGGATGTCCGTGCCCGAGAACAGCTTCGCGGGCGTTGCCAGCCTGGTGTCGGCGAGGGTCGAATGGCATGTGAGGCACGTATTGGCCGCTTGCGCGGGTTGCGCGGTCGCCTGCGATGGCGCGAACAGCGCCATCGCGGCGATCAGCGGGAGGCAGCGTCGGGCAATCTGGGACATGACAGCGTCTACTTGGCGTAATGCCCGATGATGGTGAAGACGACCAGGTACACGAGACCGAGTGCTGCGAGCACCGTGAACACCGGGCTGCGCTCGCCCCGGCTCGCGCGCCGATCCAGGAACGGCACGAGCACCAGCACGATCGCGACGATGCCGAACGCGACCACGCCCAGCTGCTCGCCCTCGAACCCCATGATGTGGCTCGGGATGAGCTTCAAGGTGTAGAACACCGCGAGGAAATACCACTCGGGCCGGATGCCGGGCGGCACGACGGCGAACGGATCCGCTTTGGTGCCGAGCTCCCACGGATAGAACGCCGCCAGCGCGGCGACGATCGCCAGGACGACGTACCACGCGAGGACGTCGCGCAGGATGTAGTTCGGGAAGAACTTCATTTGCGCCAGCGGACCGAGCTTGCCTGCCTTCTGCGCCCGTTCGATGCCGGGCGGCACGCTCATCCCCTGCCGCTGGACGAGCAGCAGATGCCCGGCGACGAGCGCCGTCGTGATCGCCGGCAGGATCGCCACGTGCAGACCGTAGAACCGCGACAGCGTCGCACCGGTGACATCGTCGCCGCTGCGCAGCAGCCGCAGCATGAAGTGGCCCACGACCGGCACCGCGCCCGCGCTACCCGTCCCGACTTTCGTCGCGAAGAACGAGAGCTCGTTCCACGGCAGCAGGTAGCCGCTGAAACCGAAGCCGAGCATGAGAAACAGCAGCAGGATGCCGGTGAGCCAGGTCAGCTCGCGCGGCTTGCGGTACGACTTGAGGAAGAACACGCTGAAGAAATGCGCGAAGGCGAGCGCGATGAGCAGGTTCGCCGACCAGCTGTGGACGTTGCGAATCAGCCAGCCGAACTTGACCTGCGTGACGATGAACTGGACGCTCTCGTAGGCTTCCGCCGAGCTCGGGCGATAGTAGAGCAGCAGGAGAATGCCGGTGAACACCTGGACTCCGAACAGGAACATCGTCATGCCGCCGAGGTAGTACCAGACCTCCTGCGTGTGGATCGGCACGCCCTTTTCGGCGATGAAGTGCTTGAGGTCGCTCAGGTCGAGCCGCTCGTCCAGCCAGTCAACGACGCCTTTGACCATCTCGAATCTGCTCCCGTCAGGCGCGCGAGACGACAATCTCTTCGTCGCCCGGCTCGCCGCGCAGGTTCACGACGAAGGTTTCGAGCGCCCGCGGCGGCGGGCCCGACACGACGTTGCCGCCCAGGTCGTAGGTGCCGTTGTGGCACGCGCACCAGAGCTGCGTGGTGTCCGGTTTGTACTGCACGGTGCAATCGAGGTGCGTGCACACGGCGCTGAACGCGCGGACGTCACCGTCGGTGGTACGGACCACGATGCCCGGTCGGCTGCCGAACTTGAAGATGTGCGCGCTGTTCGGTTTGAGCGCCGCCGCCTTCCCGGCGGACGCGCTCGCGGTCGCCGGCTCTCCGCTGGCCGGCGGAATCAGGAACTGCGACACCGGGTAGGCGATCGCGACCGCCGTCGACACGAAGCCGACCGCCAGCAGCGCGTCGAGGAAGCGGCGCCGGTCGAACGCGGCGGCGGCCCTCGTCGGGATCGGATCTTCGTTCACCACCGGTATGTCAGCCGGACGTACCCAACGGTCGCGGTGTAGCTGCCGTCGTTGAGTGCGAGAAAAAAGGCTCCCGGGTAGATGTTCTGGAGCCCGACCGAATCCACGTCGCTGAATTTGTAGTCCTCGTACCACGCGCCCAGCGTCAGCGTCACCTTCGGCCTGAGCACGCAGTCCACCGACGCGTCGAGCCGGACAATCCTCGCGTTGTCCGCGTTCGGGATGTTCTGGACCCCGGCGATGCTTGCGCGCGCGTTCTGGTACGTGCTGTTCGCCTGCGTCGTGAAGTCAGCCGTGCCGACCAGATTCTGATACCGTCCGCCGAGATTGAGCGTAGCTTTCGGTGCGAGCCTGACCACGCCGGTGACGCCGGCCGTGTCCACGCTGTCGTTCAGCAGCGTGGTGAAATTGTCGATCACCGGAAAGTTGCTCGTGCCGTTGTTGACCTGCGCGCTGCCGTTCTTCTCGTGCGTGTAGTAGGCGGACACGTTCCATTGTTCACCGGGGGTGAGCGTCACTTCTCCCGTGTAGGTGTCGTAGCTCGAGTTCTGGAGGCCGTACACCGTGTCGTTGTACGTGTCCTTGTTGTGGAGGTAGGTGAACGCGAACGACGTCATGCTGCCGGGCGAGATGTCGAAGATGATCCCGGCGCGGTCCGAGTCGCGCCTGGACTGGTCGAAACGCAGGCTCCCGTCCCTTCCGAGCGCGTTGGCCGACAGCCCGGTCGGCGGCACCCCGAACGACGCGTCCTCGCTGCGTCCGAGATCGAGCCCGCTGTAGTCGCGGCTGCCGCGCTCGTACATCGCGCGGAGGTTGGCCATGTCCGCCACGTGCATGATCAACGCCGCGTTCACGGAGTTCTCCACGGTCTGCTCGGTTTCCCTGAACGTGCGATCGATCGTGGTGCGTCGATACGCGCCTTCGAGCGTCACGAGCTTGCCGACATCGTAGTCCGCGCTGGCGTCCAGCCGGCTGTTCGTGTAGCCGTACGGCACGTTGATTCGCGCGCCGACGTTCCATGTCCGATCCCAGCTGGCGTATCCAGGGAACGTGATCCGTGGCGTCTGGTTGTCCAGATCGTAGCGGCGGAAGCGCAGCGCGAGGTGCAGCGGCTCGGTCGGCCGCGAGGTGATCGCCAGTACGACCGACGTGGTGTTCATCTTCCCGTTCAAGGACTGCGCAGGCAGGGACGACGTCTGGGCGGCGAGCACCGGCGTGACGACGGCGGTGTTGGTCATGTACGGAAAGAACGGCTCGTTCTGCGACAGGCGGCCGAGGTTCACGTCGGCCGTGATGCGGGTGTGATGCGCCAGCTTCAGCGTAGTGCCGATCGCGCTGAGATAGGCCTCGTTGCTCGGCGGGTTGATCATGCGGCCCGCCGCGGGCCCGCCGACGCCGGTCGCCGCCGCGCCCGTGCCGACCGTCGCCGACAGCGCGTCGGTGGCGCGGAATGGGTTGTCGAAGACCAGCGACGGTACCTGATCGATGAACCAGTTGTAGTGCAGCCCGGCGTGCACGCTGCCCCACGGCCGGATGACCGACCCGTCGAAGCCCACGTCCTGCGTCAGGTACTCGGTGACGGATGGCGTCTCGTTCTCGTAGCTGATGTAGTTGGACGACAGGCCGCCGCTGCCATGCCGCTGCTCGCGCCGGTAGTTCACCTTTGCCGAGAATGGCTGGTCGCGCGCAAGGTCCACCACGATATCCGTGCGCTCCCGCACCACCTGGACGTCGACGTTGCTGCCGTCGACGATCGACGGCGTGAACAGCGGCGCGACGAACGTCGTAAAGACGCGGTTCGCGTTCGTCGTCGACTCCCAGATGTTCTGGAATGTCTGCTGCAGCGTCGGACTCATCCGCCACACTCCGGGCGACTGCTGCACCAGCATCGTCCGCCCGTCGTTGCCGATGCGGTGGGCGATCGAGTTGTAGTCGGCCGAGATGGCGAAGAAATCGGTCTTGATGAAGCCGGTGTAGCGCTCGTCGAGCTGCTTGACGTTCTGGCCGCGTAGATCGAAGCGGACATTGTTCTCACTACCGAACAGGCGGAACGCCGGCAGGCTGACGCCGTTGACGACGTCGCGATACTCCTGGAACCTGGACGACGCGACGTCGGGCCGCGCAGAGACCTGGAAGTTCAGCTCGCCTGTCTCGAAGTCCGTGCTGGCGGCGGCGCTCTGCTCCTTGTCCTTGTCCTGCGGTGCGGACGCCGGCGCGGCCGCGGCGGGCGGATCGGTCTGGGCGGACGCCGGCGCGGCGAGCCAGACGACAGTCGAGACGAGAATCACGGTGATGCGGAGGGCTGGTCTCATGACGTCACCTTCCGAACACGACGCCCGACGGCGAATTCGATCCGTGAATCTGGTTGTGGCAGTTGGGACAGCCACGGCTGAGGATGCGGGCGCTCACGATGGTCTGCGTCGTGGTGACGCCCGACGGCGGAGCCCCGGCGACGAGCGGGCCGCCGACGGCGTTGTTCTTGTCGTAGAGAGTCCCGGGGTGGCCGCTGTTTGCGTGACAGCGCTGGCACAGGTACGGCTGCATCGCCACCGTCAGCCGGGGGTGATTCGAGCCGTGCGGATCGTGGCACGTCAGGCAGTTCTCGCGGACCGGCGCGTGCTCCCAGAGGAACGGGCCGCGCTTCTCCGTGTGGCACTGATAGCATTTGTCGTTGACCGTCGCCGCGTCGATCATCTTCGACTGCGTCGAGTCGTGCGGATTGTGGCAGGCCGAGCACTCCATCTTGCCTTCGCGGACCGGGTGATGCGACGTGCGCTGGTACTTCGCGCGAATCTGCTTGTGGCAGGTGAAGCACGTTTCGGCATCGTGCACGGTTTTCAGCTGGGCTCTGGGCGATTTGAAGCTGTGAATGCTGTGGCACGAGATGCAGCCGGTATCGCGGCGGTCGTGCATGCCGCCGTGCCAGTTCGCCCGGGCGCCTTTCTCGTGGCATGTGAGACAGGTGTCGTTGACCTGCTTCACCGTCAGCGCCTTGAGCGACGGTGTCGGGCCGCCCGACTCGCCGGCCGATTTGCTCTTGAAGTGCTCGGACACGTTCTTGTGACAGGTCGCGCAGCTCTGATCGTTCCTGCCGTGCGCGCTGTGCTGGAAGTTCGCGTTGACCGCTTTGTCGTGACAGACGCTGCAGTCCGACGCGCTCCACGCGCCGGGCGGACTCGCCTGCGGCGCGTTCGAGACCGCGACCGCGACGCCTGCACGCGCCGCTGACGCCTGACCCGAACCTGCGGCGGCCGTTAACGCGGCCGCCCATGCCAGCATGGCCGCGGCCATCAGCATCCGCGTGATGCGACGATTCGAAAGAGGCCTCATCGAGATGACTCCCGGCGCTCGTGCGCGTGTCCGGCCAGCTGCTTCTTGATGAACTACTTCTTCTTGATGGAGGAGAGGTACGCGACCAGCGCGTCCACGTCCTCTTTCGGCAAGGCGAACTGCTTCATTGCAGGCTTGCGCGTCGCCTTCGTCTTCGCCGTCATGGCGTTGGCATCGGTGATCCACGCGCGGAGGTCGGCGGCCGACAGCTTGCCGACGGCCTCGTCGAGCGGGCCCTTGGGATTGCCCTTTCCGTCGATCGAATGGCATAGCCCGCACTTCTGGGCGGCAAACACTTTTTCACCTTGAGCGGCGGTGGCCTGGGCCGCCGCTGACGCCGCACTAACGAAGCAGACAATCGCAAGACACGTCACAACTCGAAGCATGTGCCCTCCTAAGAAAGCCTCCGTAGTCACCCTCGGGATGCGGCACTGTAGGCCGTTTCGCAAAGGCCTGCTGTCTCATTTTGCACACCTCGCGGATGCCGTTCGTCGCTACTGTCAGGCGCGGCAGCAAGCGGCACGCCATGCCGTTTGTCGAAAGAACCCCGGAAGTTCGGAGCCTGGTGCGCCGGGAGGTGCCGGAAATTCGGCACCGCTCAGGTGGCGATACGAATCGCCTCGCGGGAACCGCCGTTCCTTCCCGCGGCGCGGCTTGTGCTTCGGAGACTCGCAGGCGACACGCACCACCGCCGCATGCTCGAGGCGGTGGGCGCGAGTGCCCTCGACGAGCAGTGCTGACAGAGAGGTATGCGATGCGTGCGACCGTATTGGCGTTGATGGTCGGCCTGGCGATCCCCGCGGCGGCCGCGGCCCAGGATGCGAAGGTGGCGAAGGGCGCCGAGGTCTATGCCGCGCAGAAATGCGGCATGTGCCATTCGATCGGCGACAAGGGCAACAAGAAAGGGCCGCTCGACGGCGTCGGCGCGAAACTGTCGGCGGCGGACATCAAGGCGTGGATGACCGACGCGAAAGGCATGACCGCGAAGACGAAGGCCACGCGCAAGCCGGACATGAAGTCGTACACGCTGCCCGCCGACGAGCTCGACGCGATCGTCGCCTACATGCTGTCGCTGAAGAAGTAGTTCGCGGCCCTATTCATCCGACCCGCGCCGGGGTTCCGGCACTCCGGCGCGGCGCTCCAGGTTCCCTCCTGCATTCGTTGAGAAACATCCGGTTTTCGCTGCGGCATCGCGGTTGCTGAACAAGCGTTCAAAAGGGGAACGATGATGGCTGCAGCCTGCCCGTTGCCACCGACGCTCGATCCGCAAAGTCTCTCGTCGGTGTCGCGCCGTGATTTCGTCCGCGTCTGCACCATGGCGGCCGCCGCCGTCGGACTCGGCCCACTCGCCGCCGCGCGATTCGTCGAAGCGGCCGAACGAGGCGCCAGGCCGTCGGTCATCTGGCTGCAGTTCCAGGAGTGCACCGGCTGCACCGAGTCGCTGCTGCGCACCTCGCATCCGGCGATCGACACGCTGCTCTTCGATCTCATCTCCCTCGATTATCACGAAACCCTCTTTGCGGCCGCCGGTCATCAGGCAGAAGACGCGCTCAAGCACGCGATGGCGGCAAACGCCGGCAAGTACGTGTGCGTCATCGAAGGCGCCATCCCGACCAAAGACGGCGGGATCTACTGCATGATCGGCGGCCGTACGGCGCTCGACATCGTCCAGGACGTGGCCGGCAAGGCAGGCGCGATCATCGCGATCGGATCGTGTGCCTCGTGGGGCGGCGTACCGTCGGCCGATCCGAATCCCACCGGTGCGGTCGGCGCGCACGAGGTGCTGAAAGGCAAGACGGTCGTCAACATCCCCGGGTGCCCGGCCAATCCGTATAACCTCCTCGGGACGGTGCTGCAGTATGCGACCTACGGCACGCTGCCCGCGCTCGACGCGGAGAACCGGCCGAAGTTCGCCTATGGCAGCACCATCCACGAGCACTGTCCGCGGCGCGCCCACTTCGATGCCGGCCGCTTCGCGCAGAAGTTCGGCGACGAAGGCCATCGCCTCGGCTACTGCCTCTACAAGATCGGCTGCAAAGGCCCGGTGACGCACGCCAACTGCTCCGTGCAGCATTTCGGCGAGGTCGTCGACGCGTGGCCGATTGGTCTCGGGCATCCATGCTTCGGCTGTACCGAGCAGAAGATCGCGTTCCGCGTGCCGCTGCACACGACGGTCGACATCGATCGGCCGACACCGCCCGACACCTATCCGCCGATCCACGCGGCGCAGGGCGGCATCAGCCCGATCGCGACCAGCGTCGCTGGCGCGGTCCTCGGCGGGCTTGCCGGCGCGGGCTACGTCGCATCGAAAAAGCTGACCCCTGTGTCGAGCGACGAACCAGCGAAGACGCCGGAGGTGTGAGGTGGGTATCACGCGACGCGCGGCGCTGTGCGGACTTCTGACGGCCGGCGCGACGGCCGTCAACATCACCCCCTCGTCGGCTGCCGCCCTGCCCGCGCCGCCCGCCGACGCCGTCGGGCTCCTGTACGACACGACGCTGTGTATCGGTTGTAAGGCCTGCGTGGTGGCCTGTCAGGACGCCAACGGTCTGCCGCGCGATCCGACGGGGATCGACGCGCGCTACGACGCGCCGGTGGATCTCAACTACCGCGCGAAGAACGTCATCAAGCTCTATCACGACGGTGACCGGCGCTCGTTCGTCAAGGTGCAGTGCATGCACTGCGTCGATCCGGCGTGCGTCGCCGCCTGCATGCTCGGCGCCCTCAAGAAACGCGAGTTCGGGATCGTCAGCTACGACGTCGACTACTGCGTCGGCTGCCGCTACTGCGAGGTCGCCTGCCCGTACGGTGTGCCGAAATTCCAGTGGGCGTCGAGCACGCCGCGCATCGTCAAGTGCGAGCTGTGCAACCACCGCCTGGCGAAGGGACAGGAACCCGCCTGCACGGAGGTCTGTCCGCGTCACGCCGTCATCTTCGGGAAGCGCGCCGACCTGCTCACGGAAGCGAAGCGGCGCATCGCCGAGAACCCCGGCCGCTACGTCGACAAGATCTACGGCGAAACCGACGGCGGCGGCACGCAGGTGCTGTATCTGTCGCACGTGCCGTTCGACAAGCTCGGGTTCCCGGATCTCGGCGACCAGCCCGCGGCGCAGCTCGCACGCTCGGTCCAGCACGGCGTCTACAGGGGCTTCGTCGCGCCGCTCGCGCTCTTCGGGGTGCTGGGGATGATCGCGTTCCGCAACCAGAGTCACGAAGGCGCTGACGGCGAGAAAGGCGCGGAGGGCACGCTATGAGAACCCACGCCGCACCGATGGGCGGGCCGTTGATCACGCCGGCCACGCGGCTGTTCGCCGGGCTCTTCGGCCTCGGCGCGATCGCCATTGCCTGGCGGTTGCTGGCGGGCCTCGGCTCCGCGACGGCGCTCAACGACGGCTACCCGCTCGGCCTCTGGATCGCGTTCGACGTGGTCACCGGCGCCGCGCTGGCGTGCGGCGGCTACGCGGTCGGCATCCTCGTCTACATCCTCAACAAGGGGAAGTACCACCCGGTGATGCGTCCGGCGATGGTGACGAGCGCCCTCGGCTACACGCTCGCGGGCGTGGGCGTGGGGCTCGACGTCGGGCGGTGGTGGAGTCTGTGGCGAGTGCCGCTGTTCTTCTGGCGCTGGAACTTCAATTCGGCATTGCTCGAAGTGGCGCTTTGCATCATGGCCTACATCGCCATCTTGTGGCTTCGGCTGGCGCCGGCGCTGCTCGAGCCCTACCTGAGCGGCGCTGACTCGCCGTGGCGGCGGCGCGCGACCACGTTCTCCCGCATCATCGACAAGCTGTCGGTGCCGATGATCGCGCTCGGCCTCGTGCTGGCGACGATGCACCAGTCGTCGCTTGGGACGCTGATGCTGCTGGCCGGGTCGAGGCTGCACGTCCTGTGGCGGACGCCGCTGCTGCCGCTGATGTTCCTCGTCTCCTGCATCTCGATGGGCTACGCCGTCGTCGTCTTCGAGTCGGCGTTCTCGAGCGTGGCGTTCAAACGGAAGCCGGAGATCGACATGCTCGCCGGCCTCGCCGGGGCGATGGTGCCGACGCTGTGGATCGTGATCGCGCTCCGCGTCGGGGACCTGCTGTGGCGCGGGCAGTTTGGCGCGCTATTCGCCGGGGACGGCCGCAGCGTGATGGCAACGCTCGAAGTCGTGTTCTTCCTCGTGCCGGTGGTGATGCTCGCGTCGCCAGCCCAGCGTCACGATCTGGGCAACCTGGTACGCGCGTCGATGGCGATGATCTTCGCCGGGGCGCTCTTCCGCTTCGACACGTTCCTGGTGGCGTTCATGCCTGGCGCGAACTGGCGCTACTTCCCGAGCGTGTCCGAGATGGCCGTCACCATCGGCCTCGTGGCGTTCGAGGTGCTCGCCTACATCATCATCGTGAAGACGTTTCCGATTCTGTCCGGTCACACGCTGCCCGAAAGGCAGGCTGTCTGATGAGCACGCACATTACGGTCGACCCGGTGACACGCATCGAAGGCCATCTGCGCATCGACGTGGAGGTGGACAACGGCGTGGTGACCAAGGCGTGGTCCTCAGGCCAGATGTTCCGCGGCATCGAGCGGATTCTGCAGGGCCGCGACCCGCGGGACGCCTGGCTCTTCACACAGCGCTTCTGCGGCGTGTGCACCACGGTCCACGCGATCGCATCGGTGCGTGCTGTCGAGAACGCACTGCACCTGGAGATTCCCAGGAACGCGCAGTACATCCGCAACCTCATCGTGATCGCGCACGCGCTGCACGATCACATCGTCCACTTCTATCAGTTGTCGGCGCTCGACTGGGTTGACGTCGTGTCGGCGCTCAAGGCCGATCCGGCGAAGACCGCCACGCTCGCCGCCAGCCTGTCGGACTGGCCCGGTAACAGCACCTCGCAGTTCCAGGCAGTGAAGGACAGGCTGGCCGGCTTTGTCGCGAAGGGGCAGCTCGGCATCTTCACCAACGGCTATTGGGGACATCCGGCGATGAAGCTCGCGCCGGAAGTGAACCTGCTCGCCGTGTCGCACTACCTGCAGGCGCTCGATTATCAGCGCAAGGCGAACCAGGTGGTGGCGATTCTCGGCGGCAAGACACCCAACATCCAGAACCTCGCCGTGGGCGGGGTCGCGAATGCGATCAACCTGGACAACGACGCCACGTTGAACATGGCGAAGCTGTACCAGGTGAAGAGCCTGCTCGACGAGATGAAGGCATTCATCGAACAGGTGTACTTCGTGGACGTGTGCGCCATCGGCGCGATGTACGCCGACTGGCTGAAGGTCGGCGCCGGCGTGACGAACTACCTGTCGGTGCCGGACCTGCCGCTGGACGAGAAGGGCGTGACGTTCGAGTTCCCCGGCGGCACGATCTTCGACGGCGACCTCACACGTGTGACGCCGATCACGACCTTCGGCGATCCGTATTTCCAGAAGAACGTCTCCGAGTCGATTGCCCACTCCTGGTACGACGGCGACTGGCAGCGGCATCCGTACGAGGAGGACACCGTTCCGAAGTACTCGAAGTACGACGCCGACGGCAAGTACTCCTGGATCAAGGCGCCGCGCTTCGATGGACACGTCATGCAGGTCGGACCGCTCGCACAGGTGCTGGTCGGCTTCGCGCAGGGGCACGAGCCGACCAAGCGCTGGGCGGTGAAAACGCTGGCGACGGCCGGGAAGATCGCCGGCGCGACGCTCACGCCGGCCGTCCTTCACTCAACACTCGGCCGCCACGCCGCGCGCATGATCCGCTGCTGCGTGCTGTCCGAGCTCGCCGGCAAGCACTGGTCGCTGCTGGCCGAGAACATCGGCAAGGGCGACACGACGATCTTCAACGAGCCGGTCTTTCCGAAGGGCGAGCAGCAGGGCTTCGGCTTCCACGAAGCGCCGCGAGGCACGCTGTCGCACTGGGTCGTGATCGAGGACGGCAAGATCAAGAACTATCAGGCGGTCGTCCCATCCACCTGGAATGCGGGCCCGCGCGACGCGAAGAACCAGCCGGGGCCGTACGAGGCCTCCCTTGTCGGCAACCCGGTCGCTGACACCGAACGGCCGCTCGAGGTGATTCGGACGGTTCACTCCTTCGACCCGTGCATCGCTTGCGCGATCCACACGCTCGACGTCGACGGCAATGAAGTCTCGCGAGTGAGGGCGCTCTGATGCCGGCGACGTACGTGCTGGCGCTCGGCAACGTGCTGATGAGCGACGACGGCTTGGGCCCCGCCGTCCTCCGCGCGTTCGACCAGCAGTACGTCGTCGGCCCGGATGTCGTCGTCGAGGATCTTGGGACGCCGGGACTCGATCTGTCACCGTGGCTGGCTGACGCCGGCCAGATTGTGCTCATCGACACCGTCAAAGCGGCGCTGCCGCCAGGCTCGTTGCGCCTGTACTCGAAAGCTGATCTCGTTGGCCGGGCGGCGGCAGGTGTGCGCGTGAGCCCCCATGACCCAGGGGTCAAGGAAACGCTGCTGGCGCTCGAGTTCGCCGGGCGCGGCCCCCGCGACATCGCGTTGATCGGCATCGTCCCCGAAGTGACGACCATGGGCCTCGAGTTGAGCCCCGCGGTCGCGGCCGCCATTCCCACGGCGGTGCTGGCGGTCGTCGCGGCCCTGGAAAGATTCGAGGTCCCTGTCCGCAGGCGCTCGGAGCCGCTCGCACCCGCGCCCTGGTGGAATGCCGGCGCGGGAATTCTTCCGCGGACTGACGTTGCCGGAAACCCGGCAGACGCGTAGAAACGTTCGCAAAATCCGACAAAAGCGCGTGGACCGCCGATTGCGTTGAGCTCTTCATCATGGCGATCAGCGGCGCGGTGCTGGAAGGGCGCAGGATCGAAATCCACGGGACCGTCCAGGGCGTCGGCTTCCGGCCGTGGGTCTACCGGACGGCGCACGAGTCCGGCGTCACCGGACGCGTGCACAACGACGCCGCCGGCGTGACGATCGAAGCGTTCGGCGATTTCGCGGCCCTGGAGCGGTTCATCGCACGGCTGCACATCGATCCGCCGCCTGCCGCGCGGATCAGGACCTTCCAGCAGTCGCCCATTCCCGCCGAGCTCGAAGGCGACTTCGTGATCGTCCCCACCGTGGACGCCGGCGCGCCGCGCGTGTCGATTCCTCCGGATCTCGCCACCTGCAAGCAATGCGCGGCCGAGATCGTCGATCCCGCGAACCGCCGTTTTCATTACCCGTTCACCAACTGCACGAACTGCGGCCCGCGCCTGACGATCGCGACCGGCATCCCGTACGACCGTGCGGCGACGACCATGGCGCCGTTCGAGATGTGCCCGGCGTGCCGCCGTGAATATCACGATCCGTCGGACCGGCGATTTCACGCGCAGCCGAATGCCTGCCCGGTGTGCGGCCCGCGCCTCACGCTGCACGCGTTCACGGGCGAGCACATCGGTGTCGACGATCCCATCGCCGCTGCCGCCGAGGCGCTGCGCTGCTCGATGATCGTCGCGATCAAGGGCCTGGGCGGCTTCCACCTGGCATGCGATGCCACGTGCAGCGACGTCGTCATGCGCCTGCGCGAGCGGAAGCACCGCGACGAGAAGCCGTTTGCGGTGATGGTCCGCAATCTGGCGTCAGCGGAAACGCTCGCCGTCCTCGGCGACGAGGAACGGCGGCTGCTGTCGTCGGTAGAGCGCCCCATCGTGCTGGCGCCGAGGCGCGAGGGGAGCGCGCTCGCGCCTGAAGTCGCGCCAGGCAATACGATGATCGGACTCTTCCTGCCGTACACTCCGCTGCATCACCTGCTCCTCGCGAGCGTCGACGCACCTCTCGTCATGACGTCGGGCAACCGCGCCGACGAGCCGATCGCCTTCCGGAACGACGACGCGGTCGCGAGGCTTGGCGATATCGCCGATCTCTTCCTGCTGCACGATCGCGAGATCGAAGCGCGGTGCGACGATTCGGTCGCCGCCGTGATTGCGGGGCACGGCGTCGTCTTCCGCCGGTCGCGCGGCTTCGTGCCGCGGCCGATCACGCTGTCGAGACCCGTGGCGCGGCCGATCCTGGCCTGCGGCGGCCAGCTGAAGAACACGTTCTGCTTTGCCGCCGGCGACAGCGCATGGCTCGGGCCGCACGTCGGCGACCTCGACAACCTGGCAACCTACGACTCGTACCGCGACGGGGTGGCTCGTCTCGAACGCTTCCTGCAGATCCGACCGGAGATCGTCGCGCACGATCTTCACCCCGATTATCTGTCGACGATGTACGCGGAGCAGCGGCCCGAGGCGATCCACGTGCCGGTGCAGCACCATCACGCACACGTCGTCAGCGCGATGGCCGAACATGGGCTGCCCGGCCCGGTGATCGGGCTGGCGTACGACGGAACGGGTTACGGCTCGGACGGCACGAGCTGGGGCAGCGAGATCCTTGTCGCCGGCCTCGCGTCGTTCGTGCGCGTGGCCACGTTCCGTCCGCTGCCGCTTGTCGGTGGGGACCGGGCGATCCAAGAGCCCTGGCGGATCGCGCTGGCTTTGGTAGTCGACGCCTTCGGCCATGATCTTCCTCCCGCCGCGAGCGCCCTCTTTGAGGATATCGCCGACGCGGAAATCGGTCTCGTGACCGACCTGCTTCGCACGGAGATGCCGTTACCGATGGCGCACGGGCTGGGCCGCTACTTCGATGGTTTCGGCGCGTTGTTTCTGCGCCGGCGAAAGGCGAGCTTCGAGGGGCAGATCGCGCTCGAATGGAACCAGATCGCCGACCCCTCAGTCCTCGATGCATACCCGTACGGCATCGTCGGCTCCGGAAATCCGTCGCAACTCGACCTTCGACCTGCAGTGTGGGCTGCCGTGGCCGACACGGTGCGCGGCGCCACGGTGCCGCAGATCGCCGCGAGGTTCCACAACACGATCGCCGAGGCGACCGCCGCACTCGTGCGGCGCGTCGTGTCGGAGTACGGCCGCCTGCCGGTGGTCGCCAGCGGCGGATGTTTCCAGAACGCGCGGCTCGCCGAGAGCGTGCGGGCGGCGCTGGCGCCGGAGCATGACGTGCGGCTGCACGCTCGCGTCCCGCCCGGCGACGGCGGCCTCGCCCTCGGCCAGGCGCTGGTGGCCGACGCCATCACACGGGGTGATTGAGATGTGCCTTGGAGTTCCCGGCCTCGTCGTCGAATGTGACGAGCTCAGCGCGCTCGTCGATTTCTGGGGCGTACGCCGGCGCGTGCGGCTCGATCTCGCGGACGAGCCTGTTGCGCCTGGCGACTACGTGCTGAATCACGTCGGCTTCGTCATCCGCCGCATTCCCGCGGCGGACGTGCAGACGACGCTGGCGATGTACGAGGAACTCGTGAAGGCCAATACCGGCAGCGGGCCGGTCGATCTGATGGCGGCGGACGTGCTGGGGGAGATAGAGGCCGGAAGGGCGGGACGGGCAGGAGGGACAGGACAGTGACGCCGCTCGAGTTTCGCGATCCCACACGCGCACGGGAACTCCGCCAGGCGCTCGACCGCGTCGTGTCGGAGATTGGCCGCTCACCGGTCGCCGTCATGCACGTCTGCGGCAGCCACGAGCAGGCGATTGCGCGCTTCGGCCTGCGCGCAGCGTTTCCAAAAGGCCTCGACGTCATCATGGGTCCCGGCTGTCCGGTCTGCGTCACCGATCAGCCGGAGATCGACGAAGGCGTCGCGCTCGCGCGGCAGGGCGTGCGGATCGCCACGTATGGCGACATGCTGCGCGTGCCAGGGACGGCAGGATCGCTCGCCGACGCCCAGGCGGCCGGCGCGCGGATCGACGTGGTCTACAGCGTCGCCCAGGCGGTCGATCTCGCGCACGAGACCGACGAAGAGGTCGTCTTCTTCGCCACCGGTTTCGAGACGACGGCGGTCGCGACGGCCGCGGTCATCGCGGCGGGCGTGCCGGTCAACTTTTCAGTGCTCTCGGCGCACAAATACATTCCGCCGGTGATGGAGATCGTCGCGGAGATGCCGGGCACGCGCGTCGAGGGATTTCTGGCGGCCGGACACGCGGCGACGATCACCGGATCGCGCATCTTCGAACCGTTCGTCGCGCGCCATCATCTGCCGGTCGTCGTCGCCGGGTTCGAACCGCTCGACATCCTCGCCGCTCTCGTCAAGCTGACCGAGATGATTCGCGACGGCGTCGCCGAGGTCGTCAATCTGTTTCCGCGTTGCGTCACGCCCGACGGCAACCGCCACGCCCAGGAGCTGCTCTGGCGCGTGTTTCAGCCGATCGGCGGCCGCTGGCGCGGGATCGCGCACGTGCCGAACGGCAACCTGCGGCTGCGCGACGAGTGGGCGCACGTCGACGCGCGGCAGCGCTTCCGCATCGACGTCGCGGCGCTGTGGAACGGCGCGCCGTCGACGCTGGTGCGCCAGTGCATCTGCGGCAACATCATGTCCGGCATCGCGTCGCCGCACGACTGCGCGCTGTTCGGCAACGCGTGCGTGCCTGACGCGCCGGTCGGCGCGTGCATGGTGAGCAGCGAAGGCACGTGCCGCATCTGGCACGAGTACGGCGGAATTCCCGAACTGGGTGAACCCACATGCCGCTTCTGCCAGTAACCGACGAACGCATCATGCTGAAACACGGCGCGGGCGGCCGCGCGATGCACCGCCTGATACACGACGCCGTCCTGGGGGCCTTCCGCGAAGACGTGGAAACGCCCGGCGTCATCGGACTGACGGCGCTCGACGACGGCGCTGCCATCCGGATCGGCGACCGCTGGCTGGTCCTGACAACCGATTCGCACGTCATCCAGCCGCCGTTCTTTCCCGGCGGCGACATCGGGCGCCTGGCGATCTGCGGCACCGTCAACGATCTGGCGATGATGGGCGCGACCGAGATACTCGGCCTCACCTGCAGCGTCATCATCGAGGAGGGATTCCCGCGGCGCGATTTCGACCGGATTCTCGCGTCGATGCGCGCGGCGTGTCTCGAAGCGGGTGCCACGGTCGTGGCTGGCGACACGAAGGTGATGGGGAAGGGGGAGATCGACGGCATCGTGATCAACACCTCCGGCATCGGCATGACCTCGCACGTGATCACGGATCGCGGCCTGTCGGCCGGCGATCGGATCATCGTCACCGGCACCCTCGGGGATCACGGCATGGCGGTGATGGCGATGCGCCATGGCCTCGCCCTCGACGTGACGCTGGTCTCCGACGTCGCGCCGATCAACGGCCTCATCCGCGCGGCGATCGACGCAGAGCCTGGCGCGATCACGGCGATGAAGGATGCCACGCGCGGCGGTGTCGCCGGCGTGCTGCACGAGATGGCGACGAAAGGGCACGTCGGCATTGTCATCGACGAGGCCGCGCTGCCCGTGCGTTCCGAGACGCGCGGGATCTCGGAGCTGGTCGGCATCGATCCGCTGCTGGTCGCGAACGAAGGCAAGGCGGTGATGGCCGTGCGGCCCGACGCGGCGGCGCGTGTGCTGACAGCCCTCCGCGCGCATCCGCTCGGCGCGGACGCGGCGATCGTCGGCATCTGCACCGCGGATCATCTCGGCATGGTCGTTCTCGACACGGGATTCGGCCGGCGTCTGGTCACCGAGCCGGACGGCGAGCTGCTGCCACGCATATGCTGACCCCCCTGCGCGTCGCCGTGCTGTGCTCGCACCGGGCCCCCGGCCTGCTGCACCTGCTGAACGCCGATCCGGACCGTGGACGCACCTTCGACGTGGTCTGCTGCGTGACGAGCGAGTCGACATTTGCCGAGGAGGTCCGGGTCGAGCGGCGCGGCGTGCCGACGCGTTCGCATCGGATTCATGCCTTCTACGACGCGCGGCAGGCGCGGCTCGGCGCGGCGCCCGACGTCCGCGCGGCCTTCGACGCGGACACCGCGCGCCTGCTGAAGCCGTTCTCGCCGAATCTCGTGGTGCTGGCCGGGTACCTGTATCGGCTGTCGGAGCCGATGCTCTCGGCGTTTCGTCACCGCATCCTCAACCTCCATTTCGCCGATCTGACGCTGCGAACGCCGGCGGGGGAGCCGGTCTTTCCCGGCATTCGCGCGGTGCGCGATGCGATCGCTGCCGGGTGTGCCGAGACGCGGGCGACGGTTCATCTCGTGGACGCCGGCGTCGATGCCGGCGCGCCGCTCGTCCGGTCCTGGCCGTTTCCCGTCTCTCCGATGGTCGAGGAGGCGCAGTCGTGGACGGCGACCGACCTGCTGCGGGCCTACACCTTCGCGCACGAGCAATGGATGATGCGCGCCTGCGCCGGCTCGCTGTGGTCGGCGGCGCTGCAGCTCGTCTCCGGGCGGCGCGTCGATCTCGATCGTCTGGCCGCCTCCGCGTCGCGCGCGATCACGCCGTGGGAGCTCACGCGGCGCGGCGCGCTGGTTCCACCGCTGGCGGCGCCGTTGGCGCGCGCGAGGTAACCGATGCCGCACATTTACAGCAGCCGGCGCGGGGCGGTGGGCACCATCTGCATCGATCGACCCTCTCGCTTCAACTCGCTCGACGTCGCGACGGCTCAGGACTTCCGGCGCGCCGGCCTGCAGATGGCACGCGACGAGGATGTGCGTGTCGTCGTGCTGCGAGGGCTGCCCGGCATGTTCTGCAGCGGCGCGGATCTCAAATTCATCCGCGACGGCGCCGGCGATACGGATCTCAGGTACCTGGCTCCAGGTGCGGCCCGCGGCGGCTACGGCGAGCGCTTCAAGCAGATCCTCGAGTACATCCACAGCGCCATCTCGGAAATCCGGCGCGCCCCGAAGCCGTTCATCGCGGCGGTGGACGGCGTCGCCGCGGCGGGCGGTTTCGGCATCGCGATGTCGTGCGATCTCGTACTGGCGTCGACGCGCGCGAGCTTCGAGTGGGCGTATCCGAAGACCGGCCTGAGCGGTGCGGAGAGCTCGACGTTCCTGCTGCCGCGTCTCATCGGTCTGCGGCGGTCGATGGAACTCCTGCTGCTGAATCCTCGGCTCGGCGCGGTGCAGGCGCTCGACTACGGGCTCATTACCGCGGTCCACGACATCGACCGGTTCGACGCCGAAGTCGCGCGAGTGGCCGACCAGCTCGCGGCCGGCCCGCGCCGCGCGTTCGCGGTCGCCAAGGAGCTCTTGAACCAGTCGGCGGGGATCGATCAGCTCGACGCGCACCTCGATCGTGAAATCCAGGAGCTGGCGCGTGTCGCCGACGGTCCCGAATTCGCGGAAGGGCTCTCGGCGTTCTTCGACAAGCGCGCGCCGGATTTCGTCGACCACGGGCTCGTGACCAGGGAGTCATGACCGACGACCAACGACTGACGACGAACGACTGACGACTGACGACTGACGACCACTATGCACGAGTACAGCATTGTCCAGGCGCTGTTCGACCAGATTGGCGACGCGGCCCGCTCCCACGGCGCGGTGGCCGTTCGGCGGGTACGGGTGCAGATCGGCGAATCGCCGGCGTCGACGTGGAGCTGCTGCGCACCGCCTACGATCTGTTTCGCGTCCGAACGCTCTGCGATGCCGCGCCGATCGACATCGAATCCGTGGCCGCGCGGTGGACCTGCCCCGACGGGCACGGTGACATCGAGCGCGGCTGTGCCCTCGTCTGCCCGTCCTGCGCGCGTCCCGCGCGTCTGGCGGCGGGCGACGAGATCGTACTGACTCAACTCGAACTCGAGGTGCCGTGATGTGCCAAGCCTGTGGATGCGGAGACTCGAACGTCGTGCCGGTCGCGCTCAACGAACGGATCCTGGCCGCCAACGACCGCGCGGCGCGCCACAACCGGGAACACTTTCGCGATCGCGAGGTCCGCGCGATCAACCTCATGGGATCGCCCGGCGCGGGCAAGACCGCCGTGCTCGAGGCGACCGCCCGTGCGCTCGGCCGCGGCGCGAAGGTCGGCGTGCTCGCCGGCGATCTCGCAACCGACAACGACGCGCAGCGGATTCGCGCCGCCGGACTCGTCGCCGAGTCGATTACGACCGGAACGGCCTGCCATCTCGACGCGGCAATGATCCACAAGGGGCTGCACCGCATGCCCCAGTGGCGGACGTTCGACTATCTGTTCATCGAGAACGTCGGCAACCTGGTCTGTCCCGCGGTCTACGACCTGGGCCAGGACGTCAACGTCGTCGCGCTGTCGGTCACCGAAGGCGAGGACAAGCCGCTGAAGTATCCGACGATGTTCCAGAAGGCGGACCTGGTGCTGCTGACCAAGATCGACCTGCTGCCGCATCTGCCGGACGTGAGCATCGCCGGTATCCGCGCGAACCTGTCGATTGTCATGCCGGTCCCGCGGATGATGATGGTGTCGGCGCGAACCGGCGACGGGATTGACCGCTGGGTCCGCTGGCTCGAGGCGCTGCGCGTGCCGCGTGCCACCGCGCACGTCGTCGGAGCACTGTGATGAACGGCCTGACCCTGACGCTCGTCGTCGCCGCCGCGAGCCTGGGGTCGGTGCACACGTTGGCTCCCGATCACTGGATGCCCTTCGCCGCGCTCGCGCGCGCCGAAGGGTGGACGGCGCGCCGTACGGCAGCGATCACCGCGATGTGCGGACTCGGCCACGTGACGGTGTCGGTGCTGCTCGGCCTGGTCAGCGTGTTTCTCGGTCTCGAGCTGCTGCAGACGTTCGGCCGGCGGCTCGAGAGCATGGCCGGCGTGGTGCTGATCGCGTTCGGCGTCGCCTACGGGTTGTGGGGGCTGCATCGCGCGGTGCAGAGACGGTGGCATGGCCACGGCCACGGCCACACGCACTGGCACGGCGGGCATCGGCATCCTCACGCGCACGCGCACGAGGTTCGCCTGACACCATGGCTGCTGTTCCTGGTGTTCTGCGCAGATCCGTGCGTCGCGGTGATCCCACTGATGTTCGCGGCGGCGCCGCTCGGCTGGGCGGCCCTGGCCGCGGTGGTCGCCGCCTACGAGACCGCAACGATCGGGACGATGGTGGTGCTGGTGCTGCCGGCGCGGATGGCGGTGTCGGCCGTGCGCGGTACGTGGATCGATCAGTACGGCGACGCGCTGGCCGGCGGCGTCATCACCGGCGTCGGCATTGCGGTCGTCGGCCTGGGACTGTAGAAGAGCGCGATGCGCAACCCGTTTCAACGGGACCTGATCCTCCTCCACGCGCCGGCGCTGTACGACTTCCGGTTGCATCCGACATTCCTCGGCCCCGTCGCCGATGCCGTACCCTCGACCGCGATCTTCGAGATGTACCCCGTCGGTCTGACGAGCATCGCCGCGTACCTCGAACGCAATCACTACAACGTCGAGATCGTCAATGTCGCCTACCGGATGCTGCAGGATCTGCAGTACGACGTCGACGCGCATCTGCGGGGCATGTCGGCGCCGGTCTTCGGCATCGATCTGCACTGGCTTCCGCACGTGCAGGGCGCGCTCGCCCTCGCCGAGCGCGTCAAGGCGCTGCATCCCGACAGCCTGGTGCTGATCGGCGGCCTCTCCGCCAGCTACTACCACGAGGAGCTGGCGCGCTATCCCTACGTGGACTTCGTGCTGCGCGGCGACTCCACCGAGGAACCGGTGCGCCAGCTGCTCCAGGCGCTGCGCGAGTCCACGCCGCTCGGGCGCGTCGAAAACCTGACATGGAAGCGCGCCGATCGATCCGTGGTGGTCAACCCGTTGACCTACGTGCCCGCCGACCTGGACGACATCGAGGTACCGGCGTACGCGTACCTGTTGCGGTCGATGTTCAAGTACCACAGTCTTCGCAATCTGATCCCGCATCTGGAGTGGCTGCGCTATCCGATCACGCTGCTCCTCACCGCGCGCGGCTGCACGCAGGACTGCGCCGTCTGCGGCGGCTCGCGTTCGGCGTACCGGCAGATCTGTGGCCGCCAGGCGCCGGCATTCCGCTCGCCGGAAAAGCTGGCCGCCGACGTGCGGACGATCGCCAGCTTCTCGCGCGCGCCCATCTTCATGGTGCATGACCCTCGCATGGGCGGCATGCCGCGGGCCGAGCGGTTGCTCGGCCTGCTCAAGGATCTGAAGCCGCGCAATGAGATCATCTTCGAGCTCTATGCCCCGGCCGGCGACAACTTCTTCGATCTGGTGCAGGACAGCCTGCCGGCGTGGAGCGTCGAGATGACGCTCGAGGCGCCGGACGAGGCGCTGCGCCGGCGCAATGGCAAGTTTGCCTGCTCGAACGCGCTCGTCGAAGCGACGATGCAGAGCGCGCTGGCGCACGGGTGCCGCAGGCTCGACGTGTTCTTCATGGTTGGCCTGCCGCACCAGACCTACGCCGACGCGCTCGGCATCGCCGAGTATGCCGAGCATCTCATCGAGCGCGTTGGTGCGGACGGACGCCTTCGAGCCTACGTGGCGCCGCTGGCGCCGTTTCTCGATCCCGGCAGCCGCGCGTTCGAGCGTCCCGAGCTCGGCGTCTCGCTCTTCTGCCGCACGCTCGAGGATCACCGGCAGGCGTGTCTGCGGGACGGATGGCAGCGAGTGTTGTCGTACGAAACCGACGCGATGACGCGTGACCAGATCGCCGCCGCCACCTACGAAGTCGCCGGACGGCTGAACGCCATCAAGCACGCGCACGGGCTGATCGACGAGAAGACGTTCGCGGACGTGGCGGACCATCTGGCCGTGGCGCGTCAGGTGCTGCAGGAGAGCGGACCGTGGGACGCGCGGCGGATCGATCTCGCCAACCACGCGACGATGTTCGGCGACGACGAGCTGAAGTCGCCGCTCCACCTGGGATTCCGGATTGGCGCGACGCTGCTGCGCAGCCTGGCGGCGGGACTGGCCCTCGAGCTCGGACACACGGCCGCCCGCCTGGCCGGCCGCTACGACACCGCCATCATCCCCGCCCGACTTTGATCCGCGCGTCGACGATACGGCATCCGTGGCCGTCGGGCAGCGCGATGACCGGGTTGAGATCGAGCTCGATGATCTCCGGCACTTCATCGGCGAGTCTCGACACGCGCAGCAGGACGTCGCGCAGCGCGCCGACATCGGCCGCCGGCTGACCGCGATAGCCCTCGAGCAGGCGGAAGCCGCGGATTTCGTGCATCAGCTCGTCAGCGTCGTGGTCGGTGAGCGGCGCGATGCGGAAGCGCACGTCGCCCAGCAGCTCGACGTGAATGCCGCCCAGGCCGAAGCCGATCAGCGGACCGAACAGCCGATCGGCGGCGACGCCGATCATGGTCTCGACGCCGCCGGTCAGCATCGGCTGGATCAGCACGCCGTCGACGGCGTCGAGCACGCCCGCCTGTTTGGCGCGCGCGAGGATGTCGTTGAACGCGCGCCGTACGGCGGCTTCGTTCTGCAGGTTCAGCCGCACGCCGCCGATCTCGGTCTTGTGCTGCACCTTGGACGAGAGCACCTTGGCGACGACCGGGAACCCCAGGACCGCGCCGAGCGCCGCTGCGTCATCAGCGGTGTGAGCGACCGCGCTCGCGCTCATCGGCAGTGCGAACGCGTTCAGCACGCGTCGCATCTCCTCGTCGGTGAGCCAGGTCTCGCCGCGGGCCTCCACCGCACTGCGGCAGATGTCGCGCGCCTCCTCGGCGTGGACGTCCTCGAATCCCCAGAGCAGCCCGGGCGGCTGAGCGCGCCACTCCGCGTACGTGGCGATCCGGGCGAGGGCGCGGGCGGCGTTCTCCGGAAAGGCATACGCCGGGATGCGCTCGCCGTCCGCGTCGAGCGGCTGCGGTCGTCCAGGATCGGCCATCACGCAGGCCAGGATCGGTTTCTGCGTCGCGCCCGCGCGCCGCGCGTTGACGATGCCTTCACGGATCGCGTCCACGGTCGTTCCTGACCGCTTCAGATCGACCGGCGCGAAGATGACGATCAGCGCATCGGTCGCCGTGTCGGACAGCACCACTTCGATCGCCTGCCGGAACTCGGCCGGCCCGGCGGACGCGACCATGTCGACCGGATTTCCGGTGCTGGCCGCCGCTGGCAGGAAGGCGGCGAGGCGCGCGCGTGTCTCGTCGGCAAACGGCGCAACGGTCAGGCCGGCCGCCTCACAGGCGTCCACGGCGAGGATGCCGGGCCCGCCGGCGTTGGTGACGATGGCGACGCGCCGTCCGACGGGCAGCGGCTGCGCATCGAGGCACGCCGCGATATCGAACATCTCGTCGATGGTGTCGGCGCGGATCACGCCGGACTGGTGGAACAGCGCGTCGACGGCGATGTCGTTGGCGGCGAGCGCCGCGGTGTGGCTGCCGGCAGCGCGCGATCCGCCGCGTGTCCGCCCGGCCTTCACGGCGACGATCGGCTTGGTGCGCGCGATGCGCCGCGCCAGCCGCGCGAACCGCCGCGGGTTGCCGAACGACTCGAGGTAGAGGAGGATGACGCGCGTCGCGGCGTCCTCTTCCCAGTACTCGAGCAGGTCGTTGCTGGAGACGTCCGCCTTGTTGCCGACGCTGACGAAGGTCGACAGTCCGACGCCGCGGTTGGCCGCGAGTGCGAGGATCGCCAGGCCGAGAGCGCCGCTCTGCGACGACAATCCGATGTGACCGGTCGCGGGAAAAATCGGCGAGAACGAGGCGTTCAGCCGCACCGACGCACTCGCGTTGAGCAGGCCCATGCAGTTGGGTCCGACCATGCGCATGCCGTAGCCGCGCACGCGCTCGACCAGCTCGTGCTGCCGCGCGCGCCCCTCGTCCCCCGCTTCCGCGTAGCCGGCGGTGATCACGACGAGCGACTTCACGCCCGCCGCGGCGCAGTCGTCGACGACGGCGAGGACGCGCTCGCGTGGCACGGCGATGACGGCGAGATCGACGCCGGGCGGCACCTCGCGCACCGAGCCGTACGCGCGCAATCCCGCTATCTCGGCGGCGGCGGGGTTGATCGGGTAGATCGGTCCGGCGAAGCCGGCCGCGACCAGCGCGTCGAGGATGCGCCGGCCGATGCTCGTGGCATCGCGCGAGGCACCGACGACCGCGACGGCGTTCGGCTCCAGCATCGGCCGCAACGACGCGGCGGTCGCGCGGCGGCGGCGGGCTTCCGCCGACACGACCCCGGCGGCCGAGGGCGTCAGCGTCAGCACGACGTCGACGACACCGGCGGCCGTTTTCGAGCGCACCTCGAATCCCGAGTCGCGAAACACTTCGAGCATCGCGTTGTTGTCGCTGAGCGTGGTCGCCTCGAAACGGCGGAAGCCGTGGGCCGCGGCGATCGCGGCCAGCCGCTCGAGCAGTTCCGTCCCGAGGCCCTTGCCGTGAAAACGATCGTCGACGGCAAACGCCGCCTCGGCGGTGCCCGGCTGGCTCGCGATATACGAACCAACGGCGATGAAGCGCACATCGTCGCCCGCCTGGCGGACGGCGACCAGTGTCACGCTGCGCTGTTCGTCGGCCGAGTCGCAGAGCCGATCGACGATGACGTCTGCCGGCTCGCCCGCCGTGAAGAAGCGCCGGCGCAGCGAGTCAGGCGACAGCTCGTGGAAGAACCGGCGCATCGTCTCGCGATCGGCGGGCGTGGAGCGCCGGACGCTGGCGACCGTCCCGTCCCGCAGGATCAGCCGCGGGGCGGACGGATCGTCGAGCGCCGGCGGAGCCGGCGCCAGCGGATGCATGTCAGGCCTTGGCGACCGCCACGAGGGCGTCGGGAATGACGAATTCATGTTCGGGATGACGGACGGTGAGCACCGGGCACGGCGCGGTCCGGACGACGCGCTCGGCGACACTGCCCATCAGCAAGTGTGCCACGGCTCCGCGTCCGTGTGTCCCCGTGACGATGAGGTCGATCTGCTCATTGGCCGCGTAATTCACGATGGCGGCGGCCGGCGACACCGCGCTGAGCAGCACGCGTTTGGTCGGCAGCGGGCGCGGGTCGTTGTCCACCATCAGCTCGTCCAACTGCTTGCGCGCGGATTCGTCGAGCTCTTCCTGCAGCTCAGGAATCGACGCCGAGAACCCTTCGGCGCCGTACACGACGCTCGACACGGGCGTGCCGACGTGCACCAGGTGCAGGGTCGCCTGGAACGTGCGCGCGAGCTCGCGTCCGTAGGTGAGTGCGGCGTCCGACGGCTCGCTGAAGTCAGTGGCGACGAGGATGTGCTTGAGCGTGATCATGACAGACCTCCTGCATGCGTGT
>Ga0105248_10001087_pt1 | contig 30077 bp, 21 predicted proteins | sample KBSS34metaG_FD_81524 | JGI IMG/M metagenome (GOLD analysis project Ga0105248, IMG submission 81524) | Switchgrass rhizosphere microbial communities from Kellogg Biological Station, Michigan, USA - KBS S3-4 metaG | ecosystem: Host-associated > Plants > Roots > Rhizosphere > Soil | place... | reverse complement strand
GTGACGAAGATTCTGATCGTTGATGATCACCCGATAGTAAGGCGTGGGTTGAAAGAAGTTCTTCGTGACGAGACGGATTTGTCCGTACTCGAAGCGGCAAGTGCCGCGGAAGCCCTTCGCGAAATCAAAAGTGAGCGTTTCGATCTCGCAATCGTCGACGTAGATCTACCCGGAATGAATGGAATTGAGCTGCTGAAAGAAATAAAGCGACATGACAAGAATTTGCCAGTGCTTATATTAAGTGTTTATCCAGAAGATCAGATTGCCGTCAGAGTCCTTAAGGCAGGGGCTTCCGGCTTTGTTTCCAAGGAGACGGCGCCGGACCAGCTGGTGTCGGCCATTCGGAAGATATTAGATGGCGGAAAACACATCAGCGAACAAGTAGCTGACCTGTTGTTAATGTATTTGGAAGGCTCTCCTGAGAAAGGGCAGCATGAAAAATTGTCTGATCGTGAGTTTCAAATACTCTGTATGTTCGGCGAAGGTAAGACGATAAAACAAATTGCCGAAGAACTTTCGTTGAGTGCGCCTACCGTCAGTACATACCGAGCGCGAATCCTGAACAAGATGGAGATGCGCAGCACCGCTGAATTGGTGAGGTACGCAATTCAAAAGCGCATATCGAGTCCCAAATAACAATTTCAGTCCAGTCCACTTACTGCCTGAACATCACCGCTACAAAAGCCATCACACCGAGTAATCCAACCATTCTGGCAACGAGAATTGCTAACGAGTAAGGCGCATGCCCATAGCTTTCTCTCATGACTGTCATATCGCGGCGATTTTGTATCGCTGCTAATACCAGCGAAGAAATTACTTCAACGGACCCAACTTCACTCGTATTCCTGTCGTCAGTAACAGATCGTTCTGCTTGAATCCGGTCGGAGGATCCGACAGGTAGCGATTGCTCAACGTGAGTTGCCAGGCTATGCGTCTAGTTATGTCCATCGCAAGAGCAGTGTCGAAGTTGATGCGGTATTCTCCCCCTCGTGACAAGTTAGGAAAGAAGAACAGTTGTTCCTTTAATGAGACTCGCGGGTTGAATTGATGCGACAGAGTTTGACCAGCCAGGGCCTCGGCAGAAGTACGGTCATTGTCTAATCCTTTAAAGTACTCTCGATTCATCGACAGTCCGCCCAGTAGATCTAAATTCGTGCGTTCGTTACGTATGGCATGATAACCAATGCCTCCACCGATCACCCATCGCAAATTGAGTTGCTGCAAAACGTTCCGTTCAAGGTCGGAAAAGCCATAACCAAACCATTTTGCGTTGATGTCGCGATCATATCGGCCGCCGAAGCGAAGTGTACTTGCCACGGTATGGGAGACACCATTCGTGCTTTCGTGGTTGTAGACAGCTGCAGAGTAAAGAGTGGTCTTGTCGTGCAAGGTCGTACGTGAGATGCCTAATCCCAGCGCCACATTTGTTGTATCCGAATTGCCCTTCGTGAGTGCGATACCTAAATCAGCGCCACCGCTCCATTGTTCCAACCAGCCCGGGTTGAGTGTGCTCTCGTAAATCCTCTGTTCTGCCTCAGAGCGCACTATCTTGAGCGACGCCTTTGAAACGGTCACCGCATTACTTGCCGATCGAATCTCAATTTGATCAGCCTTCGTAATCAAAGTACCTACGATTGTTCTTCCATCGCTTAGCACGACGTAAACAGGTTTGTCCGATACGATTTGCTGTATGTTGTCGAGCGCGATCGATACTGCGCCAACAAGATCACTCGTGAAAACCAGAGTCTTACCGTCTGACTTCGCAATCGTGCCTGTTAGGCGGTCGCCATTTTTTAGAGTGATTTGATCAGCTATCGTAACGCCGGCCGAGAGCAGGACCAGAAGAAATAAAAAAGACAGTCTCCAATAATTCATCTTACTACCTCGTACCTTTAGTTTGGGTAGCTGCATCAACGGCTGCTTGTACAGAACCCAAAAAGCGATCTCTTCCTAGCTTTTCAGCAACGCCCGTGCGCTCGATCATCGTAAGGAACCATCCCTTCGCCCGGGCAATACAAAGACGTAGCCGTCTCGCTGCAACTCAACTCGCAACGACTCCAAAGTGTCCGCTACTGTCGATCAGCGTTATTGCTTCTGAGTCCAGAACAAACCATGAAAGTTTCTCTTTCGCCTCTCGAATGACCTGACGGACGCGACTTGCGAAATGATGGGAATTGAAAAAAACCAGAGCTGAATCAAAGCGGTATATCAGAACTCCAGCAATCGGTTTTGCGATAGGTTCACTCTCGAGATTGACGGAAGTAGGCTTTACCCGGCGAAACCGCAAGAACAGCAAAGTGGTTTTGACACTAACAGCGGCAGGCGCAAGTCAGGTGGTGTTGCTCTAAGCCCAATTGCCAACACGCTGAGCGTGATGCTGGCTTTAAGCAGCAACGGGATCAGACTCGCGAGTGTCACCTTTGCTCTGTGAGTCTATTTAATTAGGTTGAGGCCGAGGCCCGCATCAGCAAACGATACAAACCGAGCAGCAACATCGCTCCAATTACAGCCAGGGCGAAGCTCGCAAACCATCCGGCACCAATGTGGAGGTAACTGCCAACGAACGCGCCAATGAATGATCCGGCGATCCCAAGCAGGATGGTAATAATGAATCCTCCAGGGTCGCGACCGGGCATCAGCAGTTTTGCAATTACTCCCACCAGTAATCCGACCAGAATCAAACTGATTATTTGCATCATCACTTTGTCCTCCGAATTCACATTGGCATGACGGCTTCTATATAGCTCAAGGCTAAAATAAACCTACGTAGTCGGGATGAAAAGATTTATTAGTCGTCAAGATTTCGCTTTAGTCTGCGGATAGTACTTGAACATTTTCTCAACAACTTTGTTGACCTTTTTGGTTGCCTTGTCCAGATCTTTTGATACATTAAATGTCGCTTCGTTGCTGAGAGTGTCCAACGCGTTTACGCGCCAGAGTTCATTCTTCGTAGTGCTATCAACTATCTCCACGATTAGCGAACCGCGAACGACCTGCCAAACCTGATCCATACTTCCGGCCCCTGGTCCCCACGTTCCGGGTGTTGCAACAGTCGCTCTGTCAAAGCTGTTTATGACGGCAGCATGATACGAAACGATCATTTGACCAGCATCTTCAACACGTCTTAATCCCCTTGACTGCAGTTGACGATCAACGCTGGCAATAATCTGCCTGTCAATTTCCGGATGTTTCGCCGGAACCCCTGTGGTCCACGAATAAGTTTGAAACTTGGAAAAATCGGCTGCGCGATCGTAACCTGAGGAGATTTTCTGGGCTGTTGCCTGGCTGGCTGCCATTAAAATGAACCAAACGATCAGGCAAAACTTTTTAGTAACCATCCTTTGCCCCTTTTTGTTTTCGATTAACTCTACGGCCTTTATTAAGGGGCTGGCAAGACCGGTAGCTTTCGGAGATTTAGCGCGAAGGAGATCCAGGAGGCTCCGTGCAGGATTAGAGCAACACCTACGCAAGTCCCGATAAAGATCAGACCGGACAACGGCCATTGATGCCAAAGCGCAAGTCCAAGCAAGAAAGAGATCAAACCGCCAAGCACTCCCCAACCGGATCCCGGAAAACGTAAAAGCAAAACCGCAATCATGCGGAACAAGCCACTCACTAACAGATAGACAGCCAGAAGTAGTGTCACAGCAATTGCCGCACTGACTGGAGCTGCAACAATAAGAAGACCAACTATGACTTCGAGCACACCACCCATCAGGTGCAAAAAGAAACCACTCCAGATTCTCACCCTAAAAGCCAACATCGCTTGCACGAGTCCACTCAGGATCACCAACCATCCGAGAAGTGTTATGGAAGCGATCGAAGCCGCAAATGATTGTCCAATCGCAGCAACACCGATCACCGAAAGGACGATACCGGTAACCAGGTACCAACCCCATCGACTTCTAATTTCATCGAGGCCAACTAAGAGTTGTGCAGGCATGTGGGATTTCTCCCGGGATCTAATGGAGTCGAGTGGACCAACGATAAGAGACAAGTTGCTAGCTCAATGCGTAAGCCTGTCACTTCGCGAACTTGTGACTGAGCTAGAAGCTGATCATCCGTCTAATTTCCAAGCTGTCTTAGCACCAAATCCGAAATTGTGCTTGAACAGGCAAACCGTCTGAGCTGTGTACCGAACGTGTTTGGTTCCAGCATCCGTTGATTGAGGATCCTGAAAAAGCCTTTTTGCGCGTGGGGTGTTTTGCGTTCATCAACCATTCGGACACTGTTCGCGAAACTCTTGCGAATTCAATCTTATATACGTTGCCGTGATGAGTGCGGCGATTACTTTTCTTCTGATACGGTGAGGGGCCTTCATTTCAACATCAACTGCGATCTCAAACGGCTATCCCATTCCAACTTCGAAGATTGGTCCCTAGCACTCTGAGTCCCCGAATGTGAAATCATCGAACTTCGAAAACGCAGAGGAAGCACCAAAAAACTACGGATCTAACGATCAGAGTCTAGCCAGAAGTCTTGCTTTCTCTACTTAACTCGCACACCGTAGGTTAAATGAGCGCGCGCTAGAGGCAATCAGGTGAACTGAGTATTTCCGTGGGGGAGAATCTGTAGGCTGCCCCAGATTCCATTGAATTATCCGGTGAATCAGACTCTAACGCCGGCTGTGAAAACTTTCTTTTAGGTTGCCTTTCGCGATGAGTATTGGCCCAACTTATTTGGAAACGCCTGGACTTCTGATGGCGCGCTATCCTTCCCTGTCGTTAGAACCCGCTGCGATGTAACACCCTTTCCATACGTATCTTCCATGTCACTCTTATCTGGTGATACTACAGATCCCTTGAGCGAGACCCCCAGAAACGCACCTCTACTACGCGAATATGAAAGTATCTCAGCATTCATAGAGGCGTCTGTTGAAGCAGCAGCTTCGCGTCCTACTGGTCCCGCTGCGATTGAGGCATCTGCACCCAATTCAAGTTTGTTATTGACCAGCTTCTTCAACCCATTCTTGTTCATAAACAGAAGCACCAGATCTGTTGCCTGCGCTCCCACCTGAAATCCCACGCTACCGCCCTTAATTTCGAGAAACGCCGGCGCCGACCAACCAGATTGTGTACGACAACTCGCAACCCCGCGTCCTGCCTTCCCGCCCAGGATGAATCCCGCTTTAATCACCGACGGAAACATTGCAACGCATTCGGCCTTGTTCAAAAAATCCGGCGATATTCCGTTTTCACTGCCCATGATTTCCCCGAATACCTCGGCGGCTTTCTTCGCCTGGCTTGCGCCTTCTGTTAGATCACTGCCCCGTGGTAATGCTGCTTCGGTGGGCTGCTTGGCAGCAGGTTTTGGTTTACGTTGAGCGTTTGATGGAACGACGATCGCAGCCTGACAACAAATTGCTACGACCAAACAGATAAGTGAGCGATGCATAACACCTTCCTTTCTTATTCACAAAAGTCCGGATCTGAGGTCAAAAGCAGGTCGCGGGAAATATATCGGGGGCCCGGCGATCCGCTTATCAGCTGCAGTTGGTATCTATAGAAACTTTTAAGCATTCTAGACTCAATCCTGTTGAAAACAAATAAGAAGCACAACTGAACGAACACGAAGCAACTGTTTGGCTTGACTGACGGAGGTGCAAAAGCCTGTATGTTTTGCAAACTATCGACCGTTAGAAATCCGGAGTGGCGTCTCGACATTCAAACGGCAGGGGTCATCACTTGTTGTGCCAGACGACTTCCTGCGAGCCTCGCGCATCTCGCGACTGAGCGTCCTCTCGTCTAACTTTGCGAGTCCACATTCGTACTCTGCAAGTCTCTGCTGCAGCGTCTGAATTTCCAGTCGCACAGAAACCAGATCCTCTTGACCGACACCTCGGGAAGCCACACTTCCAAGGCGAGATTGCTGATCGAGATTTCTGATGTTGTTTTCGACAGCGTACAAGCGCTGTTCGAGTTGTGTTATACGACTTTCCAACCGGAGTACTTCCTGTTGTGCTGGTTGATTATTATCAGGCAGTGCGGCCGAAGAAACCCTAAAGATGGTCAACAGAACGAGACTTACGATGAGTACCAGTAACGAAGTTCGCCACCACAAACTACTCCCGCTTTTCATAGGTCACCTCTTAGAGATTAGTCTGAGAAAAGACTAGCACAAGGAAAGCGCCAAATAAGTCACTTATCTGCAACATCGATCGTTTCTAACATTGCAGCTGCTCTTGAGACCCATGAACCTATCGCTCGAGAGGCGTGGTTTGGAGAGTATTCCTATAGTGTGAGGGTCACTTGCCTGTGATCGTCTTCTAACCTTTCTTAGCGTCGTAATGGTATGGTCCATAGGCGGCGTCCCGCGTGTGTGTTCCGTGCGCGGGTCGTAGGCAGCCCAACCTCCGGCGCCCCCATATGGACCATAGATCGCGGCTCATGGCCAAACGTTCCTGTATAAGGATCGTTCCAAACTATTGACCTGACATCACCGCAAAACGTCCTCAGCCTAAACCATTCTGGCCAATCCATTAATCAGGTGAAATCAGTATTTCGGTGGAGGAAGAATCTGTAGAGTTATGCAAGAAATTTGAAACCATAAGATCGGTTTAGTTCGAATCTGTGATCGCGTCGCCGCACACACCTTCTTTGATTTGATCCGCACTAGGGACCACGCTTCGACTTAGTAGTTTTTCGGGGTTGTCATTTTTTCCTAGCCGGACGTAAACTAACGTTTAACGCTGACCAGTACCTATGAGTGTCCAAGCCCGGTATCTCATAGGATCTCAGACGAGCAATTCAGCTTCCTGCCTGTTTGCTCAAATATCGACCATAAAGGCCCAGGCATGGCTACCCCCAAACCGTTGCGACGAGTCGCACGGAACTATTGCATTAAGGGCGTTGCTCGCTGATCTGTCGGTCAGATCGCTGGTTATCTAAATAGCCGTACGAAAACACAAGAATCTATGAGATGTACTCCTTCGCATCTCGTTCGCTCAATCCTTGTCTTCGTCGTTGCCGGTGTAACCCCCTGCACCATTGGCGATAGGCGAGGTGTTGCGTTCATTACAACCTCTGCTTTGCAGACTCCCACCCTGTCCTTCTGGTTCGTTCAACTCTCTCCTTATAAGTGGTATGCGATTGCGCTCCTGGCACTCTTCGCTCTGCAAACAATTCTAATTGCAAAGTTGTTGCTGGAGCGCAAGCGCCATTGGCACGTTTCAACCCGACTCAACGAGAGTGAAGAACGTTTTAGTAAGGCGTTTCGAGGAAATCCTCAACCAATGTCAATAACAACCATTGACGGAGGTCGTTATGTCGATGTAAATGCAAGTTTTTTAATAATGAGCGGCTATACGAGGCAAGAAATCATCGACCACACTTCAATTGAACTTCAGATTTTCAAGACAGAAGAAGAACGACACAAACTATTAGTCGAGCCATTGTTAACTACAGGCTCAGTTCGGAATCTGGAGATGGCATTTCGAACCAAGGGTGGGGATTTCAAAACGCTCTTGTCGTCGGCTGAGTTACTCGAACTTGCGGAGCAAAAATGCATCCTTGTCGCTTCAAGTGATATTTCCGACCGAAAGATCCTGGAAGAAGACCTTCGACTGAGTGAACGCGAGTTCTCTACCCTCGTTCAAAACTCTCCCGACATCATCTCTCGACTCGATCAAGATCTCAGGTTCATCTACATCAGTCCCGCATTGGATAAGCTGACCGATATTCCACCCGAGAAGTTTATAGGTAAGAGACCAAGTGAAATGTCTTTGCCGAGTTATGACTTTAAGAGCTTTGAAGCAGCTTGCCACGAATCAATAAACACTAAGACTTCTGTCCATCGTGTCTTCTCTAAAGGCATTAAAGCGTACTCAACGCGCATCATTCCAGAATTTTCACCAGAAGGCGCAGTTGAATCTCTGATGACCATCTGCGAAGACGTTACCGATCGTGTACGGACGGAGAAGGAACTTACAGACTTGACTGTTCGACTTTTCACCATCCAGGACGATGAGCGACGCCGAATCGCTCGCGAACTCCACGACGGCACAGCCCAAAACTTATTCGCAATCTCAGTAGACCTGGCAAAGCTGGGAACCCTCGCCAATCACGACAATGATGAATGCCACTCTTTGATCGGCGAGAGTCAATCACTAGTGGAGCAATCGCTCCAGGAAATTCGCACCCTTTCCTACCTCCTGCACCCGCCGTTGCTGGATCAGGCAGGTCTCGTCTCCGCGTTACAGTGGTACGTACAGGGCTTCACTAAACGAAGTGGAATCTATATCGACCTCTTTGCACAGCCCATCGGTCGTCTTCCGTCTGATATCGAAATGGCACTTTTCAGAGTCGTTCAAGAGGGACTAACCAATGTCCGGCGACACTCCGGAAGTGAGATCGCAAAGATCAGACTCGAGAGAAGAGCTGAGACGATAGTTCTCGAAATAAGCGATGAGGGCATCGGATTCGGTACTGACTCTAAAAATGGCAATGGCAATGGCCACTCTGATTCTTCAATCGGCATGGGAGTTGGTATTCCAGGCATGCGGCAACGATTGCGACAACTTGGCGGAAAGCTTGAAATCAACTCGAGCGAACTTGGCACAAACATCTCTGTAGTGGTGCCTCTAACGAATGGAGCAAATCATGGTACGAATCCTTCTCGCAGATGATCATGATGTGGTCCGGCGAGGGCTACGAGACCAGTTGAGTCAACACAGTGGCTGGGAGATTTGCGGTGAAGCTTGCAATGGCCGAGAGGCAGTGAAACTGGCATCCAAGCTTTCACCGGATGTCGCCGTGATTGATCTTTCGATGCCCGAACTCAACGGACTCGAAGCAACTCGTCAAATACGTAAGGTCATGCCCAAGACCGAGGTTTTGATTTTTACTATGCACGAAAACGAACAGCTTATTAGGGAAGTTTTATCGGCGGGTGCTCGCGGGTACGTCTTAAAATCAGATGCGGGAAGGCAACTTACCAGCGCCGTAGAGGCACTATCCCACCGCAAACCATTCTTCACTGCCAAAGTCTCCGAGGCCCTCCTCGATGCGTTTCTCAAATCTAGCGCCAAACCCGATGAAGGATCGGTCTTTCGTACTCTGACAGATAGAGAGCGAGAGATTGTCCAGATGTTGGCTGAAGGAAAGAGCAATAAAGAAATCGCAACTCAGTTGTCGATCAGCGTGAAGACCGTAGAAACCCACCGTGCTACTGTGATGAGAAAACTTGATATCACATCAATCGTAGAACTGGTTCGCTACGCCATACGGAATCAACTTGTTGAAGCTTAACGCAATAAGGTCCTTTCAGTTACATGAACATCCCACGCTGAAATACAGAGTCCACCGTATTCCGAACTCTCCGTGCCACGTCTATGCTGCCCACCTGTAAGAAAGTTCAACCGAACTGTCCCGCAAGGCTTGATAGCAATTTGTTTAGAGTCGTTTCCCTAACCTTGCTGCCAAAGGATACGCGCTTGGTCGAACAGTAAAGGTCTCCAAACCAACGATTCCTGTAGCAGTACTCTTTATGAGACACAACCGTGAGCGAACTGATTGCGTTTGTCTTTAGAGATCAGTTTAGAGCTCCTGAGGTATTGAATGAACTCAGGCGACGTGAATTCGTGTGGGTAGGGGATCTCGACGAAGCAGTTGCTGTAACGATGAATGAAAACGGTAAGGCTCGCGTGCACCTGACGGTTGAGCCGTCAAATTATCGAGGCGCCAATTGGGCCAGGTTTTGGGGTTCCTTCCTCAGCGTGATGTTGTTTCAGCCAATGACCGAAGTAATCGTCGAAGCAACATCGCGACTGGCTTTCCGTCCCAACGGAAACATAGGAACCGCGAACGAGTACGTGATTTGGTCCGATGAGTCTGAATGGTGGCGTAAGTCACTCGCAAGTTCCGGAAATGGCAACTTCAAACGTGATGTGGGTGCTTTGATGGCACCGAATGGATCCGCAATCTTCATGTTGTTTCGTACTCAGAACGCTGCAGCTGCTCTAAAACAGCTTAGTAACTATGGAGACACGCTGGTTCATACGACACTAAACTCCGAGCAAGATGAGAAGTTGGTTGAAATGTTAGGCGATTGCGGGCGGGTTTAGAACCAAAGGGAACGTTCAAATTGAGGTGTGTGCAGTGCAAGCAACAGGAGGAGACTGCACTGAAGCGATCACACACCCCACTGGGCCGGGGAAATGACTAAGGTCAGGGGCACCCCGGCCCTTATTCTGTTCAGCACTCTTCGCTCGCCGGCAGGACTCAAACGCTTCATCCTAGCCATGCCACCTTCAAAAAAGTCCGGACGATCTTGTAGAAACTCCGTGGCTCCCTCATAATCGAGGTCTGCTAAGTACCAGCACCCCCTGAAGAGGCGCTATTGACCCCTCAAGGCTCTACGAGATCCCGATTCACGTTGAGCGATCCGATCTCCCGACGGACGATTGTTGCGTCGTTGATCGTCTCGGTCGCCTACTACGTCACGGCCAAGGTCGGATTTCGATTCGCCTTACAACCCGGATCTCTATCGACTCTCTGGATGCCCAACTCCGTACTGCTGGCGGGGTTGTTATTGACTCCATCTCGGTGGTGGTGGCTTGTGATCTCCGCTACTCTGCCAGCCCACCTGGCATCAGAACTACAAAGCGGTGTACCAACATTGATGGTGCTGTCATGGTTTCTCAGCAATTCGACCCAGGCCCTAATCGGCGCAGCCCTCATGAAGTATTTCGCCGGCTGCGAAATTCGCCTGGGTCGCTCTCGAGATCTCAGGATCTTTCTAATCTGTGGCGCACTTGTGGCCCCACTCCTAGCCTCCTTTCTCGACAGTTCGCTGGTGAAGCTAAACGGCTGGGGAAACGACTCCTACTGGGAGATTTGGAGACTTCGTTTTCTATCAAACGTCCTGGCCACTCTAATTATCATTCCCTTTGTTATCGAATGGGTGCAGTCCGGCCTAAGGTCGTTCAAGCAAGCTTCGCTATTCAAGTATCTTGAGGCAACGGTTCTGTTTGCCACTCTGTTCGTCGTTTCTTTCTTGGTTTTCACCACGCGAAACTCTCTAATGCAGACACCCGCCCTACTTTATTTCCCTCTACCATTTCTTGTTTGGGCAACGATTAGGTTCGGGTTAAGAGGGGTAAGCAGCGGACTACTTGTCGTGATGGTCCTCGCGATTGTCGGCGCTGCTCAGGGCAGCGGTCCCTTTATTGGGAATGATTCAGCCTATCGTGCAGTATCTATTCAGGCATTTCTTGTTGTGATATCTGTGCCGCTATTTCTTCTGGTCGCTGTGATCGAAGAACGCCGGACTGCGGAAGCCGCCGCACGCGACAATGAAGAGCGCTTGACCCTCGCGCTCAACGCCGCGCAAATGGATACCTGGGATTGGCAGATCACTCAAAATCGCGTCAGGCGGGATCCGACAGGGAGTAATGCCACTAGCTTTTCATACGACTCCGGGGCAACGTTAACATCGTTCTATTCATTCCTCCACCCGGATGATCTTCCAATAGTCCAATCAGCTATCGCTCAGGCACTCGAAAAGGGGACACCTTACCAAGTCGAATTTCGCGTAATCTTGAACGACAGAGTTTTCTGGTACCAAAGCAAGGGCAAAGTCTCTTACGACGACACCAACAAGCCGACTCGCATGCTTGGTGTGGCAATGGACATAACTGATCGGAAGCGGGCGGAACAGGACGTTGCCAAGATCAATGCGCGAAACCAGGCAATCCTACGTGCAATTCCGGATACGATGTTCCTGCAAACGAGTGAGGGAGTCTATGTAGATTATTACACTCGGGATCCAAGGTTTTTGTTGGTTGCCCCAACGGAGTTTCTGGGAAAGAACGTTCGTGATGTCTTACCTCCTGAGCTAGCAGAGCGTGTGCTTGAAGCGATTAAGAAAGTAAACGAGGGTTACGAATCCCAGGTATTGGAATATTGTCTTCCAATCAATAACGTGGAGCGTTACTTTGAGGCACGCCTTGTCAGTGCGGAAGGAGGTCACGTTCTAAGCATGGTGCGTGACGTCACCGATGCGTACCGAGCGGCTGAATCTTTGAGACAAAGTGAAGCCTGGCTATTGCAAAGCACGCGACAGATTCGCGCGTTGGCTGCTCAACTGATCACCGCACAGGAATCAGAGCGAAGAAGGATCGCGATCCTTCTTCACGATGACGTTGGACAGAACATTGCAACACTCGGACTCGCAGTGAGCCGGTTGAAGCGGAGACCTCCTGCTACCAGCGAAGCGCTGACGAATGAACTGGAGAAGCTTGCGAGGCAAGTAGATCACTTGACCACCCAGATACGCCAACTCTCTCATGAACTGCACCCCGAAGTTCTTGAGCATGTGGGGCTGATAACAGCGCTTGAGTCACACCTGACTGAGTTGGAGCAACATGAAGATCTGCAAATCAAGTTTTCTGCTGAGGTTGCAACTGACCCTATTCCGCAGGACGTAGCGGCCTGTCTTTACCGGGTAGCCCGCGAGGCTGTGCTTAACGTCTCGAAGCACTCTGGCGCAAACTCGGCTGATGTTGTGCTGAGAGAGATCGACGGTAGTCTTGTGCTTGAGGTCTCTGATCCAGGTCATGGGTTTGACCTGGAGAAAGTGCGACTCGGAAGTGGACTTGGATTAGCTAGTTCAGAGGAGCGAGTGAAAAACCTTCGCGGCTCGCTGGAGATTCGTTCAGATTCGCAATTAGGAACCTGCATTACAGCACGAGTTCCGCTACAAAGGTGATTGATGAAGCGCACGACAATACTGATTGCTGATGATCATAAGATGTTCGCCGAAGGCTTGGCGAGCTTACTTGAAGAGGAGTTTGAGCTTGTCGGTATCGTCGAGAACGGTAAGGCTCTTATAGAAGCAGCGACGCGCCTCGAACCTGAGGTAATTGTCGTTGACATCTCCATGCCTATCCTTAACGGCTTTGATGCAGTGCGTAGACTCAAACAATCCGGCACAACCGCCAAAGTGATTTTCCTAACGATGCATGCCGATTCGCGCTTGCTTGCAGAGGCCATACGATGTGGCGGAGCCGGTTATGTACTCAAGCAGTCGGCCGGGGAAGATTTAGTGCATGCCATTCGCGAGGTCATCGCAGGCCACAACTATGTAACGCCCGAAGTCCAAAGTGAATTGCAGACGAATCTCGCTCCTCACGAAAACAAGAAACACCTCAATCTCACTCCCCGTCAGAGGGAAGTGCTGCAACTACTCAGCGCTGGACTAACGATGAAAGAGATTGCGAGCCGGCTTGGAATTTCGACACGCACTGCTGAGTCTCACAAATACGAGATGATGGAGGGTCTAGGCGTCGGGAGCACTGCTGAGTTGGTCCAATATGCCATCAAACTCGGAATCACCAGTACATAAACGATCATCCGCAGATTACACAGATGTTCTTTAGGAAAATTAGAGTGCTGACCTGTGACTCGCACGCGAATCTCCGTAAGTTGTGGATGTGAGATTTGCTCGGCCTAATCAGCAGCGTATCCATCCGGATGTTTCACTCGCCACTTCCAGTCAGATTCGAGAATTGATGACAGGTCTGGATAAGCCGGCTGCCAACCCAGAAGCGTGCGGGCATATTGGGCATCCGCGACGAGCTTCGAAGGATCTCCAGGCCTCGGTGGCTCAATTCTCACTTCGATCGGTTTTCCCGTCACTTGCCTCGCAGCTTCAATCACTTCCAAAACAGAATAGCCGTGTCCGTTACCAAGATTAATGCGTTCGGACTTACCTCCATCGCGCAGGTAATCCAAGGCACGGCAGTGTGCATCGGCCAGGTCCGAAACATGAATGTAGTCACGAACCGGCGTACCGTCCGGAGTGGGATAGGTATTACCGAAGACTGACACGTATGAAATTTTTCCCGATGCTGCTCTCAACACATTTGGAATCAAATGAGTTTCCGGATCGTGATCCTCACCTAATTCTCCCGCAGCACCACATGCGTTGAAGTAACGCAAAGCTACAAACCTCAACCCGTAAGCATGATCGTAACTTTCCATGATCCTTTCCATGAAAAGTTTTGACCATCCGTATGGATTCGTCGGTTGTTGTGGATGGTTCTCTGCGATGGGTACGGTTTGAGGCTCGCCGTATGTGGCACAGGTGGAGGAGAAGACGACTCGTCTCACATTCGCTTCAATCAGAGCATCGAGCAATCTGATCCCGCGTTCTACATTGTTCTTAAAGTAGAGTGCAGGCTCGCTGACAGACTCACCGACATACGCCAGCGCGGCAAAGTGGATACACGCTTCAATGTCGTGTTCGGAGGTTATGCGCTGAAGGAGTTGCCGATCACCAATATCTCCTTCGTAAAAAGGGGCCTTAGAGGTTATGGCAGAGCGATGACCACGAGAAAGATTGTCGAGGACAACGACTTCCTCACCACGATTCAGTAAGAATTCAGTAGTAACGCTGCCAATATAACCGGCTCCGCCGGTGACCAGGATCATTCGATTCTCCGACAAAAGATCTTAGATCTAGAACTCAGTTTCTCATATTCCGGCGTCCAACAGGCCCAACCAATCTGCTTGCCAGGGCCGATGTTAATCGGTCGCCTTTTGCGAGTGTTTGTAGTGTACGTCTGGTTGCGCACGTAACTCCGCTGCTTTCTCGTGTGGGGCGGTATCACTCAAAAAATTACCGCCTCCAATCTCTGGGCCGGCGAGATACTTCAACAGATTTGGTTTTCGCAACGGTGGATGGAACTCAATGTGGAAATGAAAGCCACTGTAATCATGTCCATCCGTGGGAGCCTGGTGCAATGGCATGACGTAAGGGAACGGCATCTGCCAAAGGTTGTCGAATTTGACTACAACAGTTTTTAGAACCTCGGCAAAGTCTCTTACTTCCCTTTCGCTAAGCGTCGCTAGATTCGGGTGTGTCTCCTTCGGTGCTACATAAACTTCGTAAGCGTAGCGTGCGAAATAGGGAATGAATGCGATGGCTGAATCGTTCTCGACAATTATCCGCCGCTTGTCCTGCTTCTCAGCAGCAATAATTTCCTGAAACAACACGCGGCCCGTTTCGGCAAGATGCCGGGTACTCACTCGAGCCTCAGTCTCAATAGTCTTAAAGATGAAATTGTTTGCGTAGATCTGGCAGTGCGGATGGGGATTCGATACCCCGACAGCCTCCCCCTTGTTCTCGAAGATCAAAACGTGTGAGATATCCGGGCGCTCGCCAAGTTCCAAAAACTGTTCTTGCCAGACGTGAAGGAGATGCTTGATATCGGCTAACTCAAGTTCACTCAAGGTAAGGTTGTGCTTCGGGCTGTAACAAACAACTCGCGCAATACCCCTGGAAGGCTGGTTTCGATAGATCCCGGTTGGCTTTGGTATCTCACTGGGTGCATCTGGAGAAACACTTGGGTGATCGTTATCAAAAACAAACGTCTGCGTGTAGTTTGGATTTACTTTGCCACTTACTCGAACGTTCCCCGGACACAGGTAGCAATCGGCTACATATTCAGGAAGCTGTTCTTCTTCCTTTCGGATAGTAGCGCCACTCCACGGTCGATCCTGACGATGAGCAGCAACAATGATCCATTCTTCACGCAGGGGATGCCAGCGCTCTTCCCATGTCATAACTTAACCTGTTGATTGTTGAGCTGTTTTTCGCTCAATTGTTTGTATTCACCTGCCGCTCCCGATTACTGAGGACAGTTTCGCAACTGCGGTTTGTTTGCGTACGCGGGGGACCGATCCAAATGAATGCGACCTTGTTGGTTCAAAAACGCGTTTGCGCATTTTTAGGTGATTAGACCGTAGGGCCTGCTTATATAGGATTATATTGAGCACCATGTCAAGATTTTTTGCACTCAGATGTACAATGTGAGGCCTCGCGGTCACCCGACGAAAGGACACCTTCAAATGGCCGACTCTCCTCCGGTGGTGATGAGCCAACGGAGTAAAGAAATCATTCAACAACTGTTGCACGATGGCGAAGTTTCAGTAGAACGCCTGGCAAAAAAGCTAAAGACCTCAACTTCAACCGTTAGACGCGAATTGGGTGAATTGGAGCGATCAGGATTGCTACGCAGGACTCACGGCGGAGCAATTCGTGTCGAGCCAATGTTGTATGAACCATTCCGTCATCTCTCGTCGTTCAGCGCCCAGGAACAACTTCATGCTGGTGAGAAACGACGGATTGGATTGGCAGCAGCAGAAATCATTCGAGATGGAGAGATCATCGCGTTGGGCGCGGGAACAACTACTACACAGGTAGCTCGAAGTATTCGTCACCGTAAAGGGATTACCGTAGTTACAAACGCAGTCAACATTGCGATGGAGCTCAGTCACCGTGCCGATCTCAAAATCATCGTGACGGGAGGTGCCATGAGCGGCGACTGGTTTGCACTAACTGGCTCAACCGGTATCGCTGCGGTTGGAGAGATGTTTTACGACAAGGCTTTTATCGGCGTCGACGGCGTGCACCCGGAACATGGTCTGACAACAAACTATCCTGATCAGGCGACAATCCACCGGGCGATGATGCGCCAGGCACGGCAGCGAATAGTCGTAGCAGATCACACAAAGATAGGCGATATTGGAACTGCTCTTATCGCACCGGTTAAGGATGTCGACTTGATCATTACTGATACAAGCGTGTCGGCGAAATCACTTGCCGGCTTTTCCGCAAAGGTTTTAAAAGTGTAAGGCGGAAAAGGCTGGGACTAATGTGCGCTGTCTTCTTTGACCGTCAGATATTGCTGCAACTTTGGATCGCTAATCATCTGCACTTGCCCACTCGGCCAACGGATCTCGATCGATTTAACTCCTACCGCCTGACCCAGTCCTACTATTAATCGACCATCGTTAGCTGACAAGTAACTACTGCTAGTTGATACATCAAAGATCTGTTTGCGCCCATTGCTGTCAGTGACGACCACACGCGCACCTATCCCATCTCGATTGGATTTTGAACCTACAAGCGAGAGTCCTACCCAATGATTTGCAGTTCCGTTGTTCCGCAGAATGACAGGCGCATCGTTAAGAACTCCCAGGACCACATCGATCTGACCATCGTTATTCAGATCTCCAAAACCCGCTCCGCGCCCAACAACCGGCGTATTGAAACCTGATCCAGCGGTTGCAGAAACATTTACGAACGACTTGCCTGTGTTCATCATCAACAGGGGCGTTTGCTTGTACTTCAAATAACTAGTCGATTTCTCAATCGTGTCGAGGACGTGACCCTGTGCGACGAAGATATCGCGCCAGCCATCGTTATCAGCATCGATGAATCGCGTTCCCCATCCAGAGTACAGAAGAGTGATCTGCCCCACCGCAGTTACATTTGTCGCAAATGCGAAGCTCAGATCCTTGTTGTTGTGGTAGAGCGGATAGGTTTCGTTAGAAAGCGTTGTAATAACCAGGTCAGGCCAGCCATCGTTGTCATAATCTCCGGCGTCGACGCCCATTCCCGCGAAAGTCTTTCCGTTCTCGTCGAAACCGGCGCCGGACATCACCGCGATATCTTCAAAGGTTCCGTCGCCCTTGTTGTGATAGAACGACTGTCTCACGCTGTCGTTTGCTACAAAGATGTCCAACCATCCATCGTTATCAAAATCAGCAAACGCGATTCCCAGGGCCTTCCCCGAAGGGTCCGAAACACCTGCTCGCAGCGATACATCTTCAAAACTGCCATCTGGTTTTTGATGATAGAGCAGGTTAGTCGAACCTTTGAAATTGTCTGGATGGCAATATGCATGAAGACGAGGATCGCCGCACACCAAGAGTCCTTTCGCAAAATCCCACGTCAGGTAACGCGCCACAAAAAGATCCAGGCGGCCGTCTCGATCGTAATCGAACCAGCCGGCGCTTGTAGACCATCCGCCTCCGCCGACACCAAGTTTTTGTGTGACATCGGTAAAAGAGCCATTGCCGTTATTCTGATAAAGGTGGTTTCCTCCGTAGCCTGTGACGTAAAGATCTTCAAAACCGTCGTTGTTAAAATCGCCCGCAGCCACACCCATGCTGTAGCCGCTACCCTTTAGCCCGGCACGTTCGGTCACGTCTTGAAACGTACCATCGGCTTGCTGTTGATAGAGCCGATTCCAAAACTTCTCTTCACTCTTTTCTGGAGCCGCATCGGGCGGCATGTCTTCTCTCAACAGTGCGCCGTTAGTGAAGAAGAGATCCATTCGACCGTCGTTGTTGAAATCAAAAACAGCAACGCCTCCGCCCATCGTCTCGAGAAGAAACTTCTTTGATGTCGGTGAGCCGATGTGTTTGAAATTAACCTTGCTCGCGGTGGTGATATCGGTGAAAAGCACTGGGGATTTACCCTGGGGACCGGGCGTCGGTGGAGTCTTTGGAAGATTACTGATTTCGTAAGATCGACCAGTTTGCGGGGGAGTTGCGGCAGGTTGTTGCGCACTTGCTAACCGAAACGGCAAGAGGAAAAGGATCGTTGCTATCACAACTCGACGTGCAAAGTTCAGGTCCATATTGGCTTCCGTCGGCCAGGAATTACGGCAACTGTCCAACTCGCGGCCATCCGTCTTCCCACATTACCGATGAAATCATCAGGTTTGCTTTGTTGGTCACAGCACTGTAGGAATGAAACACAAGATATTCTTTTGCCTGCTCTGTGAAAACAAACTGACCGCCGGGACCACGCCAGGCATCCGATCCCGCGACTAACATCGTGCCTCCTCCCGACATGAGCGCCCTTCCATCACGATCAAAGTAAGGACCAGTAATCTTTTGCGATCGACCGACAGCGATCTTGTATGTGCTTTCCCTGCCGCGGCAACAAAGATCAATCGAGACAAATAGGTAATAGAAAGGACCGTGGCGAACAATTGCGGGTGCTTCGATAGCGGGCGGCATAAGTGGTCGACGACTAGCAAGCGAGTACATTGTCGAGTCTTTTTCCGATAGCTTCCCGGTATTGAGGTCAAGCTTTCGCAGTTTTATTCCGCCCCAAAAACTACCGAAAGCCAGCCATCCGTTTCCTTCCTTATCTTGCACGTAGTTCGGATCGATCGCATTGAAGTCATCATCTTTGCTAGAGCCAATTACCTCGCCTTGATCTACCCAACGATAATCCATGGACTGAGCGTCCAGAGTTTTGTTTGTAATTAAACCGATCGTCGAGTGATTACTACCAAAAGTAGACACGGCATAGTAGAGGCGATATTCGCCGTGCACATAGGAGATGTCGGGTGCCCAGATTCCTCTTGCTCCGGGAATCTGTTTCAGAGCCCAGTCGGGCACCGCATCGAAAACATTTCCACAAAACTTCCACTGTTGTAGATCCTGCGAGCAAAAGATTGGTAGGAGCTTGCCGTTGAATCGATTCGTAGCGAAGACATAATAAGTGCTGCCCTGACGAATCATCGTCGGATCATGTATTGGACTGACATCGCCTTGAAGTGAAAGGGTCTTCGGGGTTTGAGTTTGACCGGCGAGCGCGGCCGTAACGATAAGAATCGTCAGTGCCAGGATGGTCGCTCTTGAAATCACGGCCCTATCGAGTCGCAATTCGAAGTACTGTGAGGGAATTGGGATCAAGGGTGTAACCAAACTCCGGTGACTGGACCTGAAACTCACGTTGCACAGGAGAAAGTTTCGTTGGCTGATCTAAACTGTTTTCTGTCTTGAGATCAGGACTCGCCAAAACAAATGCCTTGCCGGTTTTGTCGAAACGAATTCCTCCCGCCAGAGTGATACGAATGTCCTTCTTGTCAGACGTTGCATTGACTAGTTTTAGAATGAGTTCGCCGGCACTTCGATCAATCGCGGCACTGGCGAACAAATTCTCCTGCGCGTTGCGAGGCGACCCATTCAAAAGCACGGGGAGAATGTTCGTGCCCTTGTTGAGACTAAATAATTTTTGGACGTAGTAGTTGGGCGTTCCATACGAGCGCAGGTTATCAAACCAGATCAGATTCGGAGTCCACTGCCAACCGTCAATATGAGCGAACAACGGAGCATAAGAAGCCATGCGGACCACGTCCGCATTTCTGTCGAGGCCGGTCATAAATGCAGCTTCAGCCAGGGCACATTCCCAGTTGTTTCGATTGTCAGGACTCGCTACACCCACACTCTGAGCTGCGTATTCACCACTGAACACCTTCGGTCCGGTGCGCGGATAATTGTCATAACGATCCGAGTTAGTAAGAAACCACTTCGGTGCCATGTAGTAGTGTTCATCAACAATGTCCGCGTTACGTTCGCGCAGCTTGGTCCACAGGAATTTAAATCTTTCGTCGTTTGGGCTCGGGCCCGCGTCAGAGATAAGTGTGATCTCTGGATGTTTTGACTTTAGCGCCTTCGAGAAAACGTCGTATCGTTCAATGAACTGCGGCCCCCATTGTTCATTCCCAACTCCCATCATCTTCAAGTGAAACGGGGCTGGATGTCCCATCGCGGCGCGCAGTTTTCCCCATTCACTCGTCACCGGCCCGTTGGCAAATTCAATGAGATCCATGGCGTCCTGAATGTACGGATCGAGTTGATCGAGTGGCACCAGTTCGCTGGAATTGAACTGACACGCCATTCCACAATTGATTATTGGCAACGGTTCGGCGCCGATGTCTTCAGAGAGCTGAAAGTATTCAAAGAAACCCAGCCCAAATGATTGGTAGTAATCGGGTGCAGGTCGATGTTTGAATTCATCATTCCACCTGTTGATGATCAGTTTCCTCTTAGCAATATCCCCAACCGTTGTCTTCCATTGATAGCGAGTCTTCAAGTAACGACCTTCAACTATGCACCCGCCAGGGAATCGCAAGAACCCTGGCTTCATGTCTTTGAGCAATTGCACAAGATCAGCGCGTAGTCCATTTTGACGATTGTTCCAGGTGGCCTTGGGAAAGACCGAGACGATATCAACATCAAGTGCACCGGGTGCTTCCGCCAGGAGATTCACGTGGGCTTTCAGAGATGTGGCGCTCGGGCGAAGAAGGATTGAATATTTTTTCCATTCCTGAGTGAAGCCGGTCAATCTGCCGGTTACCAACGTTCGACCATCTGCGTCTTCTAATTCAACTCGTAATGCAGCGGGTCTTCGCTCCTGGACACGAGCGTTACCTTCACGTTGGACATGAGCTGGATTGCGCGCATACAAAGTTAGAACATATGTGGCCCCGCGTTGAAAACCCATTCCGCGGAAACCGTCATTCCTGAGTCCAAACCCATTGCCCGGAGTTGCGACGTCGAAATGAATGTAGTGGGCGTTCTCTTCATTTACTGGATTCTGAGTGGACACGGAAATAGTGCCCTTCGATCCACCTTTATCGATCTGTTGCCACGCCATCAACGGTTCGGGAAACTCGAATGAACGATTCTTCACTCGTTCGGGATATAGGCCACCATCAGCTCCGAAGTTAATGTCCTCGAAGAAAATGCCAAACATTGTCGGCGAGATTTCCGCACCGGGTTTGTCGACTTGAACCGTGACAGTCGCCTTGTTTTGAGCTGCGACGAGCGGAGCCTGAAGACAAAACGATAGTGAAACAATCAGGGTGATGACTCGCACCGGAGTGATCTTTGTGGTTGGCATGTTTTGCATGATAGGCATCTGTACCTGCTCTGGCCCTATTTAACTGCGTAAATCTGTCCCTGGTCGTTAGTGCGCGACGAGGGTCGCCTTTCAGCTCGTGCATTTCCAGTCAACTGCTTGATCAGTTCGACCTCATCGGCACGGTAAGGTGTTCCGTCAGTGCGAAAAACTTCATGAAACCAGATTGCCGGTTCGCGGTCGGTGTAGGGATGTTCCCACGAATCCCACGGTAGGTAGGTCTGAGTCTTTCCCGCGACGAGACCCCAGTTGATTGCGGCGACTTTATACTTCTTCGCAATCGGAAGCGTTCCCTGGAACGTGCTCTTGTTTCCGCGAGCCATGTATTCAGTGCACAACAGCGGGCGGTTATAGCGTGTCAACCACTTCACGCGTTTCTCAAACTCTTCGCCCGCGTCGTAATTGTGAAACGAGATAACGTCCGACAGGTAAATCTGGAGCCGATCCATTGGATCCATTCGATCATTACTCGACCAGTCACCTTTCCAGATTCCACTCGTCAAAGGTTGTTGTGGGCCAACTTCACGCGCCCAGGCAAATGCTTGCGGTAACAGTCCAAGTACGATTTCAACTTTCTTTCGCGGCTCAAGCTTTCCATAGCTTCCACCGTTAGAGTTGTCTGGTTCATTCCAAATGTCCCACGCAAGAATGCGCGAGTCATGTGCAAATGCACCGACCACACCTTTAACGTACTGTTCGAGTCGTGGATACTCAGAAGGATCTTCCAGTGCGCGCGCTCCGGGACTCTGCATCCAACCCGAATTGTGAACACCTGGTCGAGGCGCGCGTTGTTTTCCTACAGCCGGACTTGGATCCCAACATGAATCAAAGAGTACGAACATCGGCTTGATCTGATGCTTGGCGGAGATGCGCAGAAATGCATCAATGCGACGTTTGAAGCCTTCAGGATCCTGTTTCCAAGCCAGGTCGTGCAGAAACACACGCATCGTGTTCATACCTATACTTCTTGCCCAACCAAGTTCCTTATCGATTCGCTCTGGATCGAAGGTGTCTGCCTGCCACATTTCGAGTTCGTTAATTGCGGTCGCCGGAATGTAGTTGCTGCCGACCAGCCACGGTTGATTTCGATACCAGGCATTCGCTTGCGCTTCCGTCCATTTCTTACTGGGCGCCGCAAATACGAAATGGCAAAGCAGCACAAGCACAATTAGCGACTGTGAAAACCTTCTAAGAGCAAACATACCTATCTGCACCTTTTAATTAGAGAAGTCTCAAAGTGGAGGACGAACATCCAGCATCTCGTTACTGATTCCAACTCTTCGGAGCAAACTCGACGCTGGCGGTTTCAGTGTGAACCGGGGGACGACTAAAATATCACGCACCCTAAAAATAAATCAGCAAAAATTCAATAGCAGTTTTATTGCTTGCCTGGTGCGTTTGCGTACGATTCTTTCCTGTTCGGCGCACCTATTCCTATTCATGAGAGCCGACATAATTCGCTCGATTTGTTACCAGACAGCACAAAACCCGATTTGCCTTATTGAGCCGGAAAACCTCTTGACACGTGCTCATTTTGGGCTTATATAAGCACTCAGTCTAAGCAACAAGCGCTATAGTGTTCAAGTCCTTTCCCCCGACGAATACGTGTCCGAACATAAAACTAGTTAGTAAATCTAAATAGAACGGGCCAGCTCGTACAAGATAGTCCCTTCGGTCTGTACCCACTCTCGCCGGCGAGCGAGATTGCCAAGGAGGCGGCATGAAAGCTCTCACTCTATGCGTCGTCTTTTTTTTGACGGTGTTGTGTTGTGTGTCGATAACAGCTAACGCGCAAAGTGATCGCGGATCAATTGTCGGTACGATAAAAGATCCAAACGGCGCGGTGGTCTCCAAAGCCAAAGTCACAGTGACCAGCCTCGACAGCGGTGAAGTTCGAGAGGTCGAAACATCTGATGAAGGCAACTACACATTCGCAGAGCTTAAGGCCGCTCCATACAAGATCTCTGTGCAGGCGACTGGTTTCAAAACCGCTACGATCGACCTCGTTCGCGTCGCGGTGCAAGTGACCAGGAGACAAGACATAAATCTCGAAGTAGGTAACGTAGGGGAATCCGTTATCGTCACATCTGACTCACAGACTCTGCAGACCGAGAGTCCAGTTCAACAAACCAACGTCACTGAAAAGCAAGTGCGCGAGTTGCCACTGCAGATCGGTAGCGAAACCGCCGGCCGGTCGCCACTGTCATTCATTTTCCTTGATAGCAGTGTGGCATCCGGAGGTGGGAACACTGGCGATCAGAATGCCGCAGCCGGCAGAGGTGGAACCCTGGGCTTCAACTTTAGAATCAATGGCGGTCAGGGATTGGGAACAGAAATCCTCATCGATGGGACTCCAACTCGACGAGCTGAGAACGGCACTTTCTTCACGGAAGTTGCTCCGGGGCCAAATGCTTTTCAGGAGTTTACCGTCAGTACAGCCCAGTACTCCGCGGAGTTTGGGAACTCTTCGGGTGGCGTCGTTAACTTCACAGTCAAATCAGGTGGCAATGATTTTCACGGTGAGGTTTATGAGTTCTATCGCACCAAAGGCTTTGACGCCAACATTGACGTTAATCGCTTAACTGGTCTTCCCAAACCAGTAGACCTTCAACACGACTATGGTTTCAGTGTCGGGGGTCCCATTTACCTTCCGCATTTTGGTGAGGGTGGACCCATCTTAAAGAGTTTAAAGAATCGAGCGTTCTTCTTCTTCAATTACGGTGGCTATCGATTCACTCAATCAGAGACGGTACAAGTCAGTGTTCCGACCGCAAAGATGAGGACCGGGGATTTTTCAGAGCTGCTTACCGATCCTTACGTGTTGGGTTTCTTCGGTGGCCCTGTTCAGATTTTTGACAACACGGTTCCTTGCTGCAACCGTCCGCCAATTCCAAACAATCGAATGGACCTCTATCGAAACGCACAAGGTCGCTCGATAATCGATCCGGCAGGATTCAATGTAATTAACCAGCTGTTCCCGGCACCAACCGGGCCCGGTGTCTTTCACAACTACCTGGCTAACAGCTCCCGACCGTACAAAACAGACTACTACGTACAAAAATTGGATCTGGTGCTGTCTACGAAGCAGAGGATCGCTCTCAGTTCAACTTTCCGCTCGCAAACGATCATTCAAGGAGCTTTTCCACGTTTCCCTGAGCCATGGGTCCAGCAAGGAGCGTGGAATCAAACATTCCACTCTCAATATTACCGACTGCAGGACGACTATACCTTTGGCCCTACACTGCTTAATCACTTCAACGCGGGGTTTACACGTTCATTCGTGCAAAACAGGAACTTCACCCGTGGCATGAGTCCCGTTACCACTCTGGGCTTTCCGGCTAATGCTACCCAGAATCTCGCTTTGCCTTTAATCGGTTTCCCAAATTACGGAGACCCTGTTACCGGGGCCGATCCACGCGCTTACCAACCTGGTGGCTCAACATTCTTCGATAACCAGGATGGAGATAACGCGGTTCAATTAGCGGATTTCGTTACTTACGTAAGAGGTAATCACACATTCAAGTTCGGCGCAGAAATGCGCTGGCAACAGTTGAACGATTCAAATCACTTCGACCTCGGTGGAAATTTCAACTTCCAGAGCAATCAGACAGCCAATACCGACGCCTTCCATCAAGGGTGGCCCGTTGCAAGTTTGATGACAGGTGCTCCTGAATTCTCCTTTGCCACCGTTCAGTCGATAGACCCAGGATTCAGATTCTTCGAGCCAACTTTCTTCGCGCAGGACGATATCAAGATTACTCCTCGTTTGACCGTCAACATTGGGCTGCGTTACGACATTCCCTATCCGCGTGTGGAACATCTCGATAAGTACCGAGGCTTTGATCGATTGGTGGCAAATCCTGCTGCCGGCGGTCGACTAGGTGCTCTCGTCGGACCTCCAGGCACGAGCTACGGACCAACATCACCTTATCGCGGACTGATCAAACCTGATTACACGGATTGGAGCCCGCGCATCGGATTCGCCTACTCATTGAACAGCAAAACAGTCGTACGCGGTGGCTATGGCTTTTACTACGCTCCGCTTCTCTACAATGAGTTTGGACGTGGAGGCCAAGCCGGGTTTTCAGTGCAAGGTGGTGCCAACATTAATTTCGGAAACGATGCGTTCATCCGTCTCAGCAGTTACCCCGTACTACCCTCGCCGGATCCAAACAGCCAGTTCATAACAAGTCCCACCCCAACTGATGTTGAGGGATTCGATAGGTTCTTCAAGAACGGGCGCACTGCTCAATACAGCTTAAATGTCGAACGCGAGCTGCCTAAGCAATTTGTCTTGTCATTGGGATACATCGGAAGTAAAGGAACACGTTTGCGATCCGGTTTTAGTCCGGTGAATGCCTTGCCTCTTGATGCCCTGAAACTAGGCGCTCCGTTTCTACAAATGCAACTGGCTGACGTCACCGCAGCTCAACGTTCATACGCTCAAAGCGTTGGAGTCTCACTACCAGCAACCCTCGCTGCTGTGTTTCCTGGATTCAACGGCACGGTGGCCCAATCATTAAAGCCGTTCCCGCAATACGGAAGAATCACGGAACACATGGAGAGCCAGGGCCAGAGTTTCTACAACGCTCTCAAGATTGATTTGAACCGACGCTTTTCACAGGGCATTCAAGCCGGCGTGTCATACACCTTTGCCAAACTGCTGACCGACGCTGCAGAGGACCTGTTCGGCAATTCTCCAATCACAGGCGTTGTACAAAATCCTTATGATCGAGCCTCATTGTGGACTCCGTCACCCAACATTGTGCCCAATTCATTAGTGATTAATTTCCTTGCCGAACTTCCATTTGGCAAAGGAAAACGCTACTTAAATAGGGACGGAGCAGCCGATCGAATTATCGGTGGCTGGCAAGTGTCAGGCGTAGTTCGCTACCGAAATGGACCGCTTCTGGTGCCGTTTATAGCGGGAGGCGCGAGAGACTTTCTTGACCTTGTTGGCTTCAATGGCAATCTGCGTCCCAATATTACTGGCCAACCTTTCTATACTGATATTCCAGCAGGCGGTTTGCGATATCAGTATTTGAATCGAGCCGCATTCTCCGCTCCTCCGGCGTACCAGAATTTTGCGGTCGCTGATATAGGCTCTGCTGCTTACAACGCATATTATGCGAATCCGCTCAGGTTCTTCGGCAACGCTGCGCCAACCTATTCAGATCTGCGCGCGCAGCCGTTCTACACGGAAGACTTCAACATACTCAAGAAGACTCGTATTACTGAAACGACGACGTTTGAAATTCGTGTCGACTTTATCAACGCATTCAATAGCGGTCGCTTTGTATTAGCTGATACGAACCTCGATCCCTTTAATCCAAGTTTTGGAATTTCAGCGCGCGCCGGAGACTTTTACCAGCCGCGACACATTCAACTCGGAGGCCGTTTCATCTTCTGAAGACTAGTCTCTTATGATTAGTGGCGCGGGGCGAATCGAAGTATTCCTCCGCGCCGTTCTTGTATTTGAGGGTTTGCCTAACTTGCGCGTCACTGCTGCGCTCGAAGACGTGAATTTTATATGCGGCTAGTAATGCGGCTATGCCTGCTGATCGTCATTGTGACAGTGTGGTGTACGCCTGCATTTGCTCAGCTCCTTCCTAAAGAAACGAGTTCATCAGACGTTCTCATAAATGAAGGAGTGAACGCCCTCCAACGTAACGACCTCACAGAAGCTAAGAGCAAATTCCTAAAGGCAATCGAGCTAAATCCGAAAAACGCTACTGCGTATATCTATCTCGGCATCATTGAAGATCGTTCGGGTGATTTCAAAAGCGCAGAAAGTCGTTTCGCTGCTGCGGTCAGGGCCGACCCTCATTCACCATCCGCTCACAACAATCACGGCGCAAGCTTGTTGAAGTTAGGTCGGACAAAAGAAGCGGCGACCGAGTTTGTCACCTCACTGAACATCGACAGCAACCAGCCAAATGCTTTGGTTAATCTCGCCCAGCTTCGTCTGACGTCGGGTTCAACGCCGGAACTCAATGAAGCGTTGGGACTCTTTGAGCACGCCTTCAAGCTCAAGCCCGACGCTGAAACCGCGCGTGCTCTGGTGGTTGTTTCGTTGCGACTGGGACAACGTGAGACAGCAGCTAATTACTACCGACAGTACACGACATTTGTTACGCAGCCGGGAGATCAAGTGTTCTCGGCAGCGTCTCGAGCTGAGTTGGGTGCCGCATTGTTGGAGAATGAACTGACTGCAGAAGCAATACTCGAACTAACCGCGGCACTCAATGCTGAGTCTTCGAACGTAGAAACGATTGTTCGTCTTGGCAAGGCCCACCTGGCAGCCAACAACATTCCTATGGCAGGTCGTGTTCTGGAAGGTGCAGTTGCCCGTGGTATCGATAATGCCCCGATTTACGCGCTACTAGCATCCGTCTACGAAAAAAGCGGTCACATGGAACACGCTATTCCAGCGATGAGGCTCGCTATTCAAAAGGATCCACAATCCGAGCAGTATCGTTTCAGTTACGGGATGTTGCTGATCAGCGCACTCGCACCTGATGCGGCGGTGATTCGTTTGAAAGAGGCGCTCGAGCTTTTCCCGAACTCTTCGCACTTATGGCTCGCCCTGGGCATCGCACATTTTAAGGGCGGAAGGAATGACGAAGCGGCAAAGTCGTTAACCCGCTCAATTGAACTGGATTCGAAATACGCTCCAGCATACGTCTACCTGGGCATGACCTATGTTGAGACCGGACAGTACAAGACAGCTGTTCAAGCCTACGAGCATGCGCTCGCCATAAACGGAAAACTTGGAATCGTAAACTTCCTGATTGCCGATGTGATGCTCAAACAGACGGATGCCGATAATGTTGTCGTCGAAACCAACCTGATGAAGGCGGTTAAGTCTGATCCAAAGTTTGCTCCGGCCCGACTAGGTTTAGGTAAGCTATACCTGCGCACCTCGCGTCTTGCTGAAGCAGCTACGGAGTTTGAAAATGTAATTGCATTAGATCCGAACCTTGCAGAGGCTTACTACCAACTTGGTCTCACATATAGACGACTGAAACGTAGCGATGAATCGCGGGCCTTGCTTGAAAAGTTCAAACAGCTAACCGAAAGCCAAAAAGAACAGGCGTTGAAAGATCGCAAAGACATAATGAACCGCCTGGCGAATACCTTGTTTTGAGAGATACCGATCAAAGGAGGCTCGGAGTGCCCAACAAATTCCGAAGAACATCACGCTGGTTATGCTTTCTGACGCTCATCTTGTCGGCATCCCTCGCCATGTCACAGCAGAACACACCTGCTCAGCCTCAAGGCCCTTCTGTCGATCAATGGAGTGACGACTTCAGTGGAACTGAATTGAACGAAAAGAACTGGGAGCGTTTCAGCTTTGAGGGTGGAAACGGCGGAACGTTGAAAGTTGTAGATGGGCAGCTACAGATGCGAAGTGTAAGTGGCGCTCGATCTGGAGTTCGTTCGAAACAAAACTTCAATGGGGATCACTTCGTTATCAACGCGGTGCTTGCGAGAGTGGGGGCGGGTTTACCGGAACCCGGGCAACCAAGCGCGCCTTTAGGAAACGCGATTGTGACGGTGCTCTTTGATTCTTCCGGACGTAACCGTGTCGAATGGATGTTAACCAGTGAAGGAATGTTTGAGGCCTGGGCGGTTGTTGACGGTCGAGCTGAACGTCTTGACAACAGGAATCTTGCCACTAAGGCCACCACGCCAACTTTGAGCATCGCCCGACGCGGCGACGAATATCTCTTTGCATTGAATGGACAGGTTGGATTACAGAAGACGGTCAAAAGCCTTCCCAAATCCTTTCGCGTAATGCTGTACGGATACGGCTCGTCGGAGAATAACTGGGACTCGATTCAGGTATTGGTTACGAAGAAGGAATGATTAACAAGTCGAGACTCTGACACTCGACTACACGCGGTCGGGAAGGGGGCAGAGCGGTCCTTTCTCTAACTTTACATACTCAAACCTAGCGCGCCCCCGCCGATAAGCATGACACTAGAATCAAAGTGTGAAGCAGAATTCCATCAGAGATTATTGAACCGGCGGGGGCGCGCTATGTTTGAGTAGGTAAACTTTAGTGAAAGGACCGCTCTGCCCCCTTCCCGACTTCGCGTAGTTGAGTGTTAGAGTTTTAGATCTGGCCCACTGTTCTCCTTATCGCAAACCAATCTGGGTAATCTGTGGATGGCATTCGTAGTTTGTGACACAGTCTCCACCGCGGGTGTACTGACTTCATGGTGATCACCGATCATAATCACAACAACCGCCTAACAAGGATCGTTGTAACATGGTCGGTGTTTGTCTTGAGTTTGACGATACCGACTAATCCTGCGTTTCTCCTCTTCGCTCAGAACACACAGTCTCGCGCCTCAATCTCTATCGACGCATCAAAGCCCATCGGCAAGATTAGTCCCTTGCTCTACGGACAGTTCCTGGAGCACATGTTTGAAGGTGTGAAGTTTGGTCTTCATGCTGAACTCTTGCACAACCGAAGTTTCGAAGAACTGCCGAACGCGATCGGCCTTTCTCGTTATTGGGAGCGTTACCCGGATGATCGAAACGACGACTACGCTCTGAACTTT
>Ga0105248_10001085_pt1 | contig 30086 bp, 21 predicted proteins | sample KBSS34metaG_FD_81524 | JGI IMG/M metagenome (GOLD analysis project Ga0105248, IMG submission 81524) | Switchgrass rhizosphere microbial communities from Kellogg Biological Station, Michigan, USA - KBS S3-4 metaG | ecosystem: Host-associated > Plants > Roots > Rhizosphere > Soil | place... | reverse complement strand
ATGGTCTGGGCTTAGGCTTCGGTATCGGTCAAACCAGCCGCGTGGCTTCCACCAAAATTGCTCTGGCCCAGGCCGGTGCAAAGGCAAAAGGAGCGGTCCTGGCCAGTGATGCTTTCTTCCCCAATATCGATAATATCGAAGAAGCAGCGGCCTCGGGTATCGGCATCATTGTTCAACCCGGCGGCAGCATCAAGGATAAAGATGTGATCGCTGCTTGTGAAAAACATGGTATCACCATGCTCTTCACCGGACAGCGTTGCTTCAAGCACTAAGAATTAGAGGAAATCGGTAAATGAGCCCGACAAAATCTGCAGCTAAATGCTCAGTAGGCATAGTTATGGGCAGCAAGTCAGACTACGAAACTCTCAAGGCCGCCGAAGACATACTTGTGGACTTCGGCGTTGCCTATGAGATTCAGGTTGTGAGCGCCCATCGCACTCCGGACGTTATGTACGAGTATGGTCGCAGCGCTGGCAAGCGCGGGCTGAAGGCAATCATTGCTGGAGCCGGCGGTGCCGCGCATCTGCCCGGTATGCTCTCGGCTCTCACTACCGTGCCCGTACTGGCAGTGCCGGTGCAAAGTCGGGCATTGAGCGGCCTTGATAGCTTGCTCTCAATCGTGCAGATGCCGGCGGGAATTCCAACCGCTACTTTTGCCATTGGTAATGCCGGCGCCACCAACGCCGCTCTTTTTGCCGTGCAGATCCTGGCTCTCGAAGACAATGGACTGGCTACAAAGTTGGGCCACTATCGAGAGAAAATTTCGCAGGCTGCCCTCGACGGCAATAAGGAAGTGCAGGCCCGTCTAGGTAAAAATCTAAATCTACAGACAAAGCCTATGACTAAAAAGGGATTGAAGAAATGAAAACCGTCGGTATTTTAGGCGGCGGACAGCTGGGTTTGCTTCTGGCTCTCAGTCTCAGTCGGCTGGGTGCCAGGGTGGTGATTTATGATCCCGATAGCTCAGCTCCGGCTCGCAAGGTAGCCTGGAAGAGTTTTCAGGCGCCCTGGACCGATCTGAACGCGCTGAAAGAATTTGCCGCCCTCTGCGATGTGATTACTTATGAATTTGAAAATGTGGAAATTTCCGGTTTGAAAAAACTTGATCTGGATGGAGAAAAGCCTATTTATCCATCTCTTAGCGTTTTGGCCACGACCCAGGACCGGATATTTGAAAAGCAATTTCTACAGGAAAACAACCTGCCTGTAGCTGCATTCTTTGTCGTGCAGTCCTATGATCAGTTAGCCAAAATTGAAGACGGCATCACCTTTCCCTGCATTTTAAAGACTGCTACCGGTGGATATGACGGTAAGGGACAATTTGTTTTTGAAAAGCGCGCTGACCTGGTTGCCTTCATCAAAGAAAAACCGCTGCCAATTTTGCGGGCTGTAATAGAAGAAAAATTGCCACTGTATATGGAGCTCAGTTGCATTGTGGCGCGCTCTGCCGATAACCATGAGTGCATTTTTCCGGTGGCCCAAAATACTCATCAGGCGCAGATTTTAGACACCACCCTGATGCCCGCTGACATTCCCGCGGCTCTCGCCGCCACAGTCAAAGACATTGCCCTGACCGCTGCTGAGAAGCTCAATCTGGTTGGCTTATTGACCTGCGAATTTTTCATCACTCGTGAGCGCGGCCAGTCAACGTCATCTGTGGAAGTGGACGGCTATCATGTTTTTGTCAATGAATTTGCGCCCAGACCGCACAACTCCGGTCATCTGACAATGAATGCCACCACTGTTTCGCAGTATGATTTGCTCGCCCGCATTCTTCTTGATGTGCCCATGGTCGAGCCGCGTTTGCTCGCTCCGGGATATTTCTGTCTGGCTAATCTGCTCGGTGATGTCTGGCTGGCGCAGGGGACGGAAGAGGGTGCGAAGCTCAATCTCCAGGCTCTCAAAACTCATGTGGATGTTGTCGACCTGGTACTTTACGGTAAAGAGAGTGCCCGCGCCGGTCGCAAAATGGGCCACGTGGTCAGCTATGGCGTCAGCGCCAAGGAAGCGGTGGAAGCCGCCAGGGATGCCCGCGCAGCTTTAGGACAGGCAGTAAGCGTCAGGGCCGGAGCGGCACAGTGAAATCTGAGCGGGCCGCCGAGCTGATCAGAGTACGCGGTATTTTGATCACGGTTTTTCTAATCAATGTGATTTTGTCGGCCCTTAAATTGGCACTTGGATTTTTTACCAATACCCTGAGTCTGATTGCCGAAGGCTTCCATTCACTGCTGGACAGTTCGGCCAATGCTGTCGCCATTTTTGGACTGAATGTGTCGATGAAGCCACCGGACGAGGGGCATCCCTACGGCCACAGAAAATTTGAAGCAATCTCGGCCATCGCCATTTCTTTTTTTATGTTCCTTGCTAGTTTCGAGGTCTTGCAGCAGGTGATCGAAAGATTGACCTCGGCCGATAAAGCCGAGCCTTTCACGTCGCCGATCAGTTTTGCTGTAGTTATCCTCAATCTGATCGTCAGCTATACTGTCAGCATCTGGGAAGCAAAACGCGGCAAAGAGCTAAGTTCTCGGCTGCTTTTGGCCGATTCCAGGCACACACTTTCTGATCTCTGGGCGACACTGGCGGTACTGGTGTCGCTTATATCGATTGCCATGCGGTTTCACTTTGTCGATATCATCGCTTCGCTAGTGATCGTGGGCATTATCTTTGTCGCCGGATTTGAAGTGATCATGTCGCACCTTGGTCCACTGGTGGATTCGGCCATGGTCAAAGTTGAAGATGTGGAAAAGGAGGTGCTGGCGGTGCCTGGTGTGGTTAGCTGTCACAAAATTCGCAGTCGTGGTATGGAAGATAATATATTTATCGATCTCCATGTCCAGGTACCCCGCACTCTGACAATTGAGCAAGCGCACAATATTTCCTTTGAGGTCGAAGACCGACTTAAAAACTGGGATAAGAGGGTGTATGAGGTGCTTGTCCATCTGGAAGACGACAGTCCGCCACTCGCCAAGGAAATCCATGCCTGAACAAGGTCCGATGGTACCCAAGCCCAAGCATTCGAAGGCCGTGAATACACTGGCCCTCATTGGCGCCATGCTCTATCTCCTTTTTCAGTGTGGTGGACCTTTTCTGAAAGTGACGCCTGTTGACCTGACTTTGAAGAATATGGCCTTTTCCTTGATGACACTAATTCAGATCGTGCGCGGCCTTGCCTGGCAGCTGAAATGGCCCATACCCGATTGGTTGTTGCTGAAGAAAATGGACCGTCGCTTCGGCGCCGACTCAACTGTCGTTTTTATTTGCCTCTTTGTCATTTTGGAGTTGACCTGCCGGGCCCATTTGGATCCCAGTACTGAGGTTATGGATCCGCATATTGCTTATCCGTTGATTGCTGTCGAGTTGGTGCTTGGTCTATGGCTGTGCTGTTTGACTATGCCCAAAGGCTCGGCTATCACGGTGGGCGGTTCTGCTCTGGCCGGTACTGTCTTGCTGATTGTGGCGATGATGGTTTTTTGTTTGCCGATTTTTTGTGCCGCGGGGGTTGCCTACGGCACCTATCGATTTTTTGATTTGCATGGGCAGCGCGAGATCGAGTCACTGGCAGCGGCTGCTATAGTGCCGTTCCTGGCGGCTGCCGTCGTGCTCGCGCTCAAAGACAAGCGAGACCGCTTGAAGAACACAACCGGTGTTATTGTGACTCAATTTGTTGCACTGCCGGCAATACCACTCGTCTATCTTTTGATCAAGTCTTTCTGGCCGGCAAACATTTCGCCCATGTTGTTCCCTGTGGCGATTATGATAATAATTGCCCTGCCCAGGCTTCTGGCTCGTCGCACCAGTCCCTGGCTGGTGAAGGAAAGGGTGATGACGCTGGAGGCGCAGTTTACTCTGGACAAAGAATTGGCGCGCTCGCCCGGCACCGAGATTGAAGCCGAATTAGCCGACATCGCATATAGTCTAAAAGAAAGCCGACTCAAGCTGAAGTGCGCCGCCGATCAAGTGGACCGTGCCGATGCTTTGTGGAAGTTGGGGGATTTGAATGTCATCCTGGCCCGATACGATATGGCCGAGACAAACTATCAGGAAGCCATAATTGTCTATAACAAAGCTATGGAAATGGAACCTGAAAATCGTCTGGCCCGGGCCAATAAGTTTAAGACTGTCGACGCGCTTAGCTACGTGCAACGACTGAAGATGGGGCCTTTGGACTCTTAAGTCAGCAGTAATTGCTTATTTGGGGAACATCTGCCAGTACTTGAAGTCCACCACCGGTTCGTATTCATAGCCGGGGATTGCCGCGCGAAAGGCTTTGGTTTCGTCCGTTGTCCATTCGCGATCCAGATAGAGATGTTTCAGTTTCGGCATGCGCTTAAAATAATCTACTGAATCCGGCGCGAGCCGGCTGCGTCTGATCCGCAAAGTCTCCAGATTTTTCATGCGAGTCAAGGCCTCCAGCTCTTCTTTCTTTGTGTCCATGCCCACCAGCCAGATCTCTTTTAAATTGTCTTTGTAGGGCAGCACATCGAGCACTGCTTGCGGATTATTGATGCGCTTGAGGCGCAAGCTTTCAAGCGTGTTTAATAGTTGCATTTGGGCAATTGCTTTGCCGCTGAGATTGGGGCCGCAGAGACCGAGCGTCTTCAGTCTGGTCATTTTATCTATCAGGGGCAGGTCGCTGTTGCGCAGATCGCTTTCGTCGTATTTGAGCTCGTTTCTGGGCAGTGCTTTGGTCAGTGAATTGAAAAAGCTCAGATGATCAAGGCGGGTCCAGTTGCGGATTTTCTTCAGGGCCAGCGGGGGCTCTTTGGTCAAAAATTCCAGCCCTGTCAGTTCATCAGGACCGATGTTGTCCAACATCCCAGGCCAGTCTTCGGTGAAATTTGTGAGGTAGAGAGTGACCCGACTGCCTGACGGGACTATGACCGAGCCCGTGCCCATAAGTGGAGTTTTACCGTCCATAGAGATATTGCAGATGACAAAGTCTTTGGGAAAGTCAAATCTAGGTGGCTGCGAATTTTGTTTGAAGTGAAAATGAGCGGTGGCCGGATCACCTTCATAGCGCTCAAGAAATTTTTTCACGCGTGCGGCGTTAGTGCTGAAATCTGTGAAATTTGGATCCATCATCGCGCCCATGTCCGCAGAATCGGTCAACGGTGATTGCAGGTCACTGTCTGTGGTATCAGGATCCTGTTCCGTTTTTGTCACTGCCGCGGCTATCGATACAGTTTTGGCGCGCTCTCCTAGATATTGATGCAGGCCAAAACCGGCGACGCCAACCAGGACTGCTGCCGCCGCGATCACGGCCGGCACTATCCATTTAGGTGAGCGTTTCTTCTCAATTTTGGGCTCGAGCTGTCTTGTCCTTTGCTGTTGCTGCATAATTTCGGCATAAGTCTTTGCCTGGCCCGGGGAAACCGTCGTGGCTTGTTCACCTATTGTCTTGCCGGCTTTGATGCGCTCCAGATCGTGCTTTACTTGCGACATCTTTTGATATCTGTCATTCAGGTCTTTAGCCAGCATTTTAGCCACAGCCCGCTCCAGAACGTTCTCAAAGTGGCCTTTGGGCGCTGCTTCAAGTAGTGACGGTATGGAGGCTGTTTGGTGCAGCATGAAAGTTTGGAAGGCATTCTCTCCACGGTAGGGCGGCCGTCCGGTGAGCGCTTCATAGAGTGTGCATCCCAGTGAATATATGTCGGCGCGTTCGTCAACGCGTTCGCCCTGGCACTGCTCCGGACTCATGTAAAAGGGAGTGCCAAATACCAAACCGGTTTTTGTCTGACTCTGATTACCGAAGGTTTGGTTGGAAAGTCTGGCTATTCCAAAGTCGACTATCTTGACCGAGCTGACACGGCCGCTTTGATCTCGTTGCAGCATCAGATTGGAGGGCTTGATATCGCGGTGGACAATCCCCTGGCTGTGGGCGGACCCTAGGGCGTCGGCTACTTGAATGAATATGTTTAGGGCCTCGTTGACCGGTAGGCGGCCGGTGCGCATCAGTAACTCTTCCAGCGATTCACCCTGAAGCAAATCCATCACATAATAGGGACACTGTGCGCGGTCGATGCCCATGTTGTAGACAGATACAATGTTCGGGTGATTGAGCCGTGCCAGGGCCTGTGCTTCGGAGCGGAAGCGAGTCCAGTATTCTTCGTTCAAGTCTTCGCTGTTAAGAATTTTTATGGCGTAGTCATTTTTCATCACTATGTGAGTGCAGGAAAAAACGACACCCATGCCGCCCTGTCCCAGCAGAGCGTTTAGCTGATATGCACCATCCACGGTATCACCAATTTTGTATTGACGCTTGGCACCGGACGCGGAGGTGACAAATGTTGTGTCTCCCTCAAATTGGTGTTTAGGCGGATCGGTATTGTTGGGTTTGGTCAACTCGGCAATTCTGGGGGGCTCTTAGCTTTTGTACCCACTTAATATATAGCGGCAAACCTCGGCTCAGAAGCGCAGGCGGCGAGGGTCAGTTTTTAACTAGATCCAGAGCTGCTTTCTTGGCCTGAGCCAATTGATCGTCAACTCTAGCGTCATCGCCCCGGGCCGCCGTTATGTCAGGTTTCAAGCCCGTGTGCGGTACGGGCTGGTTTCCTGGATAAAATTCAAAATCCGTTATGGCCGCGCCCCGCTCGAAGGGTAGCTCGGTTAGCTGCTGGCCTTCACTTTTGCCCGTGGTGGGCACGCCCACTATAATCGCTCGCTTATTGGCTTGGAGGGTGCCGGCCAGTATCTCTGAGGCGCTGGCCGAGTATTCATCTACAAGCACTACTATGGGCTTGTCTTCGGGGACTATACGCTCGGCCTGCCGAGGAGAGTGGATGATTAGCGGATGCTCGGGGTCGTCCGAAGATCTTGATGTAAAAACGACTTCGCCGTTTTCCAGTTTGTGGGTCTCACTTTTGAGCGCGTCGCCGCTGCGCACGTCCTCACGATACAGCGTGCCTTTGTCCATAATCAGCTCGGCAATTTGTTCGAGATTGCTTAACTTGCCGCCGCCGTTGTTGCGCAGATCAATAACCAATGCTTTGTCCTTACTGCTTTTGCCCAGGGCCCAAAACATTTTGCTTCCGGCATCGTCGGCGATGAAATTGCGCAATTTGATGTAGCCGATACCGTCTCCCAGGCTACTGTATTCGGCGGCGTCCTCAGAAATTACTTTTTCCCTGGCGTCAAATTCCTTTTGCTCGAACTTTCCGTTGTTCTGTGGTCTGGCGATGGATATGTGCACTGAAGCGCCATCTGAGCCAGCTATTTGAGCCAGCGCATCGCGCCTCTTTTGACCGTCCGTAGCCACACCGTTGACGGCTACAATCCGGTCGCCGACCTGCAATCCTTCTTGATCCGCCGGACTGCCCGGAATTACCGACCGTACTTCCAGTGGATGATCGCTGGAAATTCGGGCTTCGTATGGTTGCGGCGTGCGCAAGCTGCCTGCGCCTCGTATTTCTGTTTCGATGCCTATGCCGATGTCGAAACCGGCCAGGGCATTTTTTAAACTCTTGTATCCCTGGCGATCGAAGTAATGATCAAATCTTTCGTGCATTGATGTGAGCATGGATTTGACCACCTTGTCCGCACCAGATTCGGTGGCAAGGTCGGCATCTGTGTCGCAGGTACTGGTCCAGAATTTTTTAAAAGTCAGCCTTTTATCCGGATCTTGCAGACCGCGGTGCGTTTTCTCCATCTCATTGCGCAATGCATGACAGAGGGTGTTTCCATTGAAGGTGGTTTCTACCGGTGTTATCTGATAGCCGTCCAATGCTCCCGGTATGCCGTGCCTGCGGATTGTATTTGTGTGCGGGCCGTCTTCATCGGCTTCGACTAGCTGAGACTTTTCTGTAGTTACGCTCCAGATTTGGTCCATTTTCCGGCGCTCACGATGGGGATATGGAGCCATCTAAATCTAAGCAGCGTGATTCTTACGTGAATACGTAGTTATACGAGCACTTTCAAGTCGATGATGAGCGCTTAGCGTTGAGCTATTAACGTTCGACCATGGCCATATTTTTGGGCTCGTAGCGCGGACCGGATGTACGGGCAAAAATGCTGTTCAACTCCTCGATGTCGTCTGGAGGCAGGTCTAGATCGGCGGCGGCGCTGTTTTCTTCCAGATAAGTCAGTCGCTTTGTCCCCGGTATGGGCACATAAGACGGATCTTGTTTCAGGATCCAGGCAATCGCTACCTGCGAGGGGGTGGCCCCATTCTTGCGGCCTATTTCTTCCACCAGGCGCACCAGCTTCATATTCTGGGCGAAATTTTCTCCCTGGAAACGCGGGTCGCGCTTCCTGAAATCGTCATCGCCAAAGTCGTCTGGACTTTTTATCTGACCGGTGAGAAAGCCACGGCCGATCGGACAAAATGGCACCAGTCCTATGCCCAGCTCTTTGATCGTGGGAATTATTTTTTCTTCCAGACCGCGTTCCCAGAGCGAATATTCTGATTGCAGCGCCGAGATCGGATGTTCTTTGTGGGCCCGTCTTATAGTATCTGCTCCGGCCTCGGATAAGCCCAGATACTTGACCTTACCTGCGGCGACCAGTTCGCCCATTGCGCCCACCACTTCTTCGATCGGCACCGAGGGGTCGACACGGTGCTGATAGAAAAGATCGATAACTTCAATTCCCAGTCGCTTGAGGGATTCTTCGGCTACTTTCTTGATGTTTTTTGGATGACTGTTGACGCCGTTCATAACGCCGTCTTCAATGTTGAATCCAAATTTGGTGGCAATCACCGCTTGCTCTCGTTTACCTTTGAGCGCGCGACCGAGCAGCTCTTCGTTCTTGTAGGGGCCGTATACCTCGGCGGTATCAAAAAAGTTTATGCCCAGTTCCAGGGCGCGGTGAATGACTTTGATTGACTCCGGGTCGTTGCCTTTGCCGTAGGCCTGGCTCATGCCCATACAACCAAGACCAAGGGCCGATACCACCAGGCCAGAACTTCCCAAATTGCTAGTCTTCATCGCCGTTCTCCAATTAATGCCGGTTTTCTGTTATTGTCTGTCTACTGTTACCTGGCTTCCTGTTTTAAGACTGTCATTGGGGTTGACCACGACAGTTTCGCCACCCTTGAGGCCGGTAACAATCTCTATCTGTTTACCCAGATCGTCGCCGACCTGTACCTGGCGGTAGTCAATTTTACCGGCGTCGGCCAGGACAATTTGTGTCCCCTCTCCTCTTGTAACAAGGGAGTTGGTTGGTATCAGGAAAGTCTTGCCCCGGCGCGGCAGATCGAATTTTACGTCGACATACATGCCTGGCGTGAGCAGTAGATCCTTGTTGCTGATGTGTATTTCGGTCTTCAGCGTGCGGGCTGTATTGTCGAGGGCTACCGATGTTCTGAGGACTCGACCTTCGAATGTACGACCGGCATATTCTTTCAATGTGACGGCCACTGTTTGCCCGACCTTGACTGCGGTTGCGGCATACTGTGGTACGTCAACAAAGACTTTTACCGTGTCGATGCGGGCGATGCGATAGAGCGCTTGTTTGGAATTTTCCGAACCGGCCGTGATCAACATGCCGGGATCGATATTGCGTTCGGTCACTACACCAGCGAAAGGAGCAACAATTTTGTTGAAGGCCAGCTGTGTGTCGGTGCGGCTTTCGCGGGCCCGGGCGGCGTCGATATTGGCGTCGCCGACATTGACCGAGGCTGCTTCGGCTTGTACGCGGGCGCGGGCGGCTACAACCTGCGACTGCAGCGAACGCACTTTGTCCTTGGCTGCCTGGGTGGCTGCTTTGCTTACTTTGTAGTCATTTTCCTTTTCGTCCGAATCATGGCTCGACACCGCGCCTTGCTGAGCTAGAGTGCGCCAGCGCTGATCGGAGACAGCGGCAAAATGTTCATTACTCTGGCGCTCTAATAAATTGGCGCGCGCCTGGGCCAGATCGGCCAGTGTAGTGTCCAGGTCAGCACGCGCCTTATCCAGATTGGCTTGCATTTGCGCCCTCCCCGCTACCTGGGTGAGGACCAGTGCCCTGGCCTCTTTGACACTTTGATCCACTTCCGGGGTTTCGATATCAGCGAGGGTCTGGCCGAGCTTGACCCGATCGCCGATGTCGGCGAAACGCTCTTTTATATAGCCATCAGCTCGGGCATAGATGCCGGTCTCCTGCACAGCCTCGACACTGCCTGGCAGTGTAATTGTGCGTATAGAGGGTGCCGCCAGCGGCGTGGTCACAGATACAACCGGTAGCTTGGGTAGCTCGTTTGCACCGGCCGCAGTGTGCTCATGACCCTGGTCCTGGTTGTTGTTTAGTTCTTGCGCTTGCAAAAAGCGCGGATAAATGCCAATGGGCAAGGCCAGAGCCATGGCCACTCCCGATAGACTGAGCAGCCGGCCCAGGTTAGCGCCACCTTTGCTCCTGCGCGCGCCAGAGTCGGCTTTGGCCGACAGATCGCTGTTTTGGTCGGGCGCTGCCTCGATTGCGTTGACTGGGCTGATTTCGCTGACTGTCATGGTGTTACCTCTGAAGCGATGCATTTTTATAGGGCGATGAAGATGCCAGGCCCTGTGATTTCTATATTAGACCGGTCGTCTAGCTTCGTCAAGGTCTTCTATTACATTCTTAGCAATTGGCTGAAAACGCCCGCGTATCATGGCAAAGACGACCGGCACAAAGAAAAGAGTGAAGGATGTAGCAAAAGAGAGGCCGCCAATAACCGCCCGGCCAAGGGGGGCATTTTGTTCTCCGCCTTCTCCCAATCCCAGGGACATGGGGATCATGCCTACAATCATGGCAAAGGCGGTCATCACCACTGGACGTAAGCGGGTGCGCCCGGCTTCCAGTGCCGCTTCGTGGGCGCTCAGTCCGTCGGCCAGTTTTTCATTGGCAAAAGTAATCATCAATATACTGTTGGCCGTGGCCACACCTATGCTCATGATCGCCCCCATCAAGGACGGCACGTTGAAAGTTGTGGTGGTGAGGAAGAGCATCCAGATGATGCCTGCCACTGCCCCCGGAAGAGCCGTGATAATAATGAGCGGATCGGTCCAGCTCTGAAAATTCACGACCATGAGCAGATAGACCAGCACTATCGCTCCGACAAAACCAATTGCCAGTTTGAGAAAAGCTGTGTCCATACTTTCGACCAGTCCGCGCATGATTATTTGATTGCCCGGCTTCAGGCCAGGTCTGTATTCGTCTATTATTTTTTGAATATCCTGGGCGACGCTGCCCAGGTCTCGGGATTGGACATTGGCATAAATGTCGTACACCGGTTGAATGTTGAGATGGGTGACAACGCCGAAGCCGCGTGTGCGCTCGATATCGGCCACACTACCGAGGTATTCGGCTGTTTTGGTCAGACCTTTTGTGGAGAGTGGAGTTTTTAAAATCGCGTCGGTGCTGTCGACTTTATGTTGGGGTGTTTGGATGGCGACAAAGTATTGCACACCGGTAGTCGGGTCTACCCAATAGTTTGGTGTCACCTGGGTATTGGAGCTGAGCGACACCAGCACATCGTTGGCTATATCTCTCTGGGTCAGCCCGAATCTTGCCGCCCGGGCCCGATCGACAATTACTTTCAGTTGCGGACTGTCGACTTCCTGATGCAAATGGACATCCACTGCCCCTTTTACTTTGGCTATGCGCTGCATGATTTGATTTGCTATCTGCAGATTTTCGCCCTTGTTGAAGCCGACCACTCGAATGTTAATAGGGGCCGGTAGACCGAAGCTCAATATTTGATTGACTATGTCTGCCGGTTGGAAGTAAAAGACAAGCTCTGGGAATTTTTTGCTGAGATGCGCTCGCAGGAGCTTCATATACTCAGGCGTGGAGTGCTTGCGGTGGTGTTTAAGTGATACAAGAATCTCACCATCTGCGGTGCCTATTGTGGCACTATCGCCGAAGGCCATGTTAAACGTTTCCGCTGGAACACCAATATTGTCCAGTAGCAGACCTATCTCTTCGGCAGGAATGACTTTGTGTATCTCTGCTTCCACCTGGCTGAATATTTGCTCAGTCTTTTCTACCCGTGTGCCGCTGGCTGCTTTTACATGTAAGCGGAATTGGCCGGCGTCAACCGTGGGGAAAAAGTCGCGACCGACAAAGGGTAAGAGACAGAAGCTGGAAATCAGGACAAACCCTGCCAGGGCCACGATGGACCAGGGCTGTTCTAGAGCTTTTTCCAGGGCTTGCAAATAGAAGAGGCGGAGATTTTCGAAGTGGTGATTGAATCCGTCATGTATAGATGTGAAAAATCGGTTGAGGCTGATTCTATTTGAATTTTTACTTGTCTGGCCGTGATTTATAAGTTCGGCGGCAAGAAGATATTTGACCAGTACCGGGACTACCGTGCGCGAGAGCAGGTAAGAGGCGATTACGGCAAAAACCACAGCCAGGGCGAAAGGTACAAAGAGAAAGCGAGCCGGACCTTCGAGTAAAACCACCGGAATGAAGACTATACAGATGGCGCTTGTGGCTACAAAAGTGGGCACAGCAATCTGCTCGGCTCCGTCCAGAATTGCCGTTTGCAGATCTTTGCCCAGGGCAATATTTCTGTGGATGTTTTCTATCTCCACTGTGGCGTCATCGACAAGGATGCCTATGGCCAGTGCCAGACCGCCCAGGGTCATGATGTTGAGCGAGAGGCCGAGCGAGCTGAGCATGATTATCGAGCTGAGAATTGAAAGCGGTATGGATATAAGCACTATCAAGGTGCTACGCCAGGATCCCAGGAAAAGCAAGATCATCAGGCCGGTGAGACAGGCTGCTATCAAGCCTTCTTCCAGTACGTTGTCGACAGCGGCGCGCACAAAAAGAGATTGGTCAAAAAGCTCGGCAATCTTCATGCCTGGCGGTGCTGCAGCTTGCAGTGTAGGCACGAGATTTTTGATTTGTTGCACTATATCGAGGGTCGATACTGCGCCGTTTTTCAAAATTGTGACCAGGACGGAACGCGCTCCTTCTGTGCGCACAATATTTTGCTGTACCGCTGAACCATCACGTACATGGGCCACGTCGCGCACGTAGACGACTTTGCCGTTAACCATTTTTATTGGGATGTCGCCAATAGATTCGGCCAGTTCCGGAGTGTTGTTCATCAGCACACGGTAGTCGGTGTCGCCCACTTTGGCCTTGCCCGACGGCAGGGCGAGATTCTGGGCGTTGATCGCGTCATTGACGTCGCGCGGGGAGAGGCCTTTAGCCTGCAGAGAAAAGGGATCGATATCGATCATCAGCTGTCTTACTTTGCCGCCGTATGGTGCGGGCAGCGTCGTGCCCTGCACCACGGCTAGAGCCTGTCTGATGCGAAAGATACCGTAGTCGTAGAGTTCCGATTCGCTGAGAGTCTTGCTGGTCAGCGACAGTTGGATGATAGGCACCGACGCGGCGGTATAGCGCAAGATAATAGGTGGTTGCACCCCTGGTGGCATGCGCCGAAGAATGGCTTGTGATACAGCTGTGGCCTGGGCCATAGCCGAATCGACATTGGCTCCAGGATGGAAGAAAAGTCTTATCACTCCGACGCCGTCGATTGTTTGCGATTCCATCGATTTGACGTCTTTGACATTGGCCGAAAGTGAATATTCGCTGTACATCGTCAGGCGGTGTTCGAATTCTTCGGCGGACATGCCCGAGTATGTCCAGATCACACTGATGACGGGGATATTAATGTCGGGAAAAATATCGACTGGCGTATTTTTGATCGAAACCAGCCCGCCCAGGAGTATCAGGATAGCTGCCACAATAAATGTATAGGGCCGCTTCAGTGCCAGTTTAACGATCCACATTGCCGTACCTTTTTTTTGTTACTCTTGTTTTTTAGGCGGCACAAAGCCGGGCCTGGGCAGATGTATCTCCGCCCGCACCTGCCTGCTTTTACCGACCTTTACTTGACCACTTTTACATATTAGACCGGTCGTCTAGTCTTTGTCAATCCTTTTATCCCCCTAATTTTCAAAAAAGCTGCGTAACCTATATCTTTTGATATTGTTTGTGTGTGCGGGGCTTATGTCCGGGGCTTATGTCTGGAGAAAACTTGATTGAAGTGTCAAATACCGGCCCGCCGGAGCATGCCGGCAATGGCCGCCGCACAGAGGGCGGTTCTTCTGGCTCAAGCACCGACCGGGCTCTGGCAAAGTTTCTGGCGCTGGCAAAAGTGTCTGTTTACATCTGTATTTGTTTTGCCCCTACCTTCTTGATTAACACCCCACCTTTTCGAGAGCCTTTTGCTTTTGCATACAGACATCTACCCCTTGAGCTCTACGGAGTGCTTATATCGGGTTGCGAGTTGACGATTGCGCTGACAGCGCTCTTTTTGTTCAGTCGTTTCATTGATAAGCGACCTTTTCTAAGTTACGGGCTGGGTAGCCGCACCGCATTCGATACCATCAGAGAATTTGGCTCCGGTACCGGAGTGGCGGCCCTGATGGTTTCTATTGTCATGCTCATACTTTATCTGGCCGGTTGCTATCGCGTCTTTTCTGTGCAAGTGAACAGCCAGCTGGTTACATTTTTGCCTTTCTTTTTTGTCGCCGCGCTGCGCGAAGAAGTGATGTTCCGCGGTTATGTGATGCAGACTCTGGAAAAAAACTGGGGCACGCTAGCGGCAATTCTATTGAGTTCGGCAATGTTTGGTTTTCTCCATTTGATGAATTTTGAGGAAAACGTTAGCCTGGCAGCCAAGCTCTATTCATGTTGTTGTCTTTCGATCGATGCCGGTCTTGTTTTTGCTGTCGCCTATCTGGCAACTAGACGACTGTGGTTTCCCTTCGGTCTGCATTTTGCCTGGAATGTGTTTGAAGGGCCTATTTACGGCACTCCTGTTTCCAGTCTGGACCTGGGCAAACCCCTCTTTCTCTCCCAACTAAGTGGACCTTTCTACCTTACAGGCGGCATTTTCGGCCCCGAAGCGTCGCTCGTGGAAGTGGCCGTCTGTCTACTTCTGGCCTGTATTTTGTGGACTAGGTACAGGGCGGCACCTATGGCTGAATCAATAGTCGCTGAAGCTATACCAGGCGGACCTGCAACTTGAACAAATCTACTAATTTTCAATTACCGCGGCTGGACTCGCACTGTGCGCTCATTCTCATTGATATGCAAAAAGGTTTTGATCAAGCTTATTGGGGCAGCCGCAACAACCCTTCGTTGGAACAAAATGTTTCGCGCTTGCTGGCCGCCTTTCGACGGGCCGGCTTGACTGTGATTCATGTGCGGCATGACTCGACCGAGAGCCAGTCGCCGCTGCGGCCCGGCCAGGTCGGTAATGATTTCAAAGATGAGGTGAAGCCTCTTGCCGGAGAACATCTGGAGAGCAAGAATGTAAATAGCGCTTTTATCGGCACCGGCCTCGAGCATTATCTGCGCTCGCATAATCTAACGACACTTGTACTATGTGGCCTGACAAGCGATCACTGTGTTTCGACAACTACTCGTATGGCGGCCAATCTTGGTTTCACCGCCATCTTGCCCGAGGATTGTCTGGCAACTTTTAACCGTACTGGTGTCGACGGAAGAGCCTGGTCAGCGCAGGACATCCACGACAGCAGTATGGCCTCACTCAACGGTGAATTTGCTTTAGTTGTAAAAGCCGAACAGGTTATAGCCGCACTGTAGTCAAGCAGCCGCGAGCCCTGCCATATTTGGCCTTCGGTGCGTTATTATTGAGCCATATATGGCAGATATGTCGGGGTTCGATGAGAGACTACATTCTTCTCTATGTCAATGGACGCGAGCACAGGCTCAGGGGCCGTCAGGCCTTCGCTCCAATCAGTGACTACCTGCGCCTGGAATTGGGCCAGTGCGGCACCAAAGTAGTATGCGCCGAAGGCGATTGCGGCGCTTGCAGCGTCATGATCGGTCGTCCACTGTGGGCGGGCGACGATAAGCTCACTTATGTGCCGGTCAACAGCTGCATTCAATTTGCCTATCAATTGGACCGCACTCACATAATTACCGTTGAAGGTATGAAACTGGGGCCGGCACTCAATCCTCTGCAGCAGTCTATGGTGGACTGCAATGGTGCCCAGTGCGGATATTGCACACCGGGTTTTGTCGTGGCCATGTGCGGCCTGGCCAGCCAAAGCTGTGGTAAACAAAATCAGGTTACTAAATCGGGGAAAAATTGTCTCTCCGAGAAGCAGGTCAAGGATGCGCTCACCGGCAATCTCTGCCGCTGCACCGGCTACGAAGGCATCATCAAAGCGGGCATGGATTTTGATCTCAATCTCTTCAAGCCCTTTGTCGAACTTTATGATCAAGAGCCGATTATTGAAAATTTCCGCGAGCATGCCAAAGAGCCTGTGCAGATCGAATGGGACGACAGGACTGTCTTGCTGCCTCCCGACCTGGAAAGTGCAGTCAAATTTCTCGACCAGTCGGCTCAAGAAAGTAAGAAAGTGACGATCGTGTCCGGTGGCACCGATATTTCGGTGGTAATAAATAAGCGCGGTCTTGAACCTGCCACCATAATGAGTCTATGCAACCTTGATGGTCTGGATCAATTGTTTGAGGAAGAGGTAAACGGACGCAAGGTCGTGACTGTTGGTGCTCGTGTGACCTTGTCGCAGTTGGAAAGTTTCTTCAAGAGCAAAGTGCCCGAGTTTCACTATGTCCTCTGGGTATATGGCTCGCCTCAAATACGACAAGCCGGTACTCTGGCCGGTAACATCGGCAACGGTTCGCCTATCGCCGACAGTCTGCCATTTCTTTTTGCCATGGGCGCGGATGTGGAAGTGACTGGAGTGAACGGCAGCCGCACCATCCCCATCCAGTCTTTTTACAAGGGCTACAAAACGCTGGCTATGGAACCGTCTGAAATGATCAGCCGCATTATCATACCCTTGCCTAAGAACGATGAAATCTTGCGTCTCTACAAAATTTCCAAGCGCCAACATCTCGATATTTCCAGCTTCACCGCGGCCATTGTCGTGCGCGTTAAGCATGACAAAATTGCCTATGCCCGGGTGGTACTGGGAGGAGTTGGTCCTGTTGTTTTGCGCCTGCAAGAAGTGGAAGAATTTTTGCTCGGTAAGGTCAATAAACTGGAAACATACAAGGGCGCCGGTCGCATGACTCGAAAGATAATTGAACCGATAGACGATGTGCGCGGTTCTGCCGAGTACAGGTTGCAGTTGGCCGAAAATATTTTCCAGAGATTCTTTTACGAAATGCACGAGACTAAGGAGAAGGCGCTCGTATGAAAGGAGAAAAACCCGGCAAAAAAATTGTGGGCAGTGTTGTAGGAAAAAGTATCCCGCACGATTCCGCTGTCTTGCATGTGACCGGGGAGTCGGTTTATATCGACGACATTCCGCCTCAGCGTAACGAACTACAAGTCGGCTTTTTGGGCTCACCCTATGCCCATGGTCGGGTGAAAAAATTGGACCTGACCGAGGCCGCTAAAGTCGACGGCGTGGTGGCACTTTTTACTTACAAAGATCTGGCGCTCAATGTATTTGGTCCTATTACGCAGGACGAAATTTTACTGGTTGAGGACGAGTCGCAATTTATCGGCCAACCGATTGTTGTCATAGCAGCCGAGAATCAAGCTGCAATTAAAGCCGCTAAGGCGGCCATTATTCTTGATATGGAAGAGCTGACGCCGATACTTACGGTTGATCAAGCCATCGCCGCCGAGGCCTTTATCGACAAGACTTATCGTATAAACCGCGGCGATGTGGCCCGCGCTTTTGACGATGCCGAGCACATTATTGAAGGTCGCCTGGTTATGGCCGGAGCCGATCACTTTTATCTGGAGTCTCAGGCTTGTCTTGTTTATCCCGGAGAAATGGATCAGCTATTGGTGCACTCTTCTACCCAGAATCCTTCTGAAGTGCAACACGAAGTGGCGCATATGCTGGGACTCAATCTCAATCAGGTTGTGTGTATCATCAAACGTATGGGCGGCGGCTTTGGCGGCAAAGAATGCCAGGCCACGCATGTGGCGGTGATGGCGGCTTTGGTGGCACTCAAGACTAAACGTCCGGCGCGCATGATTTATGACAAAGACTCGGATATGAAATATACCGGCAAGCGTCACCCTTTTCAAAATGACTACAAAGTAGCATTTACCTCAGAGGGTGAAATCACCGCCCTGGAGGCCAAGCTTTTTGCCGATGGCGGCGCCTATAACGACTTATCCACCGCGGTTTTGGGCCGGGCCCTGACACATATCGACAACGCCTATTTTATTGAAAATGTTTCGGTGGAAGGAAAAATAGCTAAGACAAACTTTCCGCCCAATACTGCTTTTCGTGGATTCGGCGGCCCTCAGGGTGTGATCACTATCGAAAACATCATTGAAGAAATAGCCAATTATCTCGGTAAGGATGCCCTCGATTTGCGCATGCGCAACTGCTACGGTATTACTGATCGCAATACCACGCATTATGGTCAGCTGGTGGCGAACAATACTTTGCCCCAGCTTTTCAGCGAGTTGTATCAGAGCTCCAATTATAAGAGTCGACTGGCCAAAGTAAAACGCTTTAATAGTGAGTCCAAGACCCACCTCAAGGGCATATCGATGACCGCGGTAAAGTTCGGTATTTCCTTTACCAACAATTTTTTAAATCAGGCCAATGCCCTGGTCAACATTTATCAGGACGGCACTATTCAGGTTTCTACCGGGGCCACTGAAATGGGCCAGGGTGTGAACACCAACATAAAAATGTTGGTGGCGGACGAATTTTCGATAGATGCCGATCAAGTAATTGTAATGGTTACTTCTACCGAGAAGAACAACAACACCTCAGCTACCGCCGCCTCCGCCGCCACCGATCTCAATGGAGCGGCGGCCGTCAATGCCTGTCGCGAGTTGAAGGATAAATTGGCCCAGGTAGCCGCACGTCATTTCGCGGCTAAAGAAATTGGCATCGGCGCTTTTGCCAATCGCATTGTTTTCAAAGATGGTTTTGTCTTTGACGATCGTCGTCCGGAGTTAAAGCTTTCCTTTCCCCAACTGGTCGTCACCGCCTATCGCGAAAGGGTGCCCCTGGGAGCGCGCGGACACTATGCCACACAAGGTATAGGTTTCGACTGGAGTCAAGGTAAGGGCAGCCCCTTTTTGTATTTCACAAACGGATGTTCAGTTTCCGAAGTATTGATCGATCGCTTTACCGGTGAACTGAAAGTTGAGCGGGTCGATGTTTTGATGGATATCGGCAAATCAATCAATCCCATGATCAATCGTGGCCAGATTGTCGGTGCATTTGTACAGGGACAGGGTTGGCTTACGACCGAGGATCTGCGTTATTCAGACAAGGGCGCACTTTTGTCCTATTCACCGACGACATATAAGATCCCCAATATCTATGACATACCTGCGGTTTTCAATGTCGCAGTCATAGAAAATGAATGTACACTCAATGTCCGTGGTACCAAAGCTGTGGGTGAACCACCTCTACTGCTGGCCATCTCCACCTGGGCGGCTGTAAAAAATGCGCTTTCCTATGTCAGTGGTGATGAAATAGCGACACTGACGACACCAGCTTCCGGCGAAGAGATTTTATCCAGGCTGAGTTACTATGCCCGCGATAAGAGTGCCGAATTGAATCTGGATAACGGGGCAGGGCAAAAAAAGCCTTCGCCGGTGCTGCCTAAAGCCCTTTCAAGATCCCTCGGTCAAACGGTGCGGGGCAAGTCTCCCAGAGCTGTTGCCGCGGCGAGTAAGCGATAGATGACCCAGGCCTTTTACGAAAAAATCGATGAACTATTCAACCTCGGGCAGGCCTTTGTCGTGGTTACCGTCGTTGATACCACCGGTAGTGTGCCCCAGGATGTGGGCGCGAAGATGATTGTCGATCGCGGTGGTCGATTGTACGGTACTGTGGGTGGCGGTAAAGTCGAAGGCCGGGCTATTAAAGAAGCCCAGGAAATGCTGGACGAGCTAGCTTCCGAAGAAAGTAGTGCAAGACATAAAACGCGCTTCTGCAATTGGAATTTGCAAAAAGACATCGGCATGACCTGTGGTGGATCTGTGCGCATTTATTTTGAGGCCCAGAATCAGACCGGTTGGAATATCGTCGTCTTCGGCGCCGGGCACTGTGCCATCGCGCTGATACCACTGTTGTCGCGTCTTGATTGTGCCATTACATGCGTCGATCATCGCCCCGAGTGGCTGGATAAAATCGCTCCCTCTCCGCGCTTAAAGAAGGTCCTGGTGACCGAGTATACGGACTATGTAGAGAATCTAACGCCCCTCAGTTTTGTCCTTTTGATGACCATGGGACATTCTACCGACAAGCCAATCTTGCTTGATATTTTGCAGCGCTACAGCCAGGGATGGAAGCCTTTTCCGTATCTGGGAGTGATTGGCAGCAAGGCCAAGGCGGCTCGACTGCATCAAGATATAGTGGCGGCCGGATTGAAAGACGAGCATCCATTCTTTTGTCCCATTGGTTTACCTGTGGGCGGTAACGACCCTGCGGAGATTGCTATTAGCGTGGCGGCGCAGTTGTTGGAAGTGCGGGACGGATACTTTTCCGCTGGTTAGTAATGGGCGCTACGGCCGTACATACTTATGCCGGGCCGATTTGACCGTTAATCTGAACCAGGTGCCGGTGTCTTGGTCTGAGTCCAAGTCTGAGTAAAATTTAGAAAATCAGCGTCTGAGGCTGTCCCTTGGTCCCTGGTTGGGGCGAATCAAGAAGGTATAATAGACTCAAATTTCCAAGGATTGAGTCTTATTGGACTCGGCTGACATCGGGCAAATTGCCTGCCGGCCTTGCCTCTGGTGGTGGATCGGGGTGTTTTATCCCGGTGGTGGTGAAAGTGTGCAAGTGTGCGGGAGGTGGTAGATGGCAGCGGTAGTCACTTTATATTGGTTTGCTGTTGAGCTTTTTTCATAAGTTCTTTGGCCCGCGACGCATTGGGAAACAGGGATAGCGACCGTTCTAAGTCCCCCTTGGCACTAGCACTCTTTCCTTGCGCGATATAAATTTCCGCTCTGTCAATTAGAAGTCTGGATAAATTGATTCTGGCGCGACCATCTTTGGCGTTGGCCTCGGAAGAAGCTTGTCTTACCAGCGGCTCCCACTGTTCGATGCCGGTGTTGAGCACAGCCAGTGCCTGCTCTGCTTTGTTTTGACGCTGGTAGAGCGATACCAACAGTTCTCGCATTGCCGTCGCGTCGGCGGCCTTTACTCCTTCCAGTGGAGTGTTGCGTGTCGCCGCGTCGCTTATCTGCAAATATCTGGTGGCGCAACTGATGGCGCTGTCCGTGTGGCCAGTCGTGGCAAACTGCTTGGCTATATCACTCAAATAAAATATTTTCATAGGTTTGCCCGAAAGGTATTGCGGCAGCAAGCGTTCGGCTTCTTTGTAGTGGCCGTTTTTGAGCAACAGGGACATTTTCAACGAGGCATTGTCCAGGCCCAGCGCATCGTATTTTTGAACATTGACAGCTGTGGTGATGTCATTTTGGGCAAGTTGATACTGACCAGTTAGTTTGTACAGTTGGGCACGATCTTTGTAAAGGAATGGTTGCAGCGGTCTGATTTCAATTTGTTTGCAATAATCGGCGATTGCGTTTGCATACTCTTTCTTCTGCTCGTAAGCGAGTGCCCGACAACGATACAAGTGATAATTGCCTGGTTGTTTTTTGAGTCTGGCGCTGGCCTCTTTGATGCAACGATCCAGCTCTTTGGTTCCCAGTAAGCAATAGGTCAATTCTTCATCATAGTCGGCGTCCTTTTTGTCTTGCTCCGAAGCACTGAGCAAAAGGGCGAGAGCTTGTTTATCTTGTTTGCGTAAGACTCTCATCTCAGCGGCACGTCGTACAAGCGCTGAAGGATGGGGATTTGGAGGTGTAGCGCTTGCCAATGGTGGTAAGCATAGACTGAGGACTATTAGCGCCTTCGTGTAGACTAAAGTACTACTTTTTTGTTTGGCTTTACTCATCCCTTCCTCCAAGTTCAGTTATAGCAATGACTACAGGGAATGTGATCGGTTTGTCTCTGATAAAAATGCTTGCAGTTCAGACTCGGGGGCATTTAACCTGGTAATATGGGTGTGGGGGACTTTTGCATTTTGGGAGAGGTTTATGCGTGGCTCGGCGGAGCTTTTCGGCATAGCCACGTTTGCATATGGGCGCAAAAATTCCACAAACAATTGATCGATTGAAACGGCTCTTTCCCGTTAGAGGAAGGGCTCTTGCCTGGACACATCCTGCGGTTGCGAAGGAATGGCATCCAACAAAAAATAAGGGATACACACCGGAGCAGTTTAGTTACGGTTCCAATGTATCAGTATGGTGGCAGTGCTCTGATGATCCCGAGCATGAGTGGATGGCACGCATCTACAATCGCACCTTGCAGGGCTCCGGATGCCCTACCTGTCATCTCGGTTCAGCCACCGATTTGCGTCAGTATCCGGACGTCATGAAGACTTTTTTCACTGCCAAAAACAGGGGCATTGATCCCACGAAATTACCGTGGCATGCCAAAGTCTGGTGGAAGTGTCAGAAGGCAAAAGACCACATTTGGAAATCGACTTTCAATCGTCGTCCCGGCGAAAGATGTCCTTTCTGTCGTGGCAAGAAGCCTTCAAGTACAAACAACCTTAAGCTCGATGCCGTCATATCCAAACAATGGCATCCAACCAAAAACGGTAAGTTGCAACCTTCCGATGTTTGCCTCGGCAGCGCTAAAAGAGTCTGGTGGAAATGCAAGAAAGGTCCTGATCATCAGTGGCAGGCTCGAGTAATGACGCGCACCAGGGGTGAAGGCGGATGTCCCTTTTGTCTCAATCAGAGAGTTTCAAGCACTAATTGTCTTGAGGCAGTTCATCCTGACATTATTAAAGAGTGGCACCCGCGTCTTAATGGGCGGCTTAAGCCCAAGGACGTGACTGCGGCTTCCACTCTAAAAGTTTGGTGGAAGTGCGATCAGGGGCCGGATCATGAATGGCAGGCTCTTGTTCTGTCACGTACCACGCTGAATACCGGTTGTCCATTCTGCTGCAATAAAAAACTATCGGTGACAAATTGTCTAACGACAGTCAATCCAATAGCGGCAAAAGAATGGCATCCTGTCAAAAACGGTAAATTGAAACCGGAATTTGTGATCGGACTGACATTCAAAAAGGCCTGGTTTTTGTGCAGTCATTGCGGTCATGAATGGCACACCTCACCGCAGTTGCGCACGGCCAGAGGTTATGGCTGTCCGGCTTGCCGGTATACGCGCGTCAGTGAGACACGCAAACAAGAACTGGCAATGAATCGTGTCGACAAGGTTGAGGACGAACCGGTTGCACCGACCCGAACTGCTAAAACAAAGAAGAGCGCGTCGACAAGAAAAGCTGTTATTAAAACCAGAGCTAAAGCCAAAACAAAAGCCAGCAGCAAATCCAAGACTAAAACCGTGCGAGCTAAAAAGAGCGCCAAGTAATTAGGGCTGGCCTGAGCTCTAATTTGCCCAAATTCGCCCTTGTCAAGGATCTGTATCTCGGTGTATCTTGACACCCCTCGGCAACTATAAGCCCGAATGCCTTTGGCGGCAACGGTCTTCACTCGCTGCCGAGTCGGGCGACAAAATCGGCTGCAAGTGGTTAAACTGTAGATATCGCAAGGCAGGAAACACGCTGGTGGGCCAGAAGCACTTAGTAATTATTTTCGGATCGATCTTAGGTTTTTTAGTAATCACCGGGATCGGTTATTTCATTGGCTATGTCTATACCTGGAATGATTTTCGACAAAAGCCTAAGATAGGCGCCGAGCCCCTCAAAATGAAACTGGTGTTCGCCATAAAAGATATTGCTGCCGGACAAGTGATCGACTACGGCAGTGTCGAGGAGAAACACGATTTGAAAACAAATGTCGCCCTCGATGCCTTCAATTTTTCATCCGATATGCTTGGACGTAAGGCGAAGTGGGCCATACACAAAGGCGATTACATCAGCCGCCATGATCTTCTTCCTGAAGATGGTGATGGAGGGCAAAAGTAACTGTGACCGAAGTCCAGGGCTCAAGCCCAGATCTGACAAAAATAGCTCCAATCTGGCCGCTGATAATTGCTCTGGCAATGTTTGCTGCGGCCGTCTGGGCCGGCGGCGAAATCGCCAAGGGTGAAATAGCCCAACAGCAACTGGATTCGATCACTGCCAAAGGCAATCTGGTCCGGGCTAAGACCAAGTTAGCGCCTGGTGCCGTGATCGGTGAAAATGCCGTGGAAGCAGTCGATACCTTCGCCAATCGTGTGGAGCCGTATTGCATTAATGCCGTAACATCCGTCCGGGGCAAGAAATGCAAATACGGCCTCGAGCCCGGTCAAATACTGACGGCCCGAGACCTTGAATAAAGCCCTGGACTATAGACCCGGCTAGTGGCTGTCTGTAAATAGATCTTCGTGCGGCCAGTCGCTGTTTGCTTGCAAGATCAAATTTAGAAGTCGACGAGCGCGGCCGAAAAGCTTTTCTTTCTTGCTCCCGCTCTTAGCACCGCTGTCTTTCAAATATCCGTTGCCGTTAAAAAACAGAGCTACATCTATGTCGCCGGGCAGGTGCTCAATCAGGGTGTGTACACCTTCTACGCCACCGTTTTTAGAATACTCAGTTTCCTTCAAGTTGGATGCAGGAACAACCACATCCCAGCCGATGCCAAAATATGTGCCGTTCTTTCGTGGTGTCATAGGCGGTGGCGGTGGGGCAAGCATCTCTGTCGTTGAAGCGGCGGTTAATAGCGCCGGCTTTTTGCTGCCGTCAATTGCCACCAGCAGACGCACCATGTCCTCGACACTGGCTATCCAGCTGCCCAGAGGTCCCGACAATGGGTAGTCCGGGCGGCCCCCGGCCAGAACCTTTTGCGAGCGTGAACTATAACGCAATGCTTCGCCATCCAGATACTGCCCGTGAATAGCTTCTCGGCGCATATCCGTTATGCCGAGCGGCTTCAATACGTGCGATTGTACGTATTTTTCGTACGACATGCCCGAGGCGTGTTCTACCACCAGATTGAGCACGCCGTATTGAAAGTTAGAGTAATGCGCCTCGGTGCCCGGCTCATAGTCGGTGGCGCGTCGCATCACGGCACAGAGAAATTTTTCCAGATCGACCGGCTGGCCGCCGCTCATATTTTGCAGCATTTTATGGTCATAAAAAATACCGCGCTGCCAACCACCGCTGTGGTGAAGCAATTGGCGAATAGTTATTCTTCTTACCGCAGCTGTTTTTGGTAAATCCAGATCCGGATTGGCCAGGGCTTCATAGAGGGTTTCGTCCAGATGAAGTCTGCCCTCTTCCGCCAGCTTCAATATGGCCATAGCAGTTACTGTTTTGCTGACGCTGGCCAGACAAAAAATTGTCTGTGGTTTAAAAACTATCTTTTTTTCCACGTCGGCATAGCCATAGCCTTTAGCAAAAACCAATTTGCCGCCCTTGCCTATAGCTAGCGCACCGCCCGGCACATTGTAGTCACTGAGCAATCCGAGCATGAGGGTATCTAATTTTGCCTCCAGAGAGGCTCCGGCATTTTGAGCCCTACAAATCTGAGCTAAAGATATAGATATAGTTAGGGCCAGGGCAAAAGCCCCTCTATTCTTCATCACTGGTGGCGCTCGCGGTGCTGGCGACGATATGCAATCCCACTAGACGAGCAATCAAAATAGAAAGATAGAGTTGGCCAAAAATGGCCTCCATCCAGGAGAATGTGCGAGCCGCCTGACTGACGGGGGTAATATCGCCGAAGCCGGCGGTGGTAATTGTGCAAAAGCTGTAATAGTTAAACAATGTGATGCGGTCGTGTGTAGTTATGGGTAGACCGGCCAGGGCCGTGTGGTCATAAAATTGGTTTATTTTGAAGCATGTCTCGTCGTGCATGTCCATGACAAAAAAGATCATGCCGAAGCACATGCCAATCATCAAATAAAAGCAGATAGCTCCACAGATGCGGTTGGCGTTGACCTGGCCTGAGAAGACGTCTTTGATCACGAGGAAGGCGGCGTATAAAACATAAACGATGGCCAGGCAGTCGCTCGTCATGCGCAGTGCTTTTGTGTGCATGGGCGGCACCATAAAAACATTGGAGACAATCAGCATCACCGAAATAATAAAGCCTGCAAAAAACATAGTGTAAGCAATGTGTTTGGCCTGACTTGTAGCAACGGTGATACTCATCACCAGTGATAGAGCTAAAAATGTGACTACGCCGCGGGTGAGAGGGCCGTCGCTGGTGCCGGCGCTGAGCAAGGAAAGCAATAAAAGGCTGACGAGCAAGCAAATATAACTGCGTGGACCAATAAGTCTTCGGAGGATGCGCAGTCGTGGTTTTAGTTTTGGTTCAACCGTATGCATTGGCTGACTTTATTTTTTCTCCAGGCTCTTGGTTTTTTGTGCCTTCGCCTCTTGCTCTTCTTCCTCTTCTTCAGAAGGCTCGGCTTCCAATTCTGTCTCGCGGCCGTGCAGTGCCAGTCCCTTGCGACTCATGCGGGCTTCGCGCTGGGCTTCCAGGGCAAAGCCGACCATGCGTTGCCATTCAATTGTGTCGAAGGGAATTGTCGAAAGTCCAAAACTGTATTCCCAGTCGCTTTGACCCTCTTTTAGTTTGCCCAGGTTGCGCGAACAAACGTCAACGAAATTGCGCCCGAACATCGCTGCCAGACTCTTATCCAGACCGGGCATGAGCAGCGCGAACTGGTCGTTTTGAAAATGGCAGAGCCAGTCGATTGAGCGCTTTGTGTCCGAGATTTGCGCCAGGGTAGTTTGCACCAGTTCCTTATCCTGGGCCGACAGTGCGCTCATTTCTACGCCACGTTTACGAATTTCAAAAATTATCAAAGATAAGGGCCACATCTGCGTGCGAGCCCTTTCAAATTCGCGCTCCAGGCTGAAGACTAAGAATTCAAAGCGCAGCAGGCCTGTTCGTGAATCATAGAGTGTGTTGTTGAATTCGTCGGTTTTCTTTTTGTCGTAGGTCCAGGTTGTAACCAGCATCTGCGAAATGTCAGAGTCGTCCAGACCTTCGTTGGATATGACGACCAGACCGCTTTGCACCAGCTTATACAGGGCGTGTACCCAGGCCGCGAGCGAAAGGTCTGATTGGTCCAGGGCCTCGGCCGCTATTGGTGACTGCAGCAGTGCCTGGTAGAGGCAATTTACATGTTCATCATAAACAACGCCACGATTCTCCAGTGCCTGCGCCAGGTCCTGCCAGTCAGCCAGAGATTCTTTGGGAAACAGGCCCGAGTACATAGTCAGTCCGAGCGATTTCAGATATTTATTTTCATCGAACAAACTGGCTGCTTCCAGAATAAATTGCTCAGGACGCACTTTGATGGTGATCTTTTCCGCGCGTTTGTCGGGAACGAAACGAAACCAACCCTCGTGGGCCATGACAAATTGATAGAGCACATCCATGCCTTCGGAGTGCGGTGTGGTGCCGTGCACCGGATTGCCCTGGTCAAAATAAATGGTGATTTGGCCGTCCTGGTGCGTTACTTCCAGGGCACCGCTGTTGTTATTGAGGGCAATAGTCTGGAGCAGCCCGAGACTGGGCATGGTCTTCAAATTGCCCTCAAAGGAAAGAGCTTCGCGGGGCAGCTTACTGGGATCTAAGCCGGTCTGCACCTTGTCGTAATAGATTATCCCGCCCTGCACAATCGGGGCCGCCGGTCTGGGAGTAGTGGCGGCGGGGCTGCCGGAGGGGCCGGTTACAGGCAGGTTGTCGGCCGTATTGGAACTGGAAGTCGGGGCACTTGAGACAAAAGAACCCGAGGCTTTGGCGGAATTTGCTGCGCTTGCGGGCCAGCTTACGTCGGCACGGTTAGCGTTTGTGGTGGTGGAAATATTAGCCTGCGAGCTGAAAGGATTGATTTGCATCAGATGCGACTTGCCGCTCAGCGATTTCTTTTCATCACCGAAATTGCCAGAGCGGCTGGAAACTGTGAGCATGCCCGACGGGCGTGACTGTAATTTTTTCCAGAGGTCTTTGATGTGACGCAAAACCTCATTAGCGTCATCGCTGATCAGCGTGATTATTTCAGTTGGCCCGCCTTCGAGCTTGGAGGGTTCGATGCAAAATGTCAGGTCGCCATTGGGGGCGCAGGTGACAGATACATTGAGCGACTGGGTGCCGAGAAATCCCAGCGATGTGAGGTGGAAAGTTTTGCCCTGCGTTGCCCGGGCTTTTTGCATTATTTCGCTGATATGTTCGGTGCTGGGGAAGGCGCGAATTTTGTGCATGGTGCCTTTGGTACGAGGCAGTCCACGCACTTTTTTCAAACGTTCATACTGCTGCTTTTCGCTCGGTGCCAGGTCAAAATGCGGCCCTTGCTGGATGAAGAGTTCAAAAAGATCGGTGCGTTCAAGATTGTTTTTGGCGGCTACGCGTTCAAAAAATCTCAGTGCCTTTTGATAATTGTCTTTGGCTTCCGCCTTTTGCCCGGCCGAATGTGAAAAGAAGGCCTTCAGTGTGGAAACCCTTGCTACAAGCAGATCCGAAGGACGGGCAATGCCCTCGTGAACGCGATTGAGCTCGGTCATGAGAGTACGACAGCGAGTCAGGCGGCTGGCCGCTTCGGCCGCCAGGCCTGAGTTGGCAGTGGTGCGGGCTCTTTGCAGATTGGTCATGACCGAATCAATTATCACTTCGGCCGTGCTTCTGTCAGGACCGATTAACTCTTCACGAATGCGAATAGATTGGTCGATAAGTCGATCCAGAGTTTTGGTATTCTCCCAGCTGGAGATGATATTACTCTCCGAGTGTCTGGTCAGCTCATCGGCCAGGCCGAGAAAATAGTGGTCGTCCTTGGGTGTCACCCGCGGTAACACTTTCGTTAGCAGATCATCGGATTGTTTGAACGAAGCGGAGAGACTGAGCGCTTTTGCCAGGCCGGCCGAGACCGCTAGAAAATCGGCCTCCAGATCGCCCCTTGTGGCGTCGATCTCGGTATAGACGATGTTGTACGCCTCCGACAGGCGGCCGTCTTTGATCAACTGTTTGATCTGATCGAGCTCTTCTATATGTTTTGCCACAACCGGTAATCTCGGCAATGTATGAAGGGACTAGTTTGGGATAGTAAAATATTGTCTGGATCCAGGGTGTAATTATAGCGAGCGCGCGCTGTAAAGGTAATTAAGTGCCGGCGGTGAATTTGGATTTTTTCTCCTGGTCAAGAGCATCAGCTCGGACTTCTCTGTTGCTGTTGGCAATGTTGTTTGCCCAGACGACAGGTGGCGGTAACGCACTCGTGGCCAGGGCTGCATCCTCCGAGGATGCGACTCTTAAGACGCTTTACGACAGTAAACGCTACAGTCAGGTCATGGACCTGGGTGAAAAAGTCCTGGCCAAACAAAAGAAGGGCGATGCCGATTGGCTCTATACCAAGGTAATGATGACGGCCGCGGCGACTAAATGTCAGCCGCTTCTCAACACTACCGAGCTGGCTCGTCAGTCCTATGAGGCAAACCCGTCAAACCCTGTCGTGATAGACAATTACGCTGCACTGCAAATGCTCTCCGGCGATAAAGAGCTGGCCGGCAAGCTTTTTCAGAAGGCTATTCAACTGGCGCCCAATGACTTCTACTCATACGTTGGTCTGGCCCAGGTCTACGCACAGGATCCCAAGTATGGGACCAGCGCTGCGCTGGCCCAGCTGGCCAAGGCGGAGGCCGCGGTTAAAGTATCGGGCGCGTCTACTCTGGGCCCGGGTTCGGGTTCGGGTCTTAGTCAGAGCCTGAGCCTGAGCCAGAAGTGGCTTTTGATTGGCGATCAATATTTGATTATGAATGAGCCCAAGTCGGCACTGGCCGCTTATTTGAAGGCTGAAACCGCGCTTTCTAGCAATAATGCGGCTGACGGCCAGGATGCCGCAGGTCATGCCGAGCGAAGTAATTTATCCGGTCTTATTGACCAGTCTATATACAGAGCGGCGCTGGGCAGTGATCGCATGGACCTGGCTCTGAAAAAACGTGACGCAGTTTTAGCTGCTCCGGCCGTCATGCCTGAGGTCTTTGTCCTTACCGCAGCCCGCCTTTGTCCGCCGACTCCTGCTGGAGAGGCCCTGGCTAAGCAGGTTTACGAAAGAGCGATCGCCTCGGCCGGCGGCGACAACGAGTATCTATACAGGCTGGGACGAGCTTTTGGCAATGGCGGGCAGGACAAGTACGCCAGACTATGCCTGGAGAAGTCACTCGTGAACAATGCCGGTGAAGGCAAATATGTGGTGGCCTATGCCGCTCAGTTGGCT
>Ga0105248_10001083_pt1 | contig 30101 bp, 13 predicted proteins | sample KBSS34metaG_FD_81524 | JGI IMG/M metagenome (GOLD analysis project Ga0105248, IMG submission 81524) | Switchgrass rhizosphere microbial communities from Kellogg Biological Station, Michigan, USA - KBS S3-4 metaG | ecosystem: Host-associated > Plants > Roots > Rhizosphere > Soil | place... | reverse complement strand
GTCGATCGTTCACGCTGCCGGGCGTCTTCGCTATGAACACGTCAAAGTCGATGCTACCGCGCACTTCGTAAAAGTTCCTTCAGTCGGCGCCGGTGAAAAGTTTATCGCGGCGTTTCTCGTACGCAGTGAGGGCGCAACATTTGCTCCAGACAGTATTCGTGAACTCACGAACATCAAGAACGGAGTCATTCAACTCGACAATCTCGGCGCTGGATCTCACGAGGTGATGTTTTTCATATCCAGTCGCACTGGCATGCAGGTGAAACGTCCGGCGGTTGGTGCGGAAGGCTTCGTACTTGATCACCTGAACCGTGCAGCTACGGATGACTACTTACGAACCGTTGGCGATCGTCTGTTTCAAGCGTTTGGAAACAACAACCGGCCCTACTCGATCTTCTGCGACAGTCTTGAAGTTTATAACTCAGATTGGAGCGAAGACTTTTTGCAGGAGTTTCAGAAGCGACGTGGCTATGACCTCAAACCACACCTGCCTGCACTCGTCAATGACATGGGGCCGCAAACGAAGTCTTTAAGGCGCGATTGGGGACGCACTCTTTCCGAGTTACTTAACGAACGGTTTCTTGCGCCTATTCAAGAGTGGGCCAGCAGGAACCATACAAAGTTCCGAATACAGGATTACGGAGTCCCGGCTGCGGCAATTTCCGGTAACGCATTTGCAGATATACCGGATGGTGAGGGTGCCCAGTGGAAAGTTGTGCGTGCGGCGCGTTGGGCCTCTTCCGCGAGTCACATATACGACCGACCTGTCAGCTCATCGGAGACATGGACCTGGTTGCATTCACCCACGTTTCGCGCGACGCCACTTGATGTGAAAGCTGAGGCTGACATTCACTTCCTGCAAGGTATCAATCAACTGATAGGTCACGGTTGGCCCTACTCTGCGCCAGGCGTTGAGTATCCGGGTTGGCGTTTCTATGCAGCTGCTGTGTTCAATGAAAACAATCCGTGGTGGATCGTCATGCCTGATATGGCGAAGTATCTGCAGCGCGTGAGCTTCATGATGCGACAGGGCCAACCGGCAAACGACGTTGCGCTCTATTTGCCGAACGATGATGGTTGGGCGCACATGTCTCCAGGCAATCCACACCTGATTGAAGTGTTGCGCGATAGAATTGGGCCCGATCTCATGCCCGCGATCTTCGAGTCGGGTTACAACCTGGATTTCTTCGACGACGATTCATTCAAACAAGTGGGTAGGGTCGACAATGGTTCGCTGGTACTTGGACAGAACAAATACAAGATTATGATTCTTCCTGGGGTCGAATCGATTCCACTGGAGACCTACAGAAAGTTTGAGGAGTTTGTTCGAGGCGGTGGTGTTTTGATTGCCACCAGGAGTGCGCCGCGGTCAGTACCTGGTTTTCTCGCCACTCAAAAAGATCACGAACAGATCGTAGAGATCTCGTCTCGTCTGTTTGGAGATCCAAAGAACACTGCGCGACTCGTGACCGATGAAAAGTCACAACTCGGCCGAACACTAAATCAGCTTTCGCCTCCTGACGTTGGTTATTCGACTCCGCTTCCTGACGTTGGTTTCATCCATAGAAGAACGAGTGATGCGGAGGTCTATTTTATAGCCAACACATCCAATGCAGTGCAGCGTGCCGAGATAACAATCCGAGCGTCGGGAATGAAAGCGGAAGAGTGGAACCCGATCACTGGTGAGATCCTGGCAGTGAAGGACAAATCCAATGAACGCGAACATTCGACTCTCGATCTCAACCTCGCTCCGTATGAGTCGCGCATGTTCGTTTTTACCAAGCGTATTTTGCCTTACAAAGAACCGCCGGGTGTGAAGATTCCGACTCCGATTGATTTGAGTGCTAATTGGCAAGTCTCAATTGGAACAAATGCAGCGACGAACTGGCCCAGACTACGTTCATGGACTGACGATGAGTCGACGCGCTATTTCTCGGGAACAGCTTCGTACACAAAAGAAATTCAGGTTGCGGCGGAAATGATGCAGCGGGGATTGTCAGTGGAGTTGCAACTAGGCGATGGAGTTCCGATTACTCCTCAGATCCTCCGTAACGGTTCCCAGGCTTGGCTTGAAGGTCCAGTCCGCGAGGCAGCGGTCGTATACATAAATGACAAAAGAGCGGGCGCTATTTGGTGCTCTCCTTACTCGCTTGATGTGACGTCGTTTCTGAAAGTGGGTGCAAACAAGATTCGCGTTGAGGTCGCAAACACGGCGATGAATTACATGGCAGGCCACAGTCTTCCTGATTATCGTTTGCTAAGCCTGCGCTACGGTGAACGATTTCAAGCGCAGGACATGGACAAAATTCAGGCGCTACCCTCGGGCTTGCTGGGAACGTTCGATTGGTCGCCAGTGCAAAGTGAACACTCGGGTCAGATCTCGCCGCGAATCGTCAGATCAAATCAGGGCTTCGACGCGTAGCGTCGGCTGAATTTAGCCCGGCGTTTCAACGCCGGGAAGAGAAGTGAAAATTTCTTGCGTCGCGTAGCGACGCCTGAAACAAATTCGAAATTCATTCGTCGCTATGCGACGACCGCAAATTATTCCCGATCCCGGCGTTGAAACGCCGGTCTAAATTCACCCGACGCTATGCGTCGTAGCCCAGGTTCGACAAGATTGGATTTGAAAATGAGAACTAAGCTTTTCATACTTGTTTCTGTCGCCGCATTTCTTATCCACTCACTCGCTTTCGGATCTCGAATTTCCAGCTCTACAGCTGCAGTCCAAAAACCGAAATACAACGTTCTGTTCATCGTCTCGGATGATCTGCGACCAACGCTCGGGAGCTATGGCAATACCATCGTTAAGACACCGAATCTCGACAGGCTGGCCTCGCAAGGAATTAGATTTGATCGTGCTTATGCTCAGTACCCGCTCTGTAATCCGTCGCGCTCTTCTTTATTAACCGGCAAGTATCCGACTCAGACCAGCATCCTCGACAATGAGTACTACTTCCGCGCTTTGCACCCGGAACTCGTTTCACTGACACAACACTTTAAAGCAAACGGTTACGCGACCCTTCGAGCAGGAAAGATTTTTCATGGCGGTATCGACGACACTGATTCCTGGACCGAGGGCGGAGAACAACGAAGCTTCACTGGCGCCAAACGGCCACCGTCAAATGCTGAAGGACCGGAACGAGTTGCTCAGTCGGATCGCATAGTCATGCTGGATGGCGATGGCGAGAAGAACGGCGACTATCAAGACGCTACGCGTTCAATTCAGTATCTCGAGAAGTACAAGGATCGACCTTTCTTCCTTGCGTTCGGTCCGTCAAAGCCACATAGCCCACCGACAGCTCCAAAGAAGTTCTTTGATCTTTACGATGCAGAGAAGATCCCTTTACCTCCGGATTTTGCAACGCGTCCGGCCGCACCTGAGGGCTTTCCGGAGATTTCCATCGCACGACGTAACACTGACCTGTTCATCGGACGCGAGGCGTCGCCAGCTCAGGCACGCGAGATGATTCGTGCTTACTACGCGTCAGTCAGTTTCATGGATGCCCAGGTCGGCCGTGTGATCGATGAGCTCGATCGTTTGAAGTTGCGTGAAAAGACTATCATTGTGTTCTTTGGTGATCATGGCTATCACCTCGGCGAAAAAGGGAAGTGGTCAAAAGCGTATTCGCTCTACGACATCGCCATTCGTGTTCCACTGATCGTGGCGATACCAAACGGAAAACCCGGAGTCAGTCCGCGCACAGTTGGTCTGTTAGATCTATTTCCGACTTTGGTCGAGTTTTGCGGTCTGCCTCAACCGTATCAAAAGCCGGCAAGACTAGAAGGTCACAGTCTGATTCCTCTTTTGCGCCATCCTGACGCGCGCTGGGACTTCCCGGCGTTTAGTGTTGTTCAGTATCAAGGCAAGATAGGTAAATCGGTACGAACAGAGCGCTGGCACTATGTGCAGTGGGAAGACGGGAAGCTGGGAGATATGTTGCTCGACACGCAGAAGGATCCTTTCGAGTTAAAGAATCTGGCAAATGATCCTGAATATGCAAAGGTTCTCGCGACGATGAAAAAGTTATTGACGCAAATCCCATCGCAGTAATTTCTCGAGCCTTTATGCTGGGACCGCAGGCGTCCTCGCCTGCTAATTCCCGATCTGCAACGCTCGAATCAAGTCAGCATAGAACCGAAGTTAGCAGGCGAGGACGCCTGCGGTCCCAGCAGTAGAGCAGCATGACACTTAAGCCCAGATCAAATCGCGGAGTTGCCGGAGGCAATTCACCGCGTCACCGCGTCTCCCCGCCGCCGCGTCTCGCCGTCATCCTTGCGCCTGTTCTGATTCTGACTTTTCTCGCCGTGGTAGTCTGCGCCAAGTCGTCGGATCTAATTCTTTGGTTCGATACTCCAGCCACTCAGTTCACTCAATCTCTCCCACTCGGAAACGGGCGACTCGGCGCCATGGTCTTTGGCGGAGTGGCTGAGGAAAAGATCGTCTTAAATGAAAGCTCGCTTTGGTCTGGCTCAACTCAGGATGCTGATCGGCCAGATGCTGCAACCTATCTTCCTGAGATTCGTCATCTGTTACTAGAAGGGAACAATGAAGAGGCGGAGAAACTGGTCTACGATCATTTCACGTGCAAAGGTCCAGGTTCGGGAAGAGGAGGCGGCAAGGACGTCGCGTATGGTTCTTATCAAACACTCGGTAGCCTGAAAATTGTCTTTGGGAATGGCCGGGAAGGGATTACGAAATACCGTCGACAATTGGATCTGGAGACTGCAATCACTCGCGTCGAGTATCAGCAAGGCGACGTCACATACACCCGCGAGATCTTTGTTTCCTACCCGGATCAAGTTGTAGTAGTGAGTCTCACTGCGAGCAAGCCTGAGTCAATAAGCTTTGGGGCAACACTGGATCGGCAGCAACGATTTACTGTTACTGAAGAGAACAACGGCCTGTTAATGACGGGCCAACTTAACAATGGCACCGATGGCAAGGGAATGAAATACGCAGCGAGACTTCGGGCACTTAATAAGGGCGGTGAGGTAACGCTCTCAAACAAGGTCCTGCACGTTAAAAACGCAACTGAAGTCACTTTGCTTTTGTCGGCAGCCACCGATTATATGGGTTTCGCCGGCAGGCATACTTCTGATCCAGTTTCAGCGTCATTAGTTGATTTAGACAAAGCTTCTGGAAAGACCTACGCGGCACTGGTAAAAGCGCACACTCTGGACTATCACCGCTACTTCAATCGCGTTAGCCTGAGACTGGGTCCGGACAACGCGGTACAGAGTTCCTTGCCGACACCTCAACGATTGAAAACGTTTGGAGGCGGATCGAAAGATCCCGGACTTGCAGCTCTGTACTTTCAATATGGCCGCTATCTTTTGATCTCTTCGTCACGTCCCGGCGGACTCCCCGCGAACCTCCAGGGAATCTGGGCCGAAGAAGTTCAAACACCATGGAATGCGGATTGGCATCTGAACGTAAACGTTCAGATGAACTACTGGCCTGCTGAGGTGACCAATCTTTCAGATCTGCATCAACCTTTATTCGCCCTGATCGAGTCTCTTCAACGACCTGGTGCACGTACCGCAAAGCTTTACTACAACGCTCGTGGCTGGGTGGCTCACGTCATCACGAATCCATGGGGCTTCACTTCTCCAGGTGAAGGAGCATCATGGGGCTCAACGACCAGCGGGTCGGCATGGTTGTGTCAGCATCTCTGGGATCACTATCTCTTCACCGGCGATAGGGAGTTTCTCAAGTGGGCCTATCCGATTATGAAAGGGTCTGCTCGCTTTTATGCAGACATGCTCATTGAAGAGCCATCCCACAAATGGTTAGTAACTGCACCGGCAAATTCACCCGAAAATGGATTCTTACTCCCGAACGGAACGGTGGCGCATGTTGTGATGGGGCCGACTATAGATATGCAGCTGCTGCGTTATCTCTTTGATGCCTGTATCGCGAGTTCGCGGGTCCTGGGAGTTGATGACGAACTTCGAAATGAGTTAGCTGTGAAGAGATCGCGTTTAGCTCCAACGCGAATAGGTTCAGACGGACGTGTAATGGAGTGGCTGCAGGAATATCCCGAAGCTGAACCGACTCACCGGCATGTTTCGCATTTGTGGGGACTGTATCCGGGATCTGAGATCAGCTTGAGTCACACTCCAGCCCTAGCGACTGCGGCACGGAAAAGTCTTGAAGTTCGCGGCGATATTTCGACAGGTTGGTCGCTTGCTTACAAGTTGAATCTTTGGGCCCGCCTCGGCGACGGAAACAGGGCAAACGTTTTGCTTTCGATGCTTTTGTCACCAGTTGGTAGTCGTGCAAAAACGGGTGTGCAATTTGCGGGTGGCAGTTATGAAAACTTATTTGATGCGCATCCGCCGTTTCAAATCGACGGCAATTTCGGCGCGACCGCTGGTATCGCAGAAATGCTTGTACAGAGTCATGATGATGAAATTGATTTGTTGCCTGCATTACCAAATTCCTGGCAGGAAGGTCGAGTAACTGGGTTGAAAGCTCGTGGTGGGTTCGAATTGAATCTCGAATGGAAGTCCGGCAGGCTTGTCGATGCCAAACTCCGGTCGGCGCTCGGCGGCGCCTGCACTCTTCGCTACGGCCAAAAGACACTACGGCTCGCAACTCGAAGAGGCAGAAGTTACCAGCTAGCGAAACCTTTGCTCCTTGGCTCGACGATAACTATTGCTCGAGGAAGCAAGGATCGCAAAAGCCTGGTTGTTAGTCCGCGATCCGCGAAGGCATCGAACCACACTTCAAGCCTGAATAAGTTCCCCGTCGAAATGTTCATTCAAGAGACTAAATCATTTGTTTAGTCTCAGCGCTTTTGGACATACCAATTCGCGAAGTCGGCCAGTCCAAAAACTCAGCCAGTATTCAGGATTTCGGACGTCACTTCCGTAAGCTCGAATCGATTTGCTCGGAAACTGGCAGAGTTTCGTCAAAACCGATGTGGGAACGATGTTTGCTCCTTTGAATGCGTCTAGCAAGTTGGTAATACCCCTGACTTCAGAGTTGATCAATTGGTAAGAAAAAGAGCTTGACATCGCCAGTGGGCTGAACCAAAATGCGGCCATCGAACGAGCGGGTATTCAGCACCTTTTTACGGCTTCAAAGTCATTTTCATAGGTTCGAGAGTCTTAGATTTCCTTAGTTCTAAATTTCGAACATGGTTGTAGCAGTTCCACGCGATTGGTCAGACCAAGCAGGTTAAAAACCCATCAAAGCAGCGGGAAATCCCACCCGCTCACTACGCTACTTAGGTAATCGTTTCTTGGATTCAACACAGGACTGATGGTCGGCTTGAGAATGCTGTTACACAGCGCGCGCGCTTCACTTGCCGATAACAGTTAGGCGCCTGGAGTTTATCACTGAAGAGGAGATTGAAATGAGATCGAGATTTCGACCGTTCGCACAGATTTCATGTGCGTTCTTATTTGTGTTCGCGACATTGATGATTCCGATGTCAGCTAGTTCTCAGGAGCTGCGCGGAAAGATTACTGGACGAGTTGTAGACTCCAATGACGCGGCCGTGTCTGGCGCTACGGTGACAATTACTGACCTGGCGAGAGCCGGGACCACTGTTTTGACCACGAATAAGGATGGCATCTTTGATGCGCCATACCTGTTGCCGGGAAATTATCAGGTCATGGTTGAAGCGTCCGGTTTTAAGAAGGCATTGCAAGACAGTGTCGTAGTCGCGATCAATGAGACCCGGACCATCACGATTAAGCTCGATGTGGGAACGGTTCAAGAAACCGTCACCGTGACATCTGAGGCCTCTAGACTCAACGTCTCGGATCCGAACCTGGGTCTGACAATCGATCGAAAGCGTGTAGACGAGTTGCCATCGATTCACGGCGATCCCTACATTCTTATGAACCTTTCGCCGGGCGTTGCTTACACCGGTAGTGGTCGTTTGGATCGTCCCTTCGAACCAACACACATCGCCAATTTCGCAATGGGTGGCGCGCGCGGAATTCGCAGTGACCTTTTGATTGATGGCGCACCAAGTACAGCGACCGCGAATGCCAACGAGGTAATTGCCTCTTACGTTCCGCCTACCGATTCAACACAGGAGTTTAGAGTACAGACAGCGACCTTCGATGCGCAGTTCGGCAATACCGAAGGCGGGGTCACCAGCATTGCGACTAAGAGCGGTACGAACGACTATCATGGCACCGCGTACTATTGGATCGAGCCAGGTGGTTGGGCTGCTAACGACTTTTTCGGCAACTCGCGCGGCCAGGGACGCCCGTTCACCTTCTCGAATCGTCCCGGTTTCAGCATTGGTGGTCCTGCGACTATCCCCAAAGTCTACGACGGGAAGAACAAAACCTTCTTCTTCTTCTCCTTCGAGCAAATCAACGACTCGCGACCGCGTTTCGATGCAACCAACATCTGGGCGCCGACAGCTGCGATGGCGAACGGTGATTTCTCGGCCTTCCTGGGTAAAGTCACGATTTTCGATCCGCTGACCGGCACATTCGCAAACGGCACCACTACTAATCGCACGCCCTTCGCGGGCAACATCATTCCGGCTAATCGAATTAACCCGGTGGCCAAGGCCGTGCTCCCGTTCATCGGTGGGCCAAAGCACGGACCGCAGAGTGGTGCGCTGATCAATAACAACATCACCGATTCAACACTTGCGGAGACTATGAATCCGCCCTACCGAAACTACACAATTCGACTTGACCAGGTGATTGGCGAAAAGGACAAAGTGTTCGGTCGCTATAGTTGGTACAACCGGAAGAGCACCTACAATAACTACACCGGCACTGATTATGTTGGCGATCGGTTCCTCTTTATCTCTAAGCAGGGCATGGTGGATGAGGTTCATACCTTCGGCCCTAATACTGTCCTGAATGTCCGCTACGGGTTCAATCGTTTTATCCGTGGTTCTGATGCACCTGAAGGTCAGTACGGGTTAGACCTTACTAGTCTTGGTTTCCCCTCTTCTTTTAATAGTGCAATTGGCGAGGGCATACGTCGCTTTCCGCGTTTTGATTTCAATTGCACTTCATGCACGGGTGCGGCAGTCGGCAATGGCCACACAAACGAGTTTCGTCCAGTGAGCAGCCACTTCGCAACGGCCGTACTGAACCGAACGATGGGTAAGAACTCATGGCGGTTTGGTGGTGAGATGCGAATCTATCGGGAGGACGACAGCTTTAAGAGCAACCAGCAATCGGGTCAGTTTATTTTCGACAATACCTTTACCCGAACTGGCAGCGCCAGCACTGCTGACGTTGAAGGCATACAGGGGTTTGCGGCGTTCTTGCTAGGCTATCCCACAACGATGCAGATTGTCCGAGCTTCGGACTATTCTGAGTATTCCAAGACATGGGGATTCTTTGCTCAGGACGATTTACGGCTGACCCAGAAACTTACGCTGAATCTCGGATTGCGCTGGGAATTTGAGTCGGCGTTAACTGAACGTCAGAACAAGAGTATTTCGGGTTTCGACCTTCCCTACACGCAACCGTTTGAGGGACAGGCCCAGAGTAATTTTGGGCTGATCTCCAGCACAGATGTTCTCCGGACCGTCTATGGTCTGAATTCCATAACTACCAAGGGCGGTCTCTTATTCGCGGGCAAAGACACTGGCAGTGGTCTTTACAACACCCCGAAGAATGGCTTCTTGCCACGCCTTGGATTTGCCTATCAGTTGAATGACAAAACGGTACTTCGTGGTGGCTTTGGTGTCTACCAGGGCTTCCTCGGTGAACGACGTGGAGACGTAATCCAACCGGGTTACACCCAAACCACGATCCAACCTCTAACCACAGGTCCCAACGGAGCACCGCTACCAGTTCTGATTTCAAATCCGTTCCCGAGCGGGATCACTGACCCTAGTGGCAATGCTTTAGGCCGACAGACCGCTTTGGGCCAGACCATTACTTTCTTCAATCAGGATCCGAAAGTAGCTAAACAAACAAGATGGACGATCGGAGTTCAGCGCGAACTGATCGGCGGCTGGTTCATTGAGGCGACTTACCTTGGAGATAAGGGTTCCAACATCGAGATCGTTCGGAATATCAACGCCTTGCCTAACCAATTCCTGAACCTGGACAGCCAACGTACAACCGCTATGGGAACCAACAATACGAACCTTGGCGGTACGGTCCGAAGCCCATTCTGTAACACTGTCAGTGGCAGTACCTGTACGGCGGGTGCCTTGTATACCGGTGCAGGCGGCACTATTTCGCGTCGTACGTTACTCACTCCGTTCCCAGAGTTTGGCACTATCAACACAACCAATAACGACGGCGAAACCAATTATCAATCAGCCCAGTTCACTTTGGATAAGAGGTTTAGTAAAGGCTATGGGCTGCAACTCGCATACACCTATTCGAAGTGGACGCAGGCGACAGAGTATCTGAATGCCGGTGACGCGAGACCGACGAAGGTTTTATCCGATCAGGATGTTCCTAATCGCTTCTCCATGAGTTACTTCTATGAGTTGCCATTTGGTAAGGGTAAACTCATCGGCACGGACGCAAGCAAGTGGACCAACGCCGTTATCGGAGGTTGGCAACTTCAGGGAACCTATACGTATCAGAGCGGTTTCCCGATCACCTTCTCCAGCGATGCGTTTTATCTCGGAGGGCCGATCGCACTGAAGAAGGGTGACCAAACCCTGAATAGATGGTTCAATACGTCAGCGTTCGTCTCACTGGCAAACGGACCGTTGCCTACCTGCCCTGCATTCCCGAATGGTAATGCTTCATGTGCTACCCCGGTCGATCACTATCGCACTTTGCCGCTGAGATTCCCTGACGTAAGGTTAGATCCAATTAACAACGTCGACGCTGGTCTACGGAAAGACGTCCAACTGCGCGAGACGATGAAATTGCAATTCAGGGTGGAGTTCATTAACTTGTTCAACCATCCGCTCCTACCTGGCCCAGCAGTAAATCCAGGGGCAGCTTCGTTCGGTCAGATTTCCGCATCGAACCAACTTAACTACGCTCGTCGAGCCCAGTTGATGGCGAAGTTCATCTTCTAAACTCGAACTCACTGTTTTTCATTCCGGGGAGTTTGCTTTTGAGCAGACTCCCCATTTTTATCTCTACAGCCGTGGCCTTGCACAAAAGGTATGATACTAACGATCCTTGTTATATAAAGATGACCTCTCGTCGAACATTTCTAGCTGCTCTAAGTGCTTCGGCTGCTGTTTCTGGTTTGCGAAATTTTGCGAGCGCGGAGTTGGGCAAGACAATCGATTCAATCCATCGTGAGTCACTCGTCCGACGCCACAATCCGCTAATCACCCGGATTGATCCACTCGCGCCACTGTCGGTCGGCAATGGCAGCTTTGCATTTACCGCTGATGTCACAGGTCTCCAGACCCTCGGCCGCGAATACGAAAATTCGATGCCGCTTTGCACCTTGTCGCAGTGGGGATGGCATTCAAGACCCAAACCTGCCGGGCTAGAAAATGCTTCTTTGAGGTTGACCTCTTATGACACTTACGGTCGACAAGTTGGTTATCACACAAACTCTGAGGGGCAGGTCGAACTCTTTAACTGGCTTCGTGAAAATCCACACCGGCTCCACCTGGGCGAGATCGGTTTGTATCAAGTAGATGAAGAGAAGGAGATCACTCCGAACGACATCTCTGAAATTCGCCAGGAGCTTGATCTCTGGCGTGGAGTTTTGAGTAGCAGGTTTCGGCTTGGTGGTGAGCTCGTGCAGCTAACTATAGCCGCTCATCCGGACGTTGATGTTCTTGCTTGCACCGTGGACTCGAGGTTGGTCGAATCTGGTCGGTTAGGAGTTCGTTTTCGTTTTCCATATGGCTCATCAAACATGCAAGCCGCCGACTGGAAGCAAGCCGAGAAACACACGACCACTATCGTCGATCGAAGACCCAATCGGATCGATGTTGAACGCGTCCTGGACAGCGATAAGTATTTCGTTTCGATTGGAATGGTGTCTCCGCTCGAAATAATAGATACGAGAAATCATTCGCTTGTTATTAAGAGTACAAAAACAGCGCGACTAGAGTTCGCCACCTTCTTTTCGCAGAATGAAAGACCCGGCGAAATTCCAAGTGTGCCTGTGACGATAGAGGCAAGCGTTAACCACTGGCGCCGATTTTGGTCAACGGGCGGCGCAGTCGAACTAGCTGACAGTGCTGATCGCAGAGCAGCTGAATTAGAGCGACGCATCATTCTGTCGCAATACCTCACTGCAATCCAGTGCTCCGGCAAGTTGCCGCCGCAGGAAACCGGATTGACGGTTAACAGTTGGTACGGAAAGTTTCATCTGGAAATGCACTGGTGGCATGCTACGCACTTCGTTCTGTGGAATCGCTTGCCGTTGTTCGAACGAAGTCTGGGCTGGTATGAAACGATTCTTCCGCGAGCTCGTGAGCTGGCGCGATCGCAAGGATATGCGGGCGCGCGCTGGCCCAAAATGGTTGGACCCGACGGGCGCGACAGTCCGTCCCCAATTGGTCCATTGTTGGTTTGGCAGCAACCACATCCGATTTTCTATGCTGAACTTTGTTACCGAAGTCGTCCAACTCGACAGACGCTAGAGCAATATGCTGATTTGGTTTTCGAATCAGCATCATTCATGAGTTCTTACGCCCACTTCGATCAAAGTCGAGATCGGTACGTACTTGGTCCGCCCCTGATCCCGGCCCAGGAAAATCACCCGCCCAGAGAGACATGGAATCCGACATTTGAACTAGCCTACTGGAGGTTTGGTCTCAAGATGGCACAACTGTGGCGCGAACGCTTGGGAATGAAACGACTGGATGAGTGGGAGCGAGTTCTTAACAAATTGTCGCCTTTGCCGATACGTGAGGGAGTATATCTGGCGCACGAAAACTGCCCGCAAACTTTTACTCAGCGAAATGTGGATCATCCATCGATGTTGGCTGCCCTTGGATTTCTACCTGGCGACGGAATCGACAGAGCAGTGATGCGTCGTACACTTTTAAAAACGATGAAGGAATGGCGTTGGGATCAGACCTGGGGTTGGGACTATCCCTTAACTGGTCTAACGGCGGCTCGCCTGGGAGAAACAAAGATTGCAGTTGATGCCTTGCTCATGGAGACTGAAAAGAATCGATATCTTCCAAACGGACATAACTGGCAACGACAGAATCTTCCGTGTTATCTGCCGGGTAATGGTGGGTTACTTTACGCCGTGGCGATGATGAGTGCAGGCTGGTTCGGCGCACCTCAGAAGAATGCGCCGGGCTTTCCGGACGATGGCACGTGGAGGGTGCGCTGGGAAGGTTTGAATGCTTCGGTAGCCGGCAATTTCTAGCTCACTGCCAACCGCAAATCTTTCGAGTGGATGTTCCCGCTCTTGCGACTTCGAGAAAACGAGGTTCGTAATCTTTGGCGTAGAGATCAACGCTATGGCGAATCTTGGAGAAAAGCGCGCAACGAAGATTATCTTCGGTAACCCTGTCGCGCAGGTAGGTCATCGCGTTCGCTTCGCCCCAGTATTCGCGATCTTCCCAGATTTGAACTGGAGTGCCGCCAATCTTCTGAGTGAGTTCCAAGAGCCGAGGGTCATTTGGATCTCGGCCATTGCTCAGAAAGATCTTGTTGTACTGCGGGATTAGCTGAGTTTGCAGTTGGTAAACTGTAGCATCCACTTTGCCTGTTCGATTGACGTGACCAAACTCATGCGCGAGCTTCGTCGCTGCAAGAGTGTTGCCGCCTACTCGATTGAAGGACTCATTTGGCACCAACGAGTTCATCACTGGGAAGTAGATTGGATTAGGATAGCCCTCGTCGAGCCGCATCCCCAGCGTGATTGTTGCGCCGACTAGTTGGCCGGCGTCGTTCCACTTATATTTTCCGGTGGTGGCACCCTCGGCATTCTCTTTCGAGACGACTATGTTTAGTGTGAAGTTAGCATTCTTCGAATAATAGTCCCACTGACTTTGGCCGGCATCAGTGGCGAGAAATTCTTGTTTCCACTCTTGATAGCGATCGTAGTATTTGGCGGGTATTTCTTCTTTGATGCCGCCCGGCAGGTCTTCGGAACCCGGGGCGTCAGTCGTTTCGATACCATGATACGAGCTGATCAACTCTTCATCGGCAAGCTCCGGCTTAATCGCATTTGCAGGTTGATGGGCGGTTTGGCCAACTCTAAAAGGGATAAATATTAGGGTGGTCAGTAAAGCAATCAGAACTCCAATCCGAGACGATTTCATTGGGTACCTCTTACGTCGATAGACGCGTTCGTCAATTGAATGAAGGTGCGGGGCTTCCGAACTGCAGGATGGCAAAGTTTCTAAACCAAATATAGTCTTTAGTCAACATTTTTAGCGGCCCAAAAGGGAATTGGTCTAAGAAACTGGCACAGAGTGACCTGTTACTGAATTAGGTTTGAATACGCTGGTTGTCTAGCAGGCACTGGGACGGCCATTGCGACGTTTGAAAACGTGGGGCGAACAACATGAATTATCGAGAGCTGGGAACTACAGGTTTGCGAGTGTCGACCGTGAGTTTTGGCGCCTGGGCCATTGGTAACGCCTGGGGATATGTCGATTCTGATGAATCGTTGAGCGCACTTCATCGAGCGGTCGATCTCGGTGTCAATTTCTTCGACACGGCAGACGTCTACGGCGATGGGCACAGCGAGCGGTTACTCGCACAATTAAAACGTGAACGAAGCGAAGAAATCATTATCGCCACTAAGGCAGGGCGAAGATTGAATCCCCATGTGGATGAGGGTTACAACGCCGAGAATCTGAATGCGTTTGTTGACCGAAGTCTGCAAAACCTGGAAACAGATGCACTGGATCTGCTGCAGCTGCACTGCCCGCCAACTGAGTCTTACTACCGTCCTGACTTATTCGAAGCGCTTGACGATCTTGTTAGCAAGGGAAAGATCAGAAACTACGGAGTTAGCGTCCAGAAGGTCGAAGAAGCACTCAAGGCGATCGAGTTTCCAAATGTTCGCAGCGTTCAGATCATTTTCAATATTTTTCGAGAGCGTCCGGCCGAGCTGTTTTTCAAAGAGGCCGCGCGTCGCAAAGTTGGAATCCTTGCTCGCTTACCGCTCTCGTCAGGAATGTTGACAGGCAAGCTTACAGCTGCCAGTACTTTCTCGACCGAGGATCATCGCAACTTCAATCGGCACGGCGAAGCATTCGATCGTGGCGAAACATTTTCCGGAATCGATTATGAAACGGGACTTGCGGCAGTTGAGGAAGTGCGAGCACTTTTACCCCATGGCATGTCGATGGCCCAATTTGCTCTTCGCTGGATACTAATGTTTGATGCTGTGACGTGTGCAATTCCCGGTGCGAAGCGGCCCTCTCAGGTTGAAGAGAACGTCGCCGCCGCGGACTTGCCGTCCCTGTCGGAAGAAACAATGCAGAAAGTGAATCAGATATACGAACAGCGCATTCGACCCCTGGTTCACCAGTACTGGTGAGCAGGTTTGCTTGGTGTAATGTCAACCTCAAAAACTCGAACCCAAAACAAAATGAAAACCAAATTTCTGCTTTGCCTACTGGCGTTGCTTGTTCTCGGAAACCATTTAGTGGCTCAACGCTCACGCGGAACCGGCTCAGAACAGGGGACGATTGTTCTCCATTCAACTAATTTTAGGTCTGGCCAGTCTCTGAGGATCGAAGGATTGTTTTTCGAGACCGCGAATGGGCGCGAATTACTGCCAGCCATCCGGACCAGCCTTTCTGATTCAAAGAGTTGGACGGAGACTAATAACGTTAAAGGCCGTCAAGTAACTATTTCACTCGAGCCACAGGGGAGTAACTTCCAGTTGGCACTGAAGGCTCAACCTGATTCAGACATTATTAAGTGGGGACTCGAAATCGAATCGGCCCCAGACGAGTACTACACGGGACTTATGGAAAGAGTTGTCGATGGTCCACAGGTGAGGTCGTGGGAGGCGGGAATTCAGGAAGCCATGAATCTGCGTGGACAAAAGGTCGAGATGATCGTAAAGCCCACTACTTCCGTCTATGCTCCGTTTTATTTGTCATCTAGAAACTATGCGGTGTTCGTTCAAGGGGACTGGCCCGGGCACTTCGACTTTGCTGTGTCAGATCCGAAACGTGTGAAGATCGAATTTGAAGGACCTTCATTCGGAATGAAGATGTATACGGCGTCAAATCCAGCGGGACTGGTAAAGGCCCACGCACTCGATGCAGGTCCGCCATTCATGCCGCCAAAGTGGTTATTCACTCCCTGGCGCTGGCGCGATGAACATACTCAACGAACAACCTACTACGATGGAACTCGTGTAACAGGCCCGTTCAATTCCGAGATCATGGAAGACGTTTTAATGATGAAGGCGTTCGGAATTCCCAACGGTATTTACTGGATCGATCGTCCGTGGGGACCTGGAAAACCCTGGGGATACGATGATTTTGAAATTGATGAACACCGGTTACCCAACTTTGCCGCCATGGTGAAGTGGCTTGATGCCAGTCAGACAAAGACCGTTCTTTGGATTGCGCCATTCTTTCAGGGAAAGATGATGCACGAGGCGCTTGAGAAGGGATATACGCTCGCTGGCCAGGTTCGGCCTATCAGCGGGAATAACTATCCGATGGTCGATCTTACAAATCCTGCAGCCAAAGCTTACTGGCAAGATGGAATTGCCAAATTGCTGAAGCTAGGCGTGGCCGGATTTAAACTTGATCGTGGTGAAGAAGACATTCCGGAGAGTGGTCCTTACAAAGTTTTCGATGGACGGACGATCCGAGAAAATCGCAATGCATATCCTGCGATGTACGTTAAGGCTGTTTACGAGGTGGCACAGAAGTATCGTGGCAAAGATTTCTTTCTGATGCCACGCGGCGCTTACACAGGTAGCTCGCCTTACTCCGTATTCTGGGGTGGTGATATCGGCGGAACCCAGGAGGGGCTACGTGCGTCGATCATCGCAGTTCAGCGGTCCGCTGTCATGGGTTATCCAAATTGGGGTTCGGATATTTGTGGCTACAACCAGCAACTACTCGAACAGGAAGTTTGCGGACGATGGCTACAATTTGGAGCCCTCAATCCGATAATGGAAGTTGGTCCCACTCGGAATGTCGCGTTCTGGAATCTGCCGCGAGAGCCGGCTTACGACGCTCAGTTGATTGCGATCTGGCGACTCTATGCTCGATTGCATGAGCGATTGATTGATTACAACTATGACTACGCACAAGAAGCCACCAAGACAGGGATGCCGATCGTTCGGCCCCTGTTTCTTGTGGACCCGACGGCACCCGCGGCATGGACAAATTGGTGGACCTATCAGTACGGACGCGATCTTTTGGTGTCGCCTATTTGGGAGAAGGGCAAGCGAACGCAGGAAGTTTACTTTCCTGCGGGGTCAAACTGGCGTGATGCATGGAACCCAACAAAAGTGTATCGCGGAGGGCGTACAGCTACAGTGAGCGCAGACACTCATCAGTTGCCGCTCTTTGTGCGTGTTGGTTCAACTGTGAATCTTGGTGATTTGAGCAAGGAGTGGAATGAGTCAGTTGATATCGCTGCGAAGAAACCGGATCTGAAAGCTCTGGATGCCGAGTTGAAGGCATGGTGGGACAAACAAAGAAGTGGAGGCGGGCAGTGATCGCCGACACAGAACGACAATGTGGACCGCTAACAGCGTTTACAGTTCTCTTGTTTAGTCTTGTAATCCTGTCATCAAGCGTACAGGCATTTCCGCAAACGGCTCAGAAAACCCAAACACAAATTACGGTTGCCCTCGACGGCAGCGGGCAATTCAAAAATGTTCAGGATGCGATTATGTCAGTTCCGGCTGGGACAGAGACGAACCCAGTCTTCATTCACATCAAACCTGGAACATACAAAGAACTAATTTATATTCAACACGAGAAACGCTTCTTTCATCTAGTCGGAGACGACGCTGCCAAAACGATCCTAACCTTCGACCTGAATGCCAATTTGCCGGGGGCCAATGGTAAACCGATTGGGACGTTTCGTACTCCGTCGACGGTGATTGACGCTGATGATTTTACGGCGGAGAACATTACGTTTGAAAATACTGCTGGTCCTGTTGGGCAGGCGCTTGCAATTCGAGTTGACGGCGATCGTGCTGTGTTTCGTCGCTGTCGTTTTCTTGGCTGGCAAGACACGCTTTTTCTGAATCGTGGGCGTCAATACTTTGAAGACTGCTACATCGCCGGCCACGTCGATTTTATATTTGGCGCTGCAACTGCATTCTTTGAGCGCTGCCACATTCATTGTTTGAAGAATGGTTACATTACTGCAGCGTCAACTTACGACTATCACCCATATGGATTCGTCTTCTCGAATTGCAAGATCACCGGTGAATCCGCTGAGGTCAAGACATATCTCGGCCGTCCCTGGCGCGATTATTCTGCTGTCATTTATCTGAACACCGAGATGTCTGACGTTGTCAGGCCCGTCGGTTGGAATAACTGGGACTTGCCGCCGCGTGAAAAGACTTCGCGTTATGCAGAGTTTAATAGCAAGGGTCCGGGTGCGAATTCGAAAGCGCGCGTGAGTTGGTCGCGGCAACTGACAAAGAGTGAAGCAAAGAAGATCACTGCAAAAAGTGTTTTGAGCGGTGATGATGGATGGCTGCCCGTCACTACACATTAAAGAACGTTTCATCCACAGATTACGCAGATTACGCAGATTTCTTTGAGAAGAGACGAGCCTGGCAGTTCTGAAGTAAATCGGCGTAATCTGCGAAATCTGTGGATCTACTGGCCTCTATGATGAATCGACTCTTCTTCATCTTTTTCATTGTTGCGACATCGCTTCTTACTACCCCGGCCCAATCTTACTATCCTGAACGTCCGCGAGACTTATCCGGCTACTGGCGATTTCAACTCGACCGTACTGACTCCGGCGTAAACCAAAAATGGTTCGCTGGAAATCTGCAGGGCTTCATCAAGCTCCCTGGAATTTTGCAAAACGAATACTTCGGCGGCGACGCGATCTCCATCAACACTCCCTGGGTCTTATCGCTCTATGATCGGTACTGGTTTCTGCGCGATGAGTACAAGCAGTACACCGAAAAGGATGTCAAAGTTCCTTTCCTGTCGCAGCCGCCGCGTCATTATCTGGGTGTGGCCTGGTATCAGCGCGATATCGACATCACTCCGAACTGGGCCACTCGCCGAGTGGTGCTGACCCTCGAGCGCCCGCACTGGGAAACAACAGTCTGGGTAGATGAGAAGAAGATCGGATCCGATCGGAGCTTGGTTGCGCCGCACATCTATGATCTCGGTTCAGTCACGCCAGGTCGACATCGTCTTACTATTCGTATCGACAATCGAATGTTGATGCCCTACAGGCCCGATGCCCATAGTGTTTCAGATTCGCTTGGCGCTTCATGGAACGGCATCGTTGGCAGGATCGATTTAACGTCAACCGGTCGTGTATGGATTGACGATGCCCAGGTCTTTCCGAATGTCGCCAGGCGGACAATGCTCATCAAGGTTCGCATTGGGAACCAAACAGGCCGTAGCGGAGACGGAACGATTACCGCTATCTGGCCGGATGTAGGCATAGCTCCAGCTACGTGGGACGAAACAGGCGGCACTGCAGAAGTCGAGGTTCCTATTCGGGCTGACGCGCCAAAATGGGACGAGTTTAATCCCAAGTTGCAACGTTTGAGATTGTGGTTGAAAGGTACGGGTGTAGATGAATACCTCGATGTGATGGTTGGACTACGGGATTTTCGAGCTTCGGGAAACGAGTTTCTGCTGAATGACCGTCCGATCAGTTTCAGAGGCACACACCATGGAGGTGATTTCCCTCTCACTGGCTACCCGTCGATGGATGTTCAGTACTGGAGAAATCTCTTCACGATCTGCCGCAAGTGGGGATTGAACCACATGCGGTTTCATTCATGGTGTCCACCCGAAGCGGCGTTTCAAGCGGCAGATGAAATCGGCTTTTACTTACAACCCGAGCCGGGGATGTGGAATGACATCAGTCCTGATACGCCGATGGAGAAGATGCTCTACGACGAGACTGATCGGATGATCAAGGCATACGGGAATCATCCATCGTTCATGTTGTTGTCGGCGAGCAATGAACCGAAAGGAAAATGGAAGGAGTCGCTGGCGAAGTGGGTTGAGTCTTACCACAAACGCGATCCGCGTCGACTTTATGCTAACGGTACCGGACACACTGAACGTGAAATAGCGGATATCACCCAGGGCACCGACTATCTCGCAATTCAGCGAATCGGACCAAAGCTCCTTCGTCGAGAGTCTGGTTGGTTTGGTGGCGATTACGGACAATCACTTGAAGGCATCGACATCCCGGTAATTGCTCACGAAGTTGGACAGTGGGTTTCTTATCCTGACTACAACATTATTAACAAGTTCAAGGGCTATCTGAAGCCAGGTAATTTTGAAATCTTCCGCGACTCGATGAAGCAACATGGACTCCTCGAGAAGAATGCGGCTTTTGTAAACGCCTCCGGTCATTTTCAACTCGAGTGTTACAAAGAAGAGATCGAAGCTAACTTGCGAACGCCGGGTCTGAGCGGTTTCCAGTTACTTGACCTGCATGACTATCTTGGGCAGGGCACTGCGTTGGTTGGATTGCTTGATGCTTTCTGGCAACCAAAGGGCTACGTAACACCGGAACAGTTCAGAGACTTCTGCAATACAACTGTCCCTCTGGCGCGATTGCGAAAGCGAGTCTTTACCACTACTGAACCGTTCGATGCCGACGTTGAAATCGCTCACTACGGCCCGAAGCCGCTCGAAAACTATAAAGCTGTGTGGCGTTTGAGCGGATTTCAAGGCGAGTGGCAGGCACGTACAATCGAAATCGGTAAGAACATCCACCTGGGGAAGGTTGTTGTTGACTTGTCAAAGCTGCCGGCGCCAGGTCAATACACGCTGATCGTCACCGTCGGACCGGCGGAAGCATTTGGACCGATCGACAAGAAGATCATCCCGGGTCCTGGTATCGTGCGCGGCGAAACTTATTTCGAGAACCAGTGGAACTTCTGGGTTTACCCTCCCGCCGGTATGGACGAGACTGGCGCCAGATCTGATCAAACTACCGAGAGTTCGAGAGCGCAAAGTCATCATAAGAATTCGACACCCGTACAAGAGTGTCCTCCTTCTGCGATTCAAGACCTGCTCGTTACTAACTCTTTAGCAGAAGCGGAAGTCAAACTGGCATCCGGTGGAAGAGTACTGCTATCGCCGCGAAATACTGATTTGGATTGGACGAGTCCGCCCTTGGATCTGGTACCGGTATTCTGGAATCGTCAGATGGGACCAGGCTGGGGTCGTATGCTGGGGTTATGGATTGATCGCAAACAAGGCGAGTCGAGGGCCCACACACTCGACGGGTTTCCTACCAACGAATACTTCGATTGGCAGTGGGCGCAGATTATCAGTAGCGTGCGTGCGATTAATATGGACCGGTTGCCTACTGAGGTCGAGCCAGTAGTTTGGGCTATCGATGATTGGAACCGGAACTACAAACTCGGGGTGGTCTTTGAATGTGTCGTGGGCCAGGGCCGGCTGCTTGTTTCTGCGATCGACGTCACAAACCCGAATAGCCCGAATCCCGTTCTGCAACAGTTTCGGAAAGCGCTGATCAAGTACGCCCGGAGCGATTGCTTTCAACCAACCACGGCCGTATCAAGTGAGGCGCTGCGCAGCTTATTCTTCGACACTCGAATCATGAATAAGCTCCACGCGAAAGCTTCCGAGGGAGGCCAGCCCGCTGGCATGGTGATCGACGGTGATCCGAACACGTTTTTGCTCGTCGGCGATCAGAAGAGTCCCGCACGCGAACAGGTTGATATCACCATAGAATTCCCGGCGCCCGTGCCGATGTCGGGGTTGGTACTCATGCCGCGCCAGAACCATCGTGAACACGAAGGTGACATTAAAGATTACGTAGTTGAAGTCAGTGACGATGGAAATACGTGGTCGGGTGTAGTACGCGGAGAACTGCTTTCGACATTTGGTCCTCAGACAATCGGCTTTACGAGAACAATAACTACCCGCTATCTCAGGTTGGTGTCGATTAGCGGATTCGGTCCAGACAAGACTACGTCGCTGGCCGAGCTTGCTGTGATCTATGCAGGACCAAAGCTTAATGACCGTGGTGAACCGATTGAATATCAACGCAACCGTAGCGCAACACCTGACATTGATGAAGGTCCCGGCCCAAAACCGAAACCCTCTCCCAAACCGAAGCCATGAGATGTAAAAAAATGAAACTTGAATTGAACAAGTCGGAAGGGTGGCTTGCCCCCGCTGTTTTTGAATCTGAAGTCTAGCGGGGGTAAACCACCCTTCCGACTTGTTCAATTCAAGTTTGTGTTTTGGCGTTTAACTTTGAGCCTTGAAAATGTCTAGGAAGGTACGACTGATCTATGAACTACCGACTAATCGCAATCGCAGCACTCGCGCTGCTAATCTTCGCAAACACAGACAGTGCGCAAATAACGCAGCCTACTCTATGGATCATTGGTGACTCGACTGTTAAGAACTCCGCCGATGGTCAGTTGGGTTGGGGCGATCCAATAAGAGACTTCTTTGATATTACGCGTATCAGAGTTGAGAATCGCGCTCGCGGTGGGCGTAGCAGTCGTACGTTCCAAACTGAAGGTCTGTGGGATCAAGTCGTTGCTGAACTCAAACCGGGTGACTTCGTTCTGATGCAGTTTGGTCACAACGACGGCGGATCCATCAACGATGAATCGCGCGCTCGCGGATCACTGCCAGGACTCGGCAACGAATTTGAGCCGATCGAAAACCAGGTCACCAAGAAAACGGAATCAGTTCATACATTTGGTTGGTACATGCGAAAGTTTGTGTCTGACACCAAGGCGAAAGGTGCAACGCCCATTGTCTTGTCGCCGGTTCCTCGCAACATCTGGATTGATGGAAAGGTCGAACGCATGGCGGGGACTTACGGGGGCTGGGCTGCTTCGATTGCCAAAGCTCAAAATGCTTTTTTCATCGATCTCAATGAGATTGTGGCCGCTCGTTATGAAGCGATTGGCCAGGCGACAGTGGGCAAAGATTATTTTAAAGGAGATCACACCCACACGAGTCCGATTGGTGCACGATTGAACGCAGAGTCGGTGGTTGCAGGTATGAAAACGTTGAAGACCTTGCCTCTAAATAATTATTTACGAGCGGTGCCAAACACGACGACGACAACTGAAGTAACAAAGACAGCACCCACTACTGAAGTTCCGGCGGTTGATGCAATCAAGCTCTGGCCCAACGGTGCCCCCGGTGCGCTGGGCTCCGCTCCGGACGACATCCCGACGTTAACGCCGTTCATTCCCAAAGACAAAGTTAACGGCTCTGCTGTCATTGTTTGTCCGGGAGGAGGTTATCAACACCTCGCCGATCACGAAGGACGACCTGTTGCCGAATGGTTGAACTCCATTGGGATTACCGCGTTCGTGCTCAAGTACCGGATTGGTCCGAAGTATCACCATCCGGCGCCATTGCAGGATGCAGCTCGTGCTGTGCGTCTTGTACGCGCGCGCGCGTCTGAATGGAAGATCGATCCGAAACGGATCGCCGTACTCGGCTTTTCGGCGGGTGGCCATGTCGCGTCCTCAATAGGAACACACTTCGATTCAGGTCAACCCGGCGCTGCTGACGTAATTGATCGCGTTAGTTCGCGACCAGATCTTCTGGTGTTGATTTACCCTGTGATCACAATGGGAGAGTTCACTCACGAGGGTTCGAGGAAGCAACTGTTAGGAGACAATCCAACGGCGGACATGGTGAAGCTGATGTCGAATGAAGAGCAGGTCACGAAAGAAACTCCACCAACGTTTCTTGTTCACACCGCGAATGATGCCGCTGTGCCAGTCGAGAACAGTCTTCGTTTCGCGGAAGCGTTGCGAAAGATGGGAGTGCCGTTTGAACTGCACGTATATGAACGCGGCAAACACGGTTTTGGTTTGGCACCCGACGATCCGATTCTTTCAACCTGGCCATCACGGGCTGCAGCCTGGTTACATCTCCAGGGTTTCTAGTGCTGGGAACGCTCGTGCTGGGAGCGCAGGCGTCCTCGCCTGCTCGCTACCCGACACGGACTTCGTTCCTAAGGACATCTATGATCACTGTAGGCTCTTGTAAGGCAACCAGCAGGCGGGGACGCCTGCGCTCCCAGCACGAGTGGGCGAGGACGCCTGCGCTCCCAGCACGAGCGCTCCCGGCACGACAACTCTTTCAAGTGTTGATCTGCGCGATTGTGTGCGTAGTCGTAAGCAACGCAGTTAACGCACAAGTACGAACTACATCGACGGAGATCCGCTACCTTTCCGGCACGGGAAAAGACGACGCAGTACTGTGGGATTTCTTTTGCACCGAAGGTCGCAACAGTGCTGTATGGTCGAAGATTCATGTTCCTTCAAACTGGGAGACAGAAGGCTTCGGAGCCTACCAGTATGGCGGCGATCATCAGCGCGCCTCGAATTCGTTTCCAAAAGAACAAGGGAAATACAAGCAGAACTTCGACGTTCCTATTGCATGGAAGAATCGAGTAGTGCGTCTTGTCTTCGAAGGTTCGATGACGGATACCGAAGTCTGGATCAACGGGACCTCAGCCGGCCCGGTTCATCAAGGCTCATTCTATCGTTTCAAATACGATGTCAGTCCGCTATTGAAGTTTGGTCAGACAAACCTGCTTGAAGTGACGGTGAGCAAGGAGTCGTCTAATGCAAGCGTAAACAATGCAGAACGCCGCGGCGACTACTGGAACTTCGGTGGTATCTTCCGGCCTGTTTATCTGGAGGCCTTGCCGAATAGCTTTATCGACTGGACAGCGATCGACGCGCGCGCTGACGGAAGGATTAGTATCGACGTCAACCTGGGTGGGCTTAGTTCAGTCGGTTCAAGAGTAGTTGCTCAGATTATCACGTCGTCAGGACAGCCGGTCGGTGAATCATTCTCCAGCCAGGTGTTGCGGGATCAAAACGTGGCACGACTGCAGGCGATTGTGAAACGGCCGAACCTTTGGACTGCCGAAACACCGAACCTTTACCGCGTTCGCCTCACTTTGCTTAACGGTACCAAGGCTATTCACACCATCACTGAGCGCTTCGGCTTTCGCACATTTGAAGTGAGAAAAGGCGACGGACTTTATCTCAATGGTCGGCGAATTCTTTTGAAGGGAGTCAATCGCCATTCGTTCTGGCCCGAGACCGCACGCACACTCAGCAAGCAGATCAGTTACGACGATGTGAAGCTGATCAAAGAGATGAACATGAATGCGGTGCGTATGTCGCACTATCCACCCGATGCGCACTTCCTTGAAGCTTGCGATGAGCTTGGTCTCTACGTCCTGGATGAACTCGGTGGCTGGCATCATTCATACGACACGCCAACCGGACAACGTTTGATCGGGCAGATGATCCGTCGTGACGTTAATCATCCGAGCATTTTGTTTTGGGACAACGGCAATGAAGGTGGTTGGAACAAGGAGAACGATGACGAATTCGCACGCTGGGATCCGCAAAAACGCGAAGTGCTTCATCCGTGGGAAAAGTTTCGTCTTGTCAATACAGACCACTACGAGAAGTTTGATAGCCACACAAGACTTTCAAACGGACCTGACATCTACATGCCGACTGAGTTTCTGCACGGTCTGTATGACGGCGGGATTGGCGCGGGGATGTCGGACTATTGGGAGCTCATTCGCACGAGCAAGGTCGGAGGCGGTGGGTTTTTCTGGGCCCTTCTTGATGAATGCGTAAAGCGCACTGATCAGAATGGCAGACTCGACTGCGCCGGAAACCGTGGACCTGATGGAATTGTCGGGCCGCATCGCGAAAGGGAAGGGAGCTTCAATACTGTTCGCGAAATCTGGTCGCCTGTTCAGATCAAGGGACAGCTCAATGGTTCTTCCGTTAAGTTCGACGTTGAAAACCGTTTCGATTTTACAAATCTCAACCAATGCGCATTTGAATGGACGCTTGCGCAATTTTCTGGAGGACCCAAAGCAGGCCACAAAGTTATTGCCGGAGGTGCGCTGAGTGCTCCGAACGTTGGTCCACACAACAGTGGACAGTTGCAGTTGACTCTGCCCGCTTCGCGCATTCGAGCTGACGTGCTCTACCTGACTGTGAAGGATCCGCTGCGACATGAGTTGTGGACGTGGTCATGGAGTCTGGCAAACTCCGAACCAAAACCAATTGTTTCGACGAGGGCGCCGGAACTAACTGATAACGGGAACACGATTTCAATCCGGAGCGGCCGGATTCAGCTGATCATAGGCAAGGATGGAGGAACCATCACACGAGCAACGATTGGAGGCAATCCGCTTCTGATCAACAGCGGACCAAGCGTGATCGCCTATCGTCGTAATGATCGAAGTTATGCCAACGTTGCTGGAGAGAGTCGACTCACGCATTTCGAAAGTCGCAAGGAAGCAAACGCAGTAGTCGTCGAAGCCAGCTATGAAGGCGCATTGAAATACCTGCGTTGGCGATTCTCTCCATCCGGTCAAGGTTCTGGTGCCGGCCTGGTTGCACAGCTGGAATATGAGTATTCGTTTGATGGGCCGGTAGATATTTTGGGAATTCAGTTCGATGCCGATGAGAAATTAGTTCGGGGTACACGTTGGTTGGGAATGGGGCCTTATCGCGTTTGGCAAAACCGATTACAGGGGACACGCCTCGACGTTTGGAAGAATGGATATAACGATTCAATGCCCGGTGAAAGATGGATCTATCCTGAGTTCAAAGGTTACTTCCGCGATGTAAGGTGGGCCGACTTCGTCACTGCAAGCGGTGTCACGAGTCTTTCGACAGCTTCAAGTTCATATCTGGGGCTTTTCAAACCTCGTGACGGTGTCGACGGTTTACTTGATTTCCCTGACGTCGGTATTGCGGTGCTCGACGTCATCCCGGCGATGCGAAACAAGTTCCACACGACTGACGAAATCGGGCCGCAGTCGAAAGCGAAGCAGATGTCAGGAACAGTTAAGCGGACGATTCAGTTACGATTCTGAGAGAAAAGTTGTCCAATATGTTTTAGCTTGTCGGGCCTGGTCTGATGCTTTCGCGACTAGCTGGAGACACATGCAAGCTAACCTCTCATTCTCCCCAAGCTTCAGCTTGGGGTTAGGGCGACTCGTAAAAGTAGTTAACCGTTTCAACGGTTTATCAGAACACCGGAATCTTTCGGAAACCGTTAAAACGGTTCCAAGATCTTATGCGAGCTCGGATCCCCAGGCTAAAGCCAGGGGAGAATGAGACGTCTGGATTTTGCAAGAGTAGCTACTGAGCTTGTCGGGCCTAGTCTGATGCCCTTGCCACAACCTAAAGCATATCGCACGCCACCTAACGGAGAATCGATGAAATCAAAACACGGAAATCCGCTCGATCGACGCGACTTTATCAAGACTACTGGAGCAGGCGTGGCCGGATTAGCTCTACTGCCACAAATGCTTCCAGATACATTTGCTCAAAATGGATCGACCTCGCAACGTCGCGTCTTTCCACTCAACCACAACTGGCTCTTCAGCGACAAAGTGGTTCCCAACAGCAGCAGTCCTGCGTTCAATGATCGTGGCTTTACACGTGTGACGATTCCACACACAAACAAGATGCTGCCCTGGCATGGCTTTGACGATAAAGACTACGAGTTTGTTTCACTCTACCGTCGACACTTCTCGGTACCGCCGGGTCTCAATGATCATCGAGTCTTCATCGACTTCGGCGGCGTGATGACCGCAGCGAAAGTCAGCATTAATGGTCACAGCCTGGGCGAGTATCGAGGCGGGTACACGCCCTTTTCTTTTGAAATAACTCCCCATCTGAATTGGCGCGGAGAAAATGTGCTGGCTGTGGAAGTCGACTCAACTGAACGCAAAGATATACCACCATTCGGCGGAGACATCGATTACCTGACTTTCGGCGGGATCTATCGCGACGTGGCATTGCGATTTGTACCACAGAGTTTTATTGAAAACGTCTTTGCCAAGCCAGTGAATGTTATGTCTTCTGATCGTAGCCTCGAGGTCAGTTGTTTTCTCGATCTTAAAGGCGAACTTGCGACACCCCTGCGATTAGTCGCCGAGTTATACGATGGCGCTCGATTGATCGATTCACTCGAAGGCTCGGTTAAGCATCAGCAAGATTCGCTGGTCAATATTGTGCTTCATAACCTCGGCTCGATTTCTTTATGGGACCTCGATCGGCCCAAACTCTACGACGTCAAAGTGAAACTGTTTGACGGCACTCGGTTAACGGACGAGTACACAACCAGAGTTGGTTTTCGCGAAGCAAAGTTCACTCCCGATGGATTTATGCTCAACGGTCAACATCTCAAGCTTCGCGGACTCAATCGACATCAAACATTTCCTTTTGTCGGACAGGCAATGCCGGCACGAGTGCAACAACGCGATGCGTGGATTTTGAAGAAGGAATTGAAATGCAACATCGTGCGTACGTCGCACTATCCGCAGTCGCCTCATTTTCTCGACGCCTGCGATGAATACGGACTCATGGTGTTGGAGGAGATTCCTGGCTGGCAGCATGTCGGCGACGAGCAGTGGAAAGACCTGGCTGTGAGTTATGTCGAAAAGATGATTCGTCGTGACTGGAATCATCCATCAATCATTATCTGGGGTGTTCGCGTGAATGAGTCGGGCGATTACCACGACTTCTACACTCGAACAAACAACCTGGCGCGTTCGCTTGATAACTCGCGACCAACCGGTGGCATCCGCTACAAGTATGACTCAGAGTTGTTGGAAGATGTGTTCACGATGAACGACTTTCAGATTCCCTTGCGCAAGCCAAATCATCCGCTATACCTGAACACGGAATTCATCGGCCACATGTATCCCACGAAGCGCAACGACAATGTGGAGCGAGTTACTGAACACGCGATGAGACATGCCCGCGTCCACAATCAACTTGCATCGGAGAAGGGATATGCAGGCGGACTCGGCTGGTGTGCTTTTGACTACAACACGCATGCAAACTTCTGCTCTACGGACCGAATCTGCTATCACGGCGTCGCTGACATTTTCCGTATTCCTAAACCCGCGGGCGGTTTCTACAAATCGCAATGCGATCCGAAAGAGGAGATTGTGTTGGAGCCGGCCTTCGATTGGGCGCGAGGCGACCGTAACGAGACTTTTACCGTCGCGATGGTTTCGTCAAACTGTGACAACCTGAAAATGTATATTGCTGATCGGTTGATCGCGGACCTGAAACCGGATCGCGAGAACTTTCCACACCTCAAGTATCCGCCTTTCGTGAAGAATATTCGTGACGAGATTTACAAAGGCGCCTGGGGTGACATGAAGATTGAAGGCTATATCGATGGAAAAAAAGTGATCACAAAAATGATGTCGGGGCGCGGCGCCGATCGTCAGTTGCAAATTGAGCTGGACGATCGTGAATTGGTTGGTGATGGAATTGATACCACGAGAATAGTGCTCAAAGTTACCGATGAATACGGATCTATCCGGCCGCTCGCAAACGCGGCAATAGCGTTGAGCCTCGCTGGGCCAGGCGAGATCATAGGTGAGAATCCATTCTCGCTCTTCGGCGGAGTTGGGGCTGTCTGGGTAAAGACAAAACAATCCGCCGGAATGATCCACATTACTGCCCGTCACCCTGTGCTCGGTGCGAAGACTGTTCAGATTGCAGTGAAGAGACAAAGCCCGCCAGCGATCTAAGCGTTGTCGTAGTGTTCTCTGCCGCCAGCGACAATCGGATAGATCAGACCAGCTAGCACTGCACCGATAATCGGGGCGACCCAGAACATCCAGAGTTGCGACAAGGCCCAACCGCCAACGAACACCGCGGGGCCGAGACTCCGTGCTGGATTCACTGATGTGTTAGTGACTGGAATACTGATCAAGTGAATCAGCGTCAACCCCAGTCCAATTGCAATAGGTGCGAATCCATCAGGCGCTCGCGGTTCAGTTGAGCCGAGGATAATGATCAAGAAGAAAAACGTCAGCACAACCTCACATACAAAACCAGCAAGAAGAGTGTAGCCACCCGGTGAATGTTCACCGAAGCCATTTGCCGCCAGTCCACTCGCAGCCACGCTAAATCCGGTTTTGCCGGTTGCAATCACCACCAATGTGCCGGCAGCAGCGATCGCTCCAAACACTTGTGCAAGGATGTAAGGCACAATGTCAGACGCGGGAATTCGTTT
>Ga0105248_10001082_pt1 | contig 30103 bp, 36 predicted proteins | sample KBSS34metaG_FD_81524 | JGI IMG/M metagenome (GOLD analysis project Ga0105248, IMG submission 81524) | Switchgrass rhizosphere microbial communities from Kellogg Biological Station, Michigan, USA - KBS S3-4 metaG | ecosystem: Host-associated > Plants > Roots > Rhizosphere > Soil | place... | reverse complement strand
GGACCACCTGGGCCTGCTGGGCCTGCCGGATCCACTGGGCCTGCTGGGCCTGCCGGACCTGCTGGTTCCACTGGACCTGCTGGGCCTGCTGGGCCTGCTGGGCCTGCTGGGCCTGCTGGTTCCACCGGGCCTGTCGGGCCTGCCGGGCCTGCCGGACCTGTCGGGCCTGCTGGTTCCACGGGGCCTGTCGGGCCTGTCGGGCCTGCTGGTTCCACCGGGCCTGCCGGGCCTGCCGGACCGCAGGGACCGCCAGGTCCGCCCGGACGGCGTGACCATCATCGAGGATGGAAGATCGACATCGGGAAGATCTATATTCCGCCCCTCTTCGTATAGCCCTCGGGACCGAGCTGCACATCGCGGCGGCGCCTTCAGCGGCCACGAGGCGCCGCCCTGCTCAGCGCCCGCCTCGCACCCGGAAGGGTTCCATCACTGGGCGTGATCGCAGCAGGTACACGAGCCGATACCGCCGGGATTGCCTTCGGGTGGCTATGCGTAGATGCTGTACGAGCCTCCCGTGGGGTACGTATCCGGCTCGTGTGCCGTGCGGGGTATCGCATGGCGATGTGCGTTCGGGCCCGTGCGGGTGGGCTTGACGGAGTGTCCGCCTGGTTGCGTCCGGTAGGTCCGGTTCTGGAAGGTGTCGTCCACGGTTCCGCTCCTTCGCGGCCTCGGCCGGGCACCCCCACCGAGGCGCCATGGGGCGACGTGGAGCGGCGGTCGGGACGAACCGCGTCGTCGCAGGTCAAGGGGTGTTGGACGGGAGGCGGCGGCCGCCGCGGGTGACGGGGACGTCGAACGTGGCGTAGCGCGCGCCGGACTCGGCGGTGGACCGGCGAGGATCTCGGGCATGTGGTGGGAAAGTCGACCATCCTCGTAGGCGCGGCGATTCGGCGTCCCACCGGGTGTCGGCGGCGTCGGGTGGACCGCCGGCATGGCGGGCGCAGATGCGGCCGAATGGAAGATCATGGAGAGTGGCTCGTGACCCAGGCCAATCCCGCATACAGCGTCACTGTCCGCGTGCCGCACACGGCGCGGTCCGTGATAGAGACGGTGGTCGCCACGGCGCCCGGAGCGGTCTCCTGCCATGCGGACGAGCCCGATCCCGCCGGACGGCGGATCACACTCGACGCGGACAGCGCGTCGACGCTGACCTGGCTGATCAGCACCCTGCGCACCAGGCTGGGCACCGATCTGCTGCAGACGGAGGACCCCGTGTTCGTCGTCGCGTCCACCGGCAAGCTGACCCAGGCCCTGTGCGCCTCCGTCACCACGGGACACGACCTCGCGCTGCTCGACGCGGAGGCTGATCGCCGGGTCATCCGCCACCTCGCCACCCACCCGACCCACACCGACCTGTTCACCGGGCGGCCGCGCCGGGTGGCCCTGCTCACCGACGCCAGCGCCGTGCTCGACTTCGAGCCCCTCACGGCCGAGGCCGCACTGCCCGCGGTGGAGTCGCAGGCGGTGCATCTGCACCGGGCGACCGGCCTGGACGTCATCCCGATGCCGATCGCCGCTCGCGGCGCCGACGATCTCGGGCTCGCGATCGGCATGATCGCGCCTGGGTTCGCGGCCACGGTGCTGGTCCACACGCATGTCAGCCACATCGACGCGGTGCGTGCCGCGCCGTCGGCCGCCTCGGCCACGCCGTTGCTCGACACGCTCAACGACGGGCTCGCCGTGGCGGCGACCGCGGCCGTGCTCAGCCATCTGGGGGCTCGGGACCTGCCGCCTGGGCGGGCCCGGGTGGTTGTCGTTGATCCCGCGCGCGGTGGTGATCTCGCCGGCCTGCTGCTGGCGGCGGGCGTCCGCGACCTGACTCTCTACGATCCTCTGAGCTACGGGATCCAGCCGTTGCACCAGCTCGCCGGCGACCTCGACCTCGTGGTCGATCTGATCGGCCTCGCGTCGCCGCCGCCGGGGCTGCCAGTACTGCGCATCCGCCCGGAGACGCCGCCGCCGCTGGCATCGGCAACCCTGGGGCCACGGCCGCTGCACGCGCTTCCAGGCCTGCTGCGGGCGGCCGTGCGTGCCCACCGGACGATCACGACGACGGCCCGGCTGGCCGCCGTGCGGGCGCTGGTGGAACTGACCGCGCCCGGCGAGCTGCTGCCGCCCCTCGACCACCCACGCCTGACGCCGGCCGTCGCCGATGCGGCGGCCCGGGCACTGGCCGCGGACTGATCACTCGAGCCCGGAGCGAGCAGCAGAGCCGCAGTGACCGTTAGGACAGGCTCGCATGCCCAGGGTTGGCAGGGGAGAACGCCGCTGGGATGTCAGCGGGTCGGCAATGCGCGAGCCGCGCTGGTTGTCGATGGTCAACGGCGCAGCGGACCGCAGGGTTGTCATCACCATTTCAGGTGATGCCCACATGGCCGGAAAGTGTCGGGTCGGCACGTGATGTCTGAATTCTGGATAACGCCACGGGTGGGAAGGCGAGGCCGGAGGGGCGGGCATTCTTCGTCGCTGTCGGCCGGGTTCCCTGGGCGTGCACCAGCGGAAAGCGGCGCGTGACGTGGGGGCGCGGCCGGTCCCGCGGTGCCAGCCGCGCCCGCCGGGTGCCCGGGGCGCCGGGTGCTCCCTGAGGACCTGAGGGCCCCCAGGCGCGGACCGTTGCCGACCCCGACTGGTGTTGGCCCTCGTGCCCTCGTGCCGGCGGCGTGCCCACCGCGAGTCAGGCTGTCGCGGAGGGTACGAGCTCCAGGAGGGCCTGGGCCGCGAGTTCGTAGCCGAGTGCCCCCAGGCCCACGACCACGCCACGGGCAAGCGCCGACAGAATCGATTCATGCCGAAAGGTCTCGCGGGCCCAGACGTTTGACAGGTGAACTTCGATCCACGGATTCGGGTAGTTCGCCAGGGCGTCCCGGAGGCTCCATCCGTACATCATGAGCGCGCCCGGATTGACAATTGCGCCGACCGAGTCGTAGTTGTCCTGAACGGCGTGGATGAGCTCGCCCTCGGATTCCCGCTGAACGGAGACCAGATTCCAGCCGCGAGCGGCGATCCGGGCGGCGACGGCGGATTCGATGTCCGCGAGGGTGGCGGTGCCGTAGACCTCCGGCTGGCGGCGGCCTAGTATGCCCAGGTTCGGGCCGTTCAGGAGAAGGAGCGTGCTCACCGGACCTCATCATCGCTGTTACCCCCGGCCTGGGTCGGCCGGTGCGCTGTGGGGCACAATATCCCAGTTATGCTGGGGGTCGGTGTCGGGCGGTGGGCCGTGAAGGCGCAGCGTGGGTGTGCCTCGGCAGGATGGTAATAGTGAGCACATTGGTGCACTGTTGTTCGTCGTGTGATCCGGTCCAGGTGACGGCAGGCCGTCTCAGGGTGCTGGGGTACCGTCCGTCGCGCACCTACTCGTGCGGATTTCAGCGGCAACCTACGGTAATGGACCGTCGACGGCCGGGATCCTTACGCGAACCTATCGTCACGTAAGAAAAGGGTGGGGACCATGAGCGGTGAAGTGCGACACGCACCGGAGCTGCCGGCCTGGCCGCAGTACTCCGACGAGGAGCGCAACGGTCTGATCCGGGCCCTGGAGCAGGGCCAGTGGTGGCGTATGGGCGGCAGCGAGGTGGACAGCTTCGAGCGCGAATTCGCCGCCTATCACGGCGCCGACTACGCTCTGGCCGTCACGAACGGCACTCACGCCCTCGAGCTGGCCCTGCAGGTCCTCGGTGTCGGTCCGGGCACGGAGGTCATCGTCCCGGCGTTCACCTTCATCTCGTCATCCCAGGCCGCGCAGCGTCTCGGCGCCGTGGCCGTGCCGGTGGACGTCGATCTCGACACCTACTGCCTCGATCCCGCCGCGGCCGCCGCCGCCGTGACGCCCCGCACCAAGGCGATCATGCCGGTGCACATGGCCGGTCAGATTGCCGACATGGACGCGCTGGCCAAGCTGTCGGCGGATACCGGCATCCCGCTGATCCAGGACGCCGCGCACGCGCACGGCGCCCAGTGGCAGGGCCGCAAGGTCGGCGAGCTCGGCTCCGTGGCGGCGTTCAGCTTCCAGAACGGCAAGCTCATGACCGCCGGCGAGGGCGGCGCCGTCACCTTCCCGGACGCCGAGCTGCACGAGGCCGCGTTCCTGCGCCACAGCTGTGGCCGTCCCCGCACGGACCGGCGTTACTTCCACCAGACCTCCGGATCGAACTTCCGGCTCAACGAGTTCTCCGCCTCCGTCCTGCGGGCGCAGCTCGGCCGCCTCGCCGGCCAGATCGACACCCGCGAGCAGCGCTGGCCGGTGCTGGCCGAGGCGCTCGCCGCCATCCCGGGTGTCGTTCCGCAGGGGCGCGACGAGCGGTGTGACCGCAACCCGCACTACATGGCGATGTTCCGGGCTCCCGGCTTCGGTGAGGAGCGCCGTAACGCGCTGGTGGACGCCCTGCTCGAGCGCGGCCTGCCCGCGTTCGCCGCGTTCCGCGCGATCTACCGGTCCAACGGGTTCTGGGAGACCGGCGCCCCGGACGAGACGGTCGACGACATCGCCCGACGCTGCCCGAACACCGAGGCGCTCAGCGCCGATGGCATCTGGCTGCACCACCGCACCCTGCTGGGCACCGAGGAGCAGATGCGCGAGGTCGCGGCCGTCGTGGCCGACACCATGGCGGCCCTGTGACGGGCGGCCCTGTGACGGGCGGCCCTGTGACGGGCGGCCCTGTGACGGGCGGCCCTGTGACGGGCGGCCCTGTGACGGGCGGTGGCCCGGAGTCCGTGGACGGGCAGGGGGCGACGGGGGACCTGGCCGAGCCGGCAGCGGTTCGGGTCGCCGTTGTCGGGCTGGGCTGGGCTGGGCGATCGATCTGGCTGCCCCGGCTGCGTGACCATCCCCGCTTCACGGTGACCGCGGCTGTGGATCCCGATCCCGCAGCCCGGGCTGCCGTCGCCGCCGAGGTCCCGGGCCTGCGGGTGGCCGCCGACGTCTCCGACCTCGGCGCGGACCGGCCCGACCTCGCCGTTGTGGCCGTGCCCAACCACCGTCATGCCGACATCGCCGAGCGGCTGCTCCGCGCGGGCGTCCCCGTCTTCCTGGAGAAGCCGGTCTGCCTGAGCTCGGCGGAGGCAGACCGGCTGGCCGCCGCGGAGCGAGCGGGTGACGTCACCCTGCTGGCCGGCAGCGCCGCGCGGTACCGCGCGGATGTCAGCCGCCTCTACGAGGTCGCGGCGGGGCTCGGCGCGATCCGCCATGTCGACCTTGCCTGGGTGCGTGCCCGCGGCATCCCCGACGCCGGAGGCTGGTTCACCCGCCGGGAGCAGTCCGGCGGCGGCGCGCTGGTCGACCTTGGCTGGCATCTGCTGGACACGCTCGCCCCGCTGCTCGGCAGCGTCTGGTTCCACCAGGTCGTCGGCACCACGTCGGACGACTTCGTCAGTGATGGTGCCTGGGCCGCGTCCTGGCGCCATGACGGGGACGGCGAGGGCGACGTGACGCAGGCCGGGAGCGGTCCTGGCCGCGCGGGTGGTGATGTGGAGGACACGGCCCGCGGCTTCCTTGTCACCGAGGATGGCACCTCGGTCGCGCTCCGGGCGAGCTGGGCCTCCCACGAGGCCCGCGACCTCACCGCGGTGCGCGTCGAGGGCTCCGCTGGAACGGCGTCGCTGACCTGCACGTTCGGGTTCGGTCCGAACCGGCAGGACCGGTCGGTCCTCACCGTCACCCGCACGGGTGAATCCACCGCGGTGCCACTGCCCGAGGAACCGATCGGCACCGAGTACCGCCGGCAGCTCGATGAACTGCCCGCGATGCTCGCCGACCCGGCCTTCCGGGGCCGCGCGATCGCCGAGGTCCGGCCGACGATCGCCGCGATCGAACGGCTCTACGACTCGGCGCGCTCGCACCGGGCGGCGCCGCGCACCCTCGTTCCCGCGGGCCGATGACGCCCCGCCGACAAGCCACCGATTCCTGCACGTTCAGCCCGGAGGGGCATATGGGTACGGAACCTGACGGCATGCGTGCGGCGGGTGGGTTCGGCGCGACCGACACCGTCGAGGCGCGCCTGGTCGCGGCCGGCGGCATTCGACGGCAGTCGGTGATCTTCGATCTCGACGGCGTGCTCGTGGACAGCTTCGGCGTCATGCGCCAGGCCTTCACGATCGCCTACGCCGAGGTCGTCGGCCCGGGAGAGCCGCCGTTCGAGGAGTACAACCGCCACCTCGGCCGCTATTTCCCCGACATCATGCGGATCATGGATCTGCCGCTGGCGATGGAGGAGCCGTTCGTCCGGGAGAGCTACCGGCTCGCCGGCGAGGTCGTGCTCTTCGACGGTGTCGCGGAGATGCTGCGCACGCTGCGCGGACGGGGCTATGGGCTCGCGGTCGCCACCGGGAAGGCCGGCCCCCGGGCCCGCCATCTGCTCGACGTGCTCGGTGTACTGGGCCTGTTCGATCATGTCATCGGCTCCGACGAGATCCCGCGGCCGAAGCCGGCGCCGGACATCGTGCTGCGGGCGCTCGACCTGCTCGGGACGGCTCCCGGCGAGGCGATGATGATCGGTGACGCGGTCGCGGACCTCGACAGTGCCCGCGGCGCGGGTGTGATGGCCGTCGCGGCGCTGTGGGGCGAGACGGACGGCGTCGAGCTGACCGCGGCCGGGCCGGATGCCATCCTGCGTCATCCGGCGGATCTGCTGGCGCTTCTCGGTGAGTCGGCGCTGGCCGCCGCGCCCGAGGTTCCGGCGGCGCGCACCGATGGTTCCCCGGTGCCGCCGCCGGCAGCGGTGGTCCTGGCACCCGGCGACTGACGTGAGCGGCTGATCGGTCGAGCGGCCGATCGGTGGCCTCCGTCATCGATCGGCGGCCTCGGTACCCTCGCCTGCCTGCCGGCCGAGCAGGATCGCCCCGGCGAGGGACGACAGTCCGCCGAGGACGGCTGCCTGCACCGGTACCGGCGGATGGCCAGGTCGCCCCAGCGCCTGGGTGTGCTCGGCCACGGCATCGGTGAATCCGGGCAGTCCGTCGGCGAACCCGCCGCCGACCACGGCCAGGTCCGGATGGAGCAACTCCGCGAGACCGGTGACGGCGACGGCGACGGCCGCAGCGCTCTCGCGCACCGCGCGCACGGCCCAGTCCCTCCCATCAAGCCAGGACGCGCGCAGCTCCGCGAAGCCCACGTCGCCGTCGGCGGTGGCAGTGGTGTCGGCGTCCCGATGGAGGATGGCGCGGCGCAGCGTGGCAGGGCCGCAGGCGAGGGCCTGCACGCAGCCGCGGCGGCCACAGGTGCACGGCGGACCGTCCATGGCGATGACCATGTGACCCACCTCGGCAGAGCCGCGGGCCGGTCCAGGGCAGGGCCGCCCGCCCAGCACGATGCCACCGCCGATCCCGGTGCCGACGCCGATGTACACGATGTCCGAGCGGCCGGCCGCCGCCGCCTCCGCGAGCGCCGCGACGTCGCCGTCGTCGGCGTGCGCGACCGCAGCCCCCGGCACCAGAGCGCGCAGCATGTCGACGAACGCCAGGCCGGTCCAGCTCGGCCGCCCGGGCCAGGTCGTCACCAGGCCCGCCGCGTCGACGGTGCCCGGCATCGCGACGCCGACGGCACCCACCGGACCTGCCCAGCGGGACAGCAGGGCGCCGACCTGCGTGGCCAGGTCATCGACGTCCCGCAGGGCGGGTACCGCCCGCTGCCACTGGAACGTCGCCTCGACCGGTGCGGCGGTCCCCGTCGCCGCGGGCTCGATCCGCAGCGCCACCTTGGTACCGCCGATGTCGATGCCGAGCACCCCGGCGACCGAAGCGGGGGCAACGGCCGCGCCGGCGTCGGCGCGGGTGGTCGGCGCGGAGACGCGGGTGCTGGTGGACGGCATAAGGAAGGTCCTCTCGCGGCTGGTCGTCAGGCGTGCTCGTGCTGTGCCGCGGTGAGGCCGAAGAACGAGCGGTACAGGTCGAGCTGCTCGGCAAGCATGTGGATGCCGGGATGGGTGGGCAGCCCGAGGGTGGCAGCGGTGGCCAGCAGCCGGGTGCGTGCGGGCTTCATGATGATGTCCGCGACCACACAGCCGGCGGGCAGCGCCTCAGGGGGGAACGGCAGCGGGTCATCGGGGCGCAGGCCGAGCGGCGTCGCGTTGACCGCGAGCGTCGCCTCCCGCAGCGCCGGCCTGGCGGCGGCGACGGCACGCCCCGGCTGGTACGCCTCCAGCCGAGCAACGAGGCCCGCGCACTTTGCCTGGTCCGGGTCGTAGACGGCCAGCCGGGCACAGCCGGCGTCGAGCAGTGCGACCGCGATGGCGCTGCCGGCACCGCCGGCACCCATCAGCGCGACCCGGGCGTCGCGCGCCGGGTACCCGGCGGCGGCAAGACCCCGCACGAAGCCGGCGCCGTCGAAGTTGTCCGCGTACCACCCGCCGCCGGCGGCCCGGCGCAGCACGTTGGCGCTGCCGCTGATCCGCGCGGCGGCGCTGCGCTCGCGGGCCAGCTCCGCCGCCGCCACCTTGTGCGGGATCGTGACGAGCACGCCGTCGAGGTTTCCGATCGCCTCGAGGCCCTGCAGGACGCCCGCGAACCGGTCCGAGCGGGCGTGCACCGGGACCAGCACGGCGTCCAGCGCCAGCCGCGTGAACAGCGGGTTGAGCAGCGCGGGTGCCTGCACCTGCGTGACCGGGTCGCCGATCACGGCGTACAGGCGGGTGGCGCCACTGATCGGGATTGCCGGGGCCGTGAGGGGGAGCGCGGTCACGCCGCCTCCTGTCGCGGCATCCCGGCGAGGGTCTCCAGCACAGTCCGCTCGTCCATGTCGGCGACGAGATCGGGGCCGTCCGTGCCATCGAGGACGAACGTCAGCCCGGTGTTCGTCGACTTCTTGTCCAGTCGCATCACGGCGACCAGGTCGGCGGCCCGGACACCGACCGGAAGACCCGAGGGCAGCCCGTAACCCCGGACGACGTCGAGGTGCTCGGCGACCCGCTCCGGCCCGATCCGGCCGAGGGCGCCCGCGAGTCGGCCAGCGAACACGGTGCCGACGGCGACCGCCTCACCGTGGCGCATCGCGTAGTCGGTGACCCGCTCCAGTGCGTGGCCCAGGGTGTGCCCGTAGTTGAGGATGTGGCGAAGGCTCGAGTCCCGTTCGTCGCGGGCGACGACGGCGGCCTTGAGCGCGACACTCGCCGCGATCTGCTCGGTGACCGGGCGGCCGAGCAGGTCCGGGGCGCCGATGAAGTGCGCCCGGGCGATCTCCCCGTACCCGTTCACCCATTCCCGCCGTGGCAGCGTCGCCAGCAGGTCGGTGTCGCACAGCACGGCGCTCGGCTGCCAGTAGGCCCCGACGAGGTTCTTGCCGGCAGGCAGGTTCACCGCGGTCTTCCCGCCGACGCTCGCGTCCACCTGGGCCAGCAGGGATGTCGGCAGGTGGATGACGGCGACGCCGCGGTGGTAGAGCGCGGCCGCGAGCCCGACCACGTCGGTCGTCGTACCGCCGCCACAGGAGACGACGACGTCGGACCGGGTGAGCCCGAACTCCGTGAACCGGGAACACAGCGCCTCGACGTTCGCCAGCGTCTTGTCCGCCTCGCCGTCGTGGGCGGGCAGCCGCAGCGCCGGCACCCCCGGGTCCGGGACGGTCTCGAGCGGGCGGGCGGAGACGATGACCGCGCGCCGCGCCCCGGTCCGGGCGACCGCCTCCGGCAGGGTCTCGCGCACCCCCGGGCCGATGTCGACCGGGTAGCTACGCGTGCCGAGCTCGACGCGGACACGGCGGCGGTCCGGGCCGAGGTTCTCGATCAAGCTGAGCGGCTGCCCCACAGTCGGCATCGCCCGCCATCCTTTCGTCAGAGGTCATCTCGTCGTTAGAGGTCATCTCGGTGGAGATCATCTATCTCGGAAGTCCAGTCTGCCGGGGCCTGCCGGCCCTGTACCAGGCGGGGCATCCGACCCGGTCGGTTCCCACCGGTGGCAGTGGCTGGGCGCCGATCCGGGTGACGAGGGTCATGTCGGGTGGCGCCTTCCGGTGACTGTGGCGTTCGGAATGTCCGCTTATGGCGTGGTGGCCGAGACATCGCCGGGGATCTGAGTCAGGCTCGACGAGAACAGGTCGCTGCCCGGGTCGGACGCTGCATCGGGAACGACCGGTAAGACTGGTAGTTCGTCTACTGAGGAGTCCGTGATGACCAAGCCGACCGCCGCCCCCGGTGCCGATTCCGGGTCGTCGTCGACCACGGCCTCGGCGAGGGCGTCCGGAAGGCCGTCGGCCGGGCCGGCAGACGTGGCCGAAGCCACGGCGGCTTCCGGCACGGCGGGCTCGGCGGCAGTAACGGGCGGATCGGAACCGGCCGGGCCGGCGGCCCAGGGTGCTGGTGACCTGCCGCATGCTCCGTATCCGGATGATGAGCGTGCGGACGTGCCGGTGGGCACCCCCCAGACGGCCGGCGACGAACTGCCGGACGCGCGCTCGTTGTGGATTCTTGCCTTCACGTTCGCCGTTGTCGGACTGTTCTTCCCGCTTTCCGGGCTGATCGCGATCGGCTGTGGCGCGCTGGCCTGGCGCAGGGGTAGCGGACGCGGCAAGGTGGCCACCTTCGTCGCGATCGCGACCACGCTGATCGGCATCACCCTGACGGTCGTCGTCCTGGCGACCTGACCGGCCACGGGCCGCACAGCGGGCGCGAGCACAGGTGAGGCCGCCCAGCTCGGGGGGTGCGGGGCGGCCTCCTATTCATGATGACATTTGCATCGCGCCGGGCACAAGTGATCCCGTGGTCCGGGGCGACGGCCCAGCTACGATGATGCCCCAGGCCGGGTGATGCCCCAGGCCGGGTGATGCCCCAGGTCAGGCGGTCGCGTGCCGGGCGGGCCAGGGCGCGCCCTGTTGCAGCAGCGTGACCAGCACGCCCGAGCCACCGTCGAGATACGCCTCGTGAGGATCGCCCCGATCGGGCCGGACCTGCTCGACCACCGTCCCGCCCCGGCCGATGCCGCGAAGCATGTCACCGAGATCGTCAACCAGGTAGCCGACGGCGAACAGTCCTTCGCCCCGGCGGTCGAGCATCTCCCGGGCCAGCGATGGCTGGCATCCCGGCTCGACCAGCAGGACGTGCCCCATGCCGAGCCGACCAACGGCCACCCGGGTGCCGTCGAGCGCGATAAGCCGGCCGCGCCACAGCGCGGGGCCGGACTGTTCCAGCACCTGCCAGGCGTCGACGCCCAGCGCGACGGTGTAAAACTCGCGGGCCGGCTCGAGATCGGCGACGACGATGCCGAAGTGGTGAAAGGTCAGGCGGGCCAGCATCGAATCAACCGCGGCGAAACCCGCGCCCGGTTCCGCCAGTGGGAATCGCCGGCCCGGCGCCCGCTCGGCGGCCGGGTCGGCGCCCGCCTGCTCGCGAGCCCGGGTAAAAAACACCGATTCCGCCGTCACGACGCCCCCTCCAGGTCCCACCGGCATCGGGGGATGTTTTGCCGATCGTATCGCCGCCCCTCGTGGCCGACACCCGGCGGGGCGTTGTCTCCCTGCCGCGATGTCGGCGAGCGGCGATGATGGCTGTCATGCCGACTTTCATCGAGAAGCCGACCGTCGTCGAGGCGGCGGGGAACCTGCCCAAAATCATTCGCGAGTATGTGGGCGCGGTGAACACGGGTACCCCGGGCCTGAGCATCGCGCACATGTCGAGCCCGGGCGGCTGGGCGGAGCCGGGCCAGCGTCCCGAGTTCGACGAGTACACGATCGTCCTGCGGGGTGCCGTCCTGGTGGAGCACGAGGGCGGGGCGATCGATGTCGCGGCTGGCCAGGCGGTGCACACCGCCGCCGGTGCCTGGGTGCGATACAGCACTCCGGGACCCGACGGGGCCGACTACATCTCCGTGTGCGTGCCGGCCTTCGGGCCGGACACCGTCCACCGGGACGCCTGAGGCGGTCCGCCCGGCGAGTCCGCCGTCCACCGGGCGCCACCATCCCCGTCCCGCGCCGACCCTGCCCGGCCGGGAGGAGCTGCCGATCGTACTGGCCGCGCGCGGGCCATGCTGCTGGGTGGGGAGCCGTTTCCCGAGCGGCTGTTCATGTGGTGGAACTTCGTCGCGCGCTCCCGCGACGAGATCGACGTCGCCCGCGCCGACTGGGCGTCGGGCACCGGGCGGTTCGGCGAGGTGGAGACCACGGTGGCCCGAGTCCCGGCGCCTCGTCCGTTCTGGGCGCCGGGCGCCGCCCGACTGCCCGCGCCGTGATGGTGGGCACGGGCAGCCGGCGCGACGGTCAGAGCCGGTTGACCTGTTCGGCGATCGTGGCCACGTCGGAGTACCGCATCCCGAGGAGGCCTACCTGCTTCCAGCGCAGGACACCCTGCGCGTCGACGAGGAAGACCGAGCGGCGCAGGCCGAGCCCGGGCATCCCGATGCCGTACGCCCTGACGGCCGTGCGCTCCGTGTCGGCCAGCAGGGGAAAGCCCAGGCCGTGGCGGCGGGCGAAGTCCTCATGGCTGTCCAGGCCCTGCGGGCTGATCCCCCAGACCGGGACTCCGAGGTCGCGGAACACCTCGATGCCCTCGGCATAGGAGCACATCTGTCGGGTGCAGACCGGTGTGTTGTCGCCCGGGTAGAAGGCCAGGACGACAGGATGGCCTCGCTCGCCTGACAGCGAGTACTCGCTGTCGCGGCGCTCGCCGTCCGCCAGTACGAGACCCGGCAGGGTGAGCTCCGGCGCCGGCGTGCCGACGGCCGGCCCAGCCACGTCAGCCCTCCATCCGCGTAGAGCCCGCTGATGGGCAGGCCCAGAGCCGCGACCGCGCCGGATGCGGCCGCGGCGGGCAGGGACGGAGGGCGGTATGGAACATGGCTGCTCCCTCGAGGCCGATTTCCGCACCGATGCTGGTGTCAGAAGTGGGTGTCGCGGTCAGAATACGGCGCATCGCGGCCGGGCGCGCGCGCTCAGAAAGCCACCCGCTCGCCCACCCCACCACTGCGGGTCAGCAGGTCGTCGAGGTCGTAGTCGTACCAGCGCCGCATCGGCTGGGGCGAGCTGGTCCGGCCCCACTCGTACATGCGCCGCTGCGCCTCGAAGGAGCCGTCGTGCCAGCGGCGCAGCACGTCGCCCAGGGACAGCGGCGCCGGCAGGAACTCCGCGCCGCCGAGCAGCCCGGCGAGGCGCCCGACCGCGTCCGCCGCGGGGAGCCGGCCCTCCTCGACGTCGACCATCACCGCGCTCAGCGAGGCGAACAACGGCTGGAACTCCGGGAGGTCCGGGCAGAAGGTGCCGGGATGCGGCGCGTCCAGGAGCTGGTCGAACAGCTCGCGGTCGCCCCGCTCCTTGTAGCCGAAGTAGGTGCCGAGAATCCGCGCGATGCCCATGTTCCAGCCCATGAACCAGACCTTCGACCACGCCCGCCACAGGTCGAAGTCGCGGAACGAGACGTACGAACCGTGCACGAGCTTGTCGTTGACGTCGAGGATGGTCTGGTTGAGGGTATCGATGTGGCCGAACCGGTCGGCGGAGAAGTCGTCGTCGTCGAGCGCGGCCAGCAGCGTCGGGGTGAAGGCGTAGATCACCTGCATCGTGTTGGCCATGCCGCGGGAGAACAGCGCGTCGATCGCGCCGGCCGCGTGGCTCATCATCGCCCAGCGATCACCGACCGTCCGTGTGCTGGAGTACTGGGTACGCCCCGTCGACACCCAGTCCCAGGCGGGCCGCGCGCCCGCGAACTGCCGGGCCACGCTGGGGAAACGGTCGAGAAAGCCGGCCCATTCCTGGTCGGCGGAGCGGCCGGGCTCCTTGGGGAATCGCCGGGTATCGAGGTTGAGCCCGACAGAGCACAGCGGGTTGGTGGCCCGGGTGTGGTTGTCGAACGGGATCACCCACAGCCAGCCACCGTCGAAGATGTGGTGCAGAGTGCCCTGATGCCACTGGGACGGCTGCCCGCTCGGGACGGTGACCTCGTCGAACGGGGTGACGCCGACCATGTGGGTGAACAGTGTGCGGGAACTCGTCCGGAACCGGCAGGGGTCCTCGCGCAGCGTGAACGTGGACGCGAGCACGGAGTTGCGTCCGGACGCATCGACGACGTACCTGACCCGAAGCGTCTCTCCGGAGCGCGTCGTCAGCACCGCCGCGTCGCTCTCGAAGTCCACCTTCTCGACCCAGGTCCGCTGCCGTGGCTCCGCTCCGTAGCGGACAGCGGTGTAGAAGAGATAGGAGTCGATGTCCTGGCGGTGCATGTGCATCTCCGGCCCGTTCGGGAACTCGGAGACGTTGCACTGGGTGACTTCTTCGGGGTTCTGGATGTGACCTTCTCGGTGGTAGACGTAACATTAGTTGAAATTGACGCCGCAGGCGGAGGTGACGTGTGAGCGCACTCCCTCGAAGCTGCTCACGTGGGCCAGCTCCGGTACGTCGAACCGCTCGGCCAGCAGCTTCAGCAGGTAGGTCGTCTCTCCGATCGTGGACTCGCCGAGGGCGAAGCGTGGGTGGCTGCCGCTGTCAATCAGGACCACGCTGTGCCCGTGCCGGGCGAGGATGTTGGCCAGCGTCGATCCGGCAATGCCGCTCCCCAGGATCGCGACTGAATAGTCATATCCGCTCATGCGAGACCCCCAGATGGCTTACTCCCGACGTGGAACCGGCCGCGCTCGCGCGCCCCCATAAGATCACAATAACCGCAACCGGTAAGCGATTAACACCTAATCATCTCTATCGGGAGCGGTCAGGATAAACGTCAGATCAACGCCATTGGGTCAGCAGGTGTCCGAAATTGTCATGGTCTTCTTTTTTCGTGGCATAGAGCGTTAATGCTTGATTTGGTTAATCTAGGTCCGTTTTGTCCCGGGCACCTCCGAGGGCGCCCCGCCGCTTGTCGCCGGTGGTCTGACGGATCTCCACCAGGCGGACGGATCGCCAGTTGACCAGCATCGTTCGCCCGTCGGCAAGGTGGAGCTGCTCGACCTCGCACCGGAAGATCGCCTGGGCGACCCGCCGGCGCAGCTCTTCGGGATCGGTCCCCGCCGGCAGCGGATACGGCTGCCCGTCGATCACGATCTGCACTTCCACCGCCCAACACTCGCACGCATGTTCGACGTGGGCAAGGAGGGGGTAGGCCGGAGCGGCGCCGGAAGCCGGGGTCCGTCGCTCCGGGCGGTGGCGGGATGGGTGAGCGCCTCTGATATCAGGTGGAGGCGTCTGTCCGGCCTGTGGCGCGGACCGTCGCCGTGGTCTCGCCGTTGCCGGCGTGGCACCCGTCGGCGTCGCGTCGATCATTCATGGAACCGGGCACGTATGCCAGGTCATGGACGTGGGGAGGGGCGTGTGGTGGGAGAGGGAACGTGAGCGCCGCCAGCGCGGCAGACGCGGTCGTCCCGCGTTCCCCGCTGGCGCGGGTGTGCTGGGATGCCCCGCCAGCATCGGTGAGGTGGTGGCCCGCCTGGTGCTCGCCACCGCCTCACATCGCTCACGCCAGCCCGACGAGGCGTTCGTCAACGACGCTGACCTGCGGATCCTGTCGAGGCATCCGGCTGCCTACGACCAGTACGTCCGCCGGGTGCGCCGCGGGTACGGTGGCCTCGACGACGAGGTCTGGCGGCAGGGGCGGGGCGCGGTCCTGCGCCGGCTGCTGGACGGCCCGCTCTACGCGACCGCCTGGGCGCGCCGTGCCTGGGAGCCGGCGGCCCGGCTCAACCTGGCCCGCGAACTGGGCGCGCTGGGGTGATCATCATGCGGCGCACCGGCCTCTGAACGGATACCGGGCGGTCAGCGCCGGCCCCGGGTTGGATGATCGCCGCCCGCCGGGGGCGGGAAGCGCCGCGCGCATACCGTCGCCAGCACACAGGTCAGCAGCAGGCCGCTGATGACCGGCCCGGCGCTGAAGTCCGTCGGTGACGGCTCGAGTCCCGGCCAGGTCACCGCGTACAGGCCGAGCGATCCGGCGGCGCCCGCGCCGATGGCGGCGAGCCGGAACCGGCGGAGCACGGGGACACCGGCGAGGCCGGCCGCGCCGCACGCGTGGCCGAGCACGGTCGTGGCGAGCAGGATCCCGCCGGTCGTCCAGACCCCGGGAGCGGGCATCCAGCCCAGCACGCCGGTAGTGCCGTCCCAGCGGTAGCGCTCACCCGGCGTGCCGGTGGGCGCGCCTGGCCAGATCAGCAGATGGACCAGCCCGTAGCAGAGCAGCACCGAGCCCGCGGCCGCCGCCCCGAGCCGGCGGGCCGCGTCGGAGACCACAGGATGCTCTCCGAGCCGGGAACCGGTCACGGGGAGCCCGGGCCCGGCGCGGACGGCGGCGGGATCGTCGCGGACTCGACGGTGTCCATCTCCGCCGTCTCCAGGTCACCGACGTCGCCACGGACGCTGATCGTGTCAACGGCGAAGCGGCGGGTCTGGAGGGTCTCGGCGGTGCACAGCGCGTCGGCATAGGGAACGGCATGCTGGGAGGCTGTGGCCTGCTGGGAGGCCACGGTGTCCGTGGGATGCACGATGACCGTCGCGACGGCGGCAAGTACTCCGCCGCCCGGGTCCGGCATGGGCTCCCGCGGCCTGGCCAGGGCGTCCCCGACCGGCCGCGGCTGTGCCGGACGCGATCGCGCTGAGGGTGGTTCGTTCGCGTGCGGGGTGGTTCCCCGCACGGGCGGCGCCGGCTCGCTCGGAGCCGTCCGGCCGGGCCCGGCGGGCGGTGAGGTGGTTCGGTCCGAGGCGTGCGGTTGCAGGACGCGGGTCGTCGTGGTGCCGCCCGGGGAGGTCGGTGGATCGGTGAGGCCGGAGGCGCCGGCGGTGGTGGCCGCGGCGAGGACGGCGGCGGCAAGGACGGGATCGAGCTCCGGCGGGACCGTGCGCAGGTCAAGCAGGCAGCAGCCGTGCTCGACCCGGCCGAGAACGGCCGGTTCCCCGTGGCGCAGCGGGGCCGCCACGGCCGCGTCGAGCGCCACGGCCGCGCTCGGGAGCTCGGCCCCCACCGATGGAATCACCGGCCGGTAGCCGGCCTCGGTGCCCGGGCGGTGAATGGCGGCCCCGGCGGCGTCGTCCACGAACGCCCGCCCGGTTACGGCGGAGGCGGCGATCCCGGCGTGACGCAGCCAGGCCGCGAGCGTCTCGGCCCGGGCGGACAGCCGCTCCGGATGGGCTCGCAGCGCGCGTCGCACCGGCGGTTCGCCCTGGCGCAGGGTCGCCTCCAGCGCGGCGAGGGTGAGCTTGCCGGCGCGCAGCGCGCGTGACATCGGGTGCCGCCGGAGGCGGTCGATGAGGTCGGCGCGACCGAACAGCAGGCCACACTGGGGGCCGCCAAGCAGCTTGTCGCCGCTGGCGGTGACCACACCGACCCCGGCCGCGAGCCAGCTCGTCACATCCGGCTCGCCGGGGAGCAGCGGCTCGGGCGCGAGCAGACCGGAGCCGCAGTCCCCGACGAGGGGGACCGCGAAGTCGGCGCACAACGCGGCGAGGTCGCCGATGGCGGGGCGGTCGGCAAAGCCCACGATTCGATAGCCGGCGGGATGCACGCGCAGCACGAAGCCGGTGTCGGGGCCGATGGCGTCGGCATAGTCGCCGAGCGTCGTGTGGTTGGTCGTGCCAACCTCGCGCAGCCGGGCTCCCGCCGCGACCAGCAGATCCGGCAGGCGGAACCCGTCGGCGGTCTCCAGCAGCTCGCCCCGGCTGACCACCACCTCGCGCCGGCCGGCGAGCGCCCCCGCGACCAGCAGCAGGCACGCGGCGTTGTTGTTCACCACATGAACCGCGGCCGCCGCCGGCACCGCGGCCGCCAGGGCGGCGAGGGCGGTCCGCCCCCGGCGGTCACCCCGACCGGTCTGCAGATCGAGTTCCAGGTCGGTCGTACCGGCGGCCAGATCCACGGCGGCGCGGGCGGCCGCGGACAGCGGTGCCCGGCCGAGCGCGCCGTGCACCAGCACGCCGGTGGCATTGATCACCGGGCGCAGCCCGGTCGCGGCGCGGGCGAGCGCCACCGGCGCCGGAACCGGATCGTCAACGCCGTCGGGTGGCAGCGGAGCCTGGTCGTCCATCACTTCACGTAAATTTAGTGACGCAATCCGTGATGTCCACGTCGGTTGTCGTCCCGAAAACGTGTCTCCCCGTGTCCTCGCGAAATGTCCAGGTCGCGGCGCTCCGTCGTGACGCGCGCCATCCGCCGGTCGGGTAACCTCTCTCCCCGAAGGGGAGTAGCCCCGCCGTGCGCAGCAGCGTCGGCGTGCGGCCGGGTCGAGCCAGGTGCGTCGGCCGAGGGTCGTCCGTCGCCGGCTTCGAGCGGCACCGTGCGTCGACATACTGGCGCCCAGCGGACCAGCCCATGCGGGGTCGGCCCGCCGAGCGCCCGGCGTACGGGCCCGGCCGTCGCGGCCAGGTGGGCGAGACCTTCGACACGGCAGGCATGCCGGGTCGAAGGCGCGTCCCCGCTCACGACCCGGCCCCATGGAGAGGTTCCGGCGTGAGCATCACCGCGGCACTGGTCACCTTCGGCGTCATCTTTCTCGCCGAGCTTCCCGACAAGACGATGGTCGCGAGCCTGGTGCTCGGGAGCCGCTTCCGGCCCTTGTATGTCTGGGTGGGCGTGGCTGCGGCGTTCGCCGTGCACGTCACCGTGGCGGTGGCCGCCGGCAGCGCATTCTCCCTGCTGCCGAGCAGGCTCGTGGACGCCATCGCGGCGGTGCTGTTCGCCGTTGGCGCCGTGCTCGTCCTCCGGGAGGGTCATGGAGACGAGGAGCCGGCCGAAGCGGCCGCGGAGGCGGTCACGACGCTGGACTCCCCAGGGGCGGGCGGCGCCGGCGAGCCGTCCCCGCGCGGCGGCACAGCCACCGCGCCCGCCTTCTGGCGGGTGGCTGCCACATCCTTCGGCGTGGTCTTCCTCGCCGAGCTCGGTGACCTCACCCAGATTTCCACAGCGAACCTGGCCGCCCGCTTCCACGCACCCGTGGCGGTCTGGCTGGGCGCGGTGCTGGCTCTGTGGACCGTTGCCGGACTCGCGATCGCCGGCGGGCGCGGACTGCTGCGGCTGATTCCGATCTCCATGATCACCCGGATCGCGGCGGCGGCCTTCGTCGTCCTGGCCGTCATCTCAGCGATCGAGGCGGTGCGCGGGTAGGCGGCGCCACGGCCGGTTGCCTCATCGCTGCGGCTGCGGCTGCGGTCGGGACGACCACCGCGGGTCGCCCGTCGCGAAGACGAGCAGGACGTCGGTGTCGGAGGAGAAATCGACCAGACGTGCCCCGGGGGGCAGCGGCGCCAGAAGCTGCCGCAGCTCCGCCACCGGGCACCCCTCCGGCACCGTCAGGGCGTACTGCGTGTGTGGCACGGGCGGCGAGCCCGCCGCGCCGAGCCTGGCACCGGCTGGGTGCGTGGAGCGGGCCGGCGGGCCATCGGCGGCGGAGGTGAGCAGCGCGGCGAGCCGCCGTGCCTCCTCGGGCAGCAGCCGCAGTACGGCCGGAGCGGTGCCGGAGGAACAGACGCGCAGCACCACAAGCGGCGGGTCGGCAGTCCCCGCCTCCGTCGCGGGCTGCGCGCCGACCGAGACGGTCGCGCCGTCGGCACTGCAGAGAAAGGTGACGACGTCCGGGGGAGCGGCGCCACCGCGGGTCCAGGGCGGGTTGGTGTCCATGGGCCGACGCTCTCATCCGACGACGTGTGATCCCATCCCGCGAGACGGGGAGAAGGCGGGAGGTGAAGGGGGCGGCCGAGAGGAGGCGTCGGGTGCCCGCGGTGTCAGGGGGAGCGGCGGCCGTGGGATCCGTGTCGGTCCGCTGTGAGGAATGCCGCTTGTCAGTGGGATTCCGGCGGGTGTGGGAGGGACGGGGTCGGGGTAGGCCGCCATCGTCGCGCTCGTCAGGGACGCGACGCGTGGTGAGAGGCAGCCCGACCGGCCTCCCGCGGCGCCCACGCCGTCCGGTCGTCAACGGAGCCATGGAACCACGTGTGCGGGTCGAGGTGACCGGTCGTGATGCCATAGTCGTCCATCCGGTGGGGGACATCGACTACTCGTCGTTGGACCCGCTGCGCGAAGCTCTGCTCGACGCGCGGGTGGCAGGTGTCCGGGACATCATCGTGGACCTCGCGGAGGTCAGCTTCCTGGACTCGCAGGGGCTGGCGGTGATCCTGTTCGCGCACCAGCGCCAGCGCTCGGCCGGTGGCCGGCTCGCGCTGCGCAATCTCAACGAGGACACCTATCGGCTGCTCAACATCACCAACCTGAGCTCGGTCATCGACGTCGACCACGGTGGACCGGCAGCCGCGTCCGGCATCGCGAGCCGGCGCGGGGCCTGATCCAGCGCGTGTCCGGTGTCGCGGCTGTGGGACCGGCGCTGTGGCCGGGAGATCAGCCGATGATCTCGCGATCACCGGCCTGGTCCGACCAGTGGTAGGAGACGTCCCTGGCGTATTCCGTGAAGCCGAGGGCGGTGTACATGCGCACCGCCCGCTCGTTGTCCTCGTCGACGTAGAGCAGCACCGACGCCAGACCGCGCGCCTGCAGGTGGCGCAGCCCCGTGAGGGTCAGCGCCCGGCCCAGGCCGGCCCCGCCCGCCCCCGGCAGCACGCCGACCACGTAGACCTCGCCGATGGGGCCGCCCCGACCGATCGGTGCGCCTGTCGCGGCGGGCGGCGGCGTCGCGTCCACGTCGTGGACCTTCGTCCAGTGGAAACCGACTATGCGGCCCTCGCGTTCGGCGACAAAGAATCCCGCCGGGTCGAACCAGGGCTCGGCCTGACGCAGCGCCAGATCGGTACGCGTCCATCGGCCCTGTTCGGGATGGTCGGCGAAGGCCGCAGCGTTGACCGCGAGCCACCCCTCGTCGTCCTGACCGGGGACGAAGGTCCGCACGCCGACGCCGGGCGGCAGCGTGGGCGATGCCAGCGGTGGGCCGGCGTCGAGCGGACGGCGCAGCTGGAACAGCACCCTCGCTCGGGTGAAGCCGAGCCGGTCGGCGAGCGCGGCCGCGCTCGGAAGATCTCCGTGCGCCCAGACGTCGAGCTGCGCGGGGGGCGGTCCGGCCGCCTGTGTCAGCGCCTCGGCCAACGCCCGGCCGACACCATGGCGCCGCTGGGTGGGATGGACGACGACCTCGGCCTGCCGCCCGGCGCCGTCCCCGCCGAGGTGGGCGTAGCCGACGATCTCCCGCGAGCCGCCGGGTGCCGCCGCCCCGCCGTGGACGGTGGGTCCGCCGCTGGCGGTCCCCACCGCGAGCAGATGGCGTCCGGAACCCACGCGCAGGCCGGGCTGCAGGGTCAACCGGACATCCTCGGAGATCGGCCCGCTTCCGTCGACCCGCTCGGCCGCCGCGAGCAGGCTCTCGATGCCGTCGACGTCGGTGCCGCTGAGCGTGGACTGCCAGATCAGGGAGGTCACAGTACGACCGTAGGGGCCGCGGCGCCGCGGCGCCGCACAATTACCCCGCGCCGCTCGGTTACCCCGCGCCGCTCGGTGAACGACCGTCGCGCGGGGAGACGCCGGGCGGCGGGAGAACCGCCTCGCCGCCCGACCGCCCAGCCGGCCACCGCCGCCGGGACGTACCTAGACCCGCTCGGGAGTGCGCGCGTCCTCGCGGTCGACCCGACCGCCCGAGCCGCTGGGGCCCTCCGCCAGCGGGGTGATCGGCGGGGCGACGAACTTGTACCCCACGTGCCGGACCGTACCGATCATGGCCTCGTGCTCGGGGCCGAGCTTCGCGCGCAGCCGACGCACGTGGACGTCGACCGTCCGCGTGCCGCCGTAGTAGTCGTAGCCCCACACCTCCTGGAGCAGCTGCGCCCGGGTGAAGACCCGGCCGGGGTGCTGGGCCAGGTACTTGAGCAGCTCGAACTCCTTGAAGGTGAGCTCGAGGGGGCGGCCGCGCAGCTTCGCCGAGTAGGTCGTCTCGTCGACCGACAGGTCGCCGGACCGGATGACACCGGCCTCGGCGGTGCCGCCGGCGGCAGCGACCCGACCGATGGCCAGTCGCAACCGGGCCTCGACCTCGGCGGGGCCGGCGGAGTCGAGCACGACGTCGTCGACGCCCCAGTCCGCGGACACCGCGGCCAGGCCGCCCTCGGTGACCAGCGCCAGCAGCGGAGTCGTCAGACCGGTGGTGCGCAGCAGGCGGCACAGCCCGCGGGCGATGACGAGCTCCCGGCGGCCGTCCACGGCGATCACGTCGACGGGGGGAGCATCCAGCAGCGCGCTTGCCTCCAGTGGTGCCACCCGCACCGTGTGGGTCAGCAGGCCCAGGGAGGGAAAGGACTCGGCGGAGGGACCGGGGGCGTTGGTGAGCAAAAGGACGACGCTCAAGACGACTCCTCCAGGCTGGTGTGTGGTGGGGCAGCGTCGACCCGGTGAGTAACTCGATCCCCGGCGCTGGGCGTCTCACGACCGTCATGGGCATGAAACGAAGGCCGGTATGTGGGGAGGATAGCGGAGTGTCCCACTCGGCTCCTACCGTCTACGGGCTACTACTTACCGCGGATTCTGAGATCCTGGCCACGAGGCACGATCCGAAGATCAAAAATCCTCACGGAGGGTCACGAGACCCGGCTGTAGTGGTGGTTCATGGCTTTTCCGGGACTATGGCACGTCCTGCGTTACAGAGAGTTTCGTCCACGTTAAGGATATATGCCGGAGTGCAGGTCATGGACCTTCGGGGACATGGCCAAGCGACCGGGCTCTGCACGTTCGGTGATCGCGAGGTCCTCGACGTCGATGCGGCCGTCGGGGCCGCTCGTCAGCTCGGCTACCAGCGCGTTGTCGTCATCGGCTGGTCGATGGGCGCGGCCGCGGTCATCCGCCATGCCGGGTTGGTGAAGTCTGGTACGCTCTGTCACGGACATCGCCTCCGCCACCCGCCGGACGCGGTGGCCAGCGTGAGTGCGCCGAGCCGCTGGTTCGTGCGTGACACGAGGCCCATGTGGCGGATCCACTGGTTCGCCGAGCGCGGGACCGGATGGTGGCACGTGGAGTGTTACGGGTTCGCATCGATCCCCGCGCTTTCGTGCCAATTCCTCCTTCTCCGCTTGACCTCATCGGATCGATTGCGCCGACGCCATTGCTGATCGTTCACGGATGCCGCGACCGGTATTTCACCCTCGAACACCTGCGGGCACTCGCCGCGGCCGCCGGGAAGCGGGCGCGGCTGTGGATCGAGCCCGAGTTCGGACACGCCGAGGCCGGGCTTAACCCGGGCCTGCTGGACCGCATCGGATCAGAGCTCAGGTCACTCGCGGGGTGCGGTGCTGACATGACGATGGGACTCACATGACGGCGACCGGCCGCGGTCAGGCGGCGGCCAGGGTCACCGTGCGCTACTGGGCTGCGGCGCGCGACGCCGCCGGCGTGGCCGAGGAGACGGTCGTGGCCCACACCCTGGCCGAACTGTTGACAGTCGTCGCGGCCCGGCACGGCGCAACCCTGCCCGCGGTGCTGCGGCGCTGCTCCTACCTGGTGGACGACCAGCCGGTGGGCCGGCGGGACCCGGCCCGGGTCCTGCTGCCCGACGGCGCCGTCATCGAGGCCCTCCCGCCCTTCGCCGGCGGCTGATCGTCGGCCATCGACCGCGTAGTGCGGTGCGGCGCGGGGGCGGTGCCGCGGGCATGACAGCATGGCGGGTGTGAGCGCAGGCGATCCGGGACCGCCCGGCAGCACACCCCCGCCCGGGGACGCCGCGCCAGGTGTCGGCTCCTGGTGGGCGCCGGTGGCCGCTGTGGTCGCCGCGGGCCTCGCGATCGCCGCCGCGGCCCTCGCCACCTGGGCACTCGCGGTGGTCCTCGCCGCCGAGCAGGTGGCCCTCGCCTGGGCCTGGGGGCGGGCGTTGCATTCCTCACCCGGCACCATCGCGCTGGTCGCGGGGTGGTCGGTGCTCGCCGACGTCGTCCTGCTCGTCTCTCATCGGCACGCCTACGGCTCGGCCGCCGGTGTCGCCGGCGCGGCCGTCGCGGCCGTCGTCCTCTACCAGCTCGGCCTGCGCCGCGCGGTCACGCTGCGTGCTCACGGGACGACGGCCACCGCGGAGCCGTCGTCGGTCGGTGCCACGTCATCGGTCAGCGCCACGTCGCGGGTCAGTGCCACGACGCGCGTCAGCGCCGAACTCGTCACCGGGCTCGGCGGGATCATCCTGGGGGTGCTGTCCACCGGCTACCTCGCCCTGCGGGCTGGTCCCGACACCCCGAACCCGGCTGACCTGACGGTGATCGCCGGACTGCTCGGCGCGGGCGCCGCCGTCGTCGTCTCCCGGCTGCTCGGCTGGGCCGGCCTCGGGGAGGTGCCCGCCGGCGTGCTCGGGGTGCTCGCCGCCCTCGGCGCCGGAGCGGGTCTTGGAGGTTTCGGCACCGACGGTCTGACGGCGGCCGCCGGGCTCGCCGCGGCCGCTGCCGGGGCGGTGGTCGCTGGTCTGGTCGACCTCACGCTCGTGCGTGCCCGCCCGGAGGACTCCACGACGGTCTCCGGCGGCCCCTCCGGCTCCGCCGGCGCCCGCAGCTCCGCCGGCGTGCTCGCGGGGGTGGCGACGCTGCCGGGCGTGCTGCTTGCCGCGGTTCTGCCGCTCGCCTGCGCGGCGCCGCTGGTCTACCTGGTCGGACGGCACCTGCCCGGATGAACGACGGATCCCGTCGCGGGCTGCGGATCACGGCCGTCGTCGTGGTCGTCCTGCTGGGGCTGCTCGTGGCCGTGGACAGGATCTCCGCGCATGTCGTGGCCGGCCAGATCGCCATCCAGGCCCAGCGCTCCGACCGGCTGACCTCCCGCCCGGGCGTGTCCCTCGGGGGCTTCCCGTTCCTCACCCAGGTCGTCGCCGGCAACTACCGCGACGTCCGGGTCGACGTGCGGGGGCAGGTCTCCCAGGGAGTGCGCGTCGACCGGGTGCACGCGGACCTCGCCGGCGCGCGGGTGCCGCTCGGCGACGTCGTGCGCGGCGAGGTGCGACGGGTGCCCGTGGACCATCTGAACGCCCAGGTGGAGCTCACCTTCGCCGACATCAACGCCTACCTGCGAAGCCAGGGTTCCGCGATCACGGTCGGCGCACGGGGGGACGCGATCCGGGTCGCCGGGTCCGTCTCGGTGCTGGGGACCACCTACCCGGTGGCGGGCACGGCCGACGTCGGTGTGGCGCCGGCCGCGGTGACGTTCACGCCGCGGGAGCTGGCCGCCTCCGTGGGTGCCGCCCTGCCGCCGGCCCTGCGCCAGACTGTCAGCGAGCTGCTGACGGTGCGGGTGCCGATCGCCGGCCTGCCGTTCAACATGCGCCTGATCTCGGCGACCGTGGCCGCGGACCGGATCGTTTTCGCGGCCTCCGGCCAGAACGTCGTCCTCGACCCGAACGCGACCATCGGCACCGGCACCCCTACCACCTCCTGATGCTCCGCCGCCCGGCCACACCGCTGGTTCGACGGCGACGGAGCCTCGCTGACTGTGCGCCACCTGCGACGGCTCACTCGATACGGGGCGTAGGTAGCTGATCGCGGCGGTCACTCTTCGTGGTGGACGCGTAGTGATCGTGATGAGAGATGGCGCCGAGGCGACGATGGCGCCGAGGCATAGTCACGGTCTGGGCCCGAGAACCGTCATTATGGCTCGGCACCTTCTGGCCGCGATGCGGCAGCGAAGCAGGAATGCTCTGAGATGAGCGGAAAGTCTGTGGCGGAGGGCGACCGACGACCTTGGCGGCGCCGAGCGGGCGGGCCGGGGGGTGGTGGTTCGGGAAGATCGGACGGAGCTGCGGTGCTGTAGGTCGCGTGACAGGAGTCTGGGTCCTGCTGGTGGCTGTCGTGGTCGCGGTCGTGATCGGCGTGGTGGCCCGCCGCCGGGACGGCCGGTTCCGTCCACGTGGTCCGCGCGGCGCTCGGTCCGCAACGACGAGCCCTACGGCGGGGTCGGTGCTGCGGTCTGTCGCGGCGTCGCGGTCTGTCTCGGTAGCGCAGACGGGCGCGCGGCAGCGGTCCGAGGTGGAAGGGGCACTGGTGAGCGAGAGCGTCGGGTCTGGGTCTGGGTCTGGGTCTTGGCCTGGGCCCGAAACCGAGGACAGGACCACGACCGAGGCCGACGCCGGTGGGCCCGGTGCCGACGGGGTGGAGGACGGGCTGTGCGGTGTGCTTGCGGGGCTCGGCCTGGCCCTGGGGGAGCGGGCGACACTGCTGCAGTTCTCGACGGCGTTCTGTGCGCCGTGCCGGACGGCGCGCCGCGTACTGGCGGGGGTGGCGCAGACCGTACCGGGCGTGCGCCATGTGGAGGTGGACGCGGAGGCGCATCTGGACCTGGTACGGCGGCTGGGTATCCGCCGCACCCCGACGGTGCTCGTCCTGGACGCGCGCGGTCGGGAGGCGCGCCGGGCGAGTGGCGCACCACCATCACGCGACGCGGTCTTCGCCACCCTCGCGGAGATCCTTCCATCAGCGGAGGGCAAAGGGGCAGATGGTGATTTTCCGGAACCATCGGCCGTTGATTAACACAGACGTGACGTTCGCTGCTACCGTGACACGAACCATGTTCCGGACGCAGCTTGTGCAGCGCCGCGCGGTCGACCTGTGCCGCGTGGGCAGCTGCTTGTGTCCCCTTTCCTGACCGCGAGCCCGCGTCACCGAGACGATCGGTGCGCCCACGCTTCGCTTCGTTGCTGATCGGGTAGTCAGGCGCAGTCAGGAGAGGTCCGGTGGCAGATCCCCGGGGCATGCGGTTCACCGCTGCCGTCACGACCGTGGTGCTCGCTGTCGTGCTCGTCACGGGCAGCGGGTGGCTGTTGCTCGCGCAGACGGTCGTGTTCGCCACCGGGGCCGCGGCGGGGGTGCGGTACGCGCCGTATGCGCTGGTCTTTCGGGTGTTGATCAGGCCGCGGCTCGGGCCGCCGGCGGCCACCGAGGATCCGGCGCCGCCCCGGTTCGCCCAGCTGGTCGGCACGATCTTCGGGGCGGTGGGGGTCGTCGGGTTCCTCGCGGGGGTGCCGGTGCTCGGTTACGCCGCCGCGGCCGCGGCCTTTGTCGCGGCATTCCTGAATGCGGTTTTCGAGTTCTGCCTCGGTTGCCAGATGTATCTTTTTTTCCGTTCCATCGCCGTGAAGGGAGCGCGGACATGAGCCGCGAAAAGGCATTGGTCGACGCCTCGTGGGTCGAGGCGAACAGCGGTGACCCCAAGGTCGTTCTGGTCGAGGTCGACGAGGATGTCTCCGCCTACGACAAGGGCCACATTCCGGGCGCGGTGCGGCTTGACTGGAAGTCCGAGCTGCAGGACCCGGTCATCCGTGACTTCGTCAACAAGGAGCAGTTCGAGAAGCTGCTGTCCAGCAAGGGCATCGCGAACGACGACACGGTCGTCCTCTACGGCGGCAACAACAACTGGTTCGCCGCCTACGCCTACTGGTACTTCAGCCTCTACGGGCACGCCGACGTCCGCCTGCTCGACGGCGGCCGCAAGAAGTGGGAGCTTGACGGCCGCGAGCTGACCGCCGACGTCCCGACGCGGGCAGCGACGACCTACACCGCGAGCGAGCCGCGCACCGACATCCGCGCGTTCCGCGAGGAGGTCATCGCCGCGATCGGCGACAAGGCGCTCGTCGACGTCCGCTCGCCCGACGAGTTCTCCGGCCGGCTGCTCGCTCCCGCGCATCTGCCGCAGGAGCAGTCCCAGCGCGCCGGTCACATTCCCACCGCCAAGAACATCCCGTGGGCGAAGACGGCGCGGGAGGACGGCACCTTCCGGAGCAACGACGAGCTGACCGCGCTGTACGGCGAGGCCGGCGTCGACCTGTCCCGTGACATCATCGCCTACTGCCGCATCGGCGAGCGGTCGGCGCACACCTGGTTCGCCCTGCACGAGCTGCTCGACCTGCCGAACGTCAAGAACTACGACGGTTCGTGGACCGAGTACGGCTCGCTCGTGGGCGTGCCGATCGAGAAGGGGGCGTGACGCATGTGCGGAGCGACCAGGGGCGGACCGTCCGTGGAAGGAATTGACGTGGCCAAGGAGACCGTGATTCAGGGCATCGTCGTGCGGGACGGGGAGCCGGTCTCGTCCGGTTACGCCCGGCTTCTCGACGAGGGTGGCGACTTCACCGCCGAGGTGCCGCTGTCCGCCACCGGCCAGTTCCGGTTCTTCGCTCGACCGGGGACGTGGACCGTGCGGGCCCTGGTGCCCGGCGCGAGCGGTGAGCGGAAGGTGTTCGCCCAGCAGGGCGAGCCGGTGGACACCCAGGTCGAGGTAGCGGCCTGAGCGGAGGCAGCGCCCGAAACGCGGGCGACCGCGGAGGGGACGGCGGCCATTGTGCCGCTGTCCCCTTTCGTTTTCCCGGCCCGCTCAGGTGACGGCTGACGCGGCGGAGATCCCGGCGTCGGGCGGGACGGTCGTCGGCACCGCGAAGCGCATCGGCGCGACGGCAGAGCATCGCAGGCCGTTCTCCCGGGCGAAGGCGAGGGCGGCGGCCCGGTCGGGGAAGGGCGCGATGATACGGCGAACGCTGCGCTGCCCGGCGGCCGCGAACAGGACCACCGCGAAGAGTATGTCGGATTCAGCCGTCATGCGATTCAGGAAAGCGCATGCGGCGGCGCGGAACCGCCTTTTCGGCGTGACCCGCCCGTGGTCCTTTATTGCGTCTGCGAGGGCGTGTGCAACGGCGTGCGACGGCGCCGCAGGCCGCGGGAGCCCGGGTCTGCCGGGGGACGGGTCGGTTCAGTAGACGAGCGCCTGGACGCCGTCCACGAGCACCTCGTCGACGAACGCGGCCGCGCCGGCGATCCTGATCCCGTCGAGCACGTCCTCGGGCCCGAACGAGCGCCGCGCCGCGCACTGGGTGCACACCGTGACCCGCCCCCCGGCGAGGATGCCGGCCAGCAGGTCCTGCAGCGGAGCCGCCTCCGGCAGGCTGAACTCGGCGGCCCGCCCCGGCAGGGCGAACCAGGCGGACTCACCGGTGAGCCACAGCGACACGTCGGCACCGGCGGCGACGGCGACCGCCGCCACCGTGAAGGCCTGGGAGCAGCGCTCCGGAGCGTCCGACCCGGCGGTCGCCTTGACGACGAGGGAACGGGGCATCAGCCCAGTCTGCCCCAACCGCCGGCCCGGACGCCTCGTAGGCCGGTCAGCCAGTCCAGGTGCCGAGCAGCGAGTAGCCGCTGAAGCCGCCCCCGGCGATGGCCTGCGCCTTCACAAGGCCGCTGACCTGGACCGGGCGCAGACTGTACGGCGGCGTGGTGACGCCGTTGCCGAGCTGCCCGTAGTAGTTGCTGCCCCAGGCCCACACCGTGCCGTCCCAGCGCAGCGCGTACCCGCTGAAGCTGCCCGCGGAGATGGCGATGACGCCATCCAGACCGGTGGTGGTGCTGACCGGGATGGGCAGCAGGGAGCCGTCGTCGTCGCCGTTGCCCAGCTGGCCGGTGTTGCCGAGGCCCCAGGCCCAGGCGGTGCCGTCCCGGCGCAGCGCGTACCCGCTGTTGCCCTCGCTGCTCGCGGCGATGGCGGTCACCCCGGTGAGGTTGTGGACCAGGACCGGGACCGGACTGGCCGTGGTGCTGCCGTTGCCCAGCTGGCCGTGGTCGTTCTCGCCCCAGGCACGGACGGTGCCGTCCCAGCTCAGCGCGTAGCCGTCCTCTTGGCCGCCGGCGATGGCCCGGATGTTGGACAGGCCGCTGACCTGGACGGGGACCGACCTGTTGATGGTCGTGCCGTCACCCACCTGTCCCTCGTCGTTGTAGCCCCAGGCCCACACGGTGCCGTCCCCGCGCAGTGCGTAGCCCGTCTGGCCGCCGCTGGTGATGGCGATGATGCGGTTGAGCCTGCTGACCTGGACGGGAAGGCGACTGTTGGTGGTGGTGCCGTTGCCGAGCTGCCCGTAGGTGTTGTAGCCCCAGGCCCAGACGGTGCCGTCCTGGCGCAGGGCGTACCCGTTGACGCTGCCGCCGGCGAGCGCGGCGACCTGGGTCAGCCCGTTGATCCGGACGGGGTACGTCCTGTTGGTGGTGGTGCCGTCGCCCAACTGCCCGTAGGCGTTGTAGCCCCAGGCCCAGGGCGTGCCATCGGCGGCCACCGCGTACCCGGAGTACCGGCCGGCGGCGAGCCCCACCACGCGGTTCAGCCCGGTCAGGCCGCTGACCTGGACGGGCACCGCGCTGTTCGTGGTGGTCCCATTGCCCAGGGCCCCGAGGCCGTTGTAACCCCAGGATGATTCTGATCCGGACGCGGCCGCGAGTGCGTGTGGCCCGGCGACCGCCCCCCGTGCCGGAGCCGCCGAGGCTGCTGCCGGCAGGGCCACGACGGCG
>Ga0105248_10001079_pt1 | contig 30147 bp, 32 predicted proteins | sample KBSS34metaG_FD_81524 | JGI IMG/M metagenome (GOLD analysis project Ga0105248, IMG submission 81524) | Switchgrass rhizosphere microbial communities from Kellogg Biological Station, Michigan, USA - KBS S3-4 metaG | ecosystem: Host-associated > Plants > Roots > Rhizosphere > Soil | place... | reverse complement strand
GTTTGCCTGGCCGCTCGCAAAGGCAATTGGTCTGTATGAAGAACAGAAGAGTTGATACACAATGCCCGCCAAGCTATGCGCCTTCTGCAGTCACGCGAACCCCGCCGGATCGCGTTTCTGCAACGAATGCGGCGCGTCTCTCGATTTGAACTTGTGCGGCAACTGTGAGGCAATCAACCATCATAGTGCTGCGAGTTGCCACAAGTGCGGCGCCGAATTACCGAACCCATCGTCAATCCAGGGAACCACAAACGATCCTCCGCTCGGGGAATCTATTGGCCGACCGGCCTCCACGACGGTCATAGCGGCAATGTCGCCGGCAACCGAGGAGGCAATTCCTGCGCAGCAAGCCGCGGCAGTTTTTTCGTTGCGAAGACGCGGCGCGGTGCTCGTTGCGCTTCCCTTGATCGCCGTAGCGGCCGTCTATTACGCATACCACAATCGTGGTGTGGTGCCACCGGAATCATCGTCGGTGCATCATTCCGCAGCGATGACCCAAGGAACGCCCGGCACGGGTGTCTCCGAGGTCGCCGGCAACAAAGAGGCGCGCGCCGAAACCATCGCGACGAACGCCGCCGAGGAGAAGACGCAGTTGCCGAGCGCACTGAGCGCCGACGACGGGCCCGCGCAGATCGAGCCCGCTCCCGCGGAATCCAAGCCGGACAACGCTCCCGCAAGTGAAAGTTCACTGGAGCAACTACGGCAGCCGGCGTCGTCTCCGCCAACCGCGGCGTCAACGAAGACCGCGCGGTACGCACCCCCGCCAATACCCAGGGACCGCGTTGGTCCGGTCCAAGCAACCAAATCCGGCCCAGGCGTATCGACCGCGCCACTGGCACTGCGGCCATCGCCGCCGGGCGCCGCCGCGAGCTTGCAAGCGCCTGCTGCATGCAGCGACGCAGTTGCGGCGCTAGGCCTGTGCAAGCGGAACAACCCTGATGAAGGGAAATGACATGCTCAAGACACTCAGTTTGGCGCTCCTGACGTCGGCGCTCTGCTTCCACGGTGTGGTGAGCCATGCCGCCACCGAGTACAAGATTGTCACCGCGTCGGCGCGCGGTACCTACATCCAGATCGGACGCGATATCGCGGCGTTGGTCGCCGCGCCGGCGGACATCGAGCTCGAGGTTCTGCCCTCGGCGGGATCAGCGGAAAACGTTCGACGCCTGCGGTACGAGCCGGGCGTCAAATTGGCGATTGTGCAGTCGGATGTGTACCAGGCGTTCCTCGATCTCGCGCGCGCAGGCAATCGCGAGGCCGGCGACATCATCCGCCCGCTTCGCGTCATCATGCCGCTGTACAACGAAGAGATCTATTTCCTCGCGCGCGCCGATTCGGAATTGACATACGTTCACGAAATCCGTGACGTGCGACTTAACGCGGGTGAGCTTGGGAGCGGTACCGCGCTAACGACGTCGACGCTGTATCGCCTCATGTTCGGGGACGCGATGCCTGAGGGAAGAACGAGCTTTTTGTCGAACGAAAACGCGCTGGTGAAGCTCATTGACGACAAGACCATCGATGTCGTCGCGGTCGTCGCCGGTCAACCCGCCAAGCTCCTCGCCGACATGAAGCCCGAGGCGAGGCAATTCATCAAGCTGCTCAAGGTGGATTCCGCGCATCCATCGACGCGAGCCGCGCTGCGAACCTACTTTCCGGCAACGGTGCGCGCGACGAGCTATCCGAACTTGCTTTCCGAAGACGTGCCTTCGTTCGCGGTGCGAGCGTTCCTGGTGACCTACGATTACAACCTGAATCAAACGAAACTATCGCTGGCGCGGTTCGCGCAGTCGTTGTGCCAGAACTTCTCCGCTCTGCAATCGAAAGGCCACCCAAAATGGCGCGAAGTGGAGCTGTCGCTGCCGGATCTGGGTCGCGGGTGGTTTTACTACGCTCCTACGGCGAAGGAAATCCGCGCCTGTATGCTCGCTACGTTGGCCAAGGCTTCGCGCCCGGCGCGCGAATGCTCGCAGCACGAGCGGATCCTGGGACTGTGCGGTTGAACCAGCCGCAGCCTGGTGATCTTGTGCAGCGTTCGCGGCCTGTAACGCTCGAAGGGTCCGAGCGTGCGCATCACGCCTGCCAGACACCGTACCCGCCTTCGCGCAAGTCGATCGCCACTTCGACCTCCATGTCGCGTGCGGCGTCATAGGGCATCGGGTTGTACGGTTCGTAGAGCTCGGGCAACAGGCGCACGCCGAACCGCTGGACGAATCGGTTGGACTGGATACCCGCCTTGTGCTTGTCGAAGCGAACGTCCGGATCCAATCCGGTCATGCCGACGTAAACGCACGGCCTCCCCGCTACGTACTGCGGGTTGGCCTTTCTGAACCGCGGCTCCTCGAGCACCTCTTTCGCAAGTTCCACCACGTAGACGTGGTAGTGAGCGCGCCGCGCCATGGTCAGGGTTGCGGCTTCCCGGCGCGGACTGCATTGACGACGTTGCCGACCCACATTTTTGTCCCGACTATCATCGGGTGGCCGAAGCGGAGGTCAGCCAGGCCGCCGCAACGATTATTGCAATACCTGGCAATAGGATGCAGATGCTTCCTCGCAGCCGCCCGCGCACATGATCTTGCCGCTGACGTCCGCCTGGATTTGGCCACCGGGCTGAGAAGAACAGGTGACCTTGCCGTAAATGTCGCGCACGCAACGACCCTTGCCACATACGGCTTCGCCTGAGAGATTCATGTAGACCTCGCCGCCCATGGGCGGGCAGCTGATCTTGCCGGAGAGATCCTTGACGCAACCAGGGGGGGCAGGACCGATTTGTTGCGCATGAATTTGCGCAGCCAATGTCATGGCGATCGTCGCGATGATGCACAGCGATAGGAATTTCAAGGCACTCTCTCCATCAGCGCTCGGGGAGGCGCTTCTCCATTGGGGGCCAAAGCAGCGCACCCATCAACGGAGTGTATCGCCTAATTGTGGCAAAATTCCGGGGCCAACGGCGGTCCCGCCCCGCCCATAAGGAACTCGCATGAAGACATTTGCCCCGGCAGCGCTCGGCATCATGACCGTGCTGCTCGCCTCGATCGCCACGGCCCAGGTGACGCTCTACCAGCGAGAGGGCTTTCACGGGCCGCCGTTCAGCACGAACAATGCGATCAACAACCTGGATCGCTATGGCTTCAACGACCGCGCATCGTCCGCGATCGTCGATCGCGGTTCGTGGCAGGTGTGCGAAGACTCGGATTTCCGTGGCCACTGCACCGTACTCCGCCCCGGTCAATATCCAAGCCTCGGCGCAATGGGTCTCAACAATCGCATTTCGTCGCTGCGCCGCGTGTCCGGACCGAACTACGCGTACGCACCGCCCCCACCGCCGGTCGCGCCGCGGTACCCGTACTACCCGCGCAGCGGTGAGCGGCTTTTCCAGGCGAACGTCGTCGCGGTTCGCGCGGTGACCGGGCCGCCAGAGCAGCGTTGCTGGACGGAGCCGCAGCAGGTGACCGCGCCTTCGCAGCCCAACATTCCGGGCGCCATCATCGGTGGCATCCTCGGCGGCGTGCTGGGACATCAGATCGGCAGCGGCCGCGGCAACGACGTGGCCACGGCCGTCGGAGCGGTCGGTGGCGCGGCGGTCGGCGCCAACGTCAATCGCGGCTCGCAGAGCTACACGCAAAACGTGCAGCGGTGCTCGGCGGTGCCGGGAAGTGCGCAAGTCGCGTACTACGACGTGACCTATGTGTTCGACGGCATCACCCACCGCGCGCAGCTTTCGTTCGCGCCGGGCCCAACGATCACGGTCAATGGTCGCGGGGAGCCACGCGTCTGACGACGGCTTGCCGCGCCTGCCGTCACCGGCGCCGACCGCGCAGTATCAGCCCACAGGAGGGGAAATGATGAAAGCCGGACCATGGAACGTCGTGCGAAGCCGGCGCGGCTTTTTCGCCGTCGCCGCGATGTGCATGCTGGCGGCGCCGCAATTGGCGTCGGCGCAGGGGAATGACGACCAGTACGACGTCACGGTGAAAATGGAAATGGTGGGAATGCCGATGGCCATGCCGCCGATGATGCAGCGGCTGTGTGTGAAAAAAGGCGCACGGGACGAGGACTTCGTTCCCCGGCAGGAGAACTGCCGGGTCAGCGATTCGACGCGCACCGGCTCGCGGCTGACCTTCAAGATTGCCTGCACCGGCAACAATCCGATGACCGGCACTGGCGATTTCACGTTCGGCGCCAGCGGCTACAACGGGCAGATGCGCCTGAAGGGAAAGATGGAGGGTCAGGACGTCGACATGACCCAGACGATCGCGGCGAACCGGGTCGGCGGCTGCACGGCGCGGTAAGTATCTTTTTGAACATGACGTAGCGGCAATGACCTTCCCGGTCGGAGTCCAGGCGCGGTGGGCATTCGTCGCCGCGATGTTGTGCAGCGGCGCGACCTTCGCCGGCCTCAACGAAGGCCTTGCGGCGCTCGCCAAGCGCGACTACGCACTCGCCGCCAAGGAGCTCCGCCCGCTCGCCGAACGCGGTGACGCCGAAGCCCAATACCGCGTCGGCCTGATGTACGAATTCGGCAAAGGCTATCCTCAAGACAAGGCGCAAGGCGTCGCCTGGTTCCGCAAATCGGCGGCGCAAGGCCATACCGCGGCACAACAGGAGCTGGGCGTCATCTATGCGACCGGCGACGGCGTGGCGAAAGACGATGTGCAGGCGGTCGCATGGTTCCAGAAGGCAGCGACGCTCGGCAATCCGACCGCCCAGTACAACCTGGGACTGATGATTGCCAAGGGCGCCGGCGTCCGCAGGGACGACACGCAGGCGATCGCGTGGTTTCGCAAGTCGGCGGCACAGGGTCTAGCCGCCGCACAGTTCAAGCTGGGCGTAGCGTACGAGAACGGCGAAGGCGTGGACAAGGATCCGCTGCTCGCTTATGTCAGCTATGCCATCGCCGCGCGCGACGGCAACCAGGAATACGTTGCGCACCGCGACGACATGGCCGCACAACTGTCGCGGGCGAAGGTGCAGCAGGGGCTCGCGTTCGCCAACGCCTGGACGGTGGGCCAGCCGATGCCGACGAGCGTCGCCGATGCTGGTGCGGCGTCCGTCACTGCGTCGGCCAACACCGCGCCGGCCAAGGACAAGTGTTCCGCCACTGGACAGATGGGCGGCGAGAGATTCACCGCCACCCATTGCGCCGTGTCGCTGTACGGGGATCAGCACAGCGTCGCGATCTGGTTCAACGAAGACGCCATCACAGCGCAGGAAGCCGAGAGCTTCCAGACGTCTTCGTATGCCGACGGCGCGAAGGGCGGCAAGCAGCGCACGATGCTGATCGTCATGTTCTGCCCGGGCGGTGGCCGTGCCACGGCTTCGGCCGCAGCCGTTAAAGCCATCGATCTCAACACCAATCACGCCAAGGCGCCGCTCGAGGGCGTGCAATGGGTGGTCGAAGCGCCGAAGGACTTCAAGGTCGAGAAAATGGCCGGTGAGATCAAGCCCGGCGCATTGCTATCGGGGAAGATCGTCGGCAACCGTGGCAAGACGTCGTGGAACCTCGACTTCGACGTCACCCTGCCCGCCAAGGATGCGGCAGCGGGTATGGCCTGCGGGAAGTAACCCGCTGCGACGTGCCTTTACGGCCCGCTGCTTGTGAACAACGGAAACGGATTGATCGCCGTTCCTTTCCACCACTCCTTGCCGGGCGGCAGCAGCAGCATCGCGAAATGCAGATGGGGTGCCTTCGGCGACGCATTGCCGGTGCTCCCGACGTAACCGATCACGTCGCCGCGCTTCACCACATTGCCTTCGCGCAATCCATCAACGTAGGCATCGAGATGCGCGTAGTAGTAGACGAACTCGTTGGCGCGGTCGGCCTGGTAGATCGTCAGGCCACCGGGGACACTATGGAACAGCTTCACGACGCGGCCGTCGTCGGTGGCCACGACCGGCGTGCCCCGCGGGGCATGGATATCGATCGCCTCGTGCGCATTGTCGCCGCGCTTCTCGTCGAACGTATCGCGAAGCTGCTGTTGCGTCACGCCAACGACCGGGATGAGCAAGCGCCGCACCGGCGCCGGCGTCACCTCCATTGCTTGCGCGGCGCTGATCCATTCGTCACGCCAACCAGACGCGGCCAGGCCAATCAGCACGCACGTCACCGCAACGCCCAGCATGTGCCGCGGTGATCGCCGCTTCGCCATTATTTTTCCCGCACCTCCATCACGAAGCCGGGGGCGACCAGCATCGAGACCTTGGCCGCATCCCAATTGGTCAGATGCAGGCAGCCGTTGGTCTCCTCGCGTCCGACCCTGGACGGTGATGGCGTGCCGTGAATGCCCCAATGCGGTTTGCTGAGCCCGATCCAGAGATTGCCCACCGGATTGTTGGGTCCGGGCGCCAGGTCGACCTTGGTGTACGCGGGCTTGGCGTTCCATAGCAATGCCGGATCATAGGTGAAGACCGGATCCTTCACCTCGTTGGCGATTTTCAGCTTGCCAGGCGGCAACGGATCGCGCGGACCACCGATGCTCACCGGAAATTGCGCGAGAATGCGTCCGTCGCGATCGTTGACCTGCAGCACGCGGATCGACTTCAGCACCGTCACCGACGCGGCTTGCTTTGCTGGTTTGGTGCCTCCGACATCGGGCACGACCAGCTCCGCGCCCGCCACGAATTTCTTGCCGGGATTAAGCTCGCGCAATAGCGCCGGGCCGGCGTGAAATTTCTCGCCCAGCGCCTCCTCGACCGATTCGTAGCCGAGGCGCGCAAGCTTCGCGCGCTCCATCATGTCGGCGGGAATGCGCACGAACGGACCGGCGACGTCGGCTGCGGAGATCCTGTAGGTCGTCAGTCCAGTCCCGGATTCCGCACCCAATGCTTGCCACGTTTCCTTGTCGATGCGGCCGGTCTCCTTGAGACCATTCGCTTTCTGGAACGACGCGACGGCCTTGCGCATGTTGTCGCGGAATGCGCCGTCGATCTCGCCCGGCGAGAACCATGCGCGATCCAGCAGCACTTGCGCATGGACGACGGCCGGCCCGCGGGCGCCCGCCGAGAGCGGAGGAAGCGTCGTGCCGCTGACAACGGGCTCAGCCTGCTTCTTGACAACATGCGTCGGGGACGGCGATTGGGAGGAGACCGGTAGCGCGATCGCGGCCAGCAACAGCGCAAGCGACAGCCGACGTCGCAACGACCTCCGCGGAGGGTCTGCACGGCTTCGCCGGTCACATCCCGAGGCACTCGTATGTTGTCTCATCATGGCCGGGACGATGGTGCACAGGCCGGTTTCCTGCGCCTATAGGCGCGGCAGAGCACCCTGCGTAGGACAACGGCTTGAAGTGGTTGAGCGGCGCCGTATCCCGCGGCGTGCTGCCGGAAACCACAGCGGTTATCGGCGGCTGACGACCGTCGATCGGCGCAGCTGGTCGATGACCGTCCCGCTTCAGATTTTGTTAAGGTGCCCTCCATACAGTCCGGCGCAGTCAAGGCGGGCCTTACACAAATTCGCCGGGTTCCGTGATTTGGCTGCCGATTACTGATCATCGCCTCGGGGAGCGCCATGAAACGATCTGATCTTGCATTTTCTCTGGCAGTCGCGTTGGGCACGATGACCGGAAGTTTTGCCTCGATTGCCGCAGCCGACGACACGTGCACCGGATTCGGCGCTCCAACGTTCTCACCGGCGCATCCCGTGTCGACCGACCTCGTCGCCGTGCGAGTCAAGTCGTGGCCGGAACCGTTCACGATCGGACCAGCGACGCGGACCACGCTTGGTCAGGTTCAAGTCCATCCGGGAAATGCAATCCACATCGACGTCATCGTTACACCCCACCCGGAAAAATATCCGGGCCTGCGGACCGTACAGGTTCCGTATGACGATGCCGTCGGCCTGCTGGGCCCGCTTGCGATTGGCGACTATTCGGTCGCATCGGCGATCTATTACGAAGACGCGCAGGGAATGATCACCAAGCCGTGCGGTGGGCCGTTTGCGTCCGTTCTAAAGGTCGGTGAAGAACGCACGCCCACGGTGCGCGCGCCCGTCATCGAGTTCTACAACGCGGCGATGGATCACTATTTCATGACGCAGAACGCGGCGGAGATCGCCGCGCTGGATAACGGCACGCATCCTGGCTGGGTGCGCACCGGCGAGAGCTTCCTTGCCTTCGCTGCCGGCCAATCGGACAACCGTGGGCGTCCCGTGTGCCGCTACTACGGCGTCCCGGTGCCAACGCGCAGCACCCATTTCTACTCGGCCAGCCTCGCCGAATGTCTCCAGCTTGGCGCCGCACCGCCCGGCGGCCAATGGACGCTCGAAAGCAGCGACGTATTCGAGGTGGGGATGCCCGATCGCGCGACGGGCGTTTGTCCGATTGGACAGGCTCCGCTTTATCGGCTGTGGAACGCGCGCGCCGACACCAATCACCGTTACACGTCGAGTGCCAGCACGCGCGAGCAAATGGTCGCGCAGGGCTGGACCAGCGAAGGCGCCGGCCCCGAGGGGGTCGCGATGTGCACGCCGCTGCGGTTGACCGACTGAGAATCGCCGTTCCCGCGAAGGCGGGATCCAGCGTCGTTCCACTTACGCGCTCAATCGGGCACATCGTTTACGCCACTGGGGCGCTCGCGCACGCGAGCGCGCCTTCGCGGGGGCGACGGAGCATGCGGAACCTGTCACTCATTTCGGCAATGCGCTGCCGGAACTCTTACCGCCACCACGGCGTCTCCCCCTGACTCGCCGCCTCGCCGAGCATCCGCTCGCAACGCAGACGAATATTCGCGAGGTAGGCAAGCCAACCCACCCCCCACGTCAGCGCCATCACGCGCGATATCGTCTCCGGGTCGCCGCGATGCGCTTCGGCATAGGCGCCCGTCGCCGCCAGGATCGCGGCGCGCTGCTTGCCGGCGCCGTCGATCATGTCGAGATCGGCGATCGCCGCCTGCAGTGCCGGATCCGGTGCGCGCCGCGAATCCTCGAGACGATCGGCAAGCTCGCCATAGGACGCGGACATGGTCATCACCGCCGCGTTGAACAAGCGCGCCGCGTCACCGGTCTCGACGCCGTGATAACCGGTGCGCAGCATCGCGATGGCCGCGTCCGCGGCGACCCGCATCACGATCGGCATGCGAACCAGCCATCCCCAGACATCCAGCGGAACATGTTTTTCGCCGCGCTCGCCGAGATAGGCGGCGAATGCCTCGTCGGCGCGATGTCGCGCATCCAACGCGGCGTTGCGCGCAGACGCCACCTGCGTGGTGTCGGCGCGGCCGATCAGTGCGTTGAATGCGGCTTCGGCGAGGCGCTGCCCCGCGCGAATATACGCCGCCACCTCCCCGCGCAACGCGGCGGACGCCCCTTTCGGCCACATGATGAGCGAGGCGACCAGCGCGACAACTGCACCGACGGCGACCGCCTCGAGGCGAACGGCGCCAACCTCCCAGCCTTCGGGCACCATCAAGTTGAACAGTTCGACCACCAGCAATGCGAACATCGCCTGGCCGGCGCCGAACGAGATCGCGGCCGGCGCATACCCGGCGAGGAACACCGCAAACGGCAGCGACAGCCAGAGCCACAGCGGATGCGGGCCGAGGACCGTGATCGCCGCTGACGCGAGCACGAAGCCAGCCAGTGTCCCGACCAGGGCGCTGACGATCGTGGATCCGGTGGTGGCCACGTTCGATCGCAATATGGAGAGCGTCGCGAGCACCACCCAGAACGCATGACCGATGTCGCTGACCTTCGCCACCAGCACCGACAGCGCGAGCGCGAGCCCGGCCCGCAGGCAATTGCGGAACCACACCGACCGTGGCGCGAAGTGCGGCAGCAACAGGTTGGCGGCGTTACGAAGCGTCCCTTCCGCCGGGGTGACCTGGACCACCATGAAATCGTCGTCGACATGCACCGACCGGCCAGTCAACACGATCGCGTCGACCGCCATCGACAGCGTGATGTACGAAAGCACGCGAATCGGAAAGACGGCGGAGAACTCGGACACGACCGCCGTCCCCGGCGCGTTCGACGCGAGCGCCTGTGCGGCGGCCGCGTCGCGGAGCGCGCGATGCGCGTGCCGGGCGGCAATCAACGCTTCGACGTCCAGTACTGCGCCCGTGCTGCCTGCGACACAGGCCTGCGCAACGTTGGCGACGTCGTTGAGCGTCGCCGCGATAGCCCGCACGAGGTCGCGATCGGCGGCATTCAATATTCCGGTCGAGGCCACCGTGCGCGAAAATCGCCAACCTTCGCCGAGCGCATCGACGAGACCCACCAACGCCTCCTGATGGCCAGGGGGTCCGGTCGGACGAAAATCCAGCGCGCGCTGCGCGTCGCGCAGCCGGTCGATTGCCTCCCTGCCTGCCGCCATGCGTGCGTCGGGATCGACACCGTCCGCGATCGCGTGCGCGACCGCGGCGAGCGAGCGACACGCGTCGGCGACGCGCTGGTAAAGATCACGCCGCTCGTGCCGGGGCCACAGGAACGTGGCGATCAACGCCGAGCACACCATGGCGGTGATCCATCCCGCGACGCGCGAGCCAATCGCGCCCTCGCCCGCCGGTACCATGACGGCCACCACGAAGGCCAGGATGGCCGAGTTGTTGCCGAGCGCGAATTGACCGCCCAGCGCCATCGCGAATTGCAGGATGACGCCGACGACCAGCATCGCGACGACGGCGGGCCACAACGTGTTCGACAATGCGGTGCCGGCGACGACGAGCACCGTGCCGACGAGGCCGAGCATAAGATGTGCGATGAGCCGCGACCGTCGCGGCCCCATGAAGTCGGCCATGCCCAGCGCTGCGAACGAACCGAATGCCGCGATGAGCGCGAACTGCGGATCGCGCAGCACGTGCAGGCCGAACCAGAACAGCGGCGGCAGGACGATTGCGAGCCGCAGTGCGCGATGGAAAATCGTACGATCGGGATCGCGCAGACGTTGTCCGATTAACAGGAGCATGGCGCAAGCATGCCGCGAGCGCTGCCTGCGGTCTAGATCCTTGACGGGGTGTTGAGAATGGCGCTGTTACCTCACTCTTAAGCCGCATTGCCAGCGCAGCGAGAAATCTGCTTGTTCACGAAATCAGCGGGTTGCGAAAAACAGATTCCTCGTCGCTTCGCTCCTCGGAATGAGGCCGGCACTAGCCGGTTAACGCCCCACCAACCCGAGTGAGGCTGGGGAATTTCAACCGCCTGTTGGCGCCCCACCAATCCGCGTGCGACCAGGGGGTCGGGCTATACTGGGTTGGACCGCGCCCTGGTACTCGGGCGACACGGTTGCCCAATTCTTTCATGATGGTTAGCAAAAATGCTAACTGACCTCAAAAGAGGTTCCCATCCCCCGTTTGGATCAGCTCGCCCAGTCGAGGGGCGCGGGCGATCGCGCCTCGCTCACCGGCCCCCGCCGGCGGTCGGCCTGCCGCGCGCTTGCCGTGCGATTCGTGGATTGCGGATCGCCTCTTATTTTGCATGGCTCAGCGCCGCCGCGGTCGCCACCGCGGCCTCCGTGGCGATCGACCCGAATCCGGCCGCGCTGGTCCGCGCGATGCAAGGACACAGTATCGTGCTGCTCGGTGAAGTGCACGACAACGCCGCGCAGCACGCGCTGCGCGCCGCGGCCTTGCGGCAATGGACCATCGCGGGCGCTCGCCCGGCGATCGCGTTCGAGCAGTTCGACCGCGAGCGTCAGCCCGACATCGAGCGCGCCCGCCGCGAGCGGCCTCGGGACGCCGACTACCTGATTGCGCAAGCCAAGGGCGCAGGAGACTGGAACTGGGAAGCGTACCGTCCGTTCGTGGCGCTCGCGCTCGAGTACGATCTTCCGATCATCGCCGCGAACCTGTCCCGCCGCGATGCGATGCGCGTGGCGATCGACGGCTGGCCGGCCGTGTTCGATGCGCCCACGCGCGACGAGCTCAAGCTCGATGCGTTACCCGCGGCGTTCCGGCGCAGCCACGAGGACGCGATTGCCGCTGGCCATTGCAACCTCCTGCCTCCGGAAGCGTTGCCGGCGCAAGCGCGCGCGCAAATGGCGCGCGATATTCTCATGGCGCGATCGATCCGTCCCTATCTGAATCGCGGCGTGGTGCTCCTGGCCGGCAACGGGCATGTGCGCCGCGATATCGGGGTTCCCTCCTGGCTCTCCGCTGACGCCGCACGCACCGCAATCAGCATTGGATTGCTGGAGCCTAACGACGACGGCTCGCTACCGGAGTCCGCCATGGATTTCGATGCGTACGCGATCACCAAGCGTGCCGAGCGAACCGACCCCTGCCAAGGCCTCGCGCAGCGACTCCATCCCGGGACGGCGCGTTGATGCTGCCCGATACGGTCAATTGAACTAAACTCGGCGGAGCCGCGACAGGAAAAACGACCAAGCATCGAATGTAGCGCTCCGCTTCCCTCCATCAGCGCTCAACTAAGGAACAACGCCATGGCACTGATTGACCGCGTCAAGAATATGCTGCTCACCCCCAAGACCGAGTGGCCGGTGATCGCCGGCGAAACGACCACGGTGCAATCGCTGTATGTCGGCTATATCCTGATCCTGGCCGCCATCGGCCCGATTGCGATGGCGCTGCGGCTTGGCCTGTTCGGCATGGGCATCGGCGTTGCCGTAATCAGCTATATCGTCGCGCTGATCATGGTTTATCTGCTGGCCTGGATCGTCGATGCGCTGGCCCCGACGTTCGGGGGCGAGAAGAACTTCATCCGGTCGCTGCAGCTCACCGCGTATTCGTTCACCGCGGCCTGGGTGGCCGGGATCTTCCATCTGATTCCCTTCGTCGGGGGCCTGCTCGCGCTCGCCGCCGTGATCTATTCGTTCTATACGTTTTATCTCGGGGCACCGGTACTGAGGAAGTGCTCGCAGGAGAAAGCGGCCGGGTACACGATCGTGATCGTGCTCTGCGCGATCGTGCTGGGCGCCGTGCTGTCGTACGTCCTGTATTCCTCGCTCATGGGTGGCGGCATGATGGGCGCGGGCACGATGGGCCTGGGGCCGATGCGGTAGGATCATCGTCACAACCCTGGGAGAGTTCATGCGCACAATCCGTGGGTGGTCATTCGTGTTCATATGTGCGGCGGCGTTGCTTGCGATGCCCGCCGCGCGCGCCGTGGATGTCCCGGCGGGACCGATCTGGAACAATATGGACGCGCAGGGCAAATGCCCGCGCGTCTGCCAGCAAAACAACAATGGCCGGTGGAACGGCCAGTGGCACACGATCGCCGGAACTGCGACCTCGGTGTGCGACTGCGATGTCGGCGCGTCGCCGGTCCGCCCGAACTCGCAAGGGCAATGGGCGGAGGCAGGACCGCTGTTCAGCAATATGGACGCGCAGAACAAGTGTCCGGGTGTTTGCCAGCAAAGCGGCGGCCGCTCGTGGGATGGGAACTGGAAGACGACGCAGCCGGGCCGGATGTCGGTCTGCAGTTGCGGCGGCCAAGGCGCGGCCCCGGCGTACAGCGCCGGTGCTTCGTGCCGCGCGCGAAGCCGCGGCGCCTGCTCAGGGTGCTCGGTTCAATGCGCGCCCGGCCAGCGTGCCTCCTGCCAGGAAGGGAGCACCTGGAACGACAAGGTGAACAACGGCGACCCGGGTTGCGTGACCAACGCGCAATGCACGTGCGGCTAGTGGTCTCAGAACTTCCCGTGTCGTTCCCGCGAAGGCGCACGCGCTTTCACGGGGACGACGGGAGTTATGTCGGCGCCAGGTTCAACAGACGGTCGCGGGTGGCGCGGTAAAGGCAGGCAACGCGATCGCCTCCCGCCGTTTCGTGAAGTCGAGGGCGTCCGCCAGGTTCTTCGCGTAGCGGTCGCGCAGCGTCATCGGCTCGAGGCCCCAGCGCCACTCGATCATCTTCAGGATCGAGCAGTGCTCGTAGGGTCCGGCCTGCTCGATCTTCTTCGGTGCGAACGGGCCCATCGCAATCGCGGGCACGCGGAAGCCCAGACGCTTCAGGTTCGGGAACGGTCCGGCGCCCACCTGCGGCGTATCGTCCTGCGTTGTGGGCGGCGGCACGTGGTCGAAGAATCCGCCGTGCTCGTCGAAGTTGAGCACGAAGACCATGCGGCCCCATTGCGGACTGTCCTTCAGCGCGTTGTACACCTGCGCGACGAACGCCTCCGCCACCAGCACGCTGCCCTTGTGGTGGTAATCGTTCGACGTCCCATCGTCCTCGGCGGCATCCGTGTAGTTCGGATCGACGAAGACGACGTTGGCAAGCTTGCCCTTTTGCGCGTCCTCCCAGAAGCGATCGATGTGGTATGAGATGAGGTCGTATTTCTTGCTGCGGAAGAGCCCCGTCATCGGCTCGCCGTGGTAGTAATAGCCGGACGTCAGGCCGGCTTCGAATACGCGGTCGAAGATGGCGGTCGGAATGAGGCAGGGTCGGTCGGCGTCCGTCTTCGGAAAGCCGTCGGGCATGTCGATCTGCGTGGTCCCGGTAAGCTGATAGAGACGGTTCTCCCACGTCGGACCCATCATCGAGCAGAAGTAGTTGTCGAATGTCGTGTAGTTGGTGGCGAGCGCGCCCAGGATCGGGAGATCCTCCTTGCGGTAATAGCCGATCGGGAAGCGGTCGCCGATCTTGGCGGTCTGCAGGAAGCCATCGCAGCGTCCGTCGGCGTACTGGATCGCGATGCCCGGCCACGTATGGTCGGGATCTTCATACGCGCAGCCCTGGAAATCGGGCGCGAGCGGCCAGGTCGCCTGCGGGACGCCCAGCCTGTCGGCATAGACCAGTCCCTGCTGACGGCCATTGGCGCCAGGCAGCCAGCCCAGCATGTGATCGAACGAGCGGTTCTCCATCATCAGCACGACGACGGTGTCGAACGGCGCCTCTTTGGGCTGCGGAAGCGCGCAGATCTCCTTGCCATCGGCACCAACCATGCAGGGATCGCCCGAACCGCAGCCGTTCAATGCCAGCGCCGTCGCCCCCGCCGACAGTGCCAGGAACTTGCGCCGCGTGACCTTGTTTGACATCGGACGCTCCACTCCGAACACCCGTGTCGGTCCCGGAGCGGGCCGAGTCACGCGGCCCGTGCATTGTAGGGCACGTCCAGCGGGGCGCCGTCATGGCGACCGCCCAGCGCTGCGTGAAGCTACATTTGCTTCGGCTTCCACAGCCCCAGCATGGCGCCGGTAGGATCGGTGATGATCGCGAGCCAGCCCATGCCGGGAACCTCGGTCTTGTCTTTCATCACGGTGCCGCCGAGCGCCTTGACCTTCTTCGTCGCGGCATCGATGTCGCTCACCAGCACATACGACAGCCACATCGAAGGCGCGCCGGGCATCGGATGCTTCATGAGTCCGCCACCCGTGCCTTCGCCGACCTGGATGATGGTGTAGGTCCCATTGTCCATCGGCATGTCTTCCATCTTCCAGTCGAAGAGCTGCGAGTAGAAGCTCTTCGCCTTGGCGACGTCGTTGGTGTTGAGCTCCACGTGCACAAACGGATTGGCCATTGCGTGTCTCCAGTAGTCGAGTGCGGCGTTAACGCGAAAGATAGCGGCCGAGACGGTCGAGGCAGCCGTTCCAGCCCTGCTGATGATGGTCGCGCGCCTGCCCGTCGGCGAATCGCCGATGCGTCACGATCAGCTCGGTGCCCTGCCCTGACGGCTTGAACTCCACGGTGACGAGCGACTCACGCTCCGGCGTGCTTTCCCATGCCCACGTGTAGACGAGCTTGCGGTCGGGAACGATTTCGCGGAACACGCCGCCGACCCTGTGCACCTCCCCGTCGGGCGCGTGCATGATGTAGCGATAGCGGCCGCCGACGCGGACGTCGATGGTGACTTCGGCTTCGCCGAAATCGTCGCTCGGCCCCATCCAGTGCTTTATTTGCTCCGGGTCCGACCACGCGGCGTAGACGGCGGCGACGGGCTGCGGGTAGATCCGCCGGATCTGGAGACTGGTCTTGTCTTCGGTTGCGGTTTCCATTGCTCGCTCTCCTTTCGGTCCAGATACGAGCCCAGCCGATCGAGCCGGGCATTCCAAAATTCCTCGTGGCGGTCCAGCCACTCGAGCGCGCCCCTGAGGGCGCCGCCCTGCAGACGGCAGCTCACCACGCGGCCGACCTTGTTGCGGGCGATGAGCCCGGCGTCCTCCAGGATGCGCAGATGCTTGATGAAGCCGGTGAGCGACATGCCGAATGGCTCGGCCAGCTCGCCGACCGCCTGCTCGCCGCGGCGGAGCCTGGCCAGCACCGCGCGCCGCGTGGGATCGGCGAGCGCGCCGAACACGGCGTCGAGCTTCGCGGGTGAATAGTGAACCATATGGTTCACTTTACGCGCGCGCCTTCCGGACGTCAAGCGCTCGGGCGCCCAGTGAACGGGGCGGCGCCGCTGTTGCTACCTCAGCATCCCGTCACGCACTTGCCGTCGCCGTCGAACTCCATCGTCTTGCCGGAGAGCGCCGGATACACCGGCCGGCCCTTGACCACGCCCATGAACGCCGCCGTGTGCGATGCTGGGCGCACCTTGCCGCCCGTGGTCGCGCCCTCGTTCACATGCGACACGATCACCGAGGCGGGCCGCACGAGCTCGTTGGCGGCATAGGCGCCGGACTGCGCCGTAATGGCGCTGTAGCCCAGGTTCAACAGCATCAGGTTCGCCTTGTGGTACTCGTTGACCACCGATTTCATTTCCGTGTGCAGCGCCGTGTCGCCGGAAAGATAGACGGTGAGGCCGTTGCTGAACTTGATCACATAGCCGGTCGCCGGCCCGAGCGTCACGCTGACGTTGTCCGCCTCGAGGTTCTTGCGCTCCGGGTCGGACAGCAGGCTGCGCGGCACCGTGCTTTCGTGCGCGGCCGTCACGGCCGTGATTTCCACCGCCCGCGACGCGTTGGCGGTCTTGACGGCGCGCGTGCCGCCGATGTGCACGGTCGCAAGACAGGGCGCGGCGAACGGCGCCACCAGCTCCTCGCCCGTTTGCGGGCAATTGCCGGTCGGCTTGCTCTTGATGGTCTCGATCTTCTTGCCGATGAAGACGGCCATCGGCACGCTCATGATGACGGCCGCATTCTTGGCGGCGGCGATCTCCGCCGTCGTCGAGTTGGGCGCGGCGGAGACCAGCTCGGGATTCTCGCAGGGGCCCGCCTCCTGCGCCTTCAGCTTCTGGTCGCCGATGTGGTCGCCGTGAGCGTGACTCAACAGGACGACATGCACGGCGCCCAGTCGCGGGTCTTCGCCGCCCGTTACCGACGCACCTGCGTCGTAGAGGATGCGCACCCCGGTCGGATCCTCGAAGATCGTTGCGCGATCGCGCGCGCACAGCTCGCCGGCGTGCGACCCCAACGGCGTGATCTTGACGTTCTGCGCCGCGGCGGGCAACGCGAAGAGCGGCAGCAAAGCCAGGCCGCAGTAGATGGTCGTTTTTTTCATCTTTCCTCCAAAGACGTGATCGATGGGCTGCTCGCTCGAAGCTTTTCTGACGCCATTCTCTCGCGATGTCCGCGAGGTAAACCTGTAGCATGACCTCGGATGTCTGATGCAAAATCCATAACGGCAACCAGGGGAGCTTTGCGTGAAATTCGTATCGAGAACAACGCTTGCCGCCGGGCTGGCCTGGCTCGCCATTGCCGCGCCGCTGGCCGCCGCGGCCGGCGACGGGCGGGCGGCAACCGCCATCCGTTCGGGTTCCGCCGCCTTCCTCAAAGCCTACAACGCGGGTGATGCCGATGCGGTGCTCACGCATTTCGAAGAAGGCGCGGTCGTCATGCCGCCTGGCGCGCTAACAGTCCGGGGCCGCGCGGAAATCCGTCAGTTCGTCGAGAAAAGCATCGCCGGCGCGAAAGCGAACGGCATCACCCTCGCACTGGGCAGCGGGGACGACGTTGGCGTCTCGGGCGACCTTGGCTGGCATGCGGGGCCGTTTTCCGTGACCAATAGATCGGGCGCCATGATCGACACCGGCAAGTACCTGGAGACGTGGCACAAGTCGGGGGGGCACTGGCGAATGATCCGGCGCATCTGGAACTCGAATGCACCGACCGCCGCAACGGCGCCCGCGGTCGTACCTACGCCGGCGCCGAAGTAATCCTCGACGGCTACGCGGAGATCAAGCGGGTATCAACGAACATCCAACTTCCCTCGAGGGCGCTTCGTCATGAGTTCCCCAGTGATCGCCGCAGTGGTATTCGGATGCACCTTCCTTGGAGCCCTGGCGGGACTCGTCCTTCATGCGCGGTTGCCGGTCCACCATCTGGACGCGGACTCCAAGGACGTCATCAAGCTGGTCATGGGCCTGATCGCGACGATGGCCGCGCTGGTGCTCGGCCTGCTCATTTCCTCGGCGCATCGGTCGTACGACGCACAGGAGGCGGAGGTGCAGCAAATCGGCGTGCATCTGTATCAGCTCGATCGCGCGCTCGAGCGCTTCGGGCCGGATGCGAGCGACGCCCGCAATCTCCTGCGTCGAATCGTCGTGGCTGAAGTCAAATACGCGTCGACCCCCGATGGCGCCGGGGCGTTGCCCGACAAGCCGTTGCAGGCCCAGAGGGAAGCCGCGGAGCTCTTCGACCGGATCACCAGCCTGTCGCCGAAGACGGAAGCCCAGCGGTTCATCCAGGGCCAGTCGCTGCAGCTGCTTGCCCGATTGGCAGACACCCGGCTGCTGTTGAGCGAACAGGCACGGGGCTCGATTTCCTGGCCGTTTCTCGTGGTGCTGGTGTTTTGGCTGACGGTCCTCTTCGTCGGCTTCGGTCTCTTCGCGCGGTTCAATCCAACCATTGTCGCCGCCCTCCTCGTCGGCGCTGTTTCGGTCGCCGGCGCGATCTTCCTCATCCTGGAATTGAATCGGCCGGCTACCGGCGTGATGCAGATCTCGATCACGCCCATTCGCAATGCGTTGATGCAGATGGGCCGATAGCAAGCCGCAACCCGACCGGTCCGGCGGCGCGCACGCAAATATATTCAACCATACGGTTGACAATCGGCGGCGCCGGCGTGATAATCAACCTTATGGTTGAATCTTCACGCGACCGCCTCGACGCCGTATTCCACGCGCTGGCCGACCCCACGCGGCGCGCCATGCTGCGCAGCCTGGCCAGGCAACCAAGCAGCGTGGGCGACCTGGCCGCGCCGTTTGCGATCTCGCTGGCCGCCGCGTCCAAGCACATCAAGATGCTCGAGCGCGCCGGGCTGCTGCGGCGCACCGTGCACGGCCGTACGCACATCTGCCGTCTGGATGCGGCGCCGATCCATGCCGGTGTCGAGTGGATGCGCCATTACGAGCGGTTCTGGCAGCAGCGGCTCGATACCCTCGAGGCCGTGCTGCAGGCCGAAGACCGCGTCACCAGGAAGTCCCGCAAATCAAGGAGCAAGCGATGAACCAGCAAGTGACGAACCGCGACGGCGATGCCCAGGACGGCTATGGCGTTGTGACCGAACCGGGGACCGTGCGTTTCGAGCGGCTGCTGCCGGGCCCCATCGAGCGCGTCTGGAGCTACCTCACCGAGTCGGACAAGCGCCGCACCTGGCTCGCGTCCGGTGAGATGGAATTGCAGGTCGGCGGCCGGGTCGAGCTCATCTGGCGCAATTCGGAGCTGACCGGGCACGATGACCCGCCACCGCCCAAGTACGCACAGCACGGCGCAGAACACCGCATGCAAGGCCGCATCACCGCGTGCGAGCCGCCGCGGCTGCTTGCCTTCACGTGGGGCAGCGCCAGCGGGGATTCCGAAGTCCGCTTCGAGCTCTTTCCGCGCGCCGACAAGGTGATGCTGGTGCTGACGCATCATCGCCTCCGCGACATGCTCAGCGTCGCCGGCGGTTGGCATGCTCACCTCGGGATCCTGCGCGATCGTCTCAACGGCGATGTGCCGCCGGCGTTCTGGAAAACGCATGCGCGGCTCGAAGCCGAGTACGCGCAGCGGATTGCAACCGATCAGACGACGCAAACGAAATGAGACGCTGGCCCGCCATGCGGTGGCACGCCGGCGCAACCTTGGAAGGAGAGCAACGATGACCGAACACAAAACCGGAACACGTGAAGAGTGGCTTGCGGCCCGGCTGCAGCTGCTCGAAGCCGAGAAGGAGCTGACGCGGCGTGGCGACGATCTGGCGCGGCGGCGGCAGGCGCTGCCCTGGGTTCGAATCGACAAGGGGTACCGCTTCGAGACCGACGAGGGCCCAGCGTCCCTCGCCGACCTCTTCAGAGGACGCTCGCAGCTTCTCATCTATCACTTCATGTTCGGACCCAGGTACACGGCAGGGTGTCCGTCCTGCTCCGCGATCGCGGACGGATTCGACGGGTCCGTCGTCCATCTCGCGAATCACGACGTCACGCTCTGCGCGGTGTCGCGCGCCCCGCTCGCGAAACTGCAGGCGTACAAGCGGCGGATGGGGTGGAGCTTCCCCTGGGCGTCCTCGCTCGGCGGGGACTTCAACTTCGACTTCAACGTGTCGCTCACCGAGGAGCAGCAGCGCGAGGGCGCCGTCGATTACAACTACCGGCGGGAGCCGGCGTGGACGCTGCAAGGGATCGGCGACTCCCTGACGAAAAGCGGTGAGGGGCCTGTCGCACAAATCGCGGCCACGACCGGGACCGACGTGGCCACGTACACACGCGAGCGGCCGGGCATGAGCGCGTTCGTGCTCGAGGACGGGGTCGTCTATCACACCTATTCCACCTATTCGCGCGGAGTGGACGGCCTTTGGGGCATGTACCAGTGGCTCGACCGCGCGCCACGCGGGCGCAACGAAAGCGGCGTCTGGTGGCGCCGCCACGACGAGTACGACCAGCGCTGAGCCTAATCGTGAGTGTCGTTGGCGCATCCGGCGGACGGAAGATCCCACGAGCCATGGCTTCCGAGCGAGCCTCCTTCCTGGGCGTGTCAGCGCTGCTCTTCGCTGCCAGCGCGGTGTTGACGATCGTCTGGTGCGCGTCCATGTCGGCGATGGACGGGATGCCGATGCCCGGCGGCTGGACGATGTCGATGGCGTGGATGCGGATGCCCGGACAGACGTGGCCCGGCGCCGCGGCGCTGTTCCTCGGCATGTGGGCCGTGATGATGGTGGCGATGATGCTGCCGTCCTTGGTCCCGATGCTGTGGCGCTACCGCCAGGCCGTCGGCGGGACTGGCGAGACGCGCCTGAATCGGCTGACCGCACTCGTGGCTGTGGGTTACTTCTTCGTCTGGATCGCGTTCGGAATAGCCGCTTTCCCGCTGGGCGTCGCGCTGTCGGCGATCGAGATGCAGCAGCCGGCGCTCGCGCGCGCCGTGCCGATCGCGGTCGGTGTGGTCGTCCTGATGGCCGGCTTCCTGCAGCTCACCGCGTGGAAGGCGCGTTACCTTGCCTGCTGCCGGCAGGCACCCGGGCGCGCCCGAACACTGCCGGCCGACGCCGGCACGGCGTGGCGACACGGCCTGCGCCTCGGCCTTTACTGCAGCCAATGCTGCGCCGGTCCGATGGCGATCCTCCTGGTCATCGGGGTCATGGACCTTCGCGCGATGGCGGTCGTAACGGCAGCCATCACCGTCGAGCGTCTCGCACCGGCAGGTGAACGTGTCGCGCGAGCCATCGGAGCCGTCGCCGTCGGAGCAGGATGGTTGCTGATCGCGCAAGCAGCCGGGTTTGGTTGACGTATCCGTGTCGTGCCGCGTCTAGCTCGCTGGTGGACTATTGACGACTACGGGAACGAGTGACGACGTTCGCAAAATTCTCGTCGTTCCCGCGAAGAGCCTGCCCTCGAGTGGGGTAGTCGGGAGCGGGAACCCAGTGTGTACTCGGAGTAATCCGAAGAATTCGGGCTGCCGGTCCAGCCGTCGTCAACGGACCGCGACAGGCTCGAGCAAAGCGTGACACGCGCTGTCGAACGACGTCGATGCCTTTGCGGTCGCAGTCGCCCTCTCTTTCTGCGCAACTACCTGCTGCGCAGCCGACGTTCGGAGGCACCGAGCCATCGCATCGTCGGGGCTTGCGGCCAGGGCTCTGTCGAAGTCGCGCAGGGCCTCGGCCGGATCATTGAGATCCATCTTGACCTGGCCGAGATTGCGCCACATCCGTGAATCCTCGGGCGCGAGCTGGACTGCTTTGCTGGCGGCATCCAGCGCATCCCGGTATTGGCGCAAGTTCACGTAACCGGCGCTGAGCTGGTTCCACGCCGCCGCGTTTGTCGGCTCCAGCCGCGTCCATTCCACCGCGTACAGCACCAGGACGTTCCAGTTGCCGGCGTCGTTCAACTGCTGAATCTTGTTCAGGAAATCCGGCGTCGCGCCGGGCCGCTTGTCACCGATCGAGACGGTCTTCGTGACCGCTACCGGAACTGGCGACCGGGCCATGGGCTGTGCGCTGGCGGGCACGGACCGCGCGACGGCCGTCCCGCTGGTCGAGCTGCCCTTCAGATAACCAAACACCAGCCACGCACCGAATGCCAAGGGCACGAGCGCCGCCGCCGCGATCATCGCGTGGCGGCGCCGGAGGGTCTTTTTTCTGGGGAGCCGGGCGCGTTCGCTTGCCTCGGGGGCCTTGATGGCCGGACTCAACGTGTCGCCGGGCACTGCGGGCGCGGCGGGCACCGCGGTCAGCCCTCCCGCCCGTTGCGCGCGGCGCTTGCGATCGAGCAACCGGAGCACCGTGGCGCGGGCGCGCAAGTACGCTTCGGTCGCCACCTCCTTGTCATTGCCCGCCTGCGACAGCGCGCGGTCCCACAGCGGATGGTCGATGTGTCCTTCTTCGTACTGCTGGGTCGCTTCCTTGAGGAAGCGATCGACACTCGCGGCGGAATCCGTGTTGTCGCGCGTCACCTGCCCCAGAGGGAGGATTTCGATCTCCCCCAGGGCATTACTCACCGGCGCGGCGGCTCGAGGCTGGTCGAGCGGGACCAGCTCAAGTTTTGGATGGGTCGGGGCCATCGTGTACCCGATGCAATTTCGATACCAATCCCCGGGTTCCGCATCGCCCGTACAGGCATATCCGCTACCGCTGCGCGCGCAGTGACTGGACCGATTGTGACGTTCTACGGCAGGACGGCACCGCTTCTCCCCGCCCCCGGATTAGGGCCGTCGTTGGTATTTTTTAACCTATACGTTAAACTATCGGTTAACGCATCTCTCCTACGGTCATCAGTGGCGACACAGCCCTCCAGCGCATCGATCGTCAGTCTCGCCGAGCGCGCCAACGCGCTACCCGGCAACCGGCTGACCGCGCTCGCGCAGAAGGCGTACCACGAGATCAAGCAGATGGTCCTGACGAACAAGGTCCATGGCGGCGAATACCTGCTGGAGGAGGACCTCGCGCGCGCGGTGGGCATGAGCAGGACGCCGCTGCGGGAGGCGCTCGTGCAATTGCAGACCGAGCGCCTGATCGCGATCGTACCCCGTCGCGGCATTCGCATCGTCCCGCTGACGGTCGATGACATGCGCGAGGTCTACGAATTACTCGAATGGCTGGAATCGCAGGCCGCGTATGCATTGGCGCAGCGTCCGGACCGCGAGCCGTACGTGAAGGAATTGCGCGCGCTGGCCGGCAAGATGAAGACAGCGCTGGCCGCGGGCGACATGGAAGCATGGGCCAAGGCCAACGACCTGTTCCACATCCGGCTCGTCGCATCGGCGGGCAACCGGCGATTGATCCTGATTTGCGAGAACCTGCTCGATCAGTCGCAACGCGTGCGCGCGTTCACGTTGCGGGCGCGCAAGCCCCCCACGCGCACCACCGACGCCCACGCGCGAATGCTGAATGCGATCGAGGCTGGCGACGCCGACAAGGCAGCCGCGATCCAGCGCGAGAACAAGCGCGCCTGGCTGAAAGAGCTGGAGGAGCTGATCCGGCAGCTCCAGCTCCGCTATCTGTAGCGCCGCTTTCGCGGCAGCCGCGACATCCGACGAACGGGAGAGCTCAATTGAAGGTACGCGAGGCGCGGCGCAAGCTGCATACGCTTGTAGCGGGTCATGGCTGTGCGTCGATGGCGTCCGTGTTCGATCCGATTTCCTCGCGCATCGCCGAGACGCTTGGCTACGAGGCGGCGCTCATGGGCGGGTCGCTCGTTTCGCACGTCGTGCTCGGCGCGCCGGACGTCATCGTCCTGACGCTGACCGAGCTGGCCGAGCAGGTCCACCGCTGCACGCGCGTCTCGAGCGTGCCGATCCTGATCGACGGCGATCATGGCTACGGGAACGCGCTGAACGTGATGCGCACCGTCGAAGAGCTGCACGCCGCGGGCGCGGCCGCGGTGATGATCGAGGACACGTTGCTGCCGCGACCCTTCGGCCCCAACGACGCGCCGAGGCTCATCTCGATGGACGAGTCGATCGGCAAGATGAAAGCCGCGGTGCGGGCGCGCGGCGATTCGGACCTGCTGATCTTCGGCCGGACCGGCGCGGCTGCCATCACCACCGTCGACGAAGCCATCGCCCGCTTCCGCGCGTTCGAATCCGCGGGCGTCGATGCATTGTTCCTGCCCGGCGTGCGAACGCGCGACGAGCTCGATCGCATCGCAGCGGCCATCAGTCTTCCGTTGATCGCGGGCGGGGTGAGCGAATCGGTGGCCGACGCCGAATACCTGGCGAGCCGAGGCGTTCGCCTGTGGTCGGGCGGCCATCAGGTCTTCGCCGTGGCGGTGCAAGCACTGTTCGATGCGATGAAGGCGGTACGCGAGGGCGTGTATCCGTCCAGGTTGCCAGGAATCGCGCCCAACGCGTTGCTCGATACCGTCACTGCGTCGACAGGTTACAAGCAACGGACGCACGAGTTCATGGGTGGACAGATGAAGGAAGAAAAGCGATGACGACGACCGTCACGCCGATCGATGCGGATCGGCCGGACTTCGCCGGGCTGGTGACCGGCGTCGATTTGCGCCAGCCGCTGCGCGTGGACGATGCGGCGAAGGTCGAAGCCGGAATCAACCGTTTCGGCGTGCTCGTGTTCCGTGGGCAGGAGATCACCGACGAGCAGCAGGTCGCCTTTACGCGCAACTTCGGCCAGCTCGAGGACTACTATTTCGTGCCCGGCGACAACGTGCAAGCCGGGCGAGTCGGCAGCGAGATCAACGACATCTCGAACCTCGACCGCAATAACCAGGTGCTCCCGCGCGACGATCGCCAGCGCCTGTTCCAGCTCGGCAACCTGCTGTGGCACTCCGACAGCTCGTACAAGCCGATCCCCGCCAAATACTCGCTGCTTTCCGCGCGCGTCATTCCGGACCGCGGCGGCGAAACGCAGTTCGCCGACATGCGGGCGGCATGGGACACGCTGGACGCGGAAACGCAGGCGCTGGTGCGCGACATGATTTGCGAGCACAGCCGCCTGTTTTCGCGCGGCGAGCTGGGCTACACGTTCACCGAGGATGAGCGACGCAAGTTCGCGCCGGTGCAGCAGCGGCTCGTCCGGCGCCATCCGGCGACGGGCAGGCTTTCGCTGTTCCTGTCATCGCACGGAGGCGCGATCGCAGGCATGCCGTTACCCGAGGCACGGGCGTTGCTGCGCGAGCTCACCGAACACGCCACGCAGCGCGAGCGCGTCTACACGCACCGGTGGCGACAGCACGACCTCGTGATGTGGGACAACCGCGTCACGATGCATCGCGGCAAGCGCTATCCCGCCGACCAGGTCCGCGACATGCGGCGCACCACGACCACGGACTCGGCGTCCACGCTGCAACAGGCTGCCTGAATTACACAAGAGCACGACCGAAGGAGGATTGCTTCCATGGACATTCGAAACATTCGCCACGACTTCCGCGCGCTGCTGATCCTTGCCGCGCTCGTGCTCTCGGGGACGGGATTGATGCTGTCGAACGCGCACGCGCAATCCGCGTATCCGAATAAGCCGATCCACATGATCGTGCCCTTCCCGCCCGGTGGCGTGTCGGACGCAAGCGCCCGCGCGGTGGCCGAGCAATTGGGCAAACGCCTCGGCCAGCAGGTGGTGGTCGAGAACAAGCCCGGGGCGTCCGGCAACATCACCGGTCAATACGTTGCGCAGGCCGAGCCGGACGGCTACACGTTCATGCTGGCGTACAACGGCCTCATGACGATCAACCCGTTCGTGTTTACCAAGATGCCGTTCGACACGGTGAAGGACCTGACGCCGATCGGCATGATCGGCGATTACCCGACCATCATCACCGTGAACCCGGCCGTCGACGTCAAGACCCTGCAGGACCTGATCGCGCTATCGAAAACCAAGCCGACCGGGCTCGATTACGGCACCTCGGGCACCGGCAGCAACGAGCACCTGATCGGCACGCTGATCGTCCAGAAATCGGGGGCGAAGCTGGTGCACGTTCCTTACAAAGGCGGCGGTCCCGCGATGGCCGATGCGATGGCGGGCCACATTCCGATCGGGATGTCGTCGGTCGCGGGCGGCACGGCGCTCGTGAAAGCCGGCAAGCTCAAGCCGATCGCCGTGTCGAGTGCGGAGCGCTGGCCGACGCTGCCCGAGGTTCCGACCGTCGTCGAGAGCGGCGTTCCGGGCGTCGTCGTGATGTCGTGGATCGGACTCGTGGGCCCCGCCAGGATGCCCAAGCCGATTGTCGACCGGCTCAACGCGGAGCTGAACGCAGCGCTGGCCACGCCCGAGCTCAGCGAAAAGCTGTTCGGACTCGGCGTGCGGGTCACGCCAGGCACTCCTGATAATTTCCGCGACGAGATCAAGCGCGATCTCGATCGCAACGGGCCGCTCATCAAGTCGGCCGGGATCACCGTAGAGTAGATCCCCCCGAAGGACGCCTTCGGCGTCCCTCCCCCCAAGGGGGCGCTCGCCTTGGGACGGCCCGGCGGCGAGCAGATCCCCCGAAGGACGCCGGCGTGCGTGCGCAACGACCCTGCCCTACTTCGGCGCGGCGAGCGCTTTCGCGCGGTCGACGAACATCGCATCGGTGATCGGCGCCAGCACGCCGCCCAGCAACAGCTTGCTCTTGTAGAGCGGATGCGCCGCGGCGATCACATCCTTGGCGCGAATGTTGATCAGGTTGACGTACTTGCGCACGAAGGGCATTTCCGAGCCGTACACGCAGCTCGGGAGCCCGGCCCAGATCATCGCGCTCATGCACATCGGGCAGGACTCGCCGGTGCCGTACATCGTGAGGTTGGACCAGCCCTGGTTGCCGTGGCGCGCGATGTAGTCGTTCATCGCGACGACTTCCGAGTGGTACATGGGGTTTGTGCCCATATTCACCACGCCCTCGCCGACCACTTCACCGTTGCGGTCGTCGACGATGACCGAGCCGAACGGCCGACCGGGATTGCGCTTGGCCTGCGCAATGGCGAGCTGCATGTAGCGCTCATGCTTCGCCATCTCGGCAGCGCTCACGCCCGGCGTGGCGGCATCGGCACGCACGGGCGCATTCGTCGCGATCAGCCCGGCGGTTGCCACAAGGCCGGTAACGAACGTCCGGCGCGAATGCAGATGGTCCATTGAAGTCTCTCCTTGATCGGGTCCAGTCGTTATCGACCGCGTGCTAGTGTGGGCGACTCATCAAAGCAAAGTTCGTGCGCGCCAGCGCAAACCCTTTCCCGGACACCGGAGCTTGCCGATGCTTCGTCTCTCGCTTTTCTGCCCCATTGCCCTGGCGACCGTGCTTTCCTGGCACGCCGGACAGCAATCGTTCTCCTTTGAAGCGCCGACGATCACGGCTGCGTTGGGTTGGGACTCGCCCACGATCACCGGCCTCATCTGGTATCCGGTCGGCGCGAATTCGCCGGAGCAGCCGCAGTTCATCGGGCCTGCCGGCAATCCGAACTTCAATGCTGGCGCCGTCGCGGTCGGCGCTCCGCTCATCGACCAGCCGCCGCGCTTCCCGCTCATCCTCGTATCGCATGGCAACGGCGGATCCGCTGCGCAGATGACATGGCTTGGCGCAGCGCTCGCGCGGGCGGGCTTTATCGCTGCCGCCATCGATCACCCCGGCAACACGAGCGCCGGCAAGCCGACGGTGCAAGGCTTTACCGAATGGTGGTTCCGGCCGCCCGCGATGTCGGCGGCGCTCGATCGCGTTCTGGCCGACCCCGTCTTCGGTCCGCGCATCGACCGCGACCGGATCGGCGCCGCGGGCTTTTCCCGTGGCGGCTTCGCCGTGGTCGGCTTGGCCGGAGGGCTCGTCGACCTGGCGCCGTTCCGCGCTTTTTGCGCCAGGAATCCGGACGATGGCACGTGCAATGCGCCTCCGGAGATTCCGGATATCGAAGCGCGCGTGAAGACGATGATGGCGAACGATCCGTCGTACCGCGCCGGCCTGGCTGCGGCCGGCGCGCCCTACGCGGATCGGCGCGTTCGGGCAATCTATGCGATCGCCCCCTCCGTCGGCGAATCCTTGACGCTCGAAAGCCTGCGCAGGATCGACGTGCCGGCGCGCTTCGTTTACGGGACGGCCGACGTCACGGTGATCCCGCCGAGCAACGCGCTGCGCATCGCCGGCGCGATCCCCAAGGCCACTACCCTGGTCATTCCCGATGCCGGCCACTTCGTGTTCTTCGCCACGTGCACACCGGCGGGCAAGGTCGCGGCTGCGCGAGTCTGCACGGATGCGGCGACCGTGGATCGCGCGGCGGTGCACAGGCAGGTAGCCGACGATGCGGCCGCGTTCTTCGCAAGCGCTCTCAAGCGATGACGCGTGCCGCGGCCATGCGACGCAACAATCGCGGGTCCGATCTGCTACGATGATCGCGGACTTTAGTCGCATGACATCGCCGCACACCTGCTGACCTGGGGAGATCACCGATGTTCATTCAATCGAGCGCCGCGCGCAGTCGGGCGCGCGTTGTCTTCATCGCTGGTTCGGTTGTGGCAGTCGCCGTCTCGATCGCGGGCGCACAGCAACCCGCGACGCCGCCTGCCGCGACCCCACCGCCCGCTGCTGCACCCGCACCGGCCGCCCCGCCTCCGCCCGTCATTCAGCCCTTCTCTCCGCCCTCCACGCCTGAGCAAGAGCAGCTGCGGACGGTTCCCGCCAAGCGCTACGCCGGCAAGGTTCACCTGCTGCCGGCGACGATGGAAACGACGCAGTGGGGCTGGTTCAACAACGCGCAGCCACCCGTCCTCCACGTCGATTCGGGCGACTCGATCGTGTTCGAGACGATGATGCACTCGCACAATCAGGTGGTGCCCGGCACGACCATCGAGCAGATCAAGAAACTGCGCACCGACTTTCCCGGCCGCGGACCGCACACGTTGACGGGTCCGGTTTACATCGAAGGCGCCGAGCCGGGGGACGTGCTCAAGGTGCGCATCAACAAGATCGTGCCGCGCGCCTACGGGACCAACTTCAATGTGCCCGGCATGTTCGGCCAGTTTCCGGGCAAATTTCCCGAAGGTCAGGTCAAGTATTTCTACCTCGATCTCGATCGCAAGATCGCCGAGTTTGCGCCCGGAATCGAAATTCCGTTGGCGCCTTTCCCCGGCACCATCGGTGTAGCGCGCGCCGAGCCCGGCCAATACAGCTCCGTGCCGCCGGGACGTTACGCGGGCAACATCGACGTCCGCGACCTGACCGAAGGCGCCACGCTGTACGTTCCGGTTTTCGTCAAGGGCGCGCTGCTCTGGACCGGCGATTCGCATGCGGCGCAAGGCAACGGCGAGATCAACCTCACCGCGCTCGAGACCGCGTACAAGGAAATGAACGTCACCGTCGACGTGGTCAAGAACATGCCTCTTGAGTGGCCGCGTATCGAAACGAAGGATGCCTGGATCACGCTCGGCCTCGACCGCGATCTGAACAAGGCGCTCGACATCCTCAAGGGCGAAACGGCCAAATTGCTGACCGAGCAGCGCAAGGTCGGCCAGGAGCAGGTCGACAAGGTGATGATGGCGACGTGGGATTGCCGGATCAGCCAGGTGGTCGACGTCAACAAGGGCATTCACTGCTTCACGGCGAAAAGTGGCGTGCGCAAGATCGAAGCGTTGCCGGACAAGGAAAACAAGACGTACCTCGTGACCGTCGCGAAAGACACCGATCTCAACAAGGCGATGGACGATGCCTCCTGGGCCATGCTCGAGCTGCTGCAGAGCGAAAAGAAATTGAGCCGGCTCGATGCGTACAGTCTCGCCAGCATGGTGATGGATTGCCGTCTGGCCGCGCCGGCGGCGGCGCAGAAGGCCGTGCACTGTCTGCTGCCGAAAAGCACCTGGGTAGCGTCGAAGTAGTTTAGGGCCTGTTAACGCTATGGGCGCAAACGCGAACGGGTGGCGTGGGGCGCCAATCGAGGCGCTTGACGAAGCCAAGACGAGATGTCTTGGCGAGGAATGCAACGAAGAGTGGCGCCCCAGGC
>Ga0105248_10001077_pt1 | contig 30152 bp, 21 predicted proteins | sample KBSS34metaG_FD_81524 | JGI IMG/M metagenome (GOLD analysis project Ga0105248, IMG submission 81524) | Switchgrass rhizosphere microbial communities from Kellogg Biological Station, Michigan, USA - KBS S3-4 metaG | ecosystem: Host-associated > Plants > Roots > Rhizosphere > Soil | place... | reverse complement strand
TGGCGTGTAAGGCACCAGCTGACACTAGTGAAGCAGTGACATTGAGAATTTGAGCGGGCGCTGGATGAACACCAAAGTCGATTAATCCAAGTCCCAGCACTCCCGCAGTATTCGTACCAAACGAGAAAGAGCTGTTGTCGTTCTTGGCAACAACCGTAAAGGCAGGACCCGAACCAACTCTTTTCAAGCCATTCAAGCTTGAGATGATTGTTGGGGTTGGTGTAGTCACTCCCTGCGTTCCATCACCCAACGCCCCAAAGTTGAAGCCAAAAGCCCGCGTGTCGTTATTACCATCAACAATCCAGGAGCGAGCGTTGCCCGCGAAGATAGCTTTTACACCGGAGAAGTTAGGCAACATTGTCGGTGATGGCTGCGGTGCCGACGCAGCACCGGATCCCAATTGACCTGACGCATTGTTACCCCAAGCCCAAACCGTTCCATCCGATTTCAAGGCGAGAACATGGCTCGATCCTGCCGAAATTGCAGTTATTGAATTGAGTCCTGCAACCCGAACTGGCCGGCTGCTCCTTGTTGGAATAAGGCTACCAGTTCCCAATTCTCCAGATGTGTTCGAGCCCCATGTCCATACCGTACCGTCTGACTTCAAAGCAACTGAGAAATTACTACCTGCAGAGATCTGAGTCACTGTCATTAGGTCATCGACTTGACCTGGATATGTCCGACTTGTTGCCGTGCCGTCTCCCAGCTGACCTAAGGAGTTATTTCCCCACGCCCACACAGTACCGCCCCGCAATACCAACACGTGGTTGCCCTGCGCATTCATCGAGATCGCCTGCGCTCCAGCAAACGGTAAAGGGTCAACTACATCGATTGCCAGACTTGCATTGTTATTACCCTGGATTGGATCAATGCCTGAAACGATGAACGCAAGTGATGTAAGTACAGATCCGCCCGGTGCGTTTACCTGAACCGTCACGTTAAAGCTGACACTGGCGCCAGGATCAATATTCGAGACAAAACCGAACACGCTTGGGGAAAACTGAGCGCCGCACGCTGGACTACACGAAACGAAACTTGATCCTTGCGGAATCGAAATCCAGAGGCCGGCGGCTGCGCTACTAGGACCAAAGTTACGCGCGATTGTAGTGAAAGTCAGCGTTTGAGTTCGAATAGCCGGATTGGCAGACGTCGTGAACGACTCAATAGCAAGATCAGCTACGGGTGTGGGTGTCGGGGTGGGAGTGGGAGTCGGCGTTGGTGTAGGTGTCGGCGTCGGCGTCGGGGTTGGCGTCGGAGTAACGCTGGTAGCATTCCAGTTCAACGTGATATTGCCATACTCGCCATTCCAACCATCAACCACAATTCGATACGTAGTTCCGGCTGTTGTGTTGAATTGAACGCGACTTACGCGATTCACACCTGCCACGATGTCATCATTCTGAGCGACATTACTGAGTTGGTTAACCGCGGATCCCAGATAGACGTTCAACGTAGTGTCGAAATTACTTCCAATAGTGTCGATGGTGACTTGGCCATTCAAAGTGGCGGTCCAGCTGTACCAGACAGACTTATCGCCGAAGTATCCAACGTGAATCGGCTCACCAGGTTCGCGAGTAGCGTTTACGTTTGTGCCAGTCAACGATCCCGAGTCGCCTTGAAGTGTGGTTGCATTGGCGAAGTTATCGTTTGCTGGACGAACTGGCGGCGGCAGACCGATGGAGTATCCAAAGAGGTCGATAGCGTGGATGTCGTTTTCACTGATTGTTCGTCGCAAGCCCGGATCCAGCGTGGGATCCATAACGCCGATATAAGGAGCAGTCGAAAGAAGTTCGTCATCCTTCCAGTGGCTCGACTGCCGTCCATCACCATCATTAGGTCCAGGGTTGGGCCCGCCATTGGAGAGCTCGAGAAAAGTTGTGCCAAATGTAGTTTGCTGGTTTGGGAAGAAAAACTCTTCGCCACCTATTGACATCAAGCGCGGCGCAGTTGGAAACGAAGCAAGGTTTGCTGTAAACCGGCCCAAACGAAAGAGATCCCAAACTGAGACTTGTGTAATCGTGGCTTGCCCGGCGCGCGACGAAAAGCCAAGTGCATGTCCAATTTCGTGTGTGGCGACAGAATCAAAGTCTGTTTGATGGGCAGAGATGCCATCGTCGGGATTGAAATCAAAGGCGAAAGCGGAATTGAAACCAATACTTGAATCGCCCTGACCAAGCGGTACTGAATTTGGATCGGTGATATCACCAACCAGTCCTAAGGCGCGAGCATTTGCCAGTGTCGCTCTCACACTGCTGATGTCCGACGTCACGCCATTCACATCTACCGGAACAGTTGTTGGTGGAAGCGCGTCGTAGAGCTGCTGCTCGATCGCGGATGACGCTGTTGCAACCAATCGCTGCCGAACCGAGGAGTAAGGAGTAATGAGAGCCTGACTAGAGGTCTGACCGAGAATCTCGGAGTCGCCGAAAGCCGTGCCAAAAAAGGTAGTACCGAAGTCAACATCGATCACAACGGTGATTGGAGTTGAAATGATCGCTTCCCAACGATTCGCAGCAATTATGAAAGCACTTTTGGCCTGTTGGTTCTGATCAAGCTGAGTTGTGCCGTGGAGAATAATACGCAAGCCAGCGGACGGCTGAAGTGTTAGCCCGCTGGTCAGGTCGGTCCACGTAGGCGAGAAGGAAAGAAGTGAACGCTTGGGCGCACCGCCATAGATTACCCGAAATCGTCCCTGGCGATCGCGGTTGATAATTCGCTCGTGTTCAGTCGCGTTGGCACGACGACACACCGCCTTCCCGTCTGCCCCTCTCGAAATGACGAATGTCTCTTCTTCGTTGTGTGTGGCTGTCTTTAGGCTTGGCACCGAGCTTCGGCGTGCGGCGGATAAGGAAATCGCCGAGAGGACGACAAGAATCGCCATCATTGTGCGCACCAACGGACGAGGGACCTTCATCAGTGACTGTGAGTCTCGCTTGAATGGAATCGGTCGAGGACAGTGTTCGATGCCTATAAGATCGCCATCGACACCAAAGACTAATTACCACAGGAAATAGCGAATAGTAAATTCGGGATGGGCCGACCAGCCAAAGGAATTATGAAGCGGCGGTCTTAGGCCTCGTTGCTCGTTTTTTCGCTAAGCGCCGCTTGAAGCCACCAGCACCACCGCCACTTCTTTTTGGCTTGATGTTCATGGCAGGAGTTGAAGGTGAGTTCGTGCTTGGTTTTGTTGCGTCACTTCCAATGTGCTGTTGTGAGGCGTCACCAAACATTCTGTTGTTAGCCTTGCGTCTGCCGCTTAGCGCCGGCGTCTCTTTCATCTCTTCGCGATTTTGATCCGGGTTTCCGGCAAAGCCAGTCTGCTGTCCTCTTAGTTTCTCAGGTGTTCCGACAGTGTGCTGATCCTTCTTCTCGCGCATCTTGTTTTGCCTCCCATGTTCGTCTGCAAATCGTTAACTATTTCTGTTTGACTCGTTTCAGTGACCACTTAAGTACCACTGGCGTTATCAGGGTTGTTGTAATCACCATGATGACTACTGCACTGAATGTTCCTGAATTGATCACAGGCTCCGTTACTCCAGTCGAAGTCGGCAGCATCAGAGTTGCGCCAATTCCCGCGAAGATCAATCCGACTTCGCCCCGCGGTATCATGCCAAGTCCGATTGTCATCCGATTTAAGCCGCGCTCAAGTACGCCTAAAGCGCAAACCTGCTTACCAACTATCGCGGCCAGAGTCAGGATCAGTGCGAAGCCGAGAATGTCTATTCTTGCAAAGAGCCTGAGGTCAACTTTCAATCCCATCAACACAAAAAAGACCGGCACGAGGACTGTGCTAACCGGTTGTAGCAGATCGTTCAGATCTCTTTCGACTCGACCTTCACGGGGCTGGTAATGAATTTCGTCAAGGATCAACCCAGCCGCAAACGCACCAACAATCGGCGCTAGCCCAACCGTTGATGCCGCCCACGCCAACAAGAAACAGAACGCGATCGCGAGTGTCAGCAAAACTCCTCGCGATTCCAGTCGTCCAGCGCCTCGAAGTAAACGCGGCATTAGTGAGTGACCTACCAGTATCGCCAGAATTAAAAAGACCAGCGCCTTGATCGCGATCATCGCCACATCGAACAGGGCGAGAGACGTGCCTCCTGCCGATGCTTTGATTGCGCCAGCAACAACCGCCAGAATTAGAAGACCCAGAACGTCGTCAATCACCGCAGCTCCGAGGATGATGCGGGCTTCGCGTGTCGTAAGTTTTCCTAAATCCTTAAAGACGCGTGCTGTGATTCCGACACTCGTGGCGCAGAGTGTGGCCCCAATGAAAATGTGAGCGAGCGTGGCTTCTTCGGGGATGAAATACGCTGACACTGTCCAACCAAGCAGAAAAGGTGCGATGACACCGAGTAGAGCGACAAGCAAGGAAGACCATCCAACTTCCATCATCTCCTTCAAGTCTGACTCTAAACCCACTTCAAAAAGCAGAATGATGACGCCAATCTCGGCGAGTGCGGCAATAGTCTCATTCGTCTTTAGCGGCTCAGCTGCAGTGAAACCAAAAATTACAAGGTTGCCCAGCACAATTCCGGCCAGTAATTCGCCGAGCACGGCCGGCTGTCCCATGCGTTCAAAAAGTTCGGAGCCAAGCTTCGCGATAACCAACATCACAGCGATGCCCACCAAAGCCGTGGGCTGCAAGGCATGGTTTTCCCCTGCATCATTGGCCGCAAGAACGCGACCTGCCGTGGCAACGAGTGTCACAAACACGCCAAGAAGGATCGCAGTGCGGTAGGTGAGTATTCTCATTTTCCGGTTATTGGCCGTTTCCCCTCCGCGCCTGAAAAATTCTCGGTAAGCCTAAGTTTGCAGACAAAAAGCGCCCGTGATTATTGCATATTGAATGTCTCCGGTTCGGGTGCGTTGTATTTCAGTTGTAAAGTTGCTTATGCGGAGGGTGGTAACTATAATGCGCCCCACCTAAAGGCGCCGGCTACGGCAGGCCGGTTGCGAAAACAGCCCAAATGGCCACTCCAATTCGAAGCAAACAGCGTAGTCGTGTTTTGCCATACGGCCCCAGCCGACCGGATACACCACTTAAAACACTTGCCCTGAATCTGACACACGTTGCTCGCGCGGCTATCACAGAGCCTTACATGCTCACAATTGAGCATGAGCGAATCGGCCTCCGCCGTCTGCCGAAGGAATTTGAGAGTTTTCGAATAGTTCAACTTTCCGATATTCACCATGGCCCCTTCTCCGACCGCAATCAGATTGAGCGGGCCGTGGAAACAGCAAACAGACTCAAGCCTGACATCATTGCGCTAACGGGCGACTACATCTCTAAAGAACGACACTACGCCGCTCCCTGCGCTGAGATGTTGGGACGACTCGAAGCTCGCTTCGGCGTTTTCGCTGTTCTCGGAAATCATGATCATTGGACAGACGCCGACTTGATAACGGACCTCTTCCGGGCCGAGGGAATTAATGTACTGATCAACCAGGGTATGCGCTTCGAACTCAATGGCGCTGCGTTCTGGCTGGCAGGTGTCGACGACACCATGGTTGGTCTCGAGGACATTCCACTCGCGCTCGCCGGTGCCCGCCAGGATGAAATGAAACTCTTGCTTGCGCACAACCCAATCGTTTTGCGGAGAGCCGCCAGGGCGGACGTCGATTTGGTACTCAGCGGCCACACGCATGGTGGTCAAGTGGCTTTGCGTGAACCAAGCCAAAATGGCGGGCGACGACGAAGATTCTTAAAGGGTTTAGGTCGTCTAGGGAATACTCAGATTTATGTTAATCGCGGCCTCGGCACGGTCGTGCTCCCCATCCGGTACGGATGCCCTCCCGAAGTCTCGCTGCTTGAGCTAAGGCGCAGTTAACTTCCAATCTGCCATAGAAGACCCAGAATTGTTCCTTGGAAAGCTACCATCCTGAATGTCCTCCAGGATAATTACCGTCCCCAATCTTTTGACCGTCTTTCGGATGGTTTTAATCCCTGTCTTCGTCTCACTCCTGTTTTACCAACGATTCATCCTCGCACTAGTGATTTTCGTCCTCGCCGGCGTTACTGACGGATTGGATGGACTTCTCGCACGCCGCTTTGATCAAAAATCACAACTGGGCACCATTCTTGATCCTATAGCCGACAAACTGATGATGGTTACGTCTTTCGTGGTGCTCTCAATGAAGAGCGTGTTTCCGCAGCCGGTACCCTCTCACCTGCCAATTCCATTTTGGGTAACGATTGCTGTTATCAGTAGAGACGTTTTCATACTCGTGGGTGCCGCAGCAATTAACATAGTGACCGGATTCCGTGGATTTCGCCCTTCATTACTGGGGAAAATCAATACAACCGTTCAAATAGTCGCCATTGGCATAATCATGCTCGCGGCGAGCATCCCGTATGGAACCGGCTACTATCTCCCCACTGTCTACGCCACTGTGTTTGGGTTCGCCGTGCTTTCGGGAGCCCACTACGTGTTTTTTGTTTCCAAACTCCTCAACGAAGACCGTCGATAAGTCAGCGACTCCGCAGGAACGATCATACACAGATTTCGCAGATTACCTCCCAAATCATCCTTGAGATTCCGGCAGTAATGTCCGAAAAAAACTGCGTAATCTGCGGATCGACTCGGGCCACATCAACACACTCATATAAAGTTGACAACGGCACACTCAGATATTATATTCGGTTGGCGTTCAGCCACACCCAGCAGAATCTTAAGTCGAACGCTCGAGTAGGCTGGATAGCGTCACAATTTGAGTTAGCGCTTTGGAGACCAAAAAAAGATGAGCAAGATTATTGGAATTGACTTAGGAACAACCAACTCGGTCGTGGCAGTAATGGAAGGCGGTGAGCCAACTGTTATTACGAACTCGGAAGGTGGACGTACCACACCTTCAGTCGTCGCCTTTACGAAAGACGGTAACCGCCTCGTCGGGCAGGTTGCCAAACGTCAGGCGGTCACCAATCCTGAAAATACCGTTTATTCGATCAAGCGATTCATGGGACGTCGCTACAACGAGGTCGGAGAAGAAATAAAACAGGTTCCCTACAAAGTTCAGGGTGCCGGTAGCGGAGACGTGCGTATCGCTGCGGGCGGCAAGGAATGGAGTCCACCGGAGATCTCCGCGATCATCCTGCAAAAAATGAAGCAGTCTGCCGAGGATTATCTCGGTCAGAAGGTTGAAAAGGCTGTCATCACTGTGCCGGCTTACTTCAATGATTCTCAGCGTCAGGCCACTAAAGACGCTGGCAAGATTGCCGGCCTGGAAGTGATGCGAATTGTTAACGAGCCTACTGCGGCGGCGCTGGCTTACGGGCTCGACAAAAAGAAAGATGAAACGATTGCAGTATTCGACTTTGGCGGTGGCACTTTCGACGTTTCAATTCTAGAGGTCGGCGAAGGCGTCGTGGAAGTTAAGTCTACCAACGGCGATACGCACCTTGGTGGCGATGACATCGATGAGCGTCTGATTGAATGGATCATCGAAGAGTTCAAGAAAGACCAGGGCATTGATCTTTCCAACGACAAGATGGCATTGCAGCGTTTGAAAGAAGCGGCTGAGAAGGCAAAGATCGAGTTGTCGAGCACGATGGAAACAGAGGTTAACCTTCCATTCGTGACCGCAGATCAGTCTGGTCCAAAACACCTTGCGATGAAACTGACTCGCGCACGTTTCGAGCAGCTGGTCGATCCAATCCTGTCCAGACTCCGGTCGCCGGTTGAGCAGGCGCTGAAGGACGCGGGTCTCGATGCAAAGAAGATTGACGAAGTCGTTCTCGTTGGTGGATCAACACGTATTCCCAAGGTCCAGGAAATCGTCAAGGAGATGTTTGGCAAGGAACCGAACAAAAGCGTGAACCCCGACGAAGTCGTGGCAATCGGTGCAGCTGTCCAAGCGGGGGTTTTGTCAGGTGAGAAGACCGATATTCTTCTTCTTGACGTTACTCCTCTCAGCCTCGGTATCGAGACGCTTGGTGGTGTGTTCACGAAACTAATCGAACGCAATACAACGATTCCAACGCGAAAGTCCGAGATATTCTCAACAGCTTCCGACAACCAAACGTCGGTCGAAGTTCACGTGTTACAAGGTGAACGACCGATGGCTGGCGACAATCGCACGCTCGGCAAGTTCCACCTTGTCGGCATTCCGCCTGCACCACGAGGCATGCCGCAGGTCGAAGTTACTTTCGATCTCGACGCAAACGGCATCGTGAACGTGTCCGCCAAAGACATGGGTACTGGCCGCGAGCAGAAGATTACAATCACCGCATCGTCCGGTCTCTCGAAAGAGGAGATCGACAAGATGATGAAGGACGCTGAGTCGCATTCGGCCGATGACGTGCGCAAGCGGGAAGAAATCGAAGCACGAAATCGTCTGGACGGTCTTGTCTATCAGATGGAGAAGACACTGTCCGACAATCGTGAAAAGGTTGGAGCTGTAGCCGGAGATGTTGAGTCGGCAATTGCCGAGGCCAAGAAAGCGTTGGCTGAGGGTGGCGTTGAAAGGCTCAACGAAGCCTTCAATCAATTACAAACGGCATCTCATAAACTGGCCGAAGCTCTGTATCAACAGGCACCTTCGGCTGGTACTGAGTCGTCATCAGATCAGGCATCGGCTGCTGGTGCTTCATCGTCAGGTGGCGGTGACGATAACGTTATCGACGCCGAGTACGTTGACGTTGATGAGAACAAGTAGGGCATTGCCAACTTACGATTGCCAATTGCCGATTTGAAGAGGCGGAGACAAGCTTTCCTCCGCCTTTTCTGCAAAGTGGCACAGACTTCAGAAGTGGCACAGACTTCAGTCTGTGTTCGGGTAGTATGAGTGACAAATAGCCGAATACACAGACTGAAGTCTGTGCCACTTAGTAACAGATGGCTAACAAAGACTACTACGAAATCCTTGGTGTTAAGCGCGACGCCAAGCCCGAAGAGATCAAGAAGGCTTATCGGCGACTCGCGCGCAAATATCATCCGGACGTAAATCCCGGTGATAAGTCGGCCGAGGAACGATTCAAGCTTACTTCGGAGGCGCACGATGTATTGTCAGATCCGAAGAAGCGAAGTGTGTACGACCGCTTTGGCCAATATTCCGACAACCTTGCCGACGCGGCCGCACGTGGTGCAGGACCATCAAGTGGGCCTCGCACACCTCCTGGATTCGATTTCACAGGATTTGACTGGGGAAGTGCAACGACTGGAGGAGGCGGCGGCAGTGGTGGCGGCGGTAGTTTCCGCGACATTTTCTCTGACCTCTTTGGCGGCGGCGCTGCTAAAGAAAAGGAGCCACCAAGACCTCAACCAAGAAAAGGCGCCGACATCGAAATGCCTCTGGCGCTTTCATTCGAAGAAGCGATCAAAGGACTCACGACGAACATCACGGTGAATCGTTCTGAACAGTGTTCACGTTGCAATGGCGCTGGCGATATCGGCGGTCCCGTCGTGGTCTGTTCCACCTGCAAAGGATCGGGGCAGGTGCAACGCGCGGGGGGTCGGTTGCGTTTCGCCCAGGAGTGTCCCGATTGCGGAGGCACAGGTCGACGTCGCTCGCCATGTTCGCTTTGCAAAGGCAAAGGCACTTTGCCAAAGACCGAGACAGTCAAGGTTCGCATTCCTGCCGGCGTGGAGACTGGTTCTCGAGTTCGAATTCCTGGCAAAGGTGAAGGCGGGCGTCTGGGCGCACCGGCAGGCGATTTGCACATCATCACTAATGTGGGAACTCACAAATACTTTACCCGAAAGGGCGACAACATCTACGTGACAGTGCCAATCACAGTTCCCGAGGCAGCGCTTGGTGCAAAGATAGAAGTACCGACCGTGGACGGCAAAACGCAGTTACGAGTGCCTCCTGGTACTCAGTCGGGGCAAAAATTTCGTTTGCGTGATCGGGGCGCACCGTCTTTACGAAACCCCGGAGCAAAGGGACATCAATTCGTCGAAGTGCAAGTGACGTTACCGAAGGTGATTTCGGAAGAGACGAAGGAACTGTTGAGAGAATATTCGAAGTTGAATACAACCAACCCGAGAGTGGAGATGGGACTGGAGTGATTGCTGATTGTCGATTGCTGATTGTTTGCATGCACACGAGCCATCTTCTTGGGCCGGAGTATCCGTTTGTATTCAAATCGGCAATCGGCAATCGGCAATCGGCAATCGGCCATCGCAATGACTCGTAAAGCTCGCACATACACTATCAGCGCAGTGGCGGATCAGTATGGCATTCATCCGCAGACACTGAGACTGTACGAGCGTGAAGGTCTGCTGAAGCCTTCGCGTTCTGAAGGCAATACACGTCTGTATACCGACCCGGATCTTGAGCGGCTCGAGTTGATTCTTTCATTGACACGCGATCTGGGTGTGAACCTTGCCGGCGTTGAAATCATTCTCAACATGCGCGAGAAGATGGATGCCATGCAGCAGGAGTTTGAACGTTTCTTTCAATACTTGCAGACACACGCAGAAGAACTCACGAACTTCGAAACGCCACCTGAAGGCACCACCGACGCACTCGTTCCTTTGACGCGCTCTTCTGTGCTCCGTCGTCGTGCGCGATCCTGATGTTCGACAAACTAAAGTTCGTCGGACATTTGATCTATTCCTCTCTCGCTGAATTGTGCTAGAGTTTGCCGCGACATCGCTTCTCACACTTGCTTGCGGTGTCAGTTACAAAACTACGAATCAACCTTTTTTAGCGGCAACGGAGTGTTCGACAAACTATAGTTTGTCGGCAGGTGTTCAGCCACAGATTCAACGGATGAAACGAATCAGAAATCTTCTCGGTGGATAAATATTCTTGTTAGCGATCTGATCCGTTTCATCTGTGGCCAGTCTCACAACAAACTAAGGTTCGTCGGACATTCAGAGCGCCGCAGGAGTACAAGAATGAAAACCTCACTTCTCACGTTTCTCACTCTCCTTCTCTTCTATTCAGTCTCACAAGCACAGGATCTCGATACAGTCACCATCTCAGGTCGAGTCACCGATCAGAATGCTGCGGTCATCCCTGGCGCTGAAATCAAAATCACTCTAACCAAAACCGGAGCTGCAAGAACCACGACTTCGAACGCTGAAGGTCAATACAAATTGATCCAGTTAGAACCCGGCAGTTACGCAGTTCGCGTTTCGTTCCAGGGATTCGCACCAAGGGAGACAACCCTTACAACGGTTGCGAGTCAAAACCTTGCACTTAACTTCACGCTCGTTCCGTCTGAAATCAGTGTCGCCGCAGTGGTGATCACGGCCACCGATATGCCTTTGATCGACACAAAACGCACAGTCGTTGGTGCCACACTGAACGCAGCCGAAACTCAACTACTTCCGATTCCAAGTCGCTCAGCGTTGGATTTGGTTTTTACTCTTCCGGGTGTTACCGAGGAACCATTATCGACGCGAGATCTCGCGGAAGATCGGAATGCAAATCCCAACAGTACCCCCGAAGAAGCCGGCACCTTCTCTCTCGCTGGTTCGCCCGCCTACTCGAACAATCTGACCATCGACGGACTCGACAACAACGACGATCGTGCTGCACGCGAACGCTTTCAGCCCCCTCTCGAGGCGGTCGAGGAAGTACAGGTGATTACAAATCAGTTCTCCGCGGAATATGGACGAGCCTCAGGTGGACGTGTGAATTTGAGAACTCGTTCCGGGTCCAGTGACTTTCGTGGACGGGCCTTCTACTTTTTTCGCGATGAGGCGCTCAACGCCAATACGTTTAGGAACAACTCGCTCGGCCTTTCGCGCTTGCCTTTGCAGGAACACGTGGGAGGCTTCACTGTCAGTGGCCCGGCAAAACTTCCACGTCTCAACCTCAACAGCGTGTTCTTCATCGCTTACGAAACAACGAAACTCTTGGACAGCGCTTTGATCGATACGCTTGTACCCGTTGAGCAGAATCCTTTGTTTCCGCTACCACCTCCGACCGATCCCAGGAATCGACGATTTGAAGCCGCGAATGATCCCGCCCTCGCGGGTGAAGTCGCGCCGTTTGTTTCGTCCGTAAGTACCCCTTCAGTTGCCACTAACTTTACCGCACGAGTAGATCGACAGTTCACACAAATGCACAACCTCACTGCCGTCTATCAACGCGGCAGACTTAGCAATCTTCGGCAATTCGGTGGTGGCAACCGTCTTGCCGAGTCACTGCAAGCTACCAGGCGTAACTCAGACGCCCTCTCGGTATCCGACAATTTTGTTTTCGATACCATGCGAGTGAATCAGGCGCGCTTTCAGTACTCACGACTTGCTCCTGGTTTCAAGGCGCGCGGCAATCAACCCGTTGTCTTGATCACACTCAACGATTCACTCGCCGACGGTGACTCGGAACGCCGTAGCGGAACACTTGTGGCGGGTTCTTCAACTTCCGGCTCAACTGATCGACGTGAAGATCGCTATCAGTTCCAGGATATCTTTTCGCTCATCGCACGAAATCACTCGTTAAAGTTTGGCATTGACGTCCATCGCATTCGTTCGGAGTTTATCGATCTCGGGGACGCAAGCGGCACCTTCAACTTCGCCAGTGCCGGCGACTTTCTTGCGAACCTCCCATCGCGTTTTCGCCAGGCGTTTGACGTGAGGTCAGTTCAGACAAACACTTATTCAAGCTTCTTTATTCAGGATGAGTGGCAAGTCCTTCCGCAGCTACTCTTGAACTACGGTTTGCGCTATGAACGCGAGTCGATAGTCAGCGACGTAAACAACTTCGGTCCTCGATTCTCTTTCGCTTACAGCCCGCTAACATCTGGAACCCTGGTCCTCAGGGCCGGTGCGGGCGTTTTCTACAACCGAGCTCTACTACGGACCATCGACGACTTCACACTTGGCAAACAACAACTCTTCTTCGATACCAACGCTCTTGAAGATCCGCTCACCGGGAGTGCGATGACCGCGGAGCAACGTCGAAGTTTTATCAGCTCGCATCTTCAATTCCCCCGAATTCTTTCTGCCGATTCTGAAATTGTGAAGCAGTTTGGAACGCTAAATAAAAACTTCTCACGTCGTCTTGATGAGGAGTTGCGGGTACCCGAAAGCTATCAGGTCAACTTCGGCGTGGAGCGCGATCTGGGCTACGGCTATGCGGTCGAAGCCAACTTCAATTGGACTCGGGGTATTCATCTGTGGCGGGAGTTCAACGTAAACGCGCCGCGACTGCCTGGAGGCTACTCAAATTTCAGTTCCTATCTCGCGTCGCGCGACTTTGCCAATTTTCGCGAAGGCTCAACGGGCACTCGACCAATTTACAACGCTTCAAGCGCCGGCGAACTCATTCGATTTGTCTTTCAAAATGCGGCGACAAATCCGAACACGATTAGCCGAGTCATGGAGTTTGGTGTTCCAGTATCAGTCTTCAATCTGAATAGCCCAACTTCAACAACCGCTCTTCAGGCGGCACTGGCAGCTCTTAACGACCTGAGAGTCGATCCATCTCATGCTGAAATCGAACAACTGATCTCAGCCGGAAACAGTTTCTACCGTGCTCTTACGATCGAAGTGCGAAGACGATTTGTGCCAGTCAGAAGTGGCTTGAACTTTTCGTATCGAGCCGGCTACACATTCTCCAAACTCATTGACGACGGCGTCGTGAATACCTCGGACGCGTTAGTGCCAGGAGACTTCCGTGCGGAGCGTGCGCGAAGTCTACTCGATCGCCGACATCGCTTCGTGTTTTCTGGTGTTTTCAGTCTTCCAAAGTTTCTGGGCTCGTTGCAGCTTGCTCCGATCTGGCGCGTTGCTTCGGGAGCGCCGTTCAATATTTCGATTGGTGGTACTGATCGAAATCTCGATGACGTCGGAAATGACCGTCCGAACTTTCAAGGCGATACCAGTCTCCTGCGTTGGCGTGCGCCAGGGAGTGGCGTTGAGTCGTCAGTTATCGATGCCTTCTCACTGCCGCTTATCGGGCAATCAGGAAACCTTCCACGAAACGCTGGTCATGGTCCTGGACTGTTTGTGCTTGATCTGAACGTGACTCGCGAATTTCGGTTCAACGAACGAATCGCTGTGCGGCCCTCGATCGAATTTGACAATATATTGAATAAGACTGTGTTCAGCTTTGGTTCCGAGTTCATCAACTTCAATGCACTTTCGCCGACGGCGACTGCAGAGCAACGACAAGCATTCCTCGACTCGTTTCTGCTTGCCACTCGAACTATGAGACCACGACAGGTCCGCGTTGGCTTGAGAGTTGAGTTTTAAAGTGTCCGACGAACTTTATTTTGTCGATGGTTGAAATAAACAATTCCGCTCCGAGGTAATGGCAACGTGGGGCATCTTGACATATACACTTCGCGCGTCGACATCGTCCTCATCCATCCCTTGGAGCAGTCTTGTTTCTCACCTATCGACTTGCTGGAACGGCCGAAATGAAACGGTTCGCCTCTTAAAACAATGGGCGAGTGGCTACGAAAGGAAAGGAAGCGAAGGCCGGTTTAGTTCAGACTGGAGGGATTGGCAGTGGAACTACCTGAGAGAAAGCCTGTCGGAAGAATTCTAGAGAGCGTGAGAACTTCAGTTGATGCAGCGGCTGCGAGACGACAAACTAAAGTTTGTCGGACATTCAGGCAGCCACCGCGTTTAAGCTCGAGACGTTCTCGGGCGTTTGATTTTGCTCGGTTGAAGTCTTGCGTGTTTGACTAGTTTTTTCATTGTTCGATCCTGCTCGTTCGCAGCGGGCCCGGGATCGCTCAATTCGTCTTTTCATCCAGCGGTTCATTGTCGTTAACCTTCCCTATCTAATTCCTCCGATGATTTGGTTACGAAACTCGTTGGCCCAAGGTTCATCGGATCCACCTTTTTCTTCGCACCTTTTATGCCACGTCGTTGGCCATCTTCCAGTGTGTGAAAGTGCCGAACTTTACCCACCTTCTAACGCGCAATTCGTTGGGTAAAAGGGTCATTTGCCATTGGAAAATTCGGCAAACTTCAGAATTTCGGAAATAACGAGACCGTGCAGGATTCCGTGGACACACGAAATCGTATTTGGCAGGTGCGAAATGGAGTTGCCCGAAGTTCTGCCAGGCTCGAACGCAACCGAATCCGTTCCACATGACGGTGACGTTTTATCACCCAAAACCCGTCCCGATTGAATCAAAACGTTATGCTAAACTCACGTTTGGTAGGTATTGGGAAGCAAATGGCAACCACAGACTCACCGACCGAACATGTAAGCGATGTTGAGGCAGCTTTGCTCGACGCGGAACTGTTTGTGAAATACCACGCGACTGAACGCGCTATCAAGTGTCTTCTTGAAGCCATTGAGCGAAACGGGCGTTCATTGCAGCTTCGAGAGCGCCTGCGCGAGATTTGCGGACCGAAATACCACGAGGAAGCCGCGAGGCAATGCCTGGCGTTGGCAAGACTCTACATTGAACGTGAGGACTTCGATACCGCATATGACCGCCTGCTCGAAGCCAAACAACTCGACGAACGTATCAACATTGCAGGTGGCCTCGAAGCCATTCGTCGAGCGCGACGTCCCGACCTCAAGCCTCAGCAAACTGGAGCCGAGGCAAACTTCGAACGTAAGCACTTTACTCTCGCTGGAGACCTGAGTGCGATCAGTGTTTTCGACACGATTCAAGTTATCGAGAACGCAAAGCTAACCGGCATGTTGACCATCAATGGTACTTCAAACGAGGGCTACGTGATGTTCAATGACGGACGAATCGTTGATGCTGAATGTGGTGGTGAGACGGCTGACGCGGGTTTTCAAAACGTAGTAGAAATAGCGAGTGGCACCTTTGAGTTTCAAAGGGCCTCGGATCCATTTCCAGTAAGAATTCAGGCACTCAGTAACACCAACCTGCTGCTGGACACCTTGAGACTACTCGACGAACGGAAACAGTGAATTCAACGAGCACGTCTCGCGTTCTATCAATCAATCAACACTCTCGCATTCAACGCTTCCGCTTTCTCAATCGCAGTAACCAATCTCAAGAACTGTGTGTAATTACGACTTCTTAGAGTTAATCGCGACACCTCAGATTGGCTTAACTCGCTTCGCAAAACCAGATCGAGAAGGTCGTAATAATCCGGGACCGCTCCCAGGGGAAACTCCCTCGTGTATGTCGATACATCGCTGTCTTCAGAACGAAAGCCCGCCAGAAGATCGAAAATGTTATCAGTGGTTAACCTGATCGCTTCACGCGTCAACTTTATCGGCACGCGAAGCTCAAAGAAGCGTAAACCTTGCTGAGTTGTAATCCGTCGAAGTTCCTTTGTGGCTTCACCATCAAACGGAGACTCCGGATCGACAAGTATCCGAAGCAGTCGTGGTTGATCCTCCTTGTCGAGAGTATCGAGAGCGAGTTGGACTCGATCCGCCAGGAACTTTTCAAACTGAGCTTCAATCGGATAGTTGATCCTCCCAAGACAGCCAACAGACTCGCCTTCGCCGGCGATGTCAAATGGCAAACATGCCGGACACTGAGAACAGATGGTAGTGGCCTGTTGCATGCTTTCTATCTCATCGCGAGCGTTTTCAACCCACTTAACTTTATCGACTGACGGTGCGTTTACATCGCCCGTGGTTAGTTTTGCGTGCAAACTACTTAAGCGACCCCACTGGCGCAGATGTTTTTCCGAGTAACTGGCGCGGAGTGGGCAACTGTATTGAAGTGCGAATTCAAGAGACATGTTGGGATTCTGAACTTTGTGCTTTGAGCTTTGTACTTGTTCTTTTCAACATTTCCGGATCACAAAGTAACAAAGTACAAAGTACAAAGCACATCACAAGCTGCGTCACTAAAGCTTATCGGATACCTGTGCTAATCTTTTCCCAATTCCCGCAATGAAGTACCGCTAGAAAGGTCAGTCGATGGCAATCAGTCAGGAACTTCTGGAAATCCTTGCCTGCCCCGCTTGCAAGGCGAAAGTAGAACTCAAGCCCGATGGTACTGCGTTGAAGTGCCTCGAATGCAAACGCGTTTACCCGATTCGTGACGACATTCCGGTTATGCTCATCGACGAAGCAACTATCGAAGAGTGATCTTAATGAACAGCTTGCGCGACATAGTTGAATCGTCTCCGCAGTTGCGTGTCATCGAAAGCAAAGCAAGCTTGCAGGGTGAAGAAACGCCACAATCGCTCGGCCCTCCCCTTTGGGACTGGCAAAACGTTCGCAAGATTCTAATCGTCAGGTTGCGATCAATCGGCGATACGGTGCTGTCAACTGCTTCGCTCGCAGCACTGAAACGATTCGTTCCGAATGCCGAGCTCGATATCCTTGTTGAGGACTGGGTCGCGCCAGTGCTCGACGAACAGCCACATGTAAGTAACGTAATCACCATCCAACGTGATCGTCTAACTTCACGCGCGCGCGCTGCTCGCAATATTCGCTCGGCACGTTATGACGTTGTTTACAATCTTCATGGCGGAACGACGGCAACGTTTCTGACTCGCGCAACCGGTGCCCCGCATCGCGTTGGCTATGCGACGTACCAGTACTCCCAGCTACACAATCATCAGGCACCATCGCCTTTGCTTCTGTGGGGACAACACAAAACACATTCAGCGGAACAACAACTCGCATTACTTGGCTGGACTGGTGTGCCCGTTACTGACCGCCCTCCTACGAATCTTGGAATCACTGAGCCAGCAGTTGCGGTTGTCGCTGAGCGCCTAAAAATTGCTGGTCTGGAAGGTCAGAAGCTCGCGCTAATTCATCCGGCCGCAGCCTTTGCCACCAAACAGTGGTCTTCCGAAAACTTTGCTCGAGTCGTTGAGCATCTGGCAGAACGCGGATTTGCGAGTGTGGCAATTGCGGCGTCAAATGAAACTCAGGTCTTGAATGATCTGGTTTCGAATTGTTCGGTAAGGATAGTGACGTTCGATCTATCGTTGCCCGAGGTCACAGCTCTTGCTAGTCGTTCGCAATTGTTTGTTGGTAACGATAGTGGTATCGCCCACATTGCCAACGCGGCTGGCACACCTTCAGTCGTTATTTTTGGTTCTTCAAATGTGGCGCACTGGCGACCATGGAATGACACTACGGCCGAAGTCGTGCTGGAAGAGATGCCTTGCCAACCTTGTCACGGTTACTACTGCGAGAAGTTTGAGCAGCCTGAATGCATCCTTCGCGTACCGGTCTCGCGAGTAACCGCGGCGATCGAACGTATTCTTACGAAATTACCTCAGTAGATTCAGATAACAAATGCAGATCTTGCCGGTGAAACGTGCTATTGAAATACTCGACACGGTTCGTGATCGAAGAATCGTCGTTCTCGGCGACGTCATGCTCGACGAGTTTGTCTGGGGAGACGTGACACGCATTTCACCAGAGGCTCCCGTACCCGTTGTCGATGTTCGTCGCGAGTCGGTTCATCTTGGTGGCGCTGCAAATGTGTTGGCAAATCTTGTCGCGCTGGGAACCAGGGGTAGTGTCGTCGGAGTTGTAGGTAATGACGCAACCGGAGAACGTTTACGATCCAGCCTCAATGAATTAGGGGGCGGCAACGACACGTTAATAGTCGATGACTCCCGTCCCTCCACGACGAAGACAAGGATCATTGCTCACAATCAACTCGTCGTGCGCGCAGATCGCGAATCACGCAAGCCTGTTACGGCTGGCATTGAGGATCAGATCATCGCCCGACTAAAACAAATACTAGAAGACGCCTCGGCGTTTGTGGTTTCTGACTATGACAAAGGCGTAGTTACACCACGCATACTCGATGAGATCTTACCGTTTGCATATGAACGATTGCCCGTGCTCGTCGATCCGAAGTTGCGCAATTTCGACTCCTACCGCCCGGCAAGTTTGGTCACGCCGAATCATCACGAAGCGCTGCGAATGAGCAACACGGAAGATGACTCGGATGAAGGCTTGAGTGATGCCGCCAAAGCCATCCGAAAGCGACTGAATTGCGATGCGGTTTTGATCACACGTGGCGACAAGGGGATGATGTTGCTCGGTGGCGGTTACGAAACGGTATACGTCGGGACAGCTGCTCGTGAGGTCTACGATGTTACAGGTGCCGGCGATACTGTCATCGCTGCATTAGCTGTCGGACTTGCCGCAGGCGCAACCATGATTGAAGCGGCAATATTTGCAAACCAGGCGGCTGGGATCGTCGTTGGAAAAGTTGGAACGGCTACAGCCAGTGCGGATGAATTGATAACTGCCATACACCAGGGACCAAAGCAGTGACTGATCAAGCGGGCTAACAGTTCTACTAGGTCCATTCCAGGTTGTTGTTTTCTCCGACAGAGTTTGTTTGCGATGGAACCAATGATCGGCAAGACACTCCGCAACTATCGCATCACAGAAAAGCTTGGCGTAGGCGGGCAAGGTGCTGTCTACAAAGCGACTGACGCGAAGTTGGGCCGCAATGTTGTCATCAAGGTACTCCCGCCTGAACTAACGTCGAAAGAAGCCAACCTGAAACGATTCGAACGCGAAGCGCGACTCGCGTCCTCTCTCGATCACCCGAACATTTGCACAATCTTTGATCTCGATGAAGTGGACGGCGTGCACTTCATTGCCATGCAACACGTCGAAGGAAAGAATGTGCGACAACTCGTCGCCGGTCGGCCACTCGATTTGAAAACTGCCGTGCTCATCGGGCTACAAGTTGCCGACGCACTCGCTGCCGCACATAGTCGCGGCATAGTTCATCGAGACATCAAGTCGGGAAACGTCATGGTAACTCCGGCCGGCCAGGTCAAGGTTCTTGATTTCGGTTTGGCAAAGCTTCTTGACGACACCGAAGCAAAAAGCTCCGGCATACATCGAACTGAGTTAACCGAAGTTGGTGTGCCATACGGCACTGCAACCTATGCGGCACCCGAACAAGCCCGTGGCGATCGTGTAGACAAACGTGCCGACGTTTTCTCGACCGGAGTGCTTCTCTACGAAATGCTCAGCGGCACGTGGCCCTTCCGCGGGAAAACAACAATTGATGTGCGTCATGCGGTATTGCACGATGCGCCGCGTCCAATCTCCGACCTGCGCACGAGCGAGATTCCACCGCGCCTGCAAAAGATCATTGACCGTGCTCTTGAAAAAGAACCCAGGAATCGATTTCAAAACATGGAGGACTTTCGAGCCGAGCTAAGACTGGTCCTTCAGGAAATCGATAGTAGTAGCACGGCATTTCATAGCGTTACTCCAGAACCGCCGCGACACCTGCAAGGTGCAAACCCAGTGTCGCGAGCGATGCGCTGGTTCAAATCAATAACCAGGACCGATGCTCATACATCTGCTCCAAATCTCACGAGCTCGCAGCGCAGGACAATCGACGAAACACCACAAACAACGGTAGCCGATCGCGAGAAGAAGAGTTTGGCGATTCTGCCTTTTCGCAACTTGAGCAACGATCCTTCGAAGAGTTTTTATGAGTTCTCCCTGGCTGACGCTGTGATCACTGAACTCGCGCGCATTCGTTCCCTTGTGGTTAGACCATCATCGGTAATCGCAAAATACCAGTCACAACTCGTGGACCCACGGGAAGTCGGGCAGGACTTAAGTGTAAGCGCTGTTCTGACAGCTGGATTCATTCATGCTGGTGACACCTTCCGTGTGACAGCGCAACTCCTGGATGTAGCCTCAGGCGAAATACTGTGGAGTGATCGGATTGACACTGCTGCCTCAGACATCATCGCGCTCCAGGATACGATTGCGCAGCGTATCGTTGAGGGACTGAGCCTCGAACTAAGTCCTTCTGAGCAAGTTGGTACAGGAAAAGCATCGACGAAGAATCCCGCAGCTTACGAACAGTACCTGCGAGGACGAGATCTTTTTGGTCGCTTCATATTTCGCACGTTGTCAGCGGATGACTGCGCACAGGCGATCGAACATTTCGAGCGAGCTATCGAACTCGATCCTAACTTCGCCCTGGCATACGACGGTCTCGGCGCAGCTCACGTCAATCGTGTCTTCAAGGGGTTCGGCGGTTCTGAAGACTACGAGCGAGCCGAAGAAGCCTTTAATCGCGCGCTTGCAATCGACGGCAACATCTTCGAAGCGCGAATGTTGATGGTGTTCATTTACCTCTGGCGCGGTGAGAAACAGAAAGCGCGTGAGGTTGTGAATCGAACACGCAAAGAAGCACCAAACGAAGCAGTCGTCTATTTCGTCAAAGCGTTGTTGCACCGACTTGATGGGCAGTATCGTCGCTCGCTGCGAAGCTATGATCGCCTGGCGCGTTTGGATCCGGCTGCGCACGTAGTAGCGAGCTATAGTCGTGCTCTTGTTTACATGTACATGGGACGATTCGACGATGCGTTCAAGCAACTCGACAATGCTGAAGAACCTGACAATCCGCTGGTAAGAACGTTTCGCGCACTCGCACTTTATTACACCGGAAACACGGACCAGGCCGCCGAACTCATGCAGGACGTTGTCGTAAAACATCCGCACATGCATGGCATTCGTCCGTTTATGGCAATGTTTCTAAGCGCACAGGGAAAATACGACGAAGCCTTGTTGCATTTGACGGAAGAGGTGAAACGAAACGGTGAAGTTGATGCTGACATTGCGTACTCGATCGGTTCTGTGTACGCACTCGTCGGTGTTGCCAGCGAGGCGTTTTCATGGCTTGAACGATCAATCGCTTTGGGTAACGACAACCGCCCGTGCTTTGACCGAGATCCGAACTGGACAAGCATGCGAGACGATCCGAGATTTGCGGAATTGATGACGAAAGTTGATGGCGCAAAGTCTCAGAGTGCCGGTGACGATGATTGAGGACGAGATTTAGTTTAGCTTCGGCTCTGCTGCCTGATGTGAGGCGTGGCTCTGCCCCGCCGGACAGTTGTCTTACCTATCTGTAGCCTGGCTGCGCCGCGCGTAAAATTCTCCCTATCGCGGTGACCGGCGGGGCAGAGCCACGCCTTACATCAGGCGGCAAAGCCGATCCTAAGCCTGTCAAAGAATAAGAACTACTGAACTTGCTACACCGCGATTAGGAAGTAAAACTGTAGAATTAAGTTAATGATGAAAATGAACAATCCATTGCGACGATTCAGCTTCGCGACATTGGTTGTGGCTCTTTGGCTTTCAGTTCTTCCGGCTCAATCAATCAGCGCACAGCGAGAGAAACAGAGCACACCCACGCAGAATCCTGCTGTCACTCAGCCAACGCCTTCTCCAAATCCTTCACCCGCCGCAACACCGTCAGCGCCGTCCCCCGTCGTTCAAACCAAAACTGCAACTTCAACAAAGGCACTTGCTGAGCTTCGAAATCGCATCTCAGAGATAATCGACAAACCTGAACTGGCTTCGGCAATGGTAGGAATCAAGGTCGCTTCGCTCGATACCGGGCGAGTGTTATTCGAAGAAAACGCAATGAAGTTGTTGCGACCAGCCTCGAACATGAAGATCTACACGGTCGCCACTGCGCTAGATCGACTTTCGCCTGACTATCGCTTCACAACCTCCGTCTACGCGCCTACCAAACCTGATTCATCAGGAGTCATCAAGGGCAACCTGACTATTTTTGGTCGCGGAGATCCGTCGATTGCTGCTCGCTTCAACAATGGTGATTACTTTAAAGGGATTGATGATCTCGCAACTCGGATTGCTGCCGCGGGTGTAAAGCGAGTCGATGGTGATTTGGTTGGTGACGAAAGTTACTTTGTCGGTCCGCAGTATGGTTCGGGTTGGGAGTGGGACGATCTGACCTGGTACTACGGCGCTGAGGTGACGCCGCTTACAGTCAACGACAACGCGCTCGACCTGTTCATTAAGCCGGGTTCGGAGGTTGGCAAGCCAGCAGTGATCACAACCGGTCCGCCTGATCCCCTGCTCAAGATCGTCAACCGCGTTACGACGCTATCAAGAGGTACACGACGAGACATTTCGATCTCGCGTGACCTCGGTGAAGACGTTATTACCATCAACGGAAGCATCGGACTCGACGACAAGGGTTACACGGGCGGTATTGGTATTTCACATCCGGCGATGCTGTTTATGTACTTGCTGCGAACGTCGCTGGCACAACGCGGCGTGACGATCAAGGGTCAGTCGCGTACTGAAACCTTCGAGTCGAAGCAAAATTCGCAAAGTCCAGGACGGTTGTATGCGCTTACGAGTTTGCCACAGGGTCTGCCTACGCCACCGACAGAGATCGCGACTTTGCAGTCACCTCCGCTCAGCCTGATCGCCGCTCAGACGCTAAAGCCGAGCCAGAATCTTTACACTGAACTAATTCTTAGAACGTTGGGTAAAGTGTCGCCTGCCCCAACAACAACGCCGTCGAACATTGGGCTGACCACTGAGGACCAGGGGCTGGAAACCGTCAGAGCTTTTCTGAAGGGCGTGGGTATTCGACCTGAATCGCTCGTGCTCAGCGATGGTTCTGGTTTGTCTCGAAACGACATGATCACGGCCGACGCGTCAGTACAGCTACTAACATTCATGAGTCGGCACCGTTACGCAGCTTTTTTTCGTGAAGCGTTGCCGATTGCAGGAGTAGATGGAACTCTGCGCACGCGTTTTCGCAACACTCCGGCTGAAAACAACCTGCGCGCAAAAACTGGTTCGCTGAGTTCGGCGGCGAGCCTAAGCGGTTACGTGACAAGTGCGGCGGGAGAAAAACTGGTCTTCTCGATCATGGTTAACAACTATCCCAGGGACGTTGAGCCACGCCTGATTTGCATTGATCCAATCGCCGTACTGCTCGCGTCATTCACAGGAAAATCGGAGTGATGACCGATAAACTTTAGTTGTCGGTTTCCTGTCTAAGATCACCAACGAATATTTACCGTGAGGATCTGTCATCACCCATCGACAAACTGAAGTTTGTCGAACATTTAGCGGACAATCAATGCCACCAACATTCACAAAATTTCACGGGCTCGGCAACGACTACATCGTGCTTGAGTCAAACAAACTCAGCGATATTAACGATCTCAGCGACTTCGCTAAGAAGATCTGTAACCGACACTACGGCGCAGGCTCAGACGGCATTGCGATCCTCGGCGAACCCGCAAACAGCGAAGCAAACTTTAACGTTCGCATCTTCAATCCGGACGGCAGTGAAGCTGGTCTTTCCGGTAACGGGACCAGATGTGCTGCCGCCTATCTCTACTACCACGGTCTATGGAAAGCTGATGAACTGGTCCTCAGTACTCGTTCCGGTCTCAAACGATACTTCTTCCGCGAAAAGTACGGCGACGGGAAATACATATTCGACTCTGAACTCGGTCAACCAAAGTTTGATCCGCCGACCATTCCCATGATGGTCGATACTCCTGTCGATCGGGTTATCGGTTACGAGTTGCCAGTCAACGGCGAGAGGTTTCCAGTCACAGCAGTGCAAGTAGGCAACCCTATTTGCTGCATCTTTGTCGATAACTTTGACGCTCTCGACTGGCGGCGAATTGGTAAGTCAATCGAGAACCATCCGCAGTTTCCTGATCGAACAAACGTCGTCTTTGTTCGTGTAGACAATCGTAAGCTAATTGAACTGCGAATATGGGAACGTGGCGTCGGCGAAACATCAGCATCCGGGAGCTGTTCGTGTGGAGGTGCGGTTGCCGCAATGGTTAACGAGAAGGCTGATCGGAACGTTCGCGTAGTAACGGAGGGTGGCGAAGTCAAAGTTAACTGGCGGCCCGACAACGAAGTTGTGATTACCGGGAGCGCTGAAGTAGTCTATAGCGGTGAGTGGTTGCTTTGAAATCTGACTATCGCATCCTTATCTCCGATGCCCCCTTCCCGACGAGCTCTCACATTCAAATCCGTACTACTTTTGTGCCTGCTAATACTTCTGCTTTCGGGCTGCGGCGGCAAGATCGTTAAAGAAACTGAAGCTAGAACCGCACCACCACCAAAGCCACCTCCATCAGTTCCCATGTGGCTCGGGAATCCTTCGCGAAACTTCTTTGGCACTGGACCATTGTCTAACGACCCGTTGCAGGTAGTTTGGAAGTTCGAAACGAAAATGATCTCTGGTCGTCTGCACGAAGATCCGTGGGGTGGTACGAGTTGGCCCGGTCAGCCGTCTGTAGATGGGCAGCGTGTTTACTTCCCTTCCGCCGACGGCAATCTTTACTGCCTCGACGCGGAGAGTGGGAGCCTGGTTTGGAGTTTTCTCGCAAAGGATAGTTTAAAAGCAACTCCTGTTATCGCAGGCGACCGCATAGTTGTAAGCGGTCTTGATCACTACATCTACTGCGTAGATAAACACACCGGCACACTTTTGTGGAAGTATCAGACTGGATTCGAAGTTGATTGCGGTTCAGCAGTTATCGGCAACCGTGTGTACTTCGGAGGCGAAGACCACTTCTTTTACTGCCTGAATCTGGAAGATGGTTCACTCATTTACAAGACGGAACGTCTTGGTTCAATAGAAGGAAGTTTCGCCGTAGTCGACAAACACATCTATGTAGGTACTGAGCAGGGTGATCTATATTGTCTAAACCTGACAGACGGAACTACAGTTTGGAAGGCACGCATTGGTGCCGATTCGGACTCCACTCCAGCCGTCGTAGATGGTTTCGTTTACACCGCAGCTGAGAATGGTTTTGTCTATTGCTTCCGACGGTCCGATGGCGAACTCGTCTGGAAATATCGCACCGAGGGAATTAAGAACGGTATCTGGGCGAGTCCGGTTGTTGCGAACGGAAGAGTGCACATTGGCTCCAGCGATGGCTACTTGTATTGTCTTACAGCCGATAAGGGTGAACTTGTTTGGCGCTACAAGGCGCGTGCTCCAATTTGGGGATCGGCTCCCATGATCGAAGACAAACTCGTTTTCGGAGACAAAGCTGGCTGGCTGCACGTTGTGTCAGCAGCAGATGGACATTCGATCAGCGAGCTGAAGATTGGTGATAATATCAATTCAACGCCGGCGGTCCTGGACGGTCGGATTTACATTGGCGCCTTTAACGGCAAGCTTTACTGCTTGAAATAGCTTGTTAGTTTATCTCATCGACAACACTATCGATGGTCAGGGAGCAAGCCCGCGGGAAGTCCGCGCCGTGCTTGGCCGTCTGATACCAGAACTCGAAATCCTGATTGAACCCTTCCACCATGTTTCCCTCGAGAGAGTTCGAAGCCTTCGTCCATCACACATTATCTTGAGCGGTCAGAGTCATCCCTGGGAGATGTACACACCAGAATCACTTGCCGGAGTCTTCGCTGTTATCAAGCAATCTAGTCAACCGATTCTCGGAGTGTGCGGCGGCCATCAACAGATTGCGCTGGCTTACGGAGCGAAGGTTGGCTTGATGGGGAGACTGGAACCAGGCGAAGGCTACAACGGTGCAAAACGAGAACGGGGGTTTCTGCCAGTGCGAAATACTGGCGAAGGACTGTTCAATGGACTTCCTTCTGAGATTACCGTTTGGCACAACCACTGTGACGAGATAAAGGAGCTTCCCGATGGGTTTCGCGCAACCGCCTCAAATGAGACCTGTCAGTTTCAGGCGATGCAACAAAAAGGTCGCCGTCTCTACGGTGTGCAGTTCCATCCTGAGCTGTTCAATGAAGAATTTCCAGAAGGCCGACAAATCGTAGACAATTTCCTCCGCCTCTAATCTCTGCACCAAAATTCAGGTCAATTTGCTCAGTTCTCGTCGCGCTGTCGATGTGACTGTACGCCTTTTTGTTAAGTCTCGGGACTTCTGTAAGTTAGAGAATTATCTTCATTTTTTCTCACAAATGTCGTTTGGCCTCGCCCAAAAGTGTGTGCTAGGTTCGTTATGCACCTGCGGAAATCAGACCGTATTTTCGCTTTACTCAATTAGTTCTTTCGGCACACTGCAAAGATATCAGAGCCCCCAACCTCGGCTGACGAATAGGCAACACTCCTAGAGCCAGGGGACGAGTCAAAAGAAGACTCGCGCAGAACGCTGAAGGGTAGAAGAAAAACATCGGACAGGAGACCCGAATTGAAAGTTAAATCTATCTTCAGAGGAAGTGCGGCTATCGGCACAGCACTTCTTAGTTGCTCTTTGATTTTTTCCGCCCGTACTTCTTCGGCGGAGCCCCTGACCTCCCAAACGCAAGAGCAAACTGCAAAACAAAATCAACCATTGGAACGTTCTGGCGTAGTGTCGACCGATACCGCCGAGGGGAGTTTAGGGCAAGCTCTGGTCGGTAATGTCACTGAACAGACAGTTGCGACACCCGCGTCTGTATATGTCGCAACGGCTTACAGTTTGAGAGGTCGCACAGCAAGCGGTCGTCCTGTTAGTAAAGGACTGATTGCAGCCGATCCACGTTTTCTGCCACTTGGCTCGCGAGTCAAACTCGAGGCTGGTACTTACAGTGGTGAGTATTTGGTCGCAGATACTGGGGGTGCGGTTCGTGGACGGAGAATCGACATTTGGACACCAACGTCACGTGAAGCGATGAGCTTTGGCAAGCGCAATATAAAACTCACAGTGTTGAGTTACGGTGGAAAACGTAAGGCATCCCACGCTACAGCGAAGTAACTTAAAAACAGTAAGTAACATGTAAATACCACGAGACTCGAACGAGTCTCGTGGTATTTGATTTTTGATGGTTGCCGGTACGGAACTGTTTAACTCTCCGGTTCAGAGATACTCAAGCAGCAGATCGGGCGACTAAGTCGTTACATGTTAAGATTCCTCGCACCGACACCATTTTTCGTGATCGAGGTCTTACACAACTGATGTCTTCGGAGCCGCAGTCTGTCAATAGACAAATCCCAATCGCTGAGCCCTTAGTGGAAGTACGCCGTGGTGCTATCACCGAATCACGGCACCGCGGACACGTAGCCGTCGTGACTCCCGAGGGAAGCATTGTTTCTTATGCAGGCGACCCTGCGAACGTCACTTTTCTCCGCTCGTCCGCCAAACCGTTGCAGGCAATTCCGCTGCTGGTTTCTGGCGCAGCTGATCGGTTTGGGTTCAGCGATAAAGAAGTTGCGCTTGCTTGCGCTTCGCATAATGGCGAACGAATCCACACAGAGATCGTGGCCTCAATGTTGGAGAAGATTGGCCTTGGACCTGAAGCCCTGAAGTGCGGTGTACACGAACCTTATAGTGTTAAGGCAGCGGCTGAGTTACGAGCTAGCGGGAAATCGCCGACTCCGCTTCACAACAATTGTTCCGGAAAACATGCCGGCATGCTGGCTGTTGCCAAACACCTGGGCGCGTCAACAGAGACTTACGATCATCCAGAAAACCCGGTCCAGTTAGCCATAGGACGTGCTGTCGCACAGTTTTCAGGAATCCCGCTGGAAGATCTGGCAGTTGGTACTGACGGATGCGGCGTACCTGTGTTTGGCATCACGGTGAAGGCAATGGCGTTGGCATTCGCGCGTTTAGTTTCGCCACCTGAAGAGTTTGATGCGCCGACTCGTAATGCCAGTGCGCGAATTGCGAAAGTGATGATGGAGTATCCCGAGTTGATCGGCGGCACTCATGATCGGCTCGACACGGAGATCATGAAAGCAGCCCCAGGTCGACTAATTTCTAAAGTCGGAGCAGAAGGCGTCTACACCGCCGGAATTGTTCCGTGCGAAGAATGGCCTAAGGGTTTTGGATTGGCACTCAAGATCGAAGACGGAGACGATCATCGCGCACGCCCGACCGTTGTAATCGAAGCTCTGCGTCAACTGGGCTTGCTGCATGATGAATCATTGGAAGCAGTTGCAAAGTACGCATTCTTTCCCGTCAAGAATCGGCGACAGGAAGTAGTCGGAGAGATCCGCGCTTCATTTGAATTACGCAAGGCCGACATCCCGGAACTGCTCTAGGCCCAGGCTAAACCCGGGAACTTCCTCCTTAAAATGAGTAAACCTGAGCAATCAAACTCGCCCCCTCTTTTGCGCGACTCTCGCGGTCGCGTCGATGTGGATTCAGTACCGGACGTGATCGAGTGGTTTCTCAATTACGATCAGCGAGTGGCAATCATCAAACACCCTGCTGTGGAAGAGGTCTTTCAGTGGAAGCAGCAATACTCACAGGAACAGGGCGAAAGGGTCTTTGCCTTCAAACAGGCTGAAGACCGCTTGGCGATTGGGATCATCCAGGCTATCGCTGACAACCCCGCCGAACGAGAACTTCATTCATGGATTAGTCAGTTGCTGAACGCACTTGAAAGCGCGTCCAAAGCAAACGAATCAATCGCTGAGTCGTACAAACTCGACTTGAAAAGCGGTGGGTCAATCCTACGACAAGCCGACAAGATTCCATTTCAGCGTGGTAGAAACGAGTTCCTCCTGAACTGCTGGATTGAAACACTCTGCACTGCAGAGGCGCGAGTCCTTGGCTGGCTCTACAAAGAGTTCTACGGGCGGCCTTACGCGCCTTAAGTCGAACATGACGCCTGAACTTCGTGCTCTTTTTCCAATCACTCAACGCGCGATCTATTTGAATCACGCAGCCGTTTCGCCATTGCCCGTTCCAACTACTACCGCAATCGAATCACATCTCAAAGATGTTCAGGACAATGGTTCGTTAAATTATCAGAACTGGATCGCTGTAAAGAACCAGGCTCGTGGTCTTTTGGCAGATTTGCTCGGTGCGCGTCCCGATCAGATCGCGTTCATGAGAAACACTTCAGATAGTTTGTCTACCGTAGCAAACGGATTGAGGTGGCAACGCGGCGATAACATTGTGACGTTCAAGCGTGAGTTCCCCGCGAACGTTTATCCATGGCTGCGACTTCAAGCAGAGTTTGGTGTTGAAATTCGGATGTGTGATGAACGCGAAGGACGTGTCGACTTCGACGAGATGGCGCATATGGTCAACAACCGTACGCGTGTCATAGCGATCAGCCATGTTCAATACGCATCCGGTTTTCGTTCAAATCTAGAAAGGCTGGGTCGGCTCGCACGCGAACGTGATGCACTACTAGTTGTCGATGTAATCCAGTCGCTTGGGGTCATTCCGCTGAACGTCGAGGCCGAATTAATTGATGTCGCCGCCGGTGCTTCGCACAAATGGCTGCTGGCGCCAGAGGGAGTCGGTTACCTTTATCTTTCAGATCGAGCGCGGGAAAGAATTGTCCCGACGTTGGTTGGTTGGGTAAGCGTTGTCGATCCCGAAGACTACGAAAACTTCGACCAGGAATGGAGTCACGGCACGCTCGCATGGGAAACGGGAACGGGCGCAACTGCTTTGATTCATGGACTCGACGCGAGCCTCAAGCTCCTCGGCAGCGTTGGAACCAGTGCCATTGCTTCCTATCTCGAAGAACTCACCGATCACCTTTGTGAACGATTGAAAGCGAAGGACTATCCGCTTGTCAGCTCACGGGAGCACCATGAGAAATCGCAG